>TARA_R100001163_G_scaffold13397_1_pt1 | contig 20080 bp, 16 predicted proteins | sample TARA_R100001163 | Tara Oceans TARA_R100001163 (sample SAMEA2621285) | marine metagenome | biome: marine biome (ENVO:00000447); feature: deep chlorophyll maximum layer (ENVO:xxxxxxxx); material: "saline water (ENVO:00002010), including plankton (ENVO:xxxxxxxx)" | depth 120 m
AAACTCTTTGGCGATAAGGTGCTCTCTTCCAGTCACGTTATCACTTATAAATTTTTGATCTACACGCTTGTAGTTTCGACTACCGGCCACCTCTCTAAGGGCCTCTCTGTACCTTCTTTGCCCTGGAGACTTGTACTTTTCTTTCCCCACATTGTCTGCAATTCGCTGGTTGTCTTCATCAATCAGGGCTTTCATTTCCTCGGCCCTTCTCTTAATAAGTGGGTTGTCTGGACTCACCCTTGGAGCCCCTTCCCTTCTAGGGCTTTCCATTGCAGCGGCTTCATCTAGCGTTGTGGTAACCCCTTCCAGGATTGACTGGCTTTGACCAGACTGCATCATCTCAATCTCTTCAAATCTCTGAGCGTCCTCGAGCGCATCAGCAGCGGCGTTTAGGCCGTCCTCTACTTCCTTGTATGTTCTTGCTGACGAGTCATTCGGGTCTGTCTTCGCTGCCATCTCACCAGCCTCACTGGCCTGTGATCTCAGAGAGGAAGTGGTTTGATCAACCGGTGTCATCTCGTCTTCTGAAGGAGTGTATATCTTCTCTTTTCTGTCTTTAGATGCTGTCCTTGTTGTTTCGGCAGTGGCAATTTCGGCATCTAAAAAGCCATACTCTTCTTGCGTTGCTCTGGCTAGAGTCCTAAGCTTTTGAGCCGCAGACATCTCCGTGTCTTTGCTTACCCTTGATATTGCCCTGACAAGAGCGCCGGCCCCCTTCACCCCAGCTCCAGCGATCCTACCCAGTGGGTTGGTTGCTCCTGGTACCATAGCGACAGCAAATCCTGGGCTATCTTCGTAGAATTGCTTTACATCCTCATCTGTTATCCCAAGAGTTTTCATGAGAGGGATAAGGTCATCATCGCCAAAAAGACCTGAGTCTTGAGCAGAAAAAATGCCATCGACTTCGGCGCCTGGAATGAGAGACGGAATCCCATATCTCTTAAAGCCAGCTATGGCCATAACTGTTGCCTTTGCTGTCTCTTCTGGCCCCATCATAGTGAGCATGTTTCTGGTAAACTCTTTAAGTTGAGAGTTAAACCTAGAGGAGTTCACTGCCCCTCTATCAATAATCTGCATGGCGATTTCTGCTGACTTTGGATCCGCTAACCTCTCTCCAAATGCCCCCGCAGCAATCTGCTTTTTCAACCTATCCCTGTTAACCTTAGTGGCCTCCTCCGGGAGGTTGTCAGCCCTGTTTAACAAGACTTCGGCTGCCTGGATTGGGCCTGTTCCGGTGGTAGGTCCTGCATATCCAAACTGTGCGCTCTGAGACCTAGCTAAGTCCCCCATGGTAATATTGCCAACAGACTCGCCAAGGAACTCCCAGAACGGTGGGGTCTCTCCTTTCTTGTAAACCTTTCCTCTGGGCTTTTCTGTGCGAACAAGACCTGCATCTTTTAACTTCTGAGCCACCTTCGCAGACGCTTCTCTAGACGCTGCCTCCCAGACCCACCCCTCGGGCGGTGGCTTGATTGGGGGGTACCCCTCTAGAAACGGAGCAGCCCAGGTTTCCATAGCATCGTAATAAGATACCGCTCCAAACTCTTTTAGGAAGTTGTATATCTTTTTAGGATCTTGCCTTGCGTCTATAAACCCCTGTCTGTTTGGGTGGATTGATACAGGCACGGGTCCAAGCTCTTTTACTTTCTTGTTTATGTGTTTGCGGAGTCCCTTTTGCCATGGCTCCAAGTTATCCATAATGTAAACAACGTCCGAAGTGTGGAGCTTCATTGGGCTGCCATTGCTGGGCAGCGGCAAGTAAGACCTGTTAGCGATCCTCTGTGCAGCATCCACTCGACCAACAGAAGTCACGTTTTGCTTATAGAGCCCCGTGTCTCTAGCTGTAGCTTGTTGTAGGTAGGGCAGGTTGTCGTTTGGCTCGCCTGAGCCTCGAGTCAAACCTGCGGCACCAGCGGCGGCAAAGGCCACAGGAGTAATCAAAGCGTTCAAAGGTATTGAGAGCAGTTGAGCCCAGGTCTGCGCTGTTCTGTTTTTTAGGGACTCAGCCGTGACAAACACATCAGCGTCTGTTAGATCATCAAAGTCATCTTTAGTTTTTTTGTACTCTTTGGTTATTGCTCGAAGAAGAGATGTGGGAGCACCCGCTTCATGTAATTGCTGCACAACTCTTTCAACAGCGTATTCAGCGTAATCCTCTCTGTCTGTCAAAGGCATGAACTCCGCAAAGTTTGATTCTGCAAGAGAGGATGTGATTTTTCCCAGCAAAGACCTATAGTTCCTGGACCCGGTTGGAGCACCGTGCTTCATTGCATACTCATCAAACTTCCTGCCGCCTGGCATCGCCGAGGTAGCATCAACGTATGCGTCAGCAACAAACTGAGCGGCAAGAGACTCTTCTGTCGCAGCAACTTCGGCATCACTCATGTTAAACTGATCTTTATTGTTTAACGTGTCCATGTACAACTCGTACATAATATTGGTTTGAGTGTACGGAGTGTCTAGCCCAAGGTTTATTGGTCCATCCGCTTGAGCAAGAGTCTCTGGCGCTGGAAGACCTTCTGGTTGTTGAGGCCCTAGAATATCGTCTGCTGACGTTATCTGGAATGATGTTTGAGGAGAGGGGCTATCTGCGCTACCCAAGATGTCTTCAGCGGATTGAGCTGGCTCAGGCGGCAAGTCCACGAGATCAGGAGTAGGCTCCTGCATGTCCTCCGGCACTGGCGTGGTGGGCAGCGGGTCTGATACGCCCAGGATATCCTCGGCTGACTGAATAGGCTCGGCCTCTGTCATTAAAGGCTCTTCGGGCGCAGTAGGGCCTGTTAAAGACGGATCTTCCTCTTCATCAAACTCAGGGAGCATGCCCAGCACATCTTCAGCAGAAAACACCATTGTTTATTTTACTCCGAATCGATGACTTGTTGAACTCTGTTTTTCTTTGCTCCTTTCACAGGAACCAACCTAATAGCACCCTGCATAATCTTGCTAACCTCTTCGGCGCTTTTGTCTTGGGCATATGCATTTAAGCTATTCAGTTCAGGGACAGTCAGAAGGCTCTCATTTATTGTCTTGTTAACCATTTTAGGGACCCCAGTCTTTGTACTAAAGTTAAACAAAAACGGGTAGGCGGCTTTTGCCGCATCGTCTTTTCCGGTGGTCTTGGGTTTGTACTGAGATTGAAGCTCGCCTTTGTCATCAATGACAGTCGCCACTGCCAAAGCCGTTGCGTCTTCTTGCGTCTGCCCAGACTCTATGTAGCCATTGTATGCTTTGGTAAACGCCTGATTTGCGCTTTTGCTTCCAACTATCTTAGCATTAATTCCATCCCTATTAGACTTATAGACATCCATCTTTTTCTGTCTTCTTTGGGATGTTAATGCCGCAGAGGGGCTGCCTATTGTTGTCTCTTCCCCCGCCAGCAGAGTGAGGTTGCCGTCGTCGTCTGTGGGAACTTTTTGGCTAATGTCGGTGGCCTTCCCAAGCTCTTTGTTGCTGGCCCTTAGCCTTACGTTATCCTGCCTTGCCTTTTCTCTTTCCTCTGGTGTTGCCAACGGGTCTTCAATGGTCCGTTCATTCCTGGTAATCTGAGACTGATTCCTTTTCATGGCGTCTAGGTTACTGGTTCTCTTGGGCTTCTCTCGGTAATTGAAAGTGATTTTATTCTTCTCGCCTATGCTGACACTTCCGACCCTAACCGTACCCTTGTTGTTCTTAAACATGGTTTCGGTTCTTTGTCTTTCAGACTCACTTGGATAAGCGGCTAGCGCATTTCCAAGCACTTCTCTTACGATTGGGTCTCTCTCCCTATCAAACCTTGCTTGCAGGTCTGCTCTTCCCAAAGCCAACTCTTCTTCTGATGTCAATGCCATAAAGTTGTGAGCCTGTTTAAGCTCTTCAGCCAATTGGCTTTTTATTAGATCTTGCCTTTTCTTTCTTTGGCTTTGTGTTAAGTCAGCATTCTTTCTTCGCTCAAGACTGCGAAGCTCTGCCTCTTTCCTTAGCTCGGCTGATGTAAGGGGGTTTCCATACGCATCGAAAGCAGTTGCCTCTACCTGCGCTGTTTCAACTGGGGCTTGCTGACGAGCCCCTTCTGGGGCTGCTGGTGCAACTGGTGATGCAACTGCTGCCGGCGCTGCTGCTGGCTGCTTCAGTTCGGCTGGGTCAGGTAGCTCTGGAGACAGTATTCTTTCTACAGCACTGGGTTGCTTTTCAGCCGCCCTTCTCTGCCTTTCCTTCTCTCTCATACTGTCTTTGTACTGAACCATTTGCTCGGTACTCATAACCTTGTATGCTTTCCCGCCAGGAGTAAAGCCGCTTGACTCACCGGTTGGATCTGTTATGAGCCCCTGCCGTCTCATCTGCTCTGGAGTCATGCCAGTAACAGGGACCTCAACAGCATACTCCCCGTCCCCCATATAGATAGTTTCAGGGTCTTTAATTTCAGGTTCTGCTGATAAAATCTTATCAAGCTTCGTTGGCTCTTTTTCGGGCACTTTTAAGATGTCATCTAGCGAATCAGCCGGACTAAGCACATCTTCTGCTGTCTTTACTAAGTCCATGGCCCCTTCAGATGGCTTTGACACAGGAAGGTCACGCTTATAGCCAAACTCATCCTCATATATCTTCCCTCTAAGGGCTGGGTTTCTTTCGGCAATCATGGCCAGTCGCTCTTTGTTTTTCATATCACGAGCTTTAATGACAGACTCTCTCTCTTCCTTCCCGCCAAAGAGCGAGTAATCTGCACCTGCCTTAGCAAGGTTAACGCCCACGGTCCCGAGAGCCGACAACAATTGCTTGGGAGCTGATGACGCCAGGCTTTTCATAAAGATGTGCCCTGGGTCGTTTGCAAGCCTTTGCTCTTTTTCGGCCAGCTCCATCCGTCGCCGCTTGACCTGATTGTCGATATTGTAAAACGCCATGACCGTCTCCCTCTCTAGCTAAACCAATCTCCGATTGTGCTACTAATGCCTGTCACAAAGTCATAGGCATCTGTGCCAAGATCATATACCCACCCCGCAGCCTGGGTGGCCGGCCCCACTCCAGGGATTGCGCTAACGATGAGATCGTAGAAGTAGTTGTCCTCTTTTGATGTTGGGTCCATCGAATTCAAGATCCCATCGACTGCCGACATTGCCTCTTCTGGGCTTTTTTGGCCAGACTCAACCGCCGCGATCTCCCCAATCATTGCAATCACTGCGTTAACAGATTCAACTGCTGCCAGTTGCTCTTCTGCGCTCCCATAGGCAGTCGAGTACAAGCTCCCTGTCGCATTTGCAAGAGCTTGCGTAAGCGCATTCCCGGCAGCGGTTCCTTTCCCAACAGCTTCAATATAGGCGGCTGCTGAAGAAACTAGATTTTGATCAATCATTTGAGCGTTTTGGAGGTTAGTTTGAATCTCTGCCTCATCAAACCCAGCGGCTTGCATAAGATTTACAAAGTTTTGCTGCCAATCTGTCTCGGCTGCTGCTAGGTCACCCAGTCCAATTGCCTTCAAGTCCTGAGCGTATTGAACCTCAATGTCTGACATTGATTTATCAAGAGACGCATACTCGTCTGCCATCTGTGCCAAAGCTCCAGATATTGCATTGTTTATGCTTGCAGAGTGAGCCCCGGAGCCAAATGTTCCCATCATCGCTGCTTGTCTGTCTAGTCCTGCTAAAACGCCATCGAGCTTGTAAGCATACTCTTGGTCCAGGTTAGACTTGGCTTGCTCAATATACCCCTTTGCGGAGTCATACTCAGTGTCAATCTCTGACTTAAGCTCCTCGGTTTTCTCTGGGTCGAACCCAGTGTCCTCTTCATAAATGAGGTCTACCGCTTGCTCATCCAAGGGCTTGTCTTCTCCTGCTGCTGCTTCAGCATCTTGCTGTTTAACAGTAGGTATCGTATCGCTAACAAAATAATTGTCAGGATCATTTCCAAACTCATCGGCGTACTCATCAAATGTGTAGAAGCCCGGACTGTCACCACCAGTAACAACAACAGTGTTTGTGGAAGCATTCAACTCATGTTGGCCTCCAGATGGATCTTCATACTGCGTATCCATTAAATACATCTGCATCGGTCTACCAGGGGTTAGTCCAAACCCAGAGGTAGCAGGGTCAACTGCTGGCATTGCGCTCGTCACGGGCACCAGTGATGGCAACGCCGTCATGTTAGACATCCCCATCTTCTGGTTCATGCTGGTTATTTGGTCTGCATCCATGCCAGAGAAAACATTGTACCCTCTACCTGGGTCCATAGGCATAGCCTGGCTCACAACGGGCGTCTGACGCACAGCAGGTGCCTGTCTGGCCTGTGGCCTTGGTTGAGGCCTTGGCGGCGCAGGTGGTGTCATCAGGGACTTCTGAAAGTCGCTGGCTGCCTGTCGCTCTAGTTGAGGACCTGCTGGCATGTTTGGGTTAAGGTTTCCTGCCCGAACATTTTGCATCGCAGTCAACTGGGTGCCAGGAGTAGCTCCCATCCCAGTAGAGTTGCTAGGCCCTTTTGGTATTCTATTCTCGTTAGCCATGACTCACCTATGTGACTGTGTGTGTTTTCCATGCAATGCTAATGTTAATAATTGGCATCAAGTCTCCGCTAAGGTCCCCGCCTGTTGGGCATCTGTACAGGGCCCTAAAGTAGCTGTTTTGAGCAACCGTAGTGGTTGTGTAGTTCATTGTAATCTCAAGCGGGGCGTAAGCCTGCGAGCTAAACGCATCAGCGTCAGGGTCAAACGAACCCGTAGCAATCGTTGTCCAAGTCCCAGTAAGGCTTGTTGATGTCTGGAACAAAACCTCAATCGACTGACTTGAAGCAAAGTCCTCAAACGCAATTGCTATAGCGCTTGTCCCCTGGTGAACCAAAGGCACCAAAGCCTTTCTGTAAGAATCTACAATCAAGTTGTAGTGGCTTTGTGTAATTGACGGCACAGTCGTTGTTGCATTAATTGCGCCGCCAGTAGAAGTGGTCGTATTTAAGAGATACGCTGGTCCATAGGTATTGTACTTGCTTCCGCCGATTGTATCGGTCGTGGTCTTGTGTGTACCAAACTCCCACGTAAAAATAGCCCTTGGGTACTTAAGGTTGTCGTGATCAACATTGCCATTAAGAACACTGGCAATTGCCCCAAACTTCTCATTATGCAGGGCAGCTGTATGCAGGTCCCCGTCGCTATCTCCAGTAAGCGTAATGTAGCCCATTGTCCACCTCCTTTGTCAGTCTACTTAAGACTGCTCTCTTTGTGAACCACCTTTTACGTTTGCGTAAACCCTGACCTCAGATATCTTAAGTCGGTGTGGCTCTGATGTAGGCATTGAGTACAGGTCCACATAAGCAGCCCTGCCTTCTTCGTCAGGCACATTAACCCTAGCGTATGCCTCAAAATACTCTGAATTCATTAGAGGGGCATTGCTCCCCGCTGGAGACGCCCCAAGCACCATTGAGTTTATAACAGACTTGGTGTTCTCACTAACCCCTTGCTGGGCATTCAATATGGTGCCAGAGAACTCAACATCAGTCTCTGATACATCAAAATGCTTTAAGCCCTCACCCTCTGATCTCACAACTGCATTCAATACAGTAGCGTTGGCGTTGTCGTCTACGTTGTACCCTAGCTGCTTTCTTCTGACTGCAATGTCCGTGCATATAACCCTGCCATCAGAGTCAACTCTACCCACTCGCCCAAGGCTAATTGCTACTGGGAAGTGAACAATCGTCTGCGTCCCACCCCTGACACCACCTCTTGTGTAGGTAAACTCAGATTGAAAGTCCTGTCTTGTAGGGCCAAACTCGTAAACCTCACCAAGGTCTGTCCCTACAAATATAGTCTGTTGGCCCTCGTAAATATCATCCGCAACAGAAAGCCAGTGGAATATGTTGTAGGTTGTGTTCGACTGGGTCGGGGCACTTGGGTTGGTTGGGAAAGACGTGCTCGCGCTTAGGGCTGTTCCACTAAACGTAGGCTCTTCGTCACCTCCCCATATAGACCACTTGCCCTGTCCCCCACCCTCGATAATGTCGGCGTAGTTGTACACCCAAACCATGTTGTTTACGGGAGAGTCATTGGCTGGCAAGCACACCATTATTTGTTGCCTACTTTGGTCATTTACGCAGGTAACCCCAGACAGCGCCCTTCTGTTTACATGAAACGGATACGCCCCCTTTTGCAGTCGCTGCTCAACATACCTGGTTGTCTGTGGCTCTTCTTGCCCAAACCAAAGAGGGTCCATCTCAAAAGAGACTTTCCTGGGAGGACCGCCGTCTGTTATATAGCAACCGTCGAACCCAACAAAAAACACAAAACGGTCAAAGTAGCAATGGCCTCTCGAGCTTACCGAAGGTATGTCACCAAGTCGAATTCTCCTGGGGCTTCCGCCTCCGTGCCCGGTTATCTTGTACAGACGTTTAGAGCCAAACAACAGTATGTCAAATCCAATTCCCGCAGATGCTAGAATGCTTTCGTTAAACACCCAATAAAAACCACTTGGATCTTCAACAGGGAAGCTCCTCCATAGAGCCGGCTCACAAACAAGCACAGCCCCCTGGTCAACAGTCATCTCATCCCTGGCCGCATTCAACACCTCACTCGGGGGCCTATTGTTCTGCTCCTCGCTTGTCGCCGGGATAGAAAGCTGACACGCTTTTGTTTCTTTGAATCCAGTGACTATAATCTGGTCAAAGAAATAAGTAAAAGAGCTTGGGGATAAGTTGTTGAGCACATAAGAAAAGGAAAGAGGAGTCTTTCCCGTCTCAAGAGTAATTAGCTTTAACTTAAAGTCATTTAGGCTCGGGGCTATAACCTCAAGCTCCCAGTACGAGCCTCGCCCATTGCAAAAGTAAACAAACCTTCCTGCATTCACAAAAGAGTATCTGGCCTTTTCATTGTAAGGCTCAGACCCTTCAGTAATGATAGCGCTTGTTGGGTTTGTAAGGTTCGCATTAAAGAAGCTGTTACCCATTGCGTCTAGCACATGGATAGCCATAAACTCATCATCTGTGTCGGCCACAATACCAATCAACAAAAGGTTATTATCAACCCTTGTTGTGTGAAGTCCGACTACTTTATTCCTTGAGTCTCCTAGCGATGCAAACTTACGAAGGCCAGGCCTCTCTTTCCAGTACCCTCTGTTTGAAAGGTCAACATTAAATAGAAGGTTAGGCGCATCGTCAGGCTTAACCTCTCGAGCGTCCATTCCTTTTAGCGGCGCTTTGTATATTGCTATGGGGGGAGACGAAACTCTCATTTAGTACTCCCATCGCATTGGATCTCTTTGTTGGGGCTGCTGCCGTTGACGCTGTCTACAACCCATCTTGAGGTTTGTGTCGTATTGGCCGATGATTTCTTGATACAATCCTACCAGCTGCTGGGTGTCTTCCCCTTTCGCGCTCTTTGCCTGTATTGCAGCCTTGTATACTACGGCTGGATGAAACTGTGGCAGGAACCCGCCAAGCAGATCTTGGTCCTCATCTACCAACGCAGGTAACTCATCTGGGGTCCACCTAACATACATGTAAAGATCTTCGTTAGGAACAGGACGTATTGTCAATTTCTTACCCAGGTAATAGCCCTCGTAAGTAGAGTACCCATTTGCCCCTCCAAGAGGAAAAGCTCCTGGCAGTGTGATATTTGCATACGGGGTAGAGAACCCTGTCGTAGAATTCACCGCAGAGTTAGACGAGGTGCTGTCCAGGTTGGTTCGCCTGACCATTTGAATAGGAACAGGAATGTTGCTGGCGCTTATGTCTTCATCTTTAGAAAGAGTCCCCATGTACCAAATGGCCATAGGAAGGCCGCTCAACTTCGCATTTAAGTCAACCTCAACGGAGTTGGCATCATATGTGAACCGGTCTGATACCTGAAATATCTCTGGGCCATAATTAACTATTCGATGGTACAGGTCTAGATTTGCATCTGTTAAAAGGTCGAGCAGGTACTGCTCAGTCCAACCACCAGAGCCATCCACCTTTCCACGGCGTTGCAAATAACCATTTAACCGGCGAACAGCTTCTTTTACATTCATGGCAAGATAATCCTAGACTCAGTTTTGTTTCTATCAAAAACAGCACCAAAGTGCTTACCACCATGGTTTGGACCTTTTCCGTCAGCACCCAAGGTGAAGTTCATGTCTTCACCCATAGCTCGTTTCCAGATCCAAAACATATCATCAACGCGACCTTGAGCCTCATTGATAGCATCTTTCATCTTCATGTCGTTAGCTTTTTCTTTTTCTCGTTCCATTCTTTCTAGCGCAGCATGTCGCCCCTCGCGCCAGTCCAAAACGAGCATCCTTAAGCCATCTAAATGCGAATCGTGAGGGGTATCATAAGTACCTGCCTGCCCAACCTTCTCGATAGTCATAATCGTAAAGATAGGCTTTTCGCCACGATACATAGGTGTGTTTGGTTTCTGTCCAAACAAAACCCATTTGTTAATCGGAGACCCATCAAAGTTCTTTTCAATAAATCTCAGATAAAACTTTTCGTCAGGAAGCAAACCATCCAAAAGATTGGCCTGCCGCTCCCACTCAGTATGGGGAGCAGCAGTACCATTCCTGACTATGTTACGGAAATAATCCATTTCAGCACGAATTAGATCATCCCTGTTTTCCATCATAGGAAGCATAGTCATCCTTTACTTTTTGAAAGCACTTCCGCCAACAGGCTTTAGTTGAGCAAAGATTCGGCTTTTACCCTTTGTCCCCACTGCTGTGGTAAGGTCAAACATAGCAACAGTGGAACGGCCAGCAACGCTTGCCCCTCCTGCTGTGTTTGTTGCGTTTGCGCTACCAAGAGCACCAACAACAGAGTTTCCGCCTACAGTCCCAACAGACAAATTAGCAAGATCTCCATCAGGGAAGATCTCATAAACTTGCCCAACACCAGCTTGGCTTGTGTTTTCAATTTCATACTCTTTGATGATGGCATCATCGTCTACAAGCGACCAGCTTCCTGCTGAGTTCTCAAAGTTTGAGCATGCGTAAAGACCAAGCTTAAATTTCATTTTTGTCCCGGTAAAGCCATCGGTACAAACAAGCCAAATCTTTTCAATAACCCACTCACCACCCCAAGTGTCTTCTTCGCCTGTTCCAGCAAAAAGAAAACCTTTGGTGTTGGCTGCGCTAAAGTCTGCCTCTGTTACTACGTTATTGCTTTGCATCAAGTCCACAAATGCCGCATTACCAGCTGTGTGAACATTTGCGTCAGCAGTAATTACAAAAGACTTAATACGCGGCCCAAGTTTCGAGGCTTGGTCTGTGGCCCCCTCGGGGCCGCTTCTTAAATTATCATTCGCCATTTTAATTCACCTTAATCCTTATATTGAACTTCTGGAGCCAACCGAATAAAAACATTTACCCAACCAGTTCCTGCATGAGCGGCTTGAACAAGCCTAATCGCTTGCCCGGCCAAAAGCCTGGGGACACCATCTGCATCAAGGCAGTCGCTATGAAAGCTTAACGCATCTGTTCCCGTAACGTCCGAAACATTAGTTGAAATTGTTTGCCCAAGAACACCAGTTGTTAGATTTGGACCCGCCATAACAGGAACGGCAAAATCATTTACAACAATGTCTTCTTGAGCACCATTTGTGGCTGTTTCAACTCGGAGTGTTGAGTTGGCCGCAGTTGTTCCATTTGCAGTAATTCCCACTTCCAAAATGCGAAAACTTTTTGAAAGAATTGCAGGAAGCGGAAAGTAAACCACATTATTAACATCAATATCAATGCTTTGAACAAGAACAACTTCTCCCAGCTCGTTTGAAATATTGTGTGCTTTTTGAAAACTCATATCTTCTCCTTAAAAGGAGGGGGGCTAGAAGCCCCCCAACTCATTAAGTTGCGATGAGACCAGCAGGAACACGAATGTCCTCTTCTCGTCCTTGGCAACGTGGGTTTTCGCAAACAAGCTCAAACTCGTTGTACGCATATGCCTGGAAAGCAAACGTACCTGGAATCTGCTTGAAGATAGATCCAGTTGAGGTATCCCAACCGTAATCACCAAGCTTGACTCGCTTCATAGCAGAGCGATCCATGATGGTGTAGCTGTTCAATGGAGCAGACCGTGCGGTCTCCCATGGAATCTGACGTGCACCATACTGGTATGCAATCGTGCTATGACCTTTAAGAGCTTTAAGGTCTGTCTGCATGTATACAGGGTCAATCTCTTGCAGGTATACCTGAAGCAAAGAGTTGTGTGAGAAGATAACAGGATCCATCTCATCAACATCCTTAGGCCCAAGGTCTCCCATACGCATCAACAAGCTCGTGATTCGCCAGTGGTTGAAGTCACGAAGAACATTGTTGTTACGAGTAATGAATGACTGCCATGGAGTTGCAGTAGCTCGGTCGATACCGTGGTATGTTCCGATGTCATCAATTGCATCAGCCAAACCAGTAATGCAGTTACCCCATTCGTTACCATTCGCATCACCCTCAACAACAAACATTTGAGCTGCGTTATTTGGAACAGCAACGTCTAGTGTGAATGTTTGAGCCGCTTGGTCAACAGTTTGAACAATTCCGCTTGTACCAGCGTTTGCAACCAACTGAGCTTGGGTACCAATCTGAATTTGCATACCAGCTCGAATGTAACGAGCACCAGCATAAGTTCCCATGTACGCCTTTGTGTTAGTCAAAGTCGTATCAGTCTCTCGCTGACGAACAGGAACGTTACCTCCAACTGCAACTGCCCCAGATGCGGCAGGGATCACACCAATCACACCAGAGTTAGCAAATCCAGCAGCACCAGGAAGTGCAGCACCATGAGTACCACTCCAGTACTTAGGTCCAATTCGGTTCCGGTGAGAGTTCTTCGCATCAGAAACCAACTCGTCCATAATCTGCCGGTACATACCTGGCTTCTCATGAGCACGAATCAACTTAGGTCCGGTGATCTCCACAATGTCCATGTGGGGGAACAACCGAACAGCAGCCTCATCGTATGATGGCGGGTTGTACACGGGAAGCACAGGTGCTGCCGCTCCAGGTCCACCAGAAACAAATCGGCTACCACTACCACCCGCTGTCTTGTACAGGTAGTACTGGGAGTCTCCACCATTCCAGTCTTCCTGGTTAATGGAGTCAATCCATTTCTCAACATCATCAACTGTGTCGAGAAGCTTAATAATTACATCTGCGTAAGTGTACTGGAATAGTTCACTAAACGCTCCAAATGACGATAGTCCGGTCTTTGGAAGAGCCATTGTATTCTCCTATTAATTTGCGCCCTTTTGGCGACGCAATAAATCTTCGAGAAGATCTCCAGCTTCCTTCGCATTTTCAGGAGCAGTAGGGAGTTCTTCAAATCCAGCAGAAGCAAACATGTCAGGGACCATGGCTTTCTTCTCAGCCTTTTCCCGACGCTTCTTGTTTTCTTCTGCAATTTTCGATTCCATCTTGTTAAACCGTGAAACCCTGTCCTGAGCAATCTTAAGAGCAATCTCCTTAACATCGCCCACGGGCTGGTTCACTGCCTGACGGCGTTTAACCTCATCAGCAGCATCAAGCATGATCAATCGCTCAAAGTCCATAATCTTGGCAGACTCTGGATGTTTTTCTTTAAACGAAGATAACGCTCGATCTACCTCTCGGCCAGCAGTCTGCTGCAAAGCATCGGTTGCATATTTTTCTACCATTTGAAGCCGTGGCTCAAGCCTTTCAGCAACAAGCTTTTCAATCACAGAGTTTACGTTGCTAGTGTCAACATCCGAGTAGTCATAAGAAGACTCCTGAGGTTGTGACACTTGACTAGACGCAGACTCGTACTGACCTTTGTAATAAGCCTCGTTCTGTTTAGCCTCTTCCATTGCCCGATAGGCCTGGCTGTAATAGTTTTGAAGCTTCTGATTCTCCTTGTTGGAGTCATTCAGTCTAGCCTCTAATTCTGCAATTCGCTCTTCAGCAGTCTTACTCATCATTTACCCTCAAAGTTATAGCGGCTACCCTTGACCGCCTAGTTGACCTACAAAACCATTGGCAGTAGCGGGAACCTGCGCCGCTCCACCTCCCCCCTGAGCTGCACCCTGTAGAAGCTCAAGAGGATTTTGTCCCTGTTGCGGAGCGCCTTCTGCACCGGGCATCCCCATTGGTGCCTGGTTTGGCGCGATAGCCGCTTGATGTTTTTGAAGCAATGCTTCCAACTTCGTTTGTTGGTCTAAGTTATAATCTAAAAAGAACTTAGGGTCACGCATTGCTATCAATAAAACTTCAATATGTTTTTGATGATTCATCCAAGGCTTAAAGAATGGCTCTTGGTTTTGCTGGATTCTCATAATGTTAATCTCAGCAACAGCCCGATCTCCAGGCTCTTCAACATCCTTAAGCTTGTATGCAACTGGAGCCCCTAGCAAAAGCTCAACAACTGCATTTGTTCTTGGGTTGTCATCCTGCAACATTCCATTAGCTGCCAATTGCATAATGGATGTTCTTAGTTGGTTTGGGTAGGACACTGCCGCAGAGCCAGGAACCATCCGAATATCCACTAGATTAAACGGAGTCCCATCAAACTCATAAACAGATGGCTGCTGGTCTTGCCCTGTTAGGGCAAACTTATACCCAATAGGCAAATACTCTTGGCATAGCCGAACAAGGTGGGTCGCCTGGTGAGCTTGACAGGCCTCAATTTCCTGTACAGTTGGTGCCATTGCAACTTGATTCTCTTCAAGGAGGCGATCAAGATAAGCTGCACTGTCTCCGCGTGAAGGGACAGAACCACCAACAGGAGAAGACGTAAGGCTCAACGCCTCCAAATCAGCCATAGCATCTTGCCTCATTTGGTATAAATGCTGTGGTATCTGGGGGGGAACCATAAAGGTTGGCTTCTCTTCACCATAAGGCACGTACTCGTAAATCTCACCAGCGCGACCCTGAAAGTTAGTATCGTTAGATCCATGTGGTTTAAGGATGGGTGGATCTGCTGTGCGCTCTGCTGCACGAATCTCAATGTGCTCCACAAGGTCCAGCCTCTTCTGAGCCTGACGCAAAACGTCCACAACACAAAGACCCCATCCGCGATCTGTAAATTGACGATCCCTGAACGTAGCATGCGGGTAATCATTGTACGGAAGGCCATCAACCAACTTAATGATCTGATCTCCAGTGTATGTACATCTAAACCCTTGCTTAAACTCCAGGCCGTATCTCTGAGAAACTACAGGAGAGTGATAGAAATCAAACACCTCAATCATTTCGCTCGAAGACGAACTGTAGTCATCTCTCAAACCAAACATCGAATCTACTTCTCTAAAAAGAAAAGCATCCTCAGGCTCAACAATCCTGCGAACCTTACTGAGGTCTAGATCAGGAAAGTACAGCTCTGCCAAGTCTACAGGAATAATTTTTCTTTCCGCATAGTTCATGCACTGACTAACAGTCAAGTGTCTCCACTGAGGATCTGGAAAGAAGTTAAACGGATGCACAGACCTGAGTCGTGGCAACCCCGTTTGATATGTCACAGTGTTTAGCTCTTTTACCGTTTGAAACGGAGCATCAACCAAGACGGGCTCTTCGTTCTCATCAAGGGCCGGCATAGACATCTCAGAATACGCAGGTTCATCATTGACATACTGAATGTCCTCAACCCACTCGCCAGAATAGGGATCCCATTGCGTTGCCCAGATACCATTGCCAAAAACCATCATATTCATCATGGCGGCATGTCGAGAATAAATGCTTTCTCTTGTCTCAGAAAAGTGCAGGATCAAAGAGTTAGCAACGGACGCCCTCTTACGAGCATCCCTGCTGTTAGATCCAGGCACACACTCAGGCATCATTCGAGGCGATGTGAGTTTTGCGTGGTACTTTCGGAGCTTGTCTTGAACCTGAGGGTTACTGCTTTCACCACCACCAGTACCAAAAGAGCTTGGCCTTTGAGTCCTTGGATTAAACTCAATGTTAGCAAACCCAGCAGCAAACGCAGCATTCTCATACCACCGGTACTCTAGCGGTTTGCGAGCGTCCTGGTTTCGCTTTACGCATTGCTTAACATAGTGCAGAACACTGCTTTCTTTATTCTTTGCCATTACCCGAACCCAATTGGATTTGACACACTGTATTGACTAGCGAGACTTGTTCCTTGCTGAGTCCAAGATGGGTCCTGAAGAGCGCCAGAACCAATAGATTGCATTGTCTGGTCCACTTGAAACATCTCTGGAGGAGGAAGCTCCTCTTCTTCGTAGACAGGATCTTTGGTCTCAAACAGGCTGCCAAGTGCAGTCCCTAAAGCTCCAAATATCCCCCCTAGTATTGGCGACGCTATTGGGGCAGCGGGTCCTGCAAGAACTCCAAGGCCAACTCCAAGACCTCCGCCGACAGTCCCTCCAGCTGTAGTTGGCAGCCCAGAGTACTCCCCTCCGTCATAACCAACGAGCTTTTTCTCTCCATCATCTAAAAAAGCCATTGGTCTCCTTACACCATTACCTGGTATGGGTTAAACGCCATCAAAGGCCGTTGTTGCATTTGAGCCTGGCCTCCCAGTGGATTATAAAATCCCATTTGCTGCTGGGGCTGTACCATCATTGGAGACTGCTGGCCCATCATCGGAGGCTGCTGAAACTGCTGCATCTGGGGCGGAGGAAAAGGATTTTGTTGCCGTTGGGCAATAATCTGACTCATCCTTCCGCCAACCGGTGGAGGTGACTGTCGTCGTCCTGCCGCTGGAACAGGAGGTCTTGGTCGCGGGGAGCTTTGCCGTGGAGGGCTTTGCATTCTTGGTCTGCTTTGAGACGGCCTTGGCCTATCTGCTGCGCCAACTCCAAAAGAAGAAGCTCCGCCCTGAATAGGGGGCAAGTCATACATCTGGGAAATCATCTGGTACATCTGACGGCCAACTTCTTCAGTCTGCTCAGGATTGAACCCATCCAGCTCTTGTCTGCTTAAAGTGGGTTGATCTCGCATCGCCATAACATCACCTCTGGATCCAAAAATTTAACATTGCATTAGACTGGTAATTCTTATTTCTTTTATTATTCGCTTTAACGGTCGCCCTTAAGTCATCAAATGTCAAGACTTTAGGTTCAGCCATAGGGATACTTTTTCTGCACTTTAAGCAAACTCCCCCCGCAACAACAGCATGCTGGCACTCTGGCTCTTTTTCTTCGGGCGGCTGATAAAGCGTTGAGCCCATATATGGCAACTGTCGGCTGGCGTATATGCCCAGCATTAAACAAGTTACCTCATCATCATGGTATCTCTCTCCCGTAACTGGATCTGTCCCATCCATAGCTTCCGGCAACATCCTCGAGCTTTTCTTAACAAACACCTCCAACTCTCTTAACGTGTTCGGGCTTTTAACAATGCACATGCCCTGCTTAAAGAAAGCTGTAGCAGAACTAACCGCCTCTGATTTACTTCGGCCAGTCATCCGCCAACCTAAGTACTTTGTTGGAGCTTCGTTCTGAATGTTGTCGGTGTTCTTTCGCCTAAAGATTCTGTGCAATGGGTAGCACGACCGGAACAGGGCTAATGCTGCAGCTCCGCATGAATTTACCTCCGGTATCTGCCAAGCCATATTATAATACGCCCCTAAGGCAATAGCTTCTGAAGCAGACTCTTCTGGGTAGCACTTCTCTCTGAAGTGGGCCACCTGCGTCAATACATCCCCCCGCTTGTACACATGAATAACATTGTAGTCGCACTGGGCGCTTTGCCCTTCTGCATAGTCAGAAGATACAATGTACTCTTCACCGGGTATTGGGTCTTCATAAATTTTAATTGGGCCAAAGCTCTCAGGAACGAACTTAAACATTCCTGGCGTTACCTCGTGGTTTGTTCTGCTGACCTGGCTCATCATGGCTTCAGAGTCTGGCTCCAAAGCTCTTCTGCCCTCTGCTGTAATTAACTCACCTCTAACAGGGGCTGGCTCTGCTTTAATTCGCTCGGCCTGTGAGGCAACCTGACCCATGTCAAAGATGGTGAGCGTCGAGGACATAAACGCTTCACGCCAGTGAGTGGGGTACTGGTTTTTGAATATCTTGGCTTTACCGTCGCAACGGTCTTGAATCGCCCACCGCCTCCACTCAAGCCACCCCATGGGATGAAGCTTTTCGCTCTCCGACTCTTTGTTCCACCGAGGGACAATGTGGGTTTTAAGTAGATCGAACTCATCATCGTCCAGGTTTAACAAAGACGAATAACGCTCAAGACCTGTGTTATCTTGCCTCACAAAGCACTGTAGCCAATCGTAAAACAACCCCTCGTTTTCTTTTGTGGGCGGCTGCCAACACTGCTGCTCATCATCAAGCCATGAAATAAACAGAGGCTCAAACTCAGAGCGACCCGCCACAGCCTCTTCCCACAAGCGAGAGTAAGAGTCCCCACGGCTTTCAGCAGTCGTATCAATGACGATAGCTCCTGTATTCTTCCGAACAGTAGGAAACATCTCTTTAATAATTGTGCTTTGATTTCGGTACTTTGCAAACTCTGAGAGCAGCAGGTACTGGATTGTGGCACCAGTTCTTGCGAGTGGAGTCCTCTCTGTGAAGATAGATATTGTCGAGTTAAGCCCACTGTTTGGCTTTTGTCCCCCCATCTCCCAGGCAATCATTTCTTCTTTCGGTATATCCCTTCGGAACTCCATGGGCTCTTTGAAAGACCTTGAGTTCCCCCACCGCTCTGGACGAAGGGTTGTTGGGTAGTTGCTGTAGAAGATGTGGTTCCTCTTGTGTATCTCAGAGGCCATGTCATCCAACTGAGCACCAATAACAACATTTGTGTTTTCTGTGAGAGAGGCTTGCCGGAAAGCATCCATACAAAAGAATGTTGTCGAGCCAATACGCCTGGCCTTGCACACAACAATGCGAAGAAAGCCTCTGTTAAACCACTGCCGGTTAACTGCTTCTGCTAATCTCTTCTGGACGCGCCGAAGTTGTACTTTTGCAATGGGTCCATCTTCTGGCGCGATATGGAGGGGAGCTACATTGTTTTCTGCAAAGAAGGAAATGTCAGCGAGACAGTCCTTCCTAAACCTTTCTATGTGCTCACTCTTGATCTCCATACATTCTCTCAAGCGCAGTTGGTAGGGATGCGTCCTCTTCCTTCTTCATTACCACAGAAGGTCTAACAGTTTTATTAAGTGGCTCAGAAGAAACAAGACGACACGCATCCCTAAAACCATCTTTAAACTGTTTTGATGCCATAAGTCTATCTTTTGCTGATAAACTTTCGTCACTCATGATCTCAGCTTCTACCTTAGAAGCAGCAAATGTAGCAGCCACAAGAGCCCTTACAGACACCCCGTGGTCTCTTTCTGCCTCCCAGGCAAGGCCAGCGAACATAGAGTCCACAGTAGCCTGAGGGAGGTTGCCTAGCTTGATCCCTAGGGTGATTGTTTCAATCTTGTCATCTTTCTTTTTAGACATTATGCATCCAGCTCAAACTGAAGAACAAGTCCGTTTACGGTTGTGGCAGAGCCGGCATCTTCCGTAACAAATGCTGGTGATGCTAGATCGTTCGTGTATGCCACCACACTTGCATTAAAGCTCGCTGTGCCACCGCTATTTCTCCCAAACGCCAAAAAACTTGTGTACATGCTGTCTGCTATTGCACTCCCGTTAATGGCAGTCACACGAACAGGGTGGTCAAACAGCACAATAAAGAACGACTCAGATGTATTGTCTCGAGTCAGCGTTGAGCTAGCCCCAGCACTTACTTTAATTGTTTCTACTCTGAATTGATCTACTTTAAGGTTTTCAAACTTCCTTAAATCATTTGGCAGGTAAACCTGGTTGTCAGTTCCCGCCTTGTTACCGACTGTCAGCGAAAGAGATAGGTTTAAATAGTCTTGAACAGTAGCCATTGCACCCTCCTGGTACGAGATTCATCACGAATCTACTCGCAAACACATATACCACAACGCAAACAAAAACACCCCCTGCAATTATGTCGGGCAATTTTTGATAAAATTGGCACACGGTTTGCAATATATTAGTATTATAGTATTAATATACTAGTATTAGTAATATAGTAATGTTAGTTATACTATATCTAGTGATTAATATAATAAATATAAAATCTTCACTACCCTCGAAAGAGATCTAAAGGATGCGTTATGCGATACAACACCTGTATAGAGCCAATACAGTGGCCTGAGTCGTGGAAAAAGAAGTAGTTGTTAGGGGAAGGGGAATAGGGGAGTCAAGTATAGCGGG
>TARA_R100001163_G_scaffold65169_2_pt1 | contig 20012 bp, 20 predicted proteins | sample TARA_R100001163 | Tara Oceans TARA_R100001163 (sample SAMEA2621285) | marine metagenome | biome: marine biome (ENVO:00000447); feature: deep chlorophyll maximum layer (ENVO:xxxxxxxx); material: "saline water (ENVO:00002010), including plankton (ENVO:xxxxxxxx)" | depth 120 m
ATCGGTGGGGCTATTTCCGTAGTAATATGGGAGTCGTGCGAATCAACATACCCTCAAAATCACAACTTCCTGACCTTTGGGAAGATATTCAGCCTGATTTTCCAATGCCTTCTCCGAGAACCTATCAGGCAGAGGCTCTCTCAGTCATCAAATGGGCTTTGGATAATGACGATTTCGATAACATCGTAATCCAAGCACCAACTGGGATTGGTAAGTCTGCGATAGCCATGACTTTGCAGAAGTGGTTTCAATCTGCATATCTGCTTGCACCATCTCTCGGATTGACTGAGCAATACAAGCGAGATTACGGTTCATCTCTGAAAGAAATCAAGGGGCGGAATAACTTTCCTTGTTGGGTCAGGGAAGGAACCGCAGATGGAGCCCCTTGCTATGGTGCAAAGAGGTCATGTCCACACACCAAAGAGGATGACCCATGCCCCTACTACGAACAGAAGTTTGAGGCGGCGAACTCAAGATTGGTTTTGTCTAATCCAGCGTATCTGTTCAGACTGATTCAAGGCGACAAAAACTTCGGCCAAAGAGAGTTCGCAATCGTGGATGAAGCACATGACATGGAGTCGTTTCTTCTCGGACTGTTTGAAACCAAAATTACTCTCAGGGATTGGGGTCTTGCACATGGCTCGACAACCAACTTCCCAATGCACTATCATGCATCAGATTGGATTCCACCAATCACTGAATTACACAAGGCGGCAGAAGCAGGTATTGAGTTAGCAGAATTGAAGGAAGATGAGAAGGAAGTTGAGAGGTATCGAAAGTTGCTTGGAAAGACTGCAACTTTACTGGAACTTCTCAAGGAACCAAATCGAGTTGTAGTCGAGAACGAATCAGACCGAAATGGTCGGTATCTGAAAGTCCGGCCTGTCCGTGTCGACAGGCTTGCATCGGAGATGTTGGAGAGAGTTTCCAAGAAACGGATTTTCCTCTCTGCTACGATATTGGATTGCGACACTTTTCTCTCCAGTCTTGGACTTGAAAATCAGAGAAATCTGTTCGTCAATATCACCAAATCTCCCTTCCCACCTGAGAACTTCAAAATCCATTATGCCCCATGTGGTTCCATGTCATATTCCAAGAGAGATAAATCAGTTCTCAAACAAGTCAAAGCCATTGCTGGAATCATGGAAAGATACCCCAATCGAAGGGGAGTTGTTTTGCCTCATAGCCACTTCATCAGAAACGCAATTGTTGATGGTCTGAAAGAACTCGGATATGGAGATAGGATAGTCACTCATGACTCCAATCCAAGAGCAAGAGATGTTGCCCTGAAACACTTCTTCACCAGCGAGGATGATAGCCTCGTTTTGATTAGCACTTATGTTGGTCAAGGATTCGATTTCAAAGGCAAGTTGGCAGAGTGGTTGGTCATCTGCAAAGTTCCCTATCTGCCCATCAAAGGAGATGCCGTGATAGAGCAACGATTACAGGAAGATGAACACGCTTGGAGAGCCAAGTATGAATCAACCCCTGACTGCCCCTACGAACCCCCTAACAAGTATTCTAACGGCCTCTGTGGGTCATTCAATTGCCCAGCCCCATGCAAGGCTTGGTATCAACTCCAAACGGCTCTAAAACTGGTGCAGGGAGCAGGGCGAATAATCAGGAGTCCAACCGACAAAGGCGACCTGTTTATTCTCGATGGTTCATGGGCAAGATTTGCAAGAATGAACTCACACCTTTTGCCCCATTGGTTCAGGGGTGCAATTGGGGAAACACCAACATGGCTCAAACGCCATCTTAGTTAGTTCAGATTACTATGACATCCTCAGTATTTTTTTGTATTTTTTGAGTTCTTCATACAAGATTCTTTCACCTGTTCTTGTATTGGTGTAAAGTCTGATAATTACATCATCTCCATCATCATAAGAAATCCACTTCCATGTTCCTTCAATTCCTTCAATTGTTGAATTGTGTAGTGACATTGATAATTTACAATCATAGACTAATCTTTCTTCGACATTATACCAAAAACCACCGTCATGTTTCTCAGTTATTTCATCTCCGAACTCAGTTGTTTTAGTTGTCATATTCAGTTCCCCCTCATGTTGAAGATATCTCTTGGTTCATTTCTGCGACCATTTCTTCGGCCAGCGTGAGCATTGGAGCGTATCGGGCTCGACAGGACACGACCAGTCATATCGACAAGGATATCGGTGCGAGATACCGATAGGTCGAATGTCTGAGTTGCCCTTCGGAGATAGACAGTCTTGACCTGTCCATGCCTGACTATTACAACTACCATGTTGCCGTTGCTCTTTGCTCCCCATGCTTGGCCTCTCTGAGTTCCGATGTCGTGTGCGATTATTCCTACTGACCTGCTACCGTATTTTGCACAGGCTTTCTTGACTGCTGAGATGACCTTTTCTGCTTCATCTCCAACTAATCTCTCATCCACTCTTTGCAGAGCATGAGCGTGTAGGTTTGGTGTGTTTCGTGTGTTTGCCCCGTAGGTCATGAAATGACCTACGGCGGGCATCCCCTATATCAATGATTTCCTAAAATCAATGGTTTTGGGTATCAAAATTACAAAATCTGACTACGCCGAGCAAGTTTTTTCAGAGGCCGGATGTCGGGTTCGACACTTCATAACGGTGGGAGAATCCTGAGTTTGCATGGAACAGGATGCAGTGCTAACTCGTCAGGCTCTAAGATGGAGTCGTCAGGCTAAAGCAGGTAAGATGCCGACCGAATTGTATGAGGCTTTGGCCGAAGGAACTTCAAGGATGGAAAAGAGGCAGGTAATCAGCCTCGCAAAAGTATCTCGGATAGTTGCTGACGATGGTAGCATCAGGCCCTATAATGAGTTCAAAAATGATTGGAAATACACTCATTCTGAATACGGTAAAAAGGATTCGTGTGGGCTATGTGGAAAGCACCCGATAGTTGAGAACTGTATCTTGCATGATGAGGTAGCGGATAGACAAGTTGTCGTTGGCAATACCTGTGTTCATCGCTATGTCGAAATCGAGGTCGATGGAAAGGTTCTGAACGATGAAGAAAAGAAGGAATATCTCAAGACGAATATGAAGGAAGCAAAGCACCAATTCAATCGGAAAACCTTCACTCAAAAATACCCATCAGTTCTCTCTGATTTGGAGAGGTTTCAAGAGATGATGACTAACAACAGATTTCTCTTTCGGAGCGACCCCAAAAAGAAACTGTGGAGAACCATTCACAGGAACATGGTCAAGCGTCTTTTGTCGCATGGTTATCCAAGCCCAAAACTATCCCGTCAATGGGATGAGTTCATGCTAACTGCCGAGAGTGAATATCAAGAGTATTCACGGCAGTTGAATCAGTATAACGAAGATATGAGAAAAATCCGTGAGGAACACTTGCAGAGGCAGAGGCAAATGGCTCAGAAAATGAATGAACTTCGCAACAAATGGAAGAAGGAAGCAGACCACTTCATACGCATCTGCAATGACTTAGAAAACGAACTCAATGACTGGGAGAAAAACATGGCAGTCAAAGTCGAGAATCGTATCAGACACATCGGGCTTGAGAGTCTTGGTGGGGGCTACAAGAGATTCCATTCTGAGGTTGAAATCAAACACCAATTGAAACACAATCCTGAGAGTGTTGAGAAGCCTGAAATAGCATCTGAGATAGATGGGTGGCTGGAACATCACGCAGACATCCTGAACACATGGGAGAAGAACTTCTGTGGCTCCGTCAGAATCAAAGCAATCTCAGGTCGAAAACTAACTGAAAAGCAACTTGCAATAATCGAGAAAATCAGGAAGAAGTTCGTATGAAGTTCATGGATGGAACTCCAATTCCCAAAGAGGTTTTGACTCCTGATAATAGGAACTTGGGTTCTCCATCAAGACGAGCATTGGTGTATGGAATATCAGTGATAGATAAATGCCCAAATCCTGACTGTGGAAGGGAAGCAGAAATGGATGCTTTGGTTCTCGCTCCACTCAATAAATGGCCTAACTTTGCAGTGATATGTGGAGAGAAAGGATGTGGTGTGTATTGGACTCTAACTGGGGCTCCACCAACAGAAACAGTATGGTTGCACATCGAGGATTGAAAAGGGTGGGATTATCTGATGAGCGATATGACGGCAGACACAATAGAAGTATTCCAATCATCCGAGAGTGCAAGTAAGTTCACAGTTCAAATTGGAGAACGAGAAGTCACCCTGACTTTTCTTTCTTCTAAGAAGGGGAGAATTGACTTCTCAACTGACATAGATGGAACCCCCAAAGGCAAGGTCAATTTGCTATCCCAACATAGCATTGCTCGCTTCGTTTCATCTGCGGATGTTGCAGAGGGAGAGAAGCAGATTTTCAAAGATACATTACTCCAAGTTGGAGTCATAATCAGGGATGCAAAATATACCCCAGCACCCGAAGTCATCAAGGTTCCTGAAATCGACAAATATCTCGGTCAGGATTCCACACTGGGGGTTGTCGATTCCGACACGATGAAATCATTCTTGTCTGACGAACTTTTGCTCGACAAAATCAACAAGATTCTCCATGAGTCAAGAGATACTCCATTCATCGGTGATGATGCTAATTTGATTCTGACTTTCTTAGTCATCATGTCATGTAAGACAGACAACCCATTGAACTTGGAAATGGTAGCCAGTTCTGCCGCCGGAAAAACATACATGGTTCTGACTGCGAGGAATGGTGTTCCCAAGTCTATGTGCATGGTGCTTGCAGGTGCGAGCAGAGAGGCTCTGAAATACGACTATGATGAGATTGACGATGATGGTAATTTCATCATTCATGTTGACAATAAATGCATCATAGTTTTGGAGAAAGATGAGTCCTATGCATTCGTGAGAAAGATGAAGCCTCTCATGTCAGGAGATGATGATGAATTGATTTGGAAAACCCCAATCAAGAACGACCTCACTGGAGAGATTGAAACAAGAGATTTCATCATTCGTGGTCAACCATCTTTCATTACTCTCACCACTCGTAATCCAACTGAACAGGAGCAGATAACAAGGACTCTTTTGATGACTCCCGATACTACTGCTGGAAAGGTTTCTGCGGTCGTTAGAAACAGTCTGATAGCCAAAGCAAGACCCAATCAATTTACTGTTCACAAAGACCTGACTTTGATGCAAGCATCCATGTTGTCTTTGAATAAATATCGAGTTCGGAATATCTTCGCTCCGCAGATGGCTGAGTTCTTCCCTGCTCGCTCTGCCCAACACCAAAGAGACATTGGAAAAGTTCTCTCGATTATCGACTCAATCACCCTGCTCCATCAGAAGCAAAGACCTGTCGAAACCGACACGAATGGAAATGAGTTTTTGCTTTCGTCAGTCGAGGACAACATCATCGGATTGATACTCGCTGACCTCGTTTTGAGAGCAAGTCTTTCAGGAGTTCCCGACAACTCTTGGGCGACCTTCATTCAGATGATTAAGATGGATGAATCCAATCGGGCTCTAACTGTTGATAACATTCTCCAGTGGCTTCACCTACACGCATTCTCATTATCCAAAAATGCCCTAACAGAAAAGCACCTACCAACACTGGAAGATGCTGGTCTGATTGAGGTTGCAAGGAGAGGCGGTGGTCGTGGTGGTCGAAAGAAAACATACAGGATTGTCAAGACAAGAAAAGGACTCATGGACACTTACTCGTTGACCCCATTATTTGTCGAAGGAATCAGAGCAAATCTGAGTAGCATCATCTCCGATTTCAAGGATGTAATCAACACTGCATCTGCACCCGAATCTGTAAGGAACTTGGAGAAGGGAGAAGGTCATACTCTCAGAGGATTTGGTTGTGAAAATAAAACCCAATCTAAGATATGGAGAAGTCTGTTTCTTCCTATCTATTTCAGACCTCAGAACGACAAGTCAATGCTCTCTAAAATCATAGGCGATGGAGAGCAGAGAGATGTCTTGTTTTCAGGAAAAGCATGGCTGGATTCTGAGATAGAAGCAGAGGCAACAAGTGACTTAGAAAAGCACCGTGATATGAAAGAGAAAGTTAGAGAGGCCAGTAAAGTTCATGTCGAGTCTGATGACAATGATGTGTGGGATGCATTGATGGAATCACATGAAATGGAATTGGAGTAGTAATCCCACCTATCTTTCATAAGGGTGGGAAAACAGGACTGAAATTATGTCCAAGAAAACGACACCTAAGAAACTGCCTAAGTATGCTGAAAAGAGACTACGACCGTTCATAGATAGCGGTATCTCTAAGGGAATCTTCACTGATGATTCCACTGTTATTCAGTTGTTTGCGAACTTCGCAAAAGACCCAACTAACAAACCTCAGATTGACGCTCTTGGTGGTATGAAATCCGAACTCGCTCAGTCCTTCGTGACCGATGCCGTATTGATTGATTTGACAAGCATCCTAAGACAGAAAAGATACACTGCACATATCGACCTGTATGAAGTATCTCACAGGACAGTTGGAATTGCAAAGGGCAACCCTCGACCTGCGTGTTTCATGATAGGTCAGGCAGTTGTTGAGGACACTGATGGAAGCGTCATGGAACCTGCACTTTTCAGGATGAGTCTTTGGGATGGAGATACTGCTATTGCTGACGATGTTGAGGCTGATGGAAAATACTCTCTCAGTGTATCATGTCGCAATCTCGATGCAGAGGTTCTTGACCTCAGACCACTATCAGGAATCACATCTTTCAACAGTGAGGAATACGACCACATGGATAGGTCAGAACTGCTAAAATCCATGTTCGATATCTCCCCCATCTCTGACTTAGATGACGACATCAGCAGAAGCCCAACTGACTATCGTTTGGTTGAGGCCACAGTATCATACGCAGGTGTTCAGAATAGTAGGGCTGGAACTCAGTTTGGAAAGATGCTTTTGAAAGACGATTCCACTATGACTATGGAAGCAATTGAGAGTGGTGAGAACCTACTTCTCAACTGTATCACATCAACCTCTATCGCATCCAAGTTCGGTAAGTATAGTCGCATCCTTGCACTACTCACCACGAAGGATAATGGAGAGTATGGTTTGTCTGCAAATGTCGAGACTGCAATAGGCATAATCACAGTAGCCCCACCAGTCGCAGAAACCACTGCAACTGACGATGATGATGACGATGCTTCTGACTACTTCAAGACGGCAGATATCAAGACGATTGGCGATGACGATGATGATGATTCTGACGATTCCACAGAAGATGTTGTCGAGGCAACAGAAGATGCTGATGATGGCGAGGAAGAAGAAGCAGAAGTTGAGGAAGAAACTGTCGAGTCCGACACACAAGAAACACCTTCCGCAGATTCCGAAGATGACGATGACGATTGGGAAGATTGGTGATTGAGTTGGCGAAGAAAAAGGCAATCCGATATTCGGACTTAATTGACTCCTGTGATACAGGTGAAATGATGGCTGATAGACCTCAACTCAGACACATGAAGTTGCAAGGCTTTGCTGGTGGTGGCAAGAGCCATTTTGCCCTCACATTCTTCGCTCACGAATCAAACGGACTCAAGCCCGAAGAATGTCTATGCACCATCATAGATTGTGATTTGGAAGGTCAATCTGCTCTTGTAAAAAGAGAGGATATTCTTCCAAAGGAACTGCGACCAAGACTGTTCAGGAAGGTGTGTCGAACACCCACTGATGTGAATGAAATGTCGCTTGCTTTCATTGACCTACACAGGCAACACAAGGAGAAATATCCCGATGGTTGCAGAGTCATGATTTTTGAGAATGAGGCGGCGTTCTATGTGGGATGCAGAGACTTCTATTCTCAGGAAGTTCATGGTAAGAGCGAGGCTGATTTGATGCTTGAGAGACAGACCCAAGCAATTGCAGAAGGCAAGAAAACACTACCTGCTTTCAAAGAGGGTCAGATGCACTCATACAAGGTCATCAACAGACTATTCTTTACACCATACGAGAGGCTCAAGATTGCGGCAGAAATGTTCCAATTCCACTTCCTATCGACAGTCCTTCTCAGGGAATACACCGAGAACTACGGAACCGCCAATGAAAAGAGAGTCGTGACGGCGGCAGGTAGGGCTGAAATGACTGACCCTATCTTCGACTGGATTGTTGAGTTCCACCAGCAACAAAGAGCGAAGGGGAAGGAAATCAAAACGAGGCACATTGCAATCGTCAGAAAGAGCAGAACTTGCGAACCATTCCAACTACTGAAACCTACCCAAGAGAAGTTTTGGAAGGCAGTGGAAGATAATAGGTCATAAACACCCTATTGTAGCCTATCTAAGTGATTGAAATGAAAGTTCCCTACCTATCGGCCTCTCGACTAAAACTCGCTCAGGATTGCCCCTTTTCTTACCAACAGAAATATGACCCACCTAACCAAGATGTTAGGACAATCAGATGGAAGAATGAGCATCGAGATAACCTACAAGCGGCAAGGCTTGGAACCAACATTCACAATGCCCTTGAGGAATGGCGTAGGCCGAATCCTGAAACTGGAAAAGTAAGGCGACCACTATTCAAGAAACTCATCGAATTGTATGATGAGGAATGCACCAAGAATGACATTGATTTTGCAATGTATGAAGATGGCAAACAGATGCTCTCAAGGTGGTTTGAGGAAAGAGGTTCAGATAAGGTCAAAGTGCTTGCAGTTGAGCAAGCATTTGGAACTCACAAAGCACCTCACAAGTTGTCGAATGGAACACCAATTTTCGGGTTCATAGATTTGGTTTTGGAACACCCTGATGGAACCATCGAACTACTCGATTACAAATCTCAGAGAAAGCCAATCAAACAAGAGGAAGCAGATTCAGATATTCAGGCTGGAATGTATCTCACAGTAGCAAGAGAAATATGGCCTGATAGACCACTCAGATTCACTTTCGATTTACTTCGTTATGGAACAGTCACGACAGTATGGACTGACGAGAAAATAGAGTCCTTCAAGGGATGGTTGAAAGGCAAGTATGAATGGATTCAATCTATTACCGACCCTCAACCAACAATAGGCAATGGATGCAAGTGGTGTCCGTTCATCGACATCTGCCCGTTAGCACAGGAATTGATACTCAATGGTTCATGGGATTTGGTAGTGCCTGATGACCCAACTGAACTGGACAGAGATGAGATGCTCACAACTCTTGCTTCGGTCAAGGCGGCACAGGGAATACTTGCAAAAAAGAAATCTCAGATTGAGCAACAAATCAAGAGCGAGTGGTTCGACTTCAACACCAACAGTGAGAGTGTCGAAACCGACAACTGGAAAGTGTCGTTTGACGATAGGAAAAGAACCGAGTTTATCCCGTCAGAAGTTCAGAGAATAATCGGCACTACTGCCTTCGGCCAAGTAGCCACAGTAAGCAAAGCGGCGGTGGAACGAGTGATGCCGATTTTGCCTGAAAATATAGCAGAAGAAGTGAAGCGTTCCGCTATTACTAAACCTTACAGGACATTGAATGTAAGACGAAGAAGCAATGCCGACTGATGATAACTCCAAAGACAGGGAAGTTCCTTCATCAAAATATGGCACTCGTAAGTTCGGTCGGATGGGTAAAACCGATGGTCGAAATGTCAAGAGATTATGGAAGGCTTTGATTGCGGCTGGTGCTATCTATCCTGATGGAAAGCCCCTCACAACTGGGGAGATAGTTCAGTTGCCTAAACAACCATTTGAGATACATAGATTGACCAATCATCTCGCTAAGAAACCACACTTGTTTTTCTGTGCTGGAGAATCAAGAGTTGCTGGGCTCGATGGTCGAACAAAATATCCTCAGAAAACTTGGCTGGCTCACGAAGATGCTTACGATGATGTGTCGAGTTCGACAGGCAACAAATCTCGTTGAGGATTTTTTTGTCAAAATTGACACAACTTTTCCTTCACCATCCGACATAGTGATTTTCGATTCTATCATAAGGGTGGGATAATCAGTCGGAAAGTATGATGACTCCGAACAGTGAAGTATCAAGAACAGTGACCGCAAGAGCGAATGCCTCATCGCTATCTAAGGCTCTCAAAAGAGTCGTCTTGGATAAGCCATCCAGTCCAGTGAGAATGCTCCTTACAGATGATGGAATGAGTGTATGGACACACGACATTTCCAACACGATGAACCTGTTAATTACTAACTCAAAAATTGATGATTTGAAAGTCAAGGAACCCTGTGTTTTGCTTCTCGACCCCGAAGGATTTTCAGACCTTTTGAATACGAAGTTCGGCAACGAGGTAGTTCAGATTTCAACTAAGGCAAATGAACCAATTGTAGTTCAGAATAAGGCTGGAGCAAAGACGGTGTTTCACCCTGCTGATGAGGATGACTGTGCTATCGTTCCCGATAGGTGGATGATGCCGAAGGATAAGGATGGATGGGTTCAAATCCCTCAGAAAAACAATGAGACTTGCACGACAAAAATCTCGATTACAAGAGATGCAATCTCAAAGGGAATGATAGACATGAAAGTGTCCAAGACTCCGTATATCACATTCCACTTTGAGGATAAGAAATCATACTCTCAGGCTGGTCATTGGGGTGCGAAAAGCAATGAGTCATCCACTCCAATTGAAGCAACAGTTGAAGGCGAAGCAATCAAGATTCATTTGTCTGAGATTGTAGGTCATATTGTCTCGGTCTGCAATGATGATAATTTCGTAATTTACAAGCACAAGGAAGTTCCATTTTTGGTTATTGAAAATGGAGATGCTACGGTTGTCGTTGCTGAAACTTTGAGAGAGGATTGATTGTATGTTTGACCCCAACAAGAGTGACCCGAATAAGAGAGCGTTTGATGTGAGAGTTGCTGAGAGTATGTTAGGTATGCAAGAGGAAGATATTCTGATGTTGAAAACAATCGTTTCAATTGACCTATTACTGGCGTATGCTGGTATCACCGATGAGCAAGTTGGGCTTGCTTACGAAGCACGAATCAAGACCCATATACAGGATGCTTTGGATAATCTGAAATCAGTTGGTCTTGAGTGAGGAATCTCGATGTCTTTGCTCACAGTTGAGAGCATTGACGAGATGTGTAATCACTTCGGATTCAATCACTTCCCAAGAGCGATTGGGAACCCTCGACAGAACTTCGTCTATGCAACAGAAGATGTGTTCAGAGCCTACTCAAAATGGAATGGAAGTAAGTCCTGTTTCGTTAGCACTGGTGGCTATGATAATCTCCAGTATGAGGTAGGTGGAAAGCAGAGTCCAAAGTCAATAATTTACGAACTAACATTCTTCGATTTCGACCATCCGACCAAGCCTGAAAATGCATTCGCAGATGCCCAAAGATTGTCGTCATATCTCAGAGAAATGGATGTGGCTCACTGGGTTCAATACAGTGGAAGCAAGGGGTATCATCTGTTCATTATCCATGAGCCAACTCGATTCAAGTTTGACTTCAAGGATGGGAGTGGAGAAGCCCTCAAACAAATCGTGCATCAGACACAAGACCACTTACGCAGAACACTTGGTTTGAACACACTCGATGAGCAGACAACTGGCGACCCAAAGAGGCTATGTCGATTCCCATTTTCCAAGCACATCGACAGGCATGGAAACTCATCAGGGAGACACGCACTTCCAGTCGATGTGGAACATCTCGATACAACGACTCATGAGGACATCGAGAAGATGTCTTATCGACCGAAATATCACCTTCCAAATATCACTGGTAGGAAACTCAGATTGATTGATTTCGTCAATGAGTTGGGAGTCAAGTTGCATTCTCCTGAATCGCTACTTCGACCAGTTGTGAATGTCGAGTTCGACATCGCTTCCACCGATGGTAATGCATCTCGATTTCTTGCATCTCTCGACAGAAGATGTATGGGTGTGGTGAATGAACTCAAGAGAAGAAATCCACCACACAAACCAAGAGTGTATTCTGCCCTGTTCGCCAAGATGCTTGGGATGAGTTTGCAAGAGTTTGAAGATGTGTGGATGCAATTGGGAACTGAAATCGGCTATGTCGATTTACACAATACAGAACATCGTCTTTACCAAATGTCCACTATCTTTGATGACCCGAAATACTACATCTTTCCGAACTGCACTACACTCAAGGCGAATGGGTGTTGTGTAGGCGACATTTGCCCCCGATACAAGGACATGGGGGGCATGGATTATCAACCCCGTCAGATTAGACGCAAATGGTCGAAACCGGATGAAAAGTAATCATCGAATGACAAGATACGGCAGGTTGCTCGACAATCGTTCTGACCTCATTGACTTCCTTGACTCAGCATCGCTTGGGCAACTTCTCGGATTCTCTCGATTCCTGACTGTGGAACCTGTCGAAGTCGACACGCAATCCCTGTCAGAAAATCCTGAAAAAAATCAGATTTTTTCTCTCACAAATCAGATGATTCTGAATGAACTTCACACACGACATCGGAGAGTTGACCATCGAGAGCATCGAGAAATGTTGACTTACCTATCTGAACTTGGGTTTGAAGTAGTCAGTCTTGACACTGGAAAGGGAGATGTATCGACAAGAAAAGTCAGCATCGAAAGGAAAGAAGATGACTTCCTTCCTTCCCTCTTTGATGGCCGTAGGCTCAAGCAACTTGGGGCTATGAGAGAGGAAGCAGAATACTCGTATCTGATAGTGTCGAAATCATACGATGCAATCAGGCTCGGAGCAAGGGATAGGGGTGTTAGTGAGCAGACCCTAATCGGCTTCATCGCATCCCTGTGTGCAGTTGGATATCCACCAGTATTCATCGACAACAGACATGATGCTTCTCTGCTCATTCACAAGATAGTTCAGAAGGTTGAGGATGATAACCCAAGATTGTATGTGCCTCGCCCCAAATCTCCGACACCCAAAGAATACAGAGATGCACTTGTCGAAGGACTTCCAAAGGTAGGTGCGAAATTGAGGCGAAGGATAGTTGCAAAATATCCAACGATTCTTTCTCTCGCTCAGACCACTCCCGAAGAACTTTCGTCAATCGAAGGTATCGGACTCGACACGGCCAAGAGAATCCTCTCAGTTCTGCGGGATGAAAGCGGAGTGTCGGCGTAGTCAGAAAATGCAATTTTGATATCAAAAAGTATTGATTTTAGGAATACATTGATATACGGAACGCCTTCCTTGCAGTGCCATGCACTGCAACGGGAACAACACGGCGACCCCCGAATTAGTCGTCATGATGGGGCTACCTGCGGCTGGAAAGTCGTATGTAGCAGAGGGTCGATACACAGACACTCACTCCTTCGTTGACTGTGACCTAATCAAGCAGACACACCCTGACTACGACCCACTAAACCCACAGACAATTCACGACTGGTCGAAGGAAGTTGCAGAGAGTCAGATGCAAGAGACATTCAACAGCCCAACAAACACTGTCTATGACTCAACTGGAACCAACTCCAAGAAAGTCATGAGATACATCGAGTCAGCAAAGAAGGCTGGTATGACAACCAAACTCGTTTTCGTGACTGTCGGAATCGAGACTTCAATTTACAGAAATGCAAACAGGCCAAGAGTAGTTCCTGAGCATATCATCAGAGAGAAAGCAAATCAGATTTACGAGTCATTCAACATCGTATCTCCACTCTTTGATGCAGTCGAGAAAGTAATCAACGAGTGAGGCTTTCCTCATAAGGGTGGGATTAACCCAGTCAATCCAATGTGGTCGGAGAAATACAGACCTGAATCGCTGGATGATATTGTAGGTCAGGAACACATAGTCGAGAGGCTCAGATTCGTAGTCGATAGATTGCATCAGGATGGTGATGATGCTGGGTTCCCTCACATGATGTTTTCAGGTCGTGCTGGAACTGGAAAGACATCAGTTGCAGTGGCTCTGATGAAGTCAATGTTCGGCAAAGATTGGAAGGCTAATTTCATCGAGTTGAATGCAAGTGATGAACGAAGTATCAATGTCGTCAGAACGACAGTCAAGGACTTCGCTCGGAGAGGAACAATTGGAACTTTTCAGACCTCTGATGGAAGGGATTTATTGATTCCTTTCAATGTCGTTTTCTTGGATGAATGCGACAACCTAACTCCCGATGCTCAATCAGCCCTGAGAAGAATCATGGAGAAGTATTCCAAGCAAACAAGATTCATCCTTTCATGCAACTATCCAAACAAAGTGATAGCACCAATCAGGGATAGATGTGCATTCTCAGGCTCAAGGTTCAGACCTATCCCATCTAAGGCCATTTGCGAGGCTCTCAAGGCCATCGTTGAGCAAGAAGGACTCGATATAGCACCGGATGCTTTAGAGGCGGTAGCAGAGGCTTCTAACGGCTCGATGCGTTCTGCATTGAATCTGCTATTTTCAGCAACTCGGATTCCAGTTCGGGTTGAGATTGAAGATGTCAGGGAACTGACGAATGAGATATCCGAAACTGGACTCAGGCAAATGCTGGGGTTGGCTATCAAATCCAACAAGTTCGATGTCGGTGATACTCAGTATCTCAAGGCTCACAGACGACTCGATTCTATGATTGAACAGATGGGTGAGAAGGGAATGAATGGAGTTGAGATTCTCGATGCTTTCCACACCTTAGTTCAGAACGATTCTAAGGTTCCCAACAAACTCCGAAAGGCGATTTACAAACACATCGGAGAGGCGATTTATTGGTGTTCAATTTCACAAGATGACCTACTGACGGTCAAGACATTTCTAAGGAGAATAACAGTATGAGCAGAGTTGAAGATGAAGTATGCAAAAAGATACAGGGCAGAGCAGAGGTTGGCAAAGGAAAGTATGGGGTCACGATGGAAACTGCACCACTGACAAAACTGGAGTGGTTGATTCATGCCCAAGAGGAAGCAATGGATTTGGCGGTCTATCTGCAAAAACTCATCGAGATGTTCAATGAGTCGGATGTCGAAATCGACACGGAGTTTTCGCAAGAATCCGAGTGAAAAAAAACTTGCTCGGCGTGAATAGAAAACAGGGTTTTTCGACAAAAAAGTAGTCAGATTAGGAAAGTATTGATATATGGAGAGCCTACCTTGTCGCTCTATGAGCGACAACGGGAGCAACACCGAGATAACAGAATGGGATTTGCATGAGATGGCTGAGAAGAAGAACTTGGTCTGCGTTGCCAACAGGTGTTGGAACACTGCCGCCAAGTTGATTATGGCCTTCCCAAAGAGTCAGAGGAAGCAGATGAAATTGATTGAGGGAAGGATTGGAAACCGTGAGTGGAAAGACGGCACAATTGGAAACTGGCACTTTTGGATTGAGTTGGAAAATGGAGATATCTTCGACCCTCACTTTTGGCATTTCGATATGACAATGGCTACCAAAGAAAACAGTCGTGCTGAGAAGAAGTGGGCTGGTGAAGGATTGGCTTGGGCTATGGGCGATGGTGACTGGGAAGAAAGAGAAGGAAGCCGATGGAATAACCCTGAGATGGACTTTTGCAGAATGAAGATATTCCGATGCAGAGATTTGGATTGGGATAATATGCCTCACATCGAGTGCTAAGACCTTGATAATGGTGGGAATCACCGACATCAGATATGCAATCCTTCCTAATCGTTGATGTGACTTATGACGAATCAGACAGACTCTTTACACATCTCAGATTGAAGGCACTGGATGGCTCGACAAAGAAGGTCACAGTCGAGGGTTGTATTCCGAGATTTTGGTCTGAAAAAAATCCCAGTGAGATTCCCAATCTGCCTTCGTTTGTGACCTCAACTAAGTTGTCGGATAAGACAACTATTACTGGTGTTCCACTTTACGAAATCAGAGTGGAGATGCCGTCAGATATCAAGGAGATTCGTGACTACTTCTATCCACATTATTCAGCCGATGTTTCTTGGAGTTCTTTGGTTCGCTGGATTTACGGTTGGACTGCCGTTGTCGATATCGACACGAAGGAAATTGCGAGTGGCAGAAATCTCAGACCAATCCACATCAAATCCAGTAATACTGACCCAACTCAATTCCAATTGGATGTGGTGTGGTTCGATATTGAAACTGCGGATTCACTCGATACTGAGAATGCTCCTGAGAGAGTTGTGAGTATTGCATTCGTGGATAGCGTCACAGGCATTCATGAGATTGGAACTACTGCACCCACCAGCCAACATCAAGTTAGGCGATTCTTGGGGTCACAGGAAGCACTGGAGAGCATCGTTGAGCATACCAGCCCCATACCCCCTATCGAACCCGACAAGGTGCGTGTGCAGAACTTTGGTCATCTCGACCCTGACACAAACGAAGCGGCGTTGCTTTGGTGGTTCAAGCAGAGGATAGAGGAACTGGACAGAGATTTGTTGGGTGGTCAACACATTATCGGCTACGATATTCCATATCTGAAAAACAGGTGTCGAGTTATGAGGAATGAGATGAACCGAAGGTATGCTGGAAGTGTGCCTGTCCATCACCGATATCCCAACTTGTATTCGCTTCTCAAGATACCATTATTCGACAGTAAGATTGCCTATGCAGAACAGGTGCAAGGAGCGGCTACCACGACAGGCTCAGGCTCACTCGCTTGGATGGCTGGTTCAGTCTTGGGTTATGGCAAAGTTCCGAGAACGAGAATTACTGATTTGATGGTCAAAGACCCAATGATGTTGGCAGTGTATAACGCATGGGATAATGTCTGTGTTGAGAGGTGTATGAATGAGTTGAATCTCGTTCCATTCTATCTCACCAAAACTGCCTTTCACAACTCAGTCATGAAGCGAGCAAATAGCAACATGATGCTGGTCGAGGACATGATGGGTCATCTCCTGTTTGAGAAGAACATCATCATGCCTTCTGTTCAGGTTGTGAAGGAGAGAAGAACTGGTGGAATAGAGCAGGGTGGATTCGTCATGGAGAATCCAATTGGAGTCTATCAGAATGCGTTTGAACTGGATAACTCTATGGAATATCCATCAGTCATAATCACGACTAATGGAAGCCCCGATACACTGGTCAATCCAGCCGACTATCCTGATGGTTTTCCATTCCCAATAACAACCACTCCAGCAGGTCGAATATACAGGAGAGATAGAGAGGGAATCATGCCCTCTGTTCTCCGTAATCTCGCCAGTCTTAGGAAGGAAACTCAGAGGCTCATGAGGGAAGCCTACGAGAGTGGTGATGATGAGTTGGGTGATACTCTCAACCGGAAGCAGAGAGTTCAGAAAGAATCCATGAACAGTTGGTATGGAGTTCTTGGCTCAGGAGAAACCGAGAAAACAAAGAATCGACCTTTTCGATTAGCACTACCTGAGTTGGGCTCAGACATCACTGAGATTGCAAGGATTCACAATCAGTGGAATAGAGATATGATTGAGGACACTTCCCTGTGGTTTTCTGACTTGGGTATTGAACCGTTCTCAGATGATATCACTGGTGACGGAATCGAATTGAGATTCCATGTCATCGGGCAAGATACAGACTCCTGTAAGGTGACGATAACCAATCATAATGAGGCTCAGAATCAGGTGCGTGAGTTTGAGAAAGACGATGTGATTTCGATAGCCAATATCCTGTGCATCATGCTCAACAAATCCTACGATAGATTCGTTCAGGAAACACTGGGAGTTGAGAAGAATGAGTTCTTCCTTGTCAAGCCTGATGCTCACTACGAGAGGTTCTTTTCTTGGGGTGTGAAGAAGCGATATGTGTATCGAGATTTCAATGGAAAGGATGGGTTCAGGGGAGTCGAGATTAGAAGGTCATCAGCACCCAAGATAGTCAAGGATGCCCAGCACCAAGTTTTCGATGCGATTCTAACTGGGTGCAACACATCAGAAGTTAATAACTTGTTAAGACAGATACATTCTGACTTGATGGATGTTGAAAAGACTCCGAGTATTGACTTCGGGCAACCGATGGGAATGAAGAAAAAAGGAACGATGGCACATACTGCGGCGATGTGGTCTAACTCCAATTTGAAAACTGAGTTCGACATCGGAGATAAGCCAGTTCTGTTCCTTGCATCTTCCAGCAAAACTGGGAACCTTCCAGCAAAGCGAGTCGTGGCGATTGAGTGGGGTGAAACTCCTGAGTCATTCGGTGTCGAAATCGACAGGCAATCTTCCTTCGACAAACACTTCACAAAATCGAAATCATGGGCTGGGATTCTCGGAGCATTCAACACATCTTGGACATCTGCTTTGGCTGGGATGAAACAGACAAAGTTGGATGAGTGGTTCACATGACTTCACCTCAGAGTAGGAGAAGGAAGATTTACGAGATTCTGAGAAATGAATGTGGGTTCACTCACTACCAAACTCGATGGCTAATCACGACCTATCTTGGACACATCGGAAACTTCGATGAGATACTCCTGAATGCTGGTCAGAAAGAGAGAGAATACTGGACTCCCCATGCTGAGAGAATCGCAGTAATGTGCATGAGAGATGACCCCAAAGAAGCAGGGCTGGCAGTGTTCAACATCTGCTGGCCTGTTGGAGAGGAAGAACCAGCCGTGTCCTACTCCTGTATCACAGTCATCAACAGACTGGTGATTCAGGCTATGGGATTCAACAATTCTCAGGCCAGCACATACCGCTACTATGCTGGAAAAAAGATACTGAATTGGGAGAGGAAAGTGGCCGAACTGGACTGGGATTCTCGGATGATTATGACCTACCTGCAAATCAAGCAACTGCTCTAATCTCAAACATCACTGAACTCTGACTACTTTGTAGGCTCACTCCGAACTGCTTAATAGGGTAGGCTTACTCCGCAGAGGTGTCGAAGCAACAAGCGGATGACTGAAAAATGAAAAAAACGGAGATGAAAAAATGACAACAACAAACGAAAACAGGACAATGCTACCACAAGCAATGAGAGATGCCGTCATAGAGGCTGGCGGGAAGATTGGTCGAACAGACTACTTCCAAGCAGTCCATGACCTTATCCACGCCAACGGCGGTGATACGGCACTGGAATCCCTCAAAACATCCACTGTGCAAGCAGGTAGGCTATCACAGGCTGGACTAACCAAAGTGAACATCGGAAATAACTCTGAGATTTGGCTTGAAGAACTTGCAGAAGGAGCATACGAATATGACGGAACCAGTGGTGCATCAGCACCAACAATGGCTATGAAATCAGCACCAATTACAAGTGCTTCAACAACGACTGCACCGAATGTATTTGCAGGTATTACTCGCAGAGATACAACTGCATATCCAGCAGATATTCAGACCCTTGTTCAAGAGTCTGACAATGGCTACATCGAGCAGGGTCTAATGGGTAGCGAATTGTTCGCTATGGCTTTCGCTTTCAACAACAATATGCACCTTATGACCGAAGGCCCAACTGGGTGTGGAAAGACAATGGCTATCAGCCAATTCTCTTTCTTGACTGGTCTGCCTACCTACCGAGTCAATGGTAGGGATGGTCTTGACTTTGCTGACCTACAAGGCTACATGACTGCTACTGCTGATGCTGACGGAAATGTAGTCAGTGCTTTCGTTGACGGTCAACTAACAAAGGCAATGAGGCATGGTGGAATCTTCTATCTTGACGAGTGCAACTTCATCAAGCCATCCGTTGCTGGTGGACTTAACCAAGTCCTCGACAACGGTGTAATGGATATCCCTATGACTGGAGAAGTCCTACACGCTCACAAGGACTTCCGTGTGTTCGCTTCCATGAACCCTAACTACGCTGGAACCACACGCATGAACCAAGCAACACGCCGAAGGTTCGGAATGACCATCTGCTACGACTACCTAAGCCCAGTTCTTGAGGCTCAGGTTATCCAAGCACAATCAGGCGTTGCAAACCAAGACGGAGCAGATGAGTTGGTTGCATTCGCAAACGACCTACGCAGACTAAACAAGAACGAGCAGTTCGCAGAGCCAACCGACATCGGCACTGCTTCTCTTGTGACCGCAATGAAGTGCCTTGCTCAATTCAACATGAGCCAAGTGCTTGAGGCAGTTATCTATCCACTATTCGACTGCGATGATGTCGATGATGTGAGAGACATCGCATCCGGCAGATTCTCAGACCTTTGAGATTGGAATTGGAAATCAGAAAATTAGTGAGGGCAGAAACAAGTAGGAAACAATCAGACAAAACTGGGGGGTCACTTCGGTGGCTCCCCTTTTTTTTATTTTCAAATCCGAACCGATTCAGGATTTTTT
>TARA_R100001163_G_scaffold2433_1_pt1 | contig 19967 bp, 21 predicted proteins | sample TARA_R100001163 | Tara Oceans TARA_R100001163 (sample SAMEA2621285) | marine metagenome | biome: marine biome (ENVO:00000447); feature: deep chlorophyll maximum layer (ENVO:xxxxxxxx); material: "saline water (ENVO:00002010), including plankton (ENVO:xxxxxxxx)" | depth 120 m
GGATCAGTTACCCCCACTAGTTCTTGACAACCTTGTGCGATCATAGTATCGGAAACTACACGAGCCAGTTCATCGTTGCCTGACTCGAATAGTTGCTCCCAAACCATACCCAAGACATCAGCGTCTATTTTGTATTGTTTAGGATTTTCCACTAGGCTGCCCTCTGTAGAGCAAGTTCTAGAGCCTTGCTTTTACGATTGGCTGCGGCACCGAACCATGCACTATGTAGAGCATTACCTTCGGTTTGCGACTCACGTAAATGGTCTTCGACGTAGGTGACTGCATTTAGTGCACCCCACCACGTGCCTCTAGCAGACTTCAGGTTTGCACCTGGACTCTGATCTAGAGCATCGACCACTAATGAAGGAAACTTATTCAGTTTCTCTTTTAGAGGCTCTTGTATACCTATAGCTTTGCCTTCTGCACGTAGCTGTTGTTCTTTACGATACTCAGCGATCATTAATGGTTGGTATATTTCACCAACATAATCAAGAACATCTGAGTGTTTAGCTTTCGTTTTTGATAGTAGAGTAGAGTTGTTTCTAAACTCGGTCATAGCTGTCGCAGATAAACCTAATGCTTCTTCTGCAGCTTGTATAACGTCGTCACCGAACTCTCTAACGTGAGGCATACGGAAAGATGCTGAACCACCGTGCTGTAATGCCATCGTGAGGGTGTTATTACACACAACTCTTATAGGCGTTAGCTTTATGGTCATCGATCTACCAACTATATGCGGTTGATTAATAAGAAGATAACCTTTTATAAGGTCGTCTCCCGCCAGTTCGAAGTCTTCTGAGATTTTAGCTAAACCCCATATTTCTCCGCCATCTTTTAAACTACCTGCGGTTTCCATGGTCATATGACCAGCTTCCGTAAAGCGTTTAAAGAATTTGAATACGTCTTCATTTTGAATAGGAACGTAGTCTCTACCGCAATGAGATAGTATTCGGTTATCAGAATCACGAACGATGTGAAAAGTATTCTCCGCTTGGATAATACCAACATCGTCGCTCCATTCGGGGGCGTCTAGCGTGTAACTAGGACGTTTACTAACAGTCCAGTCTAGCTGTGCAGCCTCCTGCATTTGCAATGGTGTAAGGTTAGCGTCAACTTCAACACCTAATCCGTGCCAAGGTTTGTCACCTGCCCAAGCCATTGTTTCTACTTGATGTGCCATATATTTCTCCTTTCTAAGTTAATGACAGTAGCTTAATTACTACTATGGTCATTATAGTTACCAAAGTTACGAAAGTAAAGCAGTAGTTAGAGCGTCCCAATCGTAGGGTATTGTGAGCGTTAGTAGAGCGTCAGATTTGTAGCCACCTTTTACTAGGTCTTTTATTCCTGTGAGGCTGTCAATATGGTAGAGTTTGATTTCGTCATTTTTTCTAGCCATAACAAAGACTTGCCCTCCATGAGATGCTCGTTTAGCCAACCAAGAGATTTGCATTGGTCGTAGAGTGAGTTGATTACCCGAGTGTATTTCTTTTAGTTCTATCCAGAACTCTTTGCCTTTACCACAACCATTAACATCAGGAACACCTGCTCCTGTCATCCCAGTTTCAATTCTCTGTAGATGTATCTGTGTTAGGTTGGTTCTTAACAAGAGCCATAAATTTTTTTCTTTCGCCATGTCTTGCTTTCCTACCGAAACCTTTTTCTATCATAATTTTCTCGTGAGCTTTTTGTCTTCTTAACTCTTCGAAACCCACTTCAGAAACATAAACTGTTCCATCAGCGTATCTTGCTACAGGAAGTTCTTCCGCTATTATTTTATCTATCTCATTTACGTCTTCCCAAACAAAATTATTATCTGCTTCTGCTTCTACTACCCTCATTACTTTTAAAGGTAGAGCACAGGCAGGAAGCCAATCACGTCCTATTTTTCCATCAGTGCGTAAATCTTGCGTAACTCGTTTTTTACCAAAGACTGATCGATTTTTCTCATACTGTGTTTGTTTTTCACATTCTTTAGAACAATAAACTGATGACTTATGTCTGTCATATTGAAACTTTTTTTCACATCGAACACAAACACAAGTCTTTTGTTCATTTACAAAATTACCTCGTGCTTTTTTAGTTGATAAGTCTCTACACTTTTTGCTACAGTATTTTGTTTTTCGTGGAGGGAGAGGAACTTTTTGACATTCAACACAATAACCCTGTTCTGTAAATTCGTATTCCTGGTTTGTTATTTCATAAAAAGTAGCCATATAAATAGGGTAAAGGAGAAAAACGCCAAAGTAAACTACTAAATAGAGTAAAAAGCCCCTAGAAAGTCTCTTAAAGAGCCTACATCCGATATAAGCTAATCTGGGACGTCCTAAGAGCTTTTATATAGTTCTGAAGTAAAACCCTCAACTACTAGTAGATCGTTTAACCTGTGGCATCAGGTAGAGTCGATTTTTAGAAAAAGCTTAAAAATTAACAACTACCAATCCCACCCTGTATGAGGAGCAACTTTTTGGTTATCTGACGCTAATTTGATTTCACGATCACTTAACCATTCATTAAATGCTCTTTGTGTTTGATCAATATCTGAATAGAGTTGTTTAAATTCTGACCATTTATTACGTGCAACGTGCACACCATAGTAGTAATCACCATCACCTAACTTACAACGTGTGATAATTTGCCACATACGTTGTTTTGTAATATCGTATTCTTTTCCTAGTTCTTCTAATGTAATTTCTGAATTATTCCATTTATCATACATATCTCTGTATCTAATGGAGTTTTCTTTTGCTTTTTGTTGTGAGATACCTTTCATGTTTTTATTTCCTTTGTTTCGCCCCATGACACACCTAGTTCTTGATCCACTAATAGGGGAACAGCAAGTTCGACACAGTTCTCCATTATTCTTGTTACTGTGTTAGCTTGTTCTGTGTTCTCTATTGAAATATCAACTTCATCGTGGACTTGTAGGTGAGGAACTATTCCTTCCTCCCATAAACCTATCATTGCTAACTTAGTCATGTCAGCAGCAGAGCCTTGTATTAAACGATTTAGAGCCTTGTATGTGTATGACCTTTTTAAGTCTTCACCATATTTTTCTTTTGCCTCATCTAGAGGTAGAGGTAGAGTGCGTTCATATCTGCTTTCCCACAAATCGAAACGACAGTGTCTACCTGCGAACGTTTTGATATAGCCACGTTCCATAGCCACCCTTGCACATTGGTCTTGTAGAGCTCGAATAAAAGGAACGTTAGCGTGATACTGCTGAAATAAACTTTCAGCTTCTGTATCATCTATACCTAGTTCCTTAATTAACTTTTCTTTACCCATTCCATAACTTAATCCTAGATTAATTGTCTTAGCCTGTTTACGTGGTATGTTAGCCATGTCTGCAACTATTTGATGAAAGTCTGCGTTATCGTCTCTGTATTGAGCGACTGCATTCTCAGCACCACTTAGTTTCATTTGATTAGCGTAATGCACTGTTAATCTAGGTTCTTGTTGTGAATAATCAAACACACCCCACTGACACCCTTCTTCAGGAATAAACAACGAACGTATAAGGTTGCCTATTTCTGGGTCACGTGCAGGGACTTGTTGTAGATTAGGATTACTATAACTAAATCTACCACTGACTGTGCCGCCACGATCATTACGCATAGGATGTGCTTCTGCATGTATCCTACCGTTAAATGCGTGTTCCATAATCATCTTATCGATAAACGTAGTTCTAGCTTTGTTGAGTTTTCTAGCTCTAACAATTAATTGCGGAAGTTCATGTTCGTGACCTTCTAACCAGTCTTTTTGAAAACTAGCCATTCCCTTTTCTGTGCGAGGGAACCACAATTTATTTTTAGTAAAAATATTTTCAAGAGAAGCATTAGCCCATAGATTAACATCACTACCATACTTACGCTTTATCTCTACTTGTATTTTCTGTTCCTCAGTCGATAGTTGTTTACTAACTACTTCGGCTTTTTCTTCGTCTACTCTAACACCTCTCCATCGCATTTCTAATAGTAGAGGAATCAGCTTAGACTCCATTTCAAGTATTTTATCTAGTCCTTGTTCAGCTATTTCTAGTTTGAGTTTATTCCATAACTTTAATGTAAGTGCTGCATCTTGTTGACCGTAAGGTCCAACATATTTAGCATGTAGCTTATACATTTCTGACTTAGGGTTGATACCGAAAGCCAACGCTGCATCTTGTAATAAAGACTCATCTTTCTTTTCATCACAGTAAGCAACACCTAAGTTATCAAGTGAATAAGAAAACCTGTTCTCGTTTATTAAGGGAGCCGCAACAATCGTATCGAGTATTTTACCTTTTACAATAATGCCTTCTCTTCTTAACCACCCTACATCGTAGAGAGCATTATGAAATATAACGTCTCTCTTAGTAGAGTTGAGTAGATTTGTTAACCAACGTAGAACAATACCTTCATCTAGATTACCACCACCTTCATGACGGATAGGAAAATAACCAGACCAATTCTCTGTTGCTACTCCAACACCCACAATATGCCCACGACCTGTAGCCCATCCTGGACCACAAGTCGTTAGGTGAGGGTCATAAGTTTCTAAATCGATAGCCACTGTCTCTGTCTCAGAAAACTGAGGAAAGACATCAGGCACTGTCCAGGAACTTTCAGGAGCGAAAAGAGAATTCTGCAAGATCATTTCTTCTTTTTAACCCTCACTACTTTTACTTTTGGTTTTTTAGCAGCTTTTTTCTTAGGTGCTTTACCACCTTCCCAAGCTTCGTTTACATCAGGAGTAGATTTGTCATCAGCGACATATCTTCCCTTTTTAGTCCTAGCACGTTTAGGTGTTACAGGCACTATACCTTCTTTTACATTCTTAGCCGATGTAAAAGGTTCAAGTTCTACCGTAGCCTCCTCTACTGCTGCTTTTACTATTTTTGCTTTTGCAACTTCATCCACCTTTACTGGCGGAGGTGTTATAAAAGATAAAAATTTTGACCACCAACCCATATTAGTCCTCCTCTCTGTTTTCTTCAACAGAGTAATTTACATCATCAGCTTCTTCTACTAGGTTTTCTATATTAGTAGTATTAGTCATGATGTGTTCTTCAGTTAATAATAAATACCTACGCAAATCCCGTATATCATCGAGTAGACCTGCCTCGCCTTTATAGACTTCACCTGCCTCGAATATATCCCAACCATGCTTTTCAGCTTGGTGCTCGATCCTATCGAACTTACGTGCTAACATCATAAAAGCACCTACACCTCCACGACGTTTCCAAGAGTCGCCATACGACGTTTCGGCTCGTTTAAGAGCTTCTAAATCGTTTTGAGCAGACTCTTTCATTTTTTCCCATTTATTACTCATGAGTTTCTCCTTCGTCCGTTTTGTTAATAATCGTCTTGTCTCTTTTACGGACCCAATCGAAACAAGCCGTTCTCCAATCAGAAGCTTTTATCAAATTTATCTTGTCGTAGACTTCTTTAAAATTCTTCATTTTATATGCTGCATAAACCTCCATCATAGGAATCGCTATATCAGTAAACGCGGGGTTGACCCAACCGTGATCATAAGAACTTATGTCCATAGGATGCATATTAAAAAATCTATTAAGTTCCCAATCTAACACAAACATATCTTTGAATAATAAACTAGGCTTATAATCCTTTAGAGTATCATAAGGATTCTTTATATCTCTATACGTGTATACATCTATCTCCATATGTTTAACTTTGTCCCAAACAGGGTTCAAATAAATATGAAAACTATCACTAACTTGTCTATACACACCAACTTCGACCTCTAGATGAGCAGCCATGTATTCTTGTAATACTGACATGTGAACCACGTTAGCACCATAAGCCCCCCACAACATATCGTTTGATCGATTACATACTGTCATGTTTAATTTGTTATCTCGTATCTTAAAATAAATGTTAGTATTACAAGGAACATCTTTGCCTTGTTTATCTAAATCATGAACTGCATCCCACATTTGTAAAACAGCACGTCTGTCTTCAGGATTCTTTTGTAACATTTTAACAATAACATCTAACTGATTTTTAAGAAAATACGTTCTCCATCTATAACCATAGGCTCCCCATAAAGTCTCGCCATCATCTGAAAAATCTGCCATAGATTTAACAAAATAAGTTAAGGGTTTTAAATCGTTATGTCCTGCTAACATCCAAAGACTTTCTACGAAGTGGAAAAAAGGATTAGCATCTCTTTGTTTAATTAAACATACTCGTTCACAAGGTTTACTATAAACTGTTGTGACAGGCTCTAAAGCCTCATATGTTGTTCCATTACGACTTTCTTGTACTCTATAAGATGTATCATCTAAAAATAAATCGATACCAAGTAACATAGCATCGTTTACATTTCTTGCGTTAATCACCCTCATAATGTATCCTGATACCCGTCTATTATTTCACCGATAAGAAAACTTATCTCACTTTCATTTAATCCAGGAAGTTTTCTCTTTATAAAAGCTACAGCCATTTTATGGTCAGCAGCAACCTTTAAAAAGAAAGCAACTTCTAAGAACTGGGTATAATATATGTCAACCGAGTCGCCCCAATCTTCTAAAAGCTCAACTGAATATTCGTTAACTTTTCCCATATTTACTTTCTCCTTCTATTAAATCTTCTACTATAGGAAGATTATTTTGTTTATATATAGACCTTGTTCTGCCTTCTCCTCTGAGAATACGTGAGTATTTATCGAACTCACAAAGTCCTCCTTCTATTTCGCGTAACTCATATAATCTATCGTTACGCATGGTTATATGTGGTGGTAGTCTATCCACAACCAGTGCATATAACTCTTGCATTTCTCTATTCCAATCATGACTACGATGAGAAAAATCTAATTTTCTGCCTGTTAACCTGTTAAGTCCTCGCATAGCTCCTGGACCTGCATTAGCCCACGTCATAATATCTGTAGCTTCATCCAACACATACGTATGTCTTAAATCAGTAACTACCTCGTATGCCATAAATGGACCCATGTATGGGTATTGTGTTAGTAGAGTCCAAGCAGACTTTAAAGAACTTATTCCCTCTCCTTTATCAAACTCTAAGCGTTTAATTAACCAAGTCTTTTCTGCCCATAAATTATTTATACAATCAACAACACCTGTAACCTTATCCATACCGTTTGGTGTTTTAATAATATAAGAACCAGTAATCCACTGAGGTTGTTCTGTTATAAGTTTGATAGCTTTATCACCGTCCCAGTTCACTAATAAGTCATTCTCTATAAGCGTTCTACCTGTAGGTATAAAATTAAACCAACGAAAAATAATCGTAGCCATAATAACATCTGAACTATTTGCTAGAGGTTCTCTAATATGTGTTCTAAACCACCTAGTCGTTCTGTCATCTTCTCGGAATACTTGACAAAATTTAAACTCTTGCAAAATAGGGTCGTCTGTCCAAGGTGGAGAAAATTTAGACTCTTCTTTTTGAAGTCTAATCTTCTCCCTCTCTGTTTGCCAATAGCAAAAACGATTTACTTCTTCTGCAAGAAACTCAGTCATTACTTTTTCCTTAAAACCCAAGAACAGTTGTTAGCGTACTCAGGGTATGGTGTTGCTGCTACTACACGTAAAAACTGTCTACCATACCTAGACTCTAACATTTCTAATTGTTCAGGTGACCATGCTCTAGGGTATCGTTTTACATTTGAATAAGTAGGTATTCCATCTACAGAAGGTTCTACTTGTTCCTTCATAGCTTTCCTTAGATTAGGAAGTTGTATAAACGTTCCTGTAACATCTACTATTTCAAAATTACGTTCTAGTTCTTGTTTAAGTTCTTCAAAACCCCACTCATATACGTGGTCTTCAGGTAGTTTATCGTTAGAACCGTCATGGTTAGGTGTAGACACAAAAGCCAATGCGTTAGGTCTCATTGTCCTAGCGGCATCGTCTAACCAAGGACCAACAAACTGTCTCCCCATGTGTTCAATAACTTCAGTAGTCCAGAAAAAGTCTATACTTTCATCAGCTATATCAAATATTTGTTTAGGGTTTTGAAGGTCTCTTATTACAGTTAAGTCTTGTATTCTTATTTCTCCGTTAAAGTTTTTAAACCATGTAGAGTCTTTTAAAGGCTCTCCACCATTAGACCAAAAAGGGTTTTCTAACTCACATGCAGGATCAATATCGTAGCCAAGATAAGAAGCAATAACATCTGATTTCTTTATGACATATGCTTTATATAAATTTCTTAAAGTCCAACACTCACCACAACCTACTTCAAAAGTATCTAGTGGTCTACCTAACCGCTTAGCTTCTTCAATACACATAGAAGCTATCTTATCGAAACGACTCATATGAGCTATCTCATCTGGTCTCCAGTTTGCTAGTACACCTGCACTAGCTATATCCATTCTTGTATTTTTACTGTCGTTTTCATTAACAGTTAATTTCTTTCTTATTGATGACATTATTGATTTACCTCCCACCAACTTGGTTTATTTCTACCCTTTTCCCATTTAGCGTAATGTTTTTCGTTTATAACATAATTACGATAAGCGAGAATAGAGTCCTCGTTTTTATACTCATCTGGCATAGCTTGTGCTACGTCAGTCATGAGACCTCTAGTAATGTTTTTAGGCATTACATATAAAGCATCAGCTAATTTTTTAACACTAGCATGAGTACGTTTGTAGCGATAAGAATACTCATTACCTAACGCTAAAAAATGTTTATAGAGCCACCAGTAGTTACCACTACATTCTCTAGCCCATATGGTGCACGGATGATTCATGTAAGCTTTCTTGTATAAACCAACTTCGTCTGCATAATCATCTCCGTCTAATATTCGGTGAGCAGTGCATAACATCTGTGCAGTTTCTAGAGGCATCTTGACCAACATCTTGTCGGGCTGAGCTTTAGCAGAAACTACAGGATCCTCACTAAAATAAAATATGTTCATGGTTTTCTCCTTTCTTTAAACATAGAATATATAATAACCTTTATACTTTACTTTTATATGCAAAGTAAAGAACTTTTATATTTGATAGTGCCGTGGCGATTTAGGCTCAATCAGATATAAATTTTCTTTTGTCCTCGTTATACCAACATAAAACACCCTGTTTTCATCATCAGGATTTTGTTGATAGTTTTTATATACTCTAGTCGTTATGTCCGTTAACAGCACTACGTTGGTAGCTTCGCCTCCTTTAGCGGCATGAATAGTAGACAATCGTATACGTGGTTGTTTTGTTATTTTTTCTCCTCTACGTAACATAGCTCTTATATAACTTATCTCGCTAGGACTTAGTAGAGTAAAAACGTCATACCAATGACCATCAGGTAAATCAGAAAAGTGTTCTTTTAGGTCTTGATATTGAAATGTTAAATTAGAATCTAACATATCTAACTTCTTATGTTTTTCTACTTTTACAAACTTTAATATATTAGCTGATTCGGTAAGACTTATAGACTCTCCTTTTCGTAACCTTTCCCAATATATGACAGCTCTCACTTTTGCTTCAGATATACTTGGTCTGCCTTTTACCTCGAAAAACCATCCCTCGTTTCTACAATACTCATCTACGTCTTCTAATAAGTAATTAGTTCTAGCTAAGACTAACCAATCTCCTTTTTCCATGTTTACTAGTTCTATGTTAGGTTCCCACCTAACCATCCCTTGTTCTTTTCTAGGTGTCCATTCCTTATATATCCTAGATCGAACTTGACCAATACATTGTCTAGCGACCTCATGAACAGCAGCAGGGACACGATAAGACTGCTCTAACACTAAAGCATCTTTTGAGTTTTGTATCAAATAATCAACATCGGCTCCTGCCCACTTGTATATAGCTTGATCATCATCACCTGCTACATATATCTTCTTAGCTTTTTCTGCAATCTTGCGTACTACAGCCCATTGTAAAGGTGATAAATCTTGAGCTTCGTCTACAAACATAACATTTAGTTCTGGTATATCTCCTTCTTCTAAAAACTTATGTAACATATCCGTGTAGTCAACTAACAACCTGTCTTCTTTAAATAACTGTAATCCTTTAGCAAAACGCTCTAGTTCAAACCAACCCACAGCGTCTTCTACATCATGCCATTGTTCTTTTAACGGCACATTACGCATCCTAGCTAAGTTTTCTATAAACGCTAATCTATCATCATGAGTCATACCAAATATATGACCATCATCAGATGTCGTTCTTCCTGTAAGTCGTAAATTAAGTTTGTCGTTTAAGTCTTTTATGTCTGTATGACTTACTACACTTTCTCTTGTTAAACCTAGTTGTCTAAAAGCTAACGAGTGTAACGTTCTAAAGAAAGGAAGTTCTTTATCGCTGATATTGAACTTAGTCATGGCTCTTTGCTTACCTTCGTTCACTGCTTTTTTAGTAAATGTAAAAAACCCGATAGAATCAGGGCTAGTGCCGTTTTGTAATTCGTCTTCTATAAGCCCGAGTAGAGTGCTCGTCTTGCCTGTTCCAGGAGGTCCAAGAATAACTTGTGTGTGGCTAGGTAACGTCATAAACCACTTCTAAAAGTTAAATTGATTCTTTCACCTGCTTTTTCTAAATCAGGAACAGCGTGAGTAGACGTCATTTGATTATGTCCGTCAAACATTAAAACATCACCATGCTCTAGTAAAAAGAACTGTTCATTTATTAAAAAGTTTTCTTTCCTGACCTCTATCTCACTGGTGTCTGTTTGCATTTTAATTGAGTTCTCATACGTTCTTTGAACAAAAACTCTAGGAGCACCTAACGAAATTGAAACAACGATATCGTCTAATGTAGGAACCGTGTCTGAATGATGAGGAATCCCTTTGCCATCAGTACCGTAGTAACCACATAAACAAAACGTAAATTGTTTATCAACTCCTAACTCATTCCACACAAGTTTTTCTGCTTTTTGTTTGATATGATACATAGAGTCAGTCCAAGGAGTAGGCTTATACAACTTACCTGCGTAGTCAAAAGAAGAACTACCAAAACCTTTTGTAGGTCTGCCTTTTACAACTTTGCCTTTAAACTTTCTTTCTCTAGGCTTGTCCCATTCTGTAATATTTGGGTCGCAGTTTTCAAAATATTTTTTAATATAAATGATCATAATAAATTATCGTTAAACTCTGGTAAGTCATGAGACTCATCCTGTGCTTTAAACTCTTGTATAAACCATACATTTACACCTTTGCCTTTTATGTTGAAAAAGTACGGCTCTCCCTCTAACTGTTTTAATCGTGCTGTTAGTTTATTTCTTTGATACTCTTTAAAATTATTTCTGTGTAAGTAATCCATCAAATCCATAAGCCTAAAATAAGTTCTACCTTTGTTTGTCCAAGGTTTATGTAATAGCAATTCATCACGTTCTCTAGCAGGTCTTTCCGTACAGAAAGCTTCTAATAACTCCATAAAATAACCCTCTGTAGAACTTTCTTTAGGAACTTCTACTATTGTTATAGAGTCTAATAACTGTTGTATGATTTGATTCCAGACGTTTTCTTTTACCTTTGGAGGTATTTTATTTAAAGCATCCATACACTTACGTTGAAACCTGTTTTGATTTAACAGATCATCTGTCTCTAATTCTAGTCTACCTCCCTCTACATCAAGAAACCATATCGGTGGATCGCTATCCTGTTTTGTAAGGTTACTGAACAAAGGTGTACCGCCGTTAGCACCAATACCAAACTTACGAGTTCTACATAAAGGGCTATTACAATGACTTGCTATAGGTTGGTCATTACATCTATAAAAATAGTCTTTTCTTTGTAACTGTTTACCTACGGTTAAAACTTCTTGTGCCCCTAGTGGAGGTTGCATATATTTTATGTTTACATCTTCTAATCTTTTTTCCCAATCATCAGGAAACTTTTTACGTAAAAACACACCTACATTAAACAATCCTGAATTTCTTGATCCTTCAGGAAATCCTTGAACAACTAAATGTTGTATACATGGTGGGGCTTGGTCTAACCACTCCATAGTTTCATTTAAGGGACTAGCTTCTAATCTTTCTAATGTGCTAGGTTTTAGTTCTATTTCATTACAATAGTTTAAAAATTCTTCTGGGGTTAACGCTTGTCCTTCTTTTCCATAAGCGTATCTAGTAGAGTTCTCTCCACCAAAATAAGGCATATTTAATGTACTGCCTCTGTCTCCTCTATCTAACAATAGTTTAGTTTGTTTAGGGAATATCTCTACTTGTCCATACCCTATCGCAGCAGCAATCTGTCTTAGTTTTCTTTGTACCATTGATGCTGCTACTGGTTCACTAAGGAACATATAGATGTGTGCTCCACCGCTTTTACTACGGCAAAGAACCAATGGTAACTCCTGCTTGGCTATTTTGATTGCTAAATCTTTTAAATCTAGCTGATACTCGTCAACGTCGATGGCACCCCAGACACATTTATTGTCCTCGTCTATCGCTACAATCCCTACACTTTGTTGACCAGACAAATGGTCTTCCCATAACTTTAATAAGTCGTCGTCTGACAACTCCTTAGAAATAGTAATGTTTTTACCACTTGCCTTGCCATCCTCTCTAGTTTCATTGTTAGCTGTAAAAGTTCCATACGCTTGACGTAGTCCCGCATAGCGTACAGCAAACTCCTTTGCTAACGACATACAATATCCCCTTGTTAGATAGTGTCGTTAACAACGTCATTCTGCTGTTCTTGTTTTACTTCTACATCTCCAGACCTAGCAGCACTCATGAAGTCTTTAGCCATCATAGCCATAGACATATCAGTAGCACCCTCTTGGTTAATACTATAACCATTCCAACTACCTTTATCGTTAGACTGTGTAGTCGTAGTGAGTCTGTAAGTGTACGCAAACATAGGAGCCTCTACTGATTCTCCTTTAGAGTTTTGTACTCTAGCCATTCTTAACATAGTTAACCACTTTCTAGAAACTCCTAATTGCGTAGATGTAAATGCTAGAACTGCTTGTTGTGCAGTGCCGTTTTCTACAACTAACACAAAGAACTGTGCGGTTTCAACAATTTCATTACCTTCAGGAGTGTAATATCTTCTAGACTCCTCGTCTCTCGTACACTTAGAAAGTATAGATATGTCATGACTAGCGTTTACAAGTCCGCCACCTTTTTCTCTAGGAATCCACTCAATGTACTTCTTATTATAAGCACAAGGAATTATAGAGATTCCTTTTTCTCCATCATGAGCTTCACCTGTAACTGTGTTGTACAGATCCCCTGCACTAGCACCCGCTACAAAACTCCCATGTTGTTTTTGTAATTGTGGTGACATGGGTTGTAAAACTCTTATAAAGGGGATTGCAAAATCCTCAGTAGTTGTTTCTTCTAACCCAGTACCGCCTGATAATAAAGTATCGTCAAACGTACTTATTGCTGTATTTTTATTTTCAGCTATTTCATTTTTATTTTCTGCCATAATATTAATCCTTTTTAATAGTAGCTTTAGTACCTATATAGATACCAAAGGGCTCTGTTGGTATATCGTTCCCACTAGTAAACTGCTCTTTTACAAAAGCTTTTAATGTGCTAGGGTGAACACTCTGACGCACCTCTGGTGATAGTCCTCTAGATTGTAAAGCTGAAACAGTTTGTTCAACTATTTCACTTTCATCACGTCCGAACTTCATTAGAACTTCGTTCTTAATCAGTCCTTCGTGACCATTAGATACTAGCCATTCATACGCTTTTTCTTGGTTTGCCTTCGATATGTGAGCGTTATAAAACTCATTAATAGTGATGTTTTCTCCACTACTAAGTCTTATTTGAGTTAATCCTGCGGCTTGCATAGCATCAGGCAACTCTTGCTCGGAAGTCAAACGAAGTTCTTCCTTCTTAGCTTTTAAACTAGCTTCAAGCTCAGCTACTTCAGTAGCGAGTTTTAACTGTTTATTAGCTAGGTTAGAAACTATAGAAAGTTCTCCATCGGTAACTTCATTAGTCCATTCCTGGACATCTGCTGATCCGACTAAGTCCTCAAAGGTTGGTTTCTTGCTCATCTATTTCTCCTTTCTGGTGTAAATTGATATCAACGGGGTAGTATAAACCTTCCTGCCTATCCCACTTTAAGATACTATATTTACCTCGATTATAAAATGCAGCGATAGAACACGCTACGCCAATGGCTGCAGGGTCGCCTATTAATAATAAGTAATCACCTTCTTTATAGTCCTGTAAAAGACTTTTCATCCTACGAACTGAAGGAGACGCACTTAACATAATTTGAGTATTAGAAGGTAAAAGGACTTGAAAATCACCATACTGCCTAGCAGAAGCAATGTTTCGTCCTGGAACTTCTTGTACGACATATACTGTCACTTTTTTCTCCTTTCTTATTTCTAGTTATTAAATAATATATACCAATTAAGGCAAAGTAAAGCTATTACCGATATGTCTTTTTAAAATATAAAAAAGTTTTCTAAAAAATTTTATAAGAATAGCTAATATTACTAATAAACTAATACTGACTACTATAAAACACAGTGTTTAAGAGAATATACCAGTATTAGATTTAAAATATCAATATTAGAGGGCATGGGGAATCTATTAGCTTGGGCTATATATTACTCAGATTGTAATATATAATCTCAATTAGAAATTAGAAAGGGTATATACATGAATTATAAGTTTAAGACTAAACCATATAAGCATCAGTTATTAGCATTAACTAAATCATGGAACAAACGTGAGTACGCTTATTTTATGGAAATGGGAACTGGTAAGTCTAAAGTTCTTATAGACAACATAGCTATGCTTTATGATAAAGGCGGCATTAATGCTGCAATAATAGTTGCTCCTAAAGGTGTTTATAGAAACTGGTCAGAAAAAGAAATACCGTCCCATATGCCAGAACATATAGAAAAACATATTGGTGTATGGACTCCCGCACCTACGTTAAAACAAAAGAAAGAACTAATGAAGTTGTTTGAGGTAGGACATGATTTAAAAATACTTATTATTAATGTAGAAGCTTTTAGCACTAAAAAAGGAGTGGCTTTTGTTGAAAGATTTATTCTAGGACATCATGCTTTAATTGCTGTAGATGAATCAACCACTATAAAAAACCCAAAAGCTCAAAGAACTAAAAACTTATTGAAGTTAGCAATCAACACTAAATACAGAAGAATACTAACAGGGTTTCCTGTTACTCAATCACCTTTAGATTTATATAGTCAAAGCAGTTTCCTATCCCCACAATTATTAGGTTACACATCGTTTTATTCTTTTCAAAACAGATATGCTAAATTAATCAATCGTAAAATGGGAACTAGATCTTTTAGACAAGTTGTTGGGTATCAACATTTAGACGAGTTAACTAAAAATGTAAATGAGTTCTCTTATAGAGTGCTAAAGAAAGAATGTTTAGACCTTCCTGATAAAGTATATCAACGTAGAGAAGTAGAACTAACAGCTGAACAAAAGAAAGTTTATAAAGAATTAAAAGACTATGCTATAGCTGAACTAGACTCTCATGAAGTAGTTAGTGTAACTTCTGTTCTTACACAAATACTCAGATTACACCAAGTTGTTTGTGGTTTTGTTAGACACGACAACGGTGAAGAAGTAGAAGTTAAAAGCAATCGTTTAGATGAGTTAATCAATGTATTAGAAGAAGTACAGGGTAAAACTATTATATGGGCTAACTACCAATATGATATAAAACGAATATTAAAAACATTACACAACATAACAGGTGTTGATAGTGTAGCTACTTATTACGGAGAAACACCAGACCAAGAGCGTCAGGAAATAATTAGAAGATTCCAAGATCCAAATTCAGACCTACAGTATTTAATTAGTAACACACAAACAGGAGGTTATGGCATAACACTTACTGAAGCAAGTAACGTTATTTATTACAGTAATAACTACGACTTAGAAAAACGACTACAGTCTGAAGACCGTGCTCATCGTATAGGACAAACTAATAAAGTAACTTATATTGATTTAGTAGCTAAAGGAACTGTTGACGAAAAAATTGTAAAAGCTTTACGTAACAAACTTAGTTTAGCCCAAGAAGTTCTTGGCGATGAAAAGTGGAAAGACTGGATAGGCTAAGCCATTTTAAATTTCATAAGATCAGCCATAGCTTGATCTTTATCAGAAACACCTCTACCCATTTGACCTACAACATTTTTCATAGCTTGTTCTTGAACAGCAGGTTTTTGTAGATTTTCCATAATCATTTGTCTTAGTATATCAGTATCACCCATAGACATACCATCAGCCGCGTACAGAGGTCCACCCATATTCATAAAGCCCATGTTGTTTCTAACATCTTTAGGAAGTTTAGGCAATCCTTTGTTACCTGCGGGTATTGGTTTTAATGCACCACCACCGTTCATCCTTTGAGGATTTTGATCCATAGCACTTTCAACACCACCTGCCATACCTCCTGCTGCATTTTCAACACTAGCAATCAACATAGCTTTTGCATTATCTAACACAGCAATAGCAGCACCTATATCACCTTGTGCTCTACCAACTACAGCTTCAGCTAACATCATTGAATCTTGTTCTAAGTTCATTCCTGGTGCTTCCATTGGTGGTGCTTCCATAGCAGCCATTTCGCCCATTCCTGGTTCAGGCATAGGGGAAGACATGGGGGGTCTTTCCGTAGCAGCCATTTCACCCATCGGAGGCATTGGAGGTTGTCCGCCACCCATCGGAGGCATTGGGGGTTGTCCGCCACCCATCGGAGGCATTGGAGGTGCGTTTTGCGTGCCTCCCTGTGTTCTTATATTCATTAAATCTTCTATGCCTGCCATTATTATCTCCTTGGTCGGAATCCGCTTTGGAATACCTGTGTTGTTAGTGTATCACCTTGTCCGTTCATCGGCAACATGGAAATACCTTTGTTTAAATATCCACCGCCTTTTGCTCCTGTTGGTGCCATAGCGATAGGTCTGAGTCTTTCATCAAAATCATCAGGAGGAGGAACACGTATTATATCGTCTCTAGGTGGTTTTCTTGGTGGTGGTTTTACTATAACTGGTGGAGGTGGTAGTTCAAATCCAGGAGCTTGACCAAACTGTTGAGGAGTCATTTTCTTAATTAAAGGTGCTGTTCCACTGTCTGTTGAATACGGTGTGTATGGATTACTGATTGGTTCGCCTGTGTAATAGTTTGTTGGTCCTGTGGGTGTTTTTATTATATCATCTATGCCTGGATCTATAGGATCAGGGTCTATGATTGGTGGGGTATATGGTGGGAAGATAGTGTCATCAAACGGTGGTTCACCAATACCGTTATAAAAATCTTCTTCATTAATATCAAAATATCCAGGAATCATTCCAGCAAGATCGTTTCCAGGAATATTAAAAATATTAGTGTATGGATTGTCTACAGGAGCAACTGGATTTGCTGGAGGCGTGTTTATAGGAATAACTGGTTCGTCTACTATATAGTTTCCAAAACCAGTGTCTTTAAAATCTCTTACAAAATCTTCTCGTCCTCCTTCTCCTGGAAAAGGTAAACTAACCACAGGATCTGTTGCTGGAATAATATCAGGAGCAGCTTCTACTGGTTCTCTTTCAGACCTTATAAGTGGAGGTACAAAAGGTACACTAATTTCATTAGGCATACGTGATACTGTTGGTTCTCTTGGTGGTGTAAAAGCAGCTATGCCTTCAGGAACAAAAGGAACTTGTGATAAATTTAATATTTCAGGAAGCGTGGCTATACCTTGTTCTATCTCAGTTGCTTGGGTGTTTTTAAAATCAGCAACATCAGCCTCGTATTGATCAGTTGCATTATTAATTGCGTCATTCGCTTCTTTTCTAACAGTTACTGCTTCAAGAGCTTTATTAATAGAGTCTTGATCAACATTAGGAGCTACATAATCAAAAGAAGGAACTCTAAGCTCAGGTTCTCTTTCTATAGACATGAAGTCGTCTCTAGGCAGTCCTGGAATTCTAAATCCTCTTATTCCACCTATCATTATATTCCTCCTGTCATTTCTAGAACTCTTTCAGGAATAGGAAGCACTGGTGTTTCTGGGGTTTTTTGTGTTTTATCTATTTCGTCATAATATTGCATTTCGTTTCCTAAATCTCTAGCATGTACAAAACCATAAGCACTTAAAAATCTTATAAATGTTTGTGTGTTTTGAACACCTTGTGCCATTTTCATAGTCTGCTCAAATAATTCAGGGTCTAATAACATTCTTCCGATAAACTCACGTGAACGATTAGCTTGGCTATTTGAAATAGCTGTTATTCTTCTACCTGTTTGTGTTAAAGGAGCAATTAATAATCTTTGTAACATCCTAGCACCTTCGATATTAGCACCTGCTCCGTACTCACCTCTAGTTAAATCACGTACTACACCCTCACTAGGTAATGCTCCTAGTTCTCGTTGTACCATATCGTCTAATATTTTAATATTTTTTACAAAGTCTGGACCGTCTTTACCTAATAAAGGAACTATAAAATTGTCAAACGTAAGTGCGGGACCTACAACATCTTCGGGACCAAAACCTTCAGTCAATAATTTATTTAAAGCTATATCGTCTAACTCAAAAGCACCACCTGTTCCTTGTCTAGGTTTTAATATTTCATCTAAAAGATATCGTTTAGTGACTTGTGCCATCTGTTCTTCTAATATAGGGTCGCCTTTAACTATGTTTGTGATATATTGAATATCATCTAATAAAATTCCTGATTGTTTTTGTGTTCTACCTGTAGCTAGGATAGACTCAACAATATTAGCTACTCGTCTATCGGGATCAACAGAAGATAAACCAACACGAGCTTCTATTTTTAAAATATTTTGTTCTATTTTCGTTAAATCATCGATAACTTTATCAAAACTTCTTTTATTATTAAATCTAGAAATAAAATTATCATCTCCAAAAATTGCTCTTAATGTTGCTTCGTTTTCTTTTCTAAATTTTCTAAAATCACGTGCTATTTGCAAAGGTGTTCTGTCAGGGTTTTGTAAAATTTCTCTTTGTATATAAGCAGCTACACCGTTTTGTATATCTAAAACCTCATCAGCCCCATCACGTTTTAATAACGTCATTAAATCAGTAACTACTGTGTTTGTTTTACTACCTTTTGCTGTAGTGTTGAGTAAATACTCTGCAACTTTTTCAGGTCTTTGTTCTAATATAGAACGCACTGCTTGTGAATTAGCTAACTCTATTGCTGCTTTTTGATTTGACCAAGCGATTTTTAAATCATCGCCGTATTTATTTGTGTTTATCCAATTTTCTAGTTCTGCTTTTCTTGTAAGTGGTATACCTGATTCAGCCGAAGCCCCTTCTCGCAACAACCTATTCATTTGTTGTTCTAAACCACGTTCTAAGTTTCTTGCTTGTTGTGCTGCTTTTATATTATTAGTTGTACTAGCGAACTCGTTTAATGCTACTCTAGAATCATTAAGTTCTTTTAATGAAAAATTAGGAGATTCAAAACCTCCTTTGCCTTTTGGACCTATGCCTCTTAATCTATTTAAAGTATTTCTAGTTCCAGCAGGTATTTGTTCAAATAATAATTTAACAGCTTCGTCAGATTCAACAGAACGAAATAATTTATCCGTCTCGCCTTTTCTTAAATTTAACCAATCCTGTGCGGGTTTTCTTGTATATCCTGCTCCCGTTGTTAAGTTAACATAACGTGGGTTGTTTAAAGCGTCGTTCCATGCTTGATTATACGGAAGCATATAGTTTGTTTTTATTTCTTTTAATCTACTTTGCGTCCTTTCGAACAAAGGTCCACTAGAAGCGTTAGGGTTGTCAACTTGTTTAAGTAATGTGCTACCTGCTAATGATGCATCGTCACCGACAGCCCCGACCTGAAGTCTTACTTTATCAATCATTTCGTAAGCTTGGTCATTAAAAGCATCTATATCTTTTTGAGCTAAATCTCTAATACCCGCACCTAACGTTGCTGCTGTAACATCTGTTGTTGTTTTAGGTCCTATCTTTTCAGTTAAAACTTTTACAAACCTATCAATAACTTCTTGATTACCTAATTTTATTTGAGCATACGCTTCTCTTAAATCAACGTCGTCAGCATATTTCAAAAATAAA
>TARA_R100001163_G_scaffold34718_1_pt1 | contig 19376 bp, 26 predicted proteins | sample TARA_R100001163 | Tara Oceans TARA_R100001163 (sample SAMEA2621285) | marine metagenome | biome: marine biome (ENVO:00000447); feature: deep chlorophyll maximum layer (ENVO:xxxxxxxx); material: "saline water (ENVO:00002010), including plankton (ENVO:xxxxxxxx)" | depth 120 m
CGGTTGCCTTGATAGAATGGTTCTGTTTCGTCTTCACGAATAGTATCTTCATAGTACTTGTCTTCGTAGTTGGGACCTTTGGCTAGACACTCTTCGATTGCTTCTGATATAAAATGTGGACGTTTGATTAAGGCACGTAATTGCTGCCTGTTCATACGGTGACGTTCTATGACGTATTCACAGTCGTTTATGTTAGTAGCAGAAGGGTCGGGATGAAAGTCCCATATAGATACCATCTCAATGCGCGGCACTATTTTTTCTTCTGGGTTGTAAACCCTTTGACCATCTTCATCACGCTCCCATTTGTGAACACGTTTATAGAAGTTGAATGGTCCTTTTACGATACCAGTCCCTAAAAGGGCAGATTCAAACACAGAATTACGCATAACATTAACTGCGTTTGTGTCAGTAAGTTGGTCGTGAATAACTTTTTCCATACGTAAAGCAGCTTTTTGGGCTGGCTTTATCTGCGGTTCACCCATACGAGCAGGACCCTCTGCCAGCGGCAGACCGCCCATTTCATTCTTCAAACCACCTAAGAAGTCGCCTTTAGATTCTGCACGTAAAGCACCCGGTAACAACTCTCTTCCGTCACCTTTAAACCCGAAAGGGTCTTCCATCTGGTCGAGAGGCGTTTCCATATGTGCAAATTCAGCTATACCTTCAGGTACAGGAGTGGCTTCTACTACGAGGGGAAACTTCTTGTTTGCGAACAGTATGTCAATAATTTGACCAAACGCTGCAAGAACCTTAGTCTTGGTGATTCGAACAAACACCTGTGACCGTTCGGAATCCCTGTATTGAGTAGTAGAGTCATATATGCCCCTAAAGTTTTTGTATGCCTGAAGCCATCGTTGTTCGTGAGCGAACCGTCCTGTTTCAGCATCTCTAAATTTAGAAGTCACATACCCTGCAAGCCCCGGCATCTGTTCTTCTGGGGTGCGAACAGGAAGTACCGTGTCGTCTTCCGGTTGTAAAAAGTTATCTTCTGACATATGATTTTAGTAATCGCGTTCGTCAGCCATCTTAAACAACGAAGCTTCGACAGTTGGCTTAGACTGTTTCTTTGGCATATCTTCTGTAATAGGCCCAGTCTTAACGCGAGTGTCGAACTCCAGACCTTCACGATACAGCTTTGCTGCACCGCCTTGGTCAGTAACGGGTGTTTTGTCGCTATTAAGAATAGCACCCATACCCATAGTTTCGTTACGCATATTCGTCTCCTTAATTAACGAGAAAGGAAGCCTTGGTCGGTAGCAGGGGCGGCTTCAGGAACCCTACTAGCTTCGGGAATAAATCCCGCATCTTCTGTGGCGATACGTGCCATACGGTCTTCGTCTGTTTCTTCGACTGACTGATAATCTTGATAATCAAATTCTTCACGTGTAGACCCTTCTCCTGCTGGCGAAGCTTCCAGTACCATCGGCAAGGCTGCTGCAGGGGCTGTACCTATCTTTGCAGCCAATCCTACTCCTTCTATAGCCAAGTCCCGCGCCATTGCTGCGCCAGCCCCTGTGGGGTCGCGAACAGCTTCATAAAGACCTGCTCCAATTAAAGCAGTCCCCCCTACTTTAAGTGTTTTGTCAACTCCAGACTTGATTGATTCAAACAAATCATCTATAGTCTGTGATGGATTATCAAACCCTACACTTCGTAAAGCTTCATCTAAAGATGACGATAAGCCCTCCCCCGGTTCAAGAGGAGCGTCAGTAGGTACAGTTTTTGCAGTCGCTCTTTCACTCTGTATTCTGGAGAGATATTTTCTACGACCTTCTGTGACAATCTCTGTTTCTACAGCGCGAGAAGATGCTGCTGCAGACAATTCTTCTAGTTCTCCAGCAGTAGGTGGGCGACTGGCAACGTTGGACTGCAGCAGGTCTACGGTGCCCATAACCTTGTTACTAGGAGTTTCAAATATTATCTCTTGGGAGAATCCGGCACCACGATTTACAAACATCGTGTTTACATTGTTTGCACCAGAGTTACGAGCATCGTTACGAATCAATGTATTCGTCATTTCCCCAATACGTTCGTCTGGAGCAGTGCCAACGTAACTTTCAGATAGGATGTCTCCTGCTGCGTCCACCCCAGCACCCGCATGACCCATCCACGCCTTGACAGCATCTCTTGGAAATTTAAATTCAACCTGAAGTTGACGGGCCAAAATTTTACGTAAAGAAGAGTGAGAACCCCCCTTTTGTGCCGGGAGTGCTTGCCTGTGATTTTTTTCTAACTCTGGACGAATGCGGTCATTCCAAAGTTTAGTAACGGCAGTAGAATTTGTTTGGAAGAGATTGACCTTTGTAAGGTCTGCGTCTGGTGGAAGAGTAGCTTTTGCACGTTCAACCTTGTTTCTAAGAAACTCTGCAAACTCTCCTGTGTAAGTTGCTTCGGGACGGGTTTTGGTTCCTACCTTTTTAGAAGCTACCTCAACTACAGTCTGTCCATTTTCGTCTGTGAAAAAGTTGAAATCTGATATTTTTAAACCGTCAGGGCCTATGTTACTTTCAACCCGCTGTCCCGTGTACTTTTCGTAAAGTAAGTAGTCTCGTGCTTCAGGGTCAATAATAACTGTCTTATCTATACCGCGTTTAGTATCTGTCTCTGTAACACCCGGTGCAATAAGTGCATCGTGATATATTTTATCTAGTGCTTCTGACGAAACAGTTGCCCTCATAGGGTCTGCTGCACGAAGCTGCTTACCAGTAAGTCCATTATCTGTAGCGATACCGGGCTTGCCGCCAGAATCGGTTAGACGGGCGTATGGTTCGTTACGTTTGCTGGTACGAATAAGACCTTCAAACTGCGTTTCAAAAGCACCAAATTCTTTATATCTGTGGACACCTGTTTTGTTAGTTGTGTAATCAAAAGCTTCGTAAAACTCTTTTGAATCGTACACATCAAAATAGTTAGCGTCTAAATCTATACCTTCGTCTGGAAGTCGTTTAAATAAGGCTTCAATATTTCTTTTGTTATCTTCTTTAAGTTTTTTATTTAAGACAGCTTCGAACGCTTCACGAACCGTGATATTACCATCTCGTATTTTAGCGTTATAATCTACGTCTGCCACGGGTTTGTTTGCTGCCTCTGGGGTTTTTGCTGTGGTTATCTTCTTGGATGCAGATGCACCTTTTTCTTGCATCTCCATAACTTTACCGAATTTGTTTTCGTAAGCTTTAAAGCTGGCATCGTCGAACAGTTCCGGTGCCCCTAATTTAATAGAAGACGCAATGGAAAATTTTGCATTTTCATCAGCCAGAGGAAAACCAGAGTAATCTAAAAATGCCATGGCCTGTTCGGGAGTTAGTTTTTTAGGTGTTTTTACTCTTCCTTGACCGGGCTTACCACCAAAAGCCTTAAAAAGAAATTCTTCTTCTTCAGGGATAAATGGTATTTCCATATATTGTCTGAAAACTGAAGTAGCGTCTCTAACCATTTTTTCAGCAGTGGTTAGATTTTTACCTATATCAACTGGGCCGCCCGTACTGAAACTGTAGTCAGCTTTTAATTTCTTGTATTCTTCTACTAACGCCTTTTTTTCTTCAAACGTCATATCTTTATGTTCACCTGCGGCAATCATATTTCGTATTTCAATAAATCTATTTTTAGCTGCTATTTCTTGGTCTAAAGAATCTTGTGCAGCGGCTGCTTTGTCATGGACATTCATACCTTCAGTGCGTTCTCTTTCCGCAGCTAGACGAGCGGCCTCTTCGTCTGTCATATTACCTGAAGTAATACGAGTGCCCGTATCTGTTTTTACTATGGTTGTTTTATATTCTGCCATCTTTAGTATCCGAAGGTATTATCGAAGGGTTTAAAGGTTTGGTCTTTTATCCCTTGAAGGGTCTTGTGAATAGAGTGGTAACCAGAGGTTCGCGTCATAACCATGTATCGCAACGCATCGTAGGCATGGTCCTCTGCTCGTGTGTCTACATCTTCACTGTTTGTTTTGGAGAGTGGAATGCCTGATAGCTGTGCAATAACATGCTTACAAGTGGAAAAAATCCGCATCCGTGGTTCGTTAGAGTAGGGGTCATCAGCAAGCCGCCTGTGAAGTTCCATTTTTCCTTGAAGACGGTTGCGGTCTGAGGGAATCCACCTAACACCGCAGCGCATCATAGTCTCTGCTATAGATGGCCCGAATCCGGTTTTGTTCCAACAGGAAGAATCTAAGACCGTGTAATGAGGAGTTGGGTCTAGTTCTTCACATTCTAATATTTTATCAGCTAGTTGTTCTGCTGTCAAGTGTTTTACGTATAATTCACGATAAACCCAAATATTATTATCCCAATCAATAGCACCCCATAGAACACACGACGGGCTGGAGTAGCCGTAGTCGGCGGCACGTATGCGGGGCCAGTTCGTGGGAAGCTCAAAATGTTCGACCACATGGCGTGTCCTTGAAAACTCTGGGAAGGCGGCTCCCTCCGCTACATCCCAATCCCCTTCTAAAAGCCGTCTACGCTCGACTTCTGGGAGCGACCGAAGCATGGCCTCGTATTGACCGTCTGCCATCAGGAAGGGGTTATCAGTCAACCTCGCTGGAATGAACTTGCGGTAGAATAGAGGTTGACCTGCTTTCGGATGACCTTCGGGCCATACAAAGGTACGACCCGTCTCTAAATCTTTTGCACCAAATGCCTTGTTTGGTTCGTTGGCATCTATGTACATCTTCTTTACCCACCAGCCGCCAACACCACCGGGGTTAGCTGTACAACGCATGGTTAGGTTTTGTTGTAGTTCCTCATCCGTAGAACGAAGACGGGAACGAAGGTAGTCCCAAACGTAGCTGTTGGGGTACTGTGTTATTTCATCTATCCCAATCCAGTTAAACGCCTGACCTTGGAAACGGGTTACATCTTTATCTCTGTCGAGATAGGTGAACCACATGGTTGCACCTGATGGAAAGACCCAAGTAGATTTGGATTCACGAAAGTGTGCACCGGGAAACGCTTTGGGGTAAAGCTGTTTTGACTTGTCAATAAGTTCGGTTAGTTCGTCTAACGTTCGCCGAAGAAGCAGGCCACGATGGTTGGCATTATGGCAATAGCGTAAGGGGTCTGCAAGTAAAGCAAATGATTTGCCGCCACCAGCCGCTCCCCCATATAATACATCTTGTTCAGGTGCCGACAAAAACTCTTCTTGAGGACCCTCATTGGGTTTGAATATAATAGGTGCATCATCTATCAGTTCTGTAACAGCAGGGGGTAGAATGTCTAAATCGGCTTGGTCAACAACACGGGTCTTTTCACCGTTCAAAGCATTCTGTATGTTGCTGGCAGCAACAGTGAGGTCTTTGACCTTCTTTCGTTTACGAGCAACTCGTGTCTCTTGTTTCTTCTGTTGCTTCTTGGCATTTTGCAACCGCATCTGTACGGAACGCCTTGCCCGTTCGCGGGGCGAAAGCTTGTACTCTGTCTTAGATTCGCCGGGACGCTTCTTCGGTCTGCCGACTTTACCTAAGTCCTCTGGGTTCGGGGGGACTAGGACACGTTTGCGAGGAGCCATTAATCTTTTTCTGTGCTGCTTGCAGCTTGACGGCCCTTTGCTATTTTGCTTCTCAGCTTCATCAAATTGGCTCTATTTTTTATCTGTCGTGCAGTAGTTATTTCTCCTTCTCCCATATACATTTCGGAAGAATCGTACTCCGGTGCGGGTCCTTTTCTGCCACCCGCCATCCAATCACGGACCTTTTTTTTAAACGCCTCCATAGCCGGGTCATAATCATCCCCACCATGTCTAGGCTGTCTTATTTCTGACATATCCCTACTCCTTAATAATTCGCTTTGCGTCCGCGACAAGCTTTAACTTTCTTTCTTACGCCACCCTTGGGTGTGCCGTAGCGATAGCCTTTGGCTTTGCCACCACGAGCCATGACGCTGGGTGGATTTTTACCGCCCCTTTTTTCATCCTGCACAACTTCGGATGGGGGCTTGGTTCCCATACCCATTTCTCTTAGACGAATCATCCGGTCCCTAGCTTGTGCAGCTTCGGAATCATTCCTCGCGGTTCGAGCCACATCACTAACTTCTTTATTAAACTCAGCCTCACTCATACCTGCGTATCGTGAAGCTATTGCGTTCCGGGCCATTTCCATCGGTTAGTTTCCTTCTATGATAGTTTCTTTTTTGGGCGGCAACAGGACTACGCCGTGGATTGCCTGCACATTATGGTTCATGGTTTCCTGCTTACCAAGCCCAACACGGTTGAGGATGGCTTCCGCTGCTCGTAGGCGCAGGTCATCACCCCGTTCTATGTCTGGGGCGGTTACGAGGTTAGCTATTTTGTTCGCGGCTTGTAAGGATTGTCCCGCTAACATGGTTCGTGTGCGTTCTACTATCTCGTCAGCCAGTCTGTCCTTCAACCATTTGACAGAACCGGACGCATAGCCGACAACTTCTGCTGCCTGACGCATATTACCGCCGTTTTCGAACAGCGCATCCAAGAACTGTTCCTGTTTTTCGGTCAAAGCAGGTTTCTTGGCTTGAGTTTGGGGAAGTAAATTCATATATCAGGTATAGTTGTCGCTTACGTCAACACATTTCCATTTAACGGTAGTTTCGAAGGGTACTATTTTAAGAGAATTTGTCACCATTTCGTCTGCACGAGCTTCGCATCGCTCTACAGTAGCGTAGGGACCCAACATATCCTGTGCTTCAGTGCATTCTGATGGGTTAGAAACCAAACAAATCAATATCCAAGCTTCGAACATTCCTTTTCTCCACGAACCAGAAGCAATATTCCTCTATTATGGCGAGTTTTGGAACCGTTGTCAACACGTTATGAGGGTTATTGAGTCAAAAATTTGACTTAGGGTCGATTTTTGTTGACAAATGCGAATTTTACCTATACAATGAACTAGGTCTGCCGGGGATAAACCCCATATCTACCCCCCGTCTCCCTAAAGGTTCGCAAAATGATACCCTTCGGTTCAAGCCGGGGGGTTTTTTTGTTGGGTAATACCTTGGGGTCCCCTAACGGGTTGCAAATAACCCATGTCGATAACCTAAATATACAAAAAATATGTCGGGATTGCATAGCAATTGGCAGGGGGGTGGGGTGTCCCTCGCGCACCCGCGCACAGCCAAATATTTTTACAAACCATCGGTGATAGTTCCCGCGCTGGCTTTATGGCTGGTCGTTGCAACCCCGCGAACACACACTAAACCCCGCAATATCCCGCACGCACGTATGCGCCCATGATTGTTTTGTCATGCTGGTATCCCGTGGCATGGCCTTCACGGTAAAATATATATGCCTTCCCACACAATCCCCGCACCAAATATCTACAAGCTTTACAATCCCGTGCTGGCGATAAACAAGTCCAGACAAAAAAGAACCCCGCCAGACTAGCTAGCGAGGTCAAGTGGGAGCGGGAAAGGGAGGCAAGCCCGCCCCTGTGGAGGATAAACTAGCGGTTCAAATCATCCCGCGCTAAGTCGTATAGTGCGGCACACAAACACCAGCAAGCAATAACAATCCATGCCAGCAATACAAGCATAATGATATTAGTTGCGGTCATCGCTGGCCTCTTTCACCGCTAAATTTAGACGGGCAACGGTTCGCGGGTTGTCGGTTGCATGGGTATAATGGTCGAAACCCAAAGACCGGAGCAACGCCTTTGACGCCGCCGCCTGTGTTTCTAATGCTTCGATAGATTGCAAGATTAACGCCGCTTCAACTGTGGTTAAAACTATCATCCGCTTAGCGTCGCTATCGAAATTATCCTTATTGAGTGATATTGTGCTTTTCATATCGTTGGTTCCTTCTGTTAAAAATGAGGACAAGCTGTGCCCCGTCCCCATTATTAATAGTTGGTTTTGGTTTAGCTGGCAAGCTTATATTTTGGCCGCTGGAATCCCTCGCGCTTTACCACAATGCTATAGCCATGTTTGCGAAGCTTATAAACTGCCATATGAATCGCCTTTTTAGTCAGTCCGGTTTCACGCGCCAATGTCTGGATATTCACCCCAGTCTTACGACTAGCCAAAACCCGATAAAGCTTGGCAAGGGATGAATTAGGGCGAAACGGTCGTTTATCGGCACCCCGTTCGCCGCGCCGCCGTGCGACTGGTTCCAATGGTTCGCCGTGCATACCAGTTGCGACACCCGTGGCGAATTCCTCGCGCAATTTTTCGGTTAATTCCTGCCGGATATCCTGCCGCACCGCCGCCACAAGCTGGTTGCAAAGCTCATTAATATGTTCGTTGTTGGTTGTCATCGTTCTGGTTCCTTTTTCCAGTTATTGAATGAAAACGGCGTAAATGAATACAATTATCAACAGCACCGTCAGACTGCGATAAATGACGTATAGTGCTTCCATCACGCCGCCAGTGATTCAAGATATTGCCATGACGGGCTTGTGATAACGTCGCGTACCTTATCGTTACGGGTTCGCTGAACCAAGTGCTGGCTGGCTGTGCTTTTGCCAGTCTGCCGCTCGGTCCCGTTTGCATCCTGCCATGTCACGTTTGTGTGCGTTGACCAATGCGTCAGGGCATTATAGGCCGCCCACATAGTCGCGCCCAATTCCTGCTTTTCGGCATTGAATTGGTGCATCAGATAATTGAATAGCCGCTCATTCACTGGCTTGGCATGGCCTTGTTCAGCCGCCGCGCCGGATTTATGGCAGACCGTTTCGGCAAGTATCTGCCCGAATTGTTCATCTGATAAACGGGCACCCCGCCAACGGTTCATCAACTCAAGCTGGGTTTCCCACATATTCAAACCCATTGCCGCCTTGCTAATCAATGCCGCTGGTTCGAGGTTCTTAGTGTGTTTTGATTTCTGGTGATACGCCTTCTCACCACCGAACACCAACGTATTGCGGCACAAGTCACGATATGCCCCGCTGAATATCTGGAAAGCCCAAGACATATCTATGCTGTTGAATATGTCCATGCGACAGACAACGTTGTCCTGCTTTTCACCAACGCTGTGTTGTAAGTCCATGAAATGGACGGTTCGATGGGCACGCAATCCATCATCATATATTCGGTCTAGCACTTTTACATTGCCGACGGGTAAATCTGAACCCGCCAAGATATCGGCATGGTTCGCGAACAGTTCATCATGCGGAACAAGCTTGTAGGTTTTACCGATTGGCCGCGTATCCAGTAACTCACCCGTTGCCGTATTTTGCAAAGCTGAGTAATTCGGCATTGGTGTTGATTCGCACAATTCAATGTCGGAATAATCTTGGCTTGTGATGGCTTCGATTGGCACCCGCCGCACCGAACCCATATCTTTGAAAAGCTGGGTATCTGATACTTCGTTGTGATGGTAGTAGGTCGCGCCGCCCTCGCGCTGATATTCGGGCTGGATTAAATCAAACATTCGTTTCGTTCCTTTCGTTGTTTGATTAACAATAACACAACTATACACGGAATTGACCAGATGGGAACCCGATTCCCGAAAAAAAAATAATGGGATGCCGCCCCGCGACTCGCGACACCCCGCCGCCCGTGCCGTGCCCAGCCCCCCGAACCAACAACGGAAACCGAAAGCACACACAAGCCCCAATAATAGTTTAGCGTGGGCAATTTGTCATCAATGGGTTTGAAACAAAACCTGCATATCTTTTGCCGCCCAGCATATTGTGCACGTCGCGCACGATTCGGTCGCGCCTGTTTGTTCTGGACAGATTACCGATTTGTTTTTGACTGGTTCGAATAGGTCGGCACTGTTCGCGCTGAATTGCCAGTCCGGCGCGTTGCTAAAACGGACAGCGAATCGGTCACCGAATCCACCCCGCACGGCACGGATAGCAAGCCCGATATCACTAGATGGCTTGTGCCCAGTAAATCCCCAAATAGCCAAGTTATCAAACCTGTCTAATAGAAATTGCCATAGTTCGACATAATCCACCGAATAGAAATCACCCAGCACGTGTAACCGGATAATAACCCCGCGATACAATCCGCAAAGTTCCGCAACTTCTTTTTGTAATGCGGCTTCAAGTTCCGGCCCGTGCTCTATACGGTGCCCTCTGTGCATATTGTTACCGTAGCAGTCATCCCAGTGATAACAATAACGAGGACAAGTTGCCCGTTCTTCTAACGTCAGAGTATAGATTATATAACCTTTAAACTTGCCTTTTTTAATTATGGGCAAGTCATCTTTTGACAGTTTTTTGTTTTTGGATTGTTTCAAAACGGATTTGCAATCGGCAACAGCGCGACGGCTCTTTGGATACATGGTCACGGCTGGCTTGTTTATATCTGCTTTTTTCATCATATTACCTCGCCCGTGTGAATCCAGACTGGCGCGTCGGTTTCTATCCAAACTTTAGCACCACAAGATAACGGTTTATCTGGTGAGTAGACAACCCGCGACAACCCGTCAATTTCTGCCGCATAGGTATAATGATTGCTTTTACTGGTTTTGACAGTGATAGGCGGGTTCGCTTCGCCGTTCTTTTTATTTGCACGAATCACGTGCTGGTTTATATGTATTCGTTTTTTCATCTGGTTGGTTCCTTTTGTTGATTGTTCTGGAACCTTATGGATAAAACCCGCGATGGTCAAGCGGTTTTATTTTCGCGCCCTGTTCTTTTAGATAGCATTTTGGACAGTAAAGCCATTTATCTACATAAACCATTGCTGGTTCGCCGCACTTAATACATTTGAAATTAGGGTTTAATGTGGTTCGTTTGTCAAAATTTTGGTGTGTATAATTTGCCATCGTGCACCATTTGTCTTAGCGTGGATAATTTGTCATGTTCTACTTTTGTCACGGGCTTGCCATGCCAGTCAGCGTCACTGATTTGTCTGTTTAACGTTCGCCATTTGTCAGTAACATTTGTTAAGCGTGGGTCGCTTGCCAAGTTGGGGTACGCTGGTTCAACGTACATTGTACTCGCTCCAGTATTCATCCCATGCTTCACATTGCAGTTCGTTAAGTTCCTCACTTGTGAAATGCGCCATCAAGTCACTGTGTGGTTCCATTGCTATGATAAATTCAGCTATAGTTTCGCAACCGCCAATTATTGAATTAGCAATGTCGAACCATTTGTCTTCGTTGTCCATTGCCCATGCTTTAACTTTTCCCATTGTTACACCTCGCCTATGTCGTATGTGTATTGTTCAAATATTTCTGGCACACCTTCAAGTTGTCTCCAATCATCTGCAAATATTTCATGTGCCTGTTCTTTTGCTTCTTCTTCCGAATCAGCCCTAACAATTATTTCTTGGCATACAGATGCAACCACCTCGACTACAAATTTACGTTTTTTGTTTTCCATCGTTCGCTCTTTTTAACATTAACTTTGTAACTTTAATAGAGGCGGGACGATTGCCTGTCAATTTAATTCGTCCTATGCGGTCATACTCTGGTTCAATTTCTAGGATTTGTAAATCCCGCTTTAATTCTTCAAACGTCGGTACGTTCACTGCTTATCTCCTCTACAGTAATGTCCTCATCATAATCAGAATCGTATTCTTTGACTGTAATACAGTCTCCAACTATGGCCTTTTCTATAGCCTCATCACTGTTCTCTGCTTCAACAATGGCGACGCTACATACAGTGTAGCTTCGCATTACTTCATACTTTGGCATCATCAATCTCCCTCCTTAATCTGTACTAGGGTTTCTTAAAAATTGTTTTAGTCTATATTCTGGGTCGTCCAAGTATTGAAACAAACACTCAATAGCGGTGTAGTCCCCGTGTTTAACATCTTCTAGGATTTCATTAACAACAGCAATCAATAAGTGAAAGTCAATTTCCTCACTCGTGTCATTTTTAAGTTGTTTGCGAATATTATTCATCGTCGGGTATCTCCTGTGTTGACATTTTGTCCCATTCACCCCGTCTTACACGAAACTTTTTGTTTTGTACAGGGGTACATATGCGAACCCATTTGTGTCCGACAACAGCCCACACGAGCCGTGTGCCGGATACTGGTAGTCGCAAGTCGTAGAAATCAACGCGATATAGTTTGGCGTTGTCCCACGTTGCTTCTTTGGGTCGGGATATCTTCATAACTTTATCAATATCGATAACCAAATACCTTGTCAACAAAAAAAGAAACGGGGCTGGAAATGAATCCAACCCCGCTTCTCAACCAACGAACGAAACAACCTCACGACACCTCGTAAGGTATCCCCAGTTTTAGCACCGCCTGTTTGTTCCTGTCAAGCCACATTTTACAATCCCATCGACTTTTTGCAACGAACAGGGTGACGTGCCGTAGATAATCTACGCAATCTTTCTTCTTCACCAATTCGCGGTCTGTTTCCCCGATTCGAACAGATGATGCTGGAACAACCAAGGCCCACTTATAGTCAGGCCGTTCCACAATTTCTATTTCAAGCTTTTTCGTTTTCAAAGAGTTCATCTTGTCCCTCTGGATAATATTCATTGTCATCTAATGCCTCAAGATATAGCTCAATCCCGTCACGGATTAGGTCACCAACACTGACCTGTTCGTAACTCTTTTTGTCAAGTTTCTTGGCGTGTTCTGCTAATCTGTCATATTGTTCGACAGATAACAGCAGACTGTATGTCTTAGTTGGTTCAGGTATCTTGGCGGGTCTTGCCATCCTTCATTTCCTTCTTTGCAAGTTTATTTAATTTACTTTTTCTCTTGTCAGGTACAATTCTGTTTTTGTACTGTCTATCTCTAAGTAACTTAGCATATTGATTTATAGGAGTTATCTTCATTTTATAGCTACCTAAAGGGTTACTGTTCGTATTGGGTATCATGCCTGTCAACAGTTCGTCAAGTAAAAATTTTAGTTGACACTGATTTTGTCGTGGCGTATTTGTCGTCACACAGGAGAACGCCAATGACAGCGTGGTTGAAAGAATATGTAGAAGGTTTGTCTATTGCACCAGAAGGTCGTCTACGGATGAACTGCCCTGCGTGTGGTAAGAAAAACACATTCAGTGTAAGCGACACGGGCGGGGAACGTCTGTGGTTTTGTTTTCATGCGGACTGTAATGTTCGCGGGAGAACAGGATTTAGGGTTCGTAAAGATGCTCCCTATCATCCTTTACTAAGAAAGATGCAACCAGTTCGCGAACCTGATGTAGACCAAACCTTTGAATTACCAGAAACTTTTGTGGCTCTCTCTCGTGAACCCGTTGCTGAATCTTATGTCAAGCGGGTTAATGCTTACGATGCGTACCTTGCAGGGCGTGTTGATATTCGGTATGACTTTCGCATGAATCGTGTTGTCTATCTAATTAAGGACGGGCGTAACACTGTTGATGCGGCGGGTCGTAGTTTAACTAACACCAAACCAAAGTGGTGGAGATATGCTAACTCAGGTAGTCCTTTTACCTGCGGTGACGGAGCCGTGGGAGTTATTTTGGAAGATTGTGCTAGTGCTTGTTGTATTTCTGATTATTTGTCGGGCATAGCCCTGCTGGGAACAAACTTACAGGACAGTCACTTGCCGTTTTTACGGAGATATGATAGATTAGTTGTTGCCTTGGATAAAGATGCAACCAAGAAAGCGTTGCAACTTGTCAGGCAACTGCAGGCCCATAGGCCAACAAGCTTAGTTGTTTTGAACAAAGATGTGAAAGATATGTCAGATGATGAACGAAAACGAACATTCGAAAAGTATCTCGATTGAGATACAGGTTCTTGGTTTCCTACTAAACCACGATTTCTACAATAGCGTAAAGAACATCATAACACGGGATATGTTCGAGGGTAGGTACACCACTATCTTCGATGCGATTACGTATGGGCATAGGAAATACGCTGTTACGATGCACCCCAGACAACTGGCGGCAGTGATGGCTGACCGTAATCCTGCAACACCTGCGTCAACAATGCAGGAACTATACGATATTGTAGATAAACTATCCACACATATGTCCGATACACAAGAGTTGGAGTCGGATGTTGTACGCAACTTTTGGGTTCGTGACCGTGCCAGACAAATTGGTGAGAAAGCCATCGCGATATTTACTGGCGAATCAGAACACTTCGGGGAGTTAAAGACTTTAATTGATATGGTAGAAGACGGTCGGATGTCCGACAAAACTACTTACACAGAAGTAACTAAAGACTTTGCTCAACTCATGGAAGATGAGACTGGAGAACCCGATTTCCCATTTACTTGGGACTTACTAAGCGAACATCTAGCGGGTATGGATAGAGGTAACTTAGGTATAATCTTTGCACGTCCAGAGGTCGGTAAGACAACTTTCTGCGCCTTTATTGCTGCTAGCTATGTGAAGCAAAAGAAGAAGGTTGTATACTGGGCTAACGAGGAGCCAGCAGAGAAGATTAAGATACGGATAATACAGAGTTTTTTCGGGTTCACTCGTGAAGAGATGGACTCTGGTGCAGATGCCTTGTCTCTTCGTTACCAGCAAGAAATAGAACCTTACTTAGTTGTCATGGATTCGGTTGGCACATCTATGGATGAACTAAACGAGTATGCTCAGTTAAACGAACCAGATGTTATGTTCTGTGACCAGTTGGACAAATTCAAAGTTGCGGGGGAGTTCAACCGTGGTGATGAACGCCTAAAAGAAACTTATGTTGTTGCACGAGAGATTGCCAAGCGTAATAAGTTGTTAGTGTGGTCTGTCAGCCAAGCCAGTTTTGAAGCTCACGACCGTCAATTTATTGACTATGCTATGTTGGATGGTTCGCGAACAGGAAAGGCGGGTGAAGCAGACGTTATCATAGGTATAGGCAAGACAGGCACATCAGAAGAAGAGAACACCACGCGGCACATTTGTATTTCTAAAAACAAACTAAATGGGTGGCACGGTATGTTCAACAGTCACATAGATATACAGAGGGGGGTGTACTACTGATGAACGTACTTACCTTTGATGTGGAAACTACCCACAAACATAAGCCTAATGGTTCGACAACCGCTTTGCCATACTTTGGAAACTCTTTAGTTTCAATAGGTTACAAGTGGTTGCACATGAATACGATTATGTACCATTGCTATTATCATTCTGAGAAACAGCCTCACGACTTTGCTTTTGAGCTATTTCAATCTGCACTTGACGAAGCTGATATGGTCGTGGGACAAAACATAAAGTTTGATTTATCTTGGATACGGGAGTGTGGATTTGTTTATGATGGTGATGTCTACGATACGATGGTGGCTGAATATGTTTTATCCAAAGCGCAGCGTTGGCCTCTTGGACTTGCTGCTCTTGCAGAAAAGTATGACGTTACCAAAAAGGAGAAGGACCTCGTTGCGCCGTATCTTAAAGAGGGGAAGACATTCTACGACATACCGTGGGGAATAGTAGACGAGTATGGACGGGCTGACGTGCTTGCTACTGAACAAATTGCATGTAAGCAGCTTCACGCCTTTGGCACTACATTTGAGGAATTACACAATGCAGCGGACTTTGCTACCGACATTAAGACTATCACTTGAAATGGTTGATGTCCTGTCCCGTATTGAACGGGATGGTATCAAGATAAATAAGCAGACCCTTGCTGATATACGGCGAGAGTATGAAGATGAACTATTTACTTTGGAACGACGACTAAATGGGTTGGCTGCTGAAGCTATGGGAGACACCCCTATCAACCTAGATAGCCCGGATGACCGCTCCAAACTATTCTATTCTTGCAAAGTGCACAGCAAAAACAGGTGGGCTGGCATATTTAATTTAGGGCATGAGATTCGTGGTGCAGGAAAGAAACCCAAGAGACGAACCCGCATGAGTCGTGCGGACTTTCGACGAACCGTTGTCAATGAGACTGAAGTTCTTTATAAGACCAAAGGTAGTCAGTGCACTAATTGCGGCGGCGTAGGACGCTACACAGCGCGTAAGAAGGACGGGACACTAGGTAAGGCTATTCGAATCTGTAAGACCTGTCAGGGGGCTGGTGTGCTCTATATACCTAGCAATCAAGTTGCAGGCTTCAAACTAATTCCCCGCGACCCTTATGACGTGGCGGCTGCAGGATTTAAGACAGATAAAGAAACGCTAGAAAGTATGTTCACGTCATTGAGAGGAGAAGCTCGTGAGTTTGCGGAAGCCTACATCAGATATAGTGCGGTTCGAACTTATCTTCGTTCGTTTGTTGAGGGTATGGAAAACAACATGGACGCAGAGGGCTTCATCCACACAGAATTTATGCAGTGTGTTACGGCGACGGGTCGTCTTTCGTCTCGCAATCCTAACTTTCAGAATATGCCACGAGGCTCTACCTTCATTATACGAAAGGCTGTTGAAAGTAGGTTCGAGGGGGGTTTCATACTTGAAGGGGACTACTCACAACTAGAGTTTCGGGTTGCTGGGTTTCTTGCAGGTGACGATGCTATACGTAAAGATGTAGAAGAGGGTACAGATGTTCACAACTATACTGCCAGTATTATCGGATGTTCGCGGCAAGATGCCAAAGCGCATACGTTCAAACCACTCTATGGCGGCGTGTCTGGCACGGAAGACCAGAAGCGTTATTACAATGCTTTCAAAGAAAAGTATAATCAGGTTACAAAGTGGCACGAGCGGTTGCAAAAAGATGCAGTGATTAAGAAGTATATACAACTGCCTTCTGGCAGACAGTATGCTTTTCCTAAAGCTAGATGGACAGAGTGGGGTACTGCTACTGACAGGACGGCTATATGTAACTACCCAGTTCAGGGGTTTGCAACCGCAGACCTACTGCCAATGGCTCTGGTTCGTTTAGAGAAGATGATGCGTCGGAGAAAATTAAATTCCGTAATCTGCAACACTGTGCATGATTCGATTGTACTAGATGTTCACCCTGATGAAAAAGACGCTTGTATCAATCTTTTATCAGATGCTATGCTGTCTCTACCCACAGAGACTCAAAACCGTTATGGTGTGGAATATGACATGCCAATTGGAATAGAATTAAAAATAGGTAAAAATTGGCTTGACTTGGAAGAAGTGCTTACTGTATAATCCATTTACGTTAACCCTTATTAAAAAGGAATATGAAAATTATGGGTACTGAAATACAAACTATTAGTGATGAGCTAGATGCTATGATGATTGCTATGGATGGTGATGATGACCAAGCCATTATGCAGATAACTGGGCAGGCAGATAGTAACAGCAAACCTCAAATGGGGCTTCCTCGTTTGAACATTAATTACAAAGAAGAAACGGACGATGGCGTTCCTTTAAAGCGGGGCACATGGAGTGTTTGGAATGGCAAGGCTATGGTTTATGCAGATGCTGTCCAGATGCAACCTCTTCTTCGCATGTATGAATGGTCTGTGTGGGACCAAGAGGAAGGTAAGTTTTCGTCTAAGTCAATTCAAAAACCAAAACTTGCTGGTGAATTTCCCGATAGCACTGGGGGGAACAAGTGTGGTCGCCTCTCCAAAGAGGAAGTTGATGCAATGAGTCAAGACGACCCACGAGCACTACTTAGTAAATCAGTAAAGTGTAATCAGGTTATTTACGGGATTCTTAATGCTGCCACAGCTACTTATGCTGGGGGTGATGCGGCACCTGTAGAGAACATGCCGTTCGTGGCATACTTCAAAGGTTCTGGTTTCATTCCCGTGTCAAATTTTATCCAGCATGATTTGACTGTTAAAAAGGTTTTGATGCACAAGAGCGTTATTGAGCTAACCACCGAAAAGAAAAAGAATGGTGGTGTGATATATTGGGTGCCGAATCTTGCGTTTGTAAAAGAAGCATCCTATGGTGATGATGAGAAAGCCCTGTCCAAGAAGTTTCACGAAACAGTGAAGGGGTCAAACGAAGCAGTCTTTGCAGAGTATAAGGCTGCACAAAAAGCTACGGCGACTGCAGAGGACATTAACCTATCGGCTCGTCTAAGTGATGTGCCATTGGCTGGTTAATGATGCTACCTCTCATTGAAGTTCAAAACTTCTTACAGAGAGCAGGGCGGGGGGAGATAGACTCTTCCCGCCTTGAACCTTTGATAGAGCAGTTTGGGGAAGATTGCAAAGCTGCTATGCGTAAGCAATTTTCTAATCGTGGTGACTACCGTATTCGTATGTCGGGTGTGGGTCGTCCCTTGTGCCAACAGCAACTAGAGAAGCAAGGACACAAACAGGATGTCGCATACAACGATATAGTCAGGTTCGCAACGGGGGACTTGTTAGAAGCATTCGCTATTCTTGTTATGAAAGCGGCTGGACTAAATGTTGTTGACGAACAAAAAGAATGCACCTTAGAACTTGGCGGGGAGACTGTCAGGGGAACCTTGGATTTGATTCTGGAAACGGATGGTAAGGAAGAGGTATGGGATATTAAAACAGCAAGCCCGTGGTCATTTGAAAATAAGTTCTCCGGCAGGGGCGGTTACGATGTAATTAAAGAGGACGACCCCTTTGGTTATATTATGCAAGGACACCTGTATGGTGAATCGGAAAACAAACGATTCGGCGGTTGGATTGTAATTAACAAATCTAATGGAGAATGGGATTTTGTTGAAGCTCCAGAGGAACAGAGTGAAGACCGCAAGGCATATCTTGCAGATGCAAACAAACGAGTGAAGGCTCTCACAGAAGATGTCCCCTTCAAGGTGCCATTTCAATCTGAGCCTGAGTATACTACCATAGATAAGCAGAAGGTAGAAACGGGCAATCGTCTCATGCCTAAAACTTGTTCGTTCTGTTCTTTCAAAAGCATGTGTTGGAAGAATGCCGTATATGCACCCAAGGTTACATCAAAGGCACGTTTTAAGCCTCATGTGTGGTACACAAAGCTTGTGAAACGGGATGTGGCCTGATGCCTATTATATACACGAGAGACTACCCTCACGAACTGTTTGAATTAAATCCAGAATTACGATGCGTGTTCGTCGAATCACATGAGTGCCGTGGGGGTGGTCGCTCTACTGTTAGATTGAGAAATTTAGAAATAGCCCTGCCGCTAACATTAGTAGATAATTTTTCGACGGAAGGCTCTCTTAAATCTGAAACAGAGTATAGAGATATACAACTTATAGAACTTCAATTTCAAAATATTGTTCACAACTTGCGTCAGGGGGTTACCGTTTGTCTGCCGACACTAAAAATATCACAGCAGTTAGACAACTTAAAAAGATTATCACCAAAAGTAGAACAGTATCTATTAAAAAGGCTAGAAGGGGTGAAGGCGGGGTTTCCGTTGCAAGGATTATGAGAGGAACAAAATACAGGTCGCAGTTTGAAATAGGCTTGGCTAGGTCTTTGGCTAATAAGAAAGTTGCTTTTGAGTATGAAAAAAAGAAATTAACTTACATACCAAAGCCGCGAACTTACGTGCCGGACTTTTATCTTCCTGAACAAGATATATACATTGAAGCCAAGGGCCATCTTGATAAAGGAGACAGGGTAAAGATGCAGCTTATAAAAGAGCAGTACCCTGATTTAGATATACGATTTGTATTTGTAAGGGCACAAAACAAGATATACAGAGGCAGTAAAACCAGCTACGCAGATTGGGC
>TARA_R100001163_G_scaffold11860_1_pt1 | contig 19314 bp, 30 predicted proteins | sample TARA_R100001163 | Tara Oceans TARA_R100001163 (sample SAMEA2621285) | marine metagenome | biome: marine biome (ENVO:00000447); feature: deep chlorophyll maximum layer (ENVO:xxxxxxxx); material: "saline water (ENVO:00002010), including plankton (ENVO:xxxxxxxx)" | depth 120 m
ATTGCGCTTATAACGCTTTCTGTAACAAAATGAACACAGTAAAAGTTTTCTGTTTGCGCTGCAGTTGTAAAAACTACTACGTTACCTTCTTTACCTAATTGTTCTCTTAATAGTTGGGTATTGTTTTTGTAACTCATTTCTTAAATTTTAATATATTCTGTGTTTTTAACTGTTGTATTTTTATTGTCTGTTGGCGTATACTGTGTATACGTTACTTCTGTTATGCTAGCGTCTGAAACAAACGCTTTGCCTTGTTCTACTATTTGACTTTCTGTTACAGCTACATTGTCTACGTCTGAAATATCTATAGACGCGCTTGTAACTTCGTATATTTTATATGTATGGTAACCTTCGTTCGGCATTGCTACAGGCGGACTTCCTATATCGTCACGTACGCCAAATAGTGTATGCCTTTTAGTATGTGTTTGCGTACCGTAAGACCACCAATTTTTTTTTGTCATATCATTATTAAGGTTTATTAAATAATAAACAGTAGTACCGCTATTATTTACGCGTTTTTCTTTTAATGTAGTTGAAAACGTCGTTAATGTACCTTTATTAATATGTATCATAAAATAAAATATAAAATGCTATGTTTTATTTAAAAAAATGCAAAAAAAAAGGGCAAAACGCCCCTTTTTCTTAATAATTTATCGTTTTATGTTGTTGTAACAGTTACCGTAAATGCTGCATTATCAAACGGATTAGTTGTATAATCAGCTACTGTAGCTGCGGGGCTGTCTTCCATACCTACGAAAGTTAAATCGTAACCGTTCATATCACCGAACGCAGTACCGCTATTTGCTGTACCTGTTGACATTTCTAAACCATTTACTGCGCCGCAACAGAATATTACTCTTTTGTCATTAGCATTTACTGCGTTAGTTTCAACAAATACTAATAGTCTGTTTTGTGCTAGTAGTTTTATTTCGTTTTGGTCTGCTGTACTTAGTTTATGTAATTTTATGTTAACTGTAGGCTCATAAAATACTGTTCCATTTTCAGCGCTTGCGGTTATAGTTTCTGTAAAATTTGCCGTACCTCTAGGTACAGTATATTTAAACAGTTTGTCACCGCCGCCACTACCTGCTATATCTAAATCAGTCAACGAGCCACTAGAAAAAACCGTAGTTGCGTCAGCTAATTGTACAAAGTAAACCGCACGTACACCGCCTACAATATCTTTGCAGTCTAAACTTCTACCTTTTGTTAATTCACACGCCATTTTATAAAATTTTAAAATTAACGGGGGCGATTAAACCCCCGTATACTAATTTAATTACGATTGAAACGTAAAATCTGACGCTACGCCAACTTGAACGCCTGCCGTCCACTTAGCAACCATTCTAATATTATCGCTACCGTCTAGGTCTGCCATATCTAAAACTCTAATTTCTGTTAAGTCACTAGATAATGACGTACCAAAGAATAAGTTTGATTTTTGACCTGCAAACATTTGATTATCTGCTAAACCGCTACAAACCGCTATTTTGATACCTTCAAATACAGGCTCATATTGCCCCATATTATTAAAAGGAAATGCAGAAAGCGCAGAAATAGCGTTAATATAAAATCTATATGTCTTTTTATTCATATAAATATATAAATCGTCTTTCATATATACACTACTTGGAATATCTGCCGCTAGTGTAGCTAAGTTTGCGATAATGTTTGCTGCTGAATATGCCGCAGACGCGCTAGATGTTGTCATACCTGCAGACGCTACTTTGTTAAACTGTCCGCTTGTTGCTGTAGTACCTTGCCAAATAGAATTTTCTACGCTATCAGCTATACTGTCAGCTAAGTAACTTACTGCGTAAGCTGTGAAATCGTCCATTTGATTGTATGACCAATCAGATAACATAGTTTTTTTACATACGTCTATATTAACTTGGAAAGGCTCAACCTCTAAAACACTTTCTGTTAGTGTTAAAGTTGCTGAATTTTCGTTAAATGCGCACGTTCTGTCTTTAACTAAGTCACTACCTGCAACTTTGTTAACTACTTCTTTATAATTAACGTTTTCTCTAACTGTCATATATTGCAAACTGTCTGCTTGCTTTAGTGCGGCGCTTATATATAAACCCGCGTGTTCACCTGCGTATGATGAACTTGTAATAGTTAATGCCATAATTTATTTATTATTAAAGTTATATAAATATTTTTGTTGTGGTGTAAGTTTAGCGTAATCTGTAGCGCTTAACTCAACTCTTTTTTTATTGTCTGCAAATTTAGATACTTTAGTAGGCTCAGCGCTTGGCTCGTCTTTTAAATCTTCGACTTGCTTTGACAACTCTACATTTTCTTTTTGTAAATCTACTATGTTTTCGTCTTTTGCTAAATTTTCGCCTCTTAATTCGTCTAATTCTGCAGTAATTCTGCTAATATCGTTTCTTACTTCTTCTAACAACTCTTTTACTACTGCGCCTACTTCCTGTAACATTGTTTCTTCTGAATACATACGTTTATCATCTTCTTCTTTTAAATCGTCTTCTTCTTCGTCTTCAGCTTCAACTTCTACAACTTCAGTTACTAAACCTTCAGCGTCTACGCTAAAACCTGTTCCGTCTTCTAATTTGTAGTTACCTTCGGGCATTGGCGTCTGTATGCCGTCTTCTGATAAGATGTTTAAAACTATACCTGCTGCTAATTCGTCAGCTTCAGATACTATAATAGTACCGTCTTCTAACTTAGCTTCGTAAGCTAATTTTATTTCTTCTGTATTTGTTGCTTCAGTATTTAAACCTAAAGCTATTTTTATACGTTCTTTTAATTCCATTTTTCTAAAAGTTATTTTTAAATACTAATTGCATAAAGTAAAATATAATACTATTTATTCTGTTTTATTTTCACGATTTATAACACGTTCTGCCCATCTTAACATTACATCACCGCCCCATAGATTATATGATATAGTGCCGCAATCGTTATAATCGCCTGTGTTATATGTTTTTGCTCTTGACAAATAGCTATATACACGCTTTACAGTTTTATAGCTTATAGGTCGTCTTGCCGCTAGTTGTTGCGCCCTTACTTTTCCTGTTTGGGTAGCGCATTTATTACCCCTTTCTTCGTTCTCTATTATTGCACGTTCCGCGTTAGCCGTTGCGCCTTTTGGGTAGTCAGTATAACTAGCTAATTTAACTTTTTTTTTATCGTCTATATCTAATTCTAGCAATTCTGCTATTGTTTTGATTATATCGTGGTCTGCGCAGGGCATATATACAGTTTTACCGTCTAAAGTATGTTCGTGTACGCCTTCACATCCTAACTCTTTGGCTTTTGCTAATGCGTCTTCTTCATTGTCATATAAAGGTAAATCTATTTTACCGTCTTTACCGTCTGTTACCATACTACCGACTTTGTCTAAATTTTCTTTAGCTAAAGTTTGCATTTTGTCAACAAAATACCCCTCAATACTTAAACCTTTTAATTCACCGTCTTTTATTCGCGCCCATACTTCGTCGTTTAAAACACGCATAGTAACAAACCACGTACCGACAGGCAATTCATAACCGTATAAATTACTTTTGTCGTTAGTGCTATTTTCTACTATCCAACTTTCAACAGTATGTACGCCTGTTACTTTATTTTCGTGTTGTATTGTTGCGTTATTAGTGTTTTGATGTTTCATATAACTTTCAGCCGCTTTGCGTACTGTTTCTGCTGTAAAGTATACGTAATAATCTTTGTCTTTATTTGCGTCGTACCTGTATATTTGTTTATAAGGTATAAGCGCAGGACTAACTAATAGTCTTTTTTCTTCGTTTACTTTAGCTAGTGTTAAATTGTTTTCTAAAGCATTTAAATAAACAAAATCTGTTTCTATTGCAGGCGACGTAACCAAACTAATAGCGTCTATTGCTAGCGCTTCGTTTTCTTCGTCTATTACTAATTCTACAATGTCGTAACTTCTGTTTGCGTCTTCACATTCTTGTAAAGTATCATAAATACAGTTACCGTTACCAAATTTATATTTTCCGTTATCACATTTTGTACAGGGCATAATTCTATTTTTTTATATTGTTGCTTTTCTTCTTATTTTACTTAATTTATCTTGTTGTTTTGTCATATCGTCAGCTACTACAAACGCTTTTACTACGCCTAAAGTTGCGCCGCCTGTTGCGTCTTCATTAGCAAAAGAACGACCGCCACCCGCAACGTTTAACGCGCTTAATAATGGCTTAAACATTCTTGTACTATTTGCATTTATTACACTTTCGCCTCTTGATAGTCTAGCGCTTATACTGTCGCTAGTGCTAGTACCTATACCGTCTACTATACCGCCTCTAGCTAATTGTGGCTCGGGTGTATCTAGTATAGCTTTTACTTGTTTAAATCCTGCGGCTATTGCTAAAGCTGCAAAAGGTAAACCTAAAGGTACGCCAAATTGCGCTAACGCCTTACTAGCCGCTTGATGTGTGTTAATTGTAGCTTGTGCTACGCCTGCGGCTTTACCTGCTGCGCTTTCTTTACCAAAAACTTCCTGCGTTTGTTTTAAACCTTCCATAACGCCCGTTTGTTGTGCCTTTCTTCTTTCTTGCTGTCTTTTTAATTCTTCGGCGTCTTCTTTTTCGCGTTTTTTTCTTGCGTCGTCTTCTGCTTTTTCTCTATCTTTTATAGCTTTCAGTCTTGCTGTTTCTGCTGATTTTTCTAGTGCTGCCATTTCACGAACTAACGCCTGTTCTTCAGACTTCATACGCTTACGTTCGCTATGATTACTTCGTGTTATGTTATGAACTGACGCCGCTAGTTGTGCTTCAGCGTCTAGGTTTTCTTGACTAGATTTACTGAAGCTATTTTCTATTTGCTGAAATCTTAACTTTTCGTTAGCTACGTGTAAATCTTTTTTTAACTGTTCGTCTGCTAGTCTGTTTGCTTCACGCATAAACTGTAACCGTTCTTCTGCTGCAAATTCCTCTCTATCCCTAGCCATTAACCTAAGTTTCATAATATCACTTTCAGTTTTAGCTTTATCTACTAGCGCTTTACGTTCAAACTGTTGTAGCTTTAGCCTGTCGCGTTCTAGTTGCATTGCTATAGCTACTTCTTCTTTAGTTTGTTTTGTAAAATCAGATATATTTTTAGATATTTTGCCTGTTATGTCTTCAACGCCTGTAAGTACTTGTAATTGACTTTCGCCAAATTCTGACATACCCTCTTTGATAGTGCCTAAATCACCTTTAAAAACGCCGCTAATAACCTTACCTAAAGCGCCAAACGATTTAATCATACCTTCAATACGATTTTCTACGTTTTCTACTATAGCGTCTTTTAAGTCTGCAATAGCTTGTTTTGGGTTACTAAATGCTTCAAACATTTTTTTACCTAATTCGCTTAAAATATCTGTAATGTTACCTGTAACAACGCCTATACCGCTTAGTATCATTTTTAATTTACTAGCGCCTTCTTCGTTATCTGTAAAAAATTGTCTAAGCGCTGCAAATGCTATTAATAGTGCGCCTATACCTGTAGCTGCTATACCGCCTTTTATAGTAGTAAACATTGCCTTTGCCATAGGTATAACTTTAGCAAATGCGGCTTTTATACCGTTTATACTAACACCCATTACAGAAAAATTGCCCGCCGCTTCACTTGCTGCGTTGCTAGTTTCTGTAGTAGTTTTTTTAACGTCTTCTAAACCTTGTTTAGCGTTGCTGACGTCTGTTTTTACTTTTAATATTACTTCTTCTTTAGCCATTTGCCTAATATTATAGCGTTATAATCTGTTTTTTCTTTGTATTTTGTAATTAACGGCAAGACGTCCTTAAAAGCTGCAAAACTTACGTTAATCATTTCGCCTACAATTTTTAACTGTGTTATTTTATCCATTTCTTACCTCGTTTATCATTAATGTTAAACTATAGTTAATTGTTTTGCCTGTTATGCCTGTTGCTTTTACTTCTATATAATCGGGCGTACCTGCTACAGGCGCAACAGTTATATTTACTGCAGTTAATGCGCTATCGCCTGTATTTAAATAATCGCTGTCTAGTAATTCTGTCAACGTACTATTAACATATTTGTATAATAATAGCCTAGACCTTAAAGCCGCTTCGTTGTTAGTGCTGTCTAAACATACCGCGCGTAACTCTATATAAAATACGCTTTCGTAATCTTCATTAATAGTAAATCTTGCATTATTAAAACCGCCTATAAATAATTCTGTTGCCGTATTATTTGTTGTTGTGCCTTCATAATTTATAATACTAAATTTACTACGATTTGTATTTACTGAGTTGCTAAATGATAACTCGCCGTAATTTTGTATATACGTGTTATTGCCTAAAGCTACGCTATTTTCGCCCTGTATTTCTGTAACGTTATTACTACCTATACTAATAGCGTTACTACCTTTAATAGTATTAGTATGCCCTAGCGTAGTATTGTTTACACCTTTAACAAACATACCTTTACCTTTTATACAATTTATTTCTGTGTTATTTTGTATTTTATTTTGTGGTAATCTACATTGCCCGTTACTAAATATATAGCCGTACTGTTCGCAATCTTTTTTTGTGCCTACTGTTGTACCTGTACCTTTGTCGTCTACAAATAATATACGTCCTTTATTGTCTATGCTACTTATCTTTCTCATATCTTTAATAATTCTAAGTTAGCTAATAATTTACGGTCTGTATTAAACTCTATTTTATTTACTCTATATAATTGCTCGTTTATTCTTATTTTTTTAGCAAAGCTAAACGTAGTAATGTCATTCGGCGTTAAATTAGCTTTTACTTTTAATATTAAACCTTCCGATACGTTATAGCGTTCGTTAATATAATCAAACCAATAAACATTAAATAAAGTGTTTATAGGTTGTTCGGGTATTATTGTATCTAATTGAGTAGTGTTAATTAATCCAAATAATAAACTGTTAGTACTAGCTTGTACATCTTGTAATTTAGTTTCGTACATAGTAGCGTTTGTATATTTGCTACCCAACACGCCCGCAGCGCCGAAAGTACTTTCAAATACATTATCTGTAAATTCAAAACCGTGTTTAAAAACTAAACGCGGCATATTGTCGTATGCTAAATATTCGCCGTCTTCGTACTTTGTAACGTGTTGACAGTATACATTACTAAAACCTATTTTTTTTATATACGGCGCGCTAAATACTTCTGTCTGTATTGTTTTTACTTCGTCATTTTCTACGTCTAATTCTAATATGTTACTACCGTATTGTTGTTGATACCTTAGATTATAAATATTTTTGTAATAATCGTCTTCTTCTAACGCGTGTAAAAATTCAATTCGTTTAGGTATGTTTATAGGCTCTATAACTACTTCTGACATATCAACTTTTTTAGACCAATCTAAAACAGTATCACTTATAAAGTCTTTGTAAGGCTCAATTTTTAATGTATTATTGCCAACGCTTTCAAAGTTTAAATTAAATAATTTAGATAAATCTTTTATTATGTCAGCTAATTTTATTTCGCCTAATCTGTTACTTATAGTTTCTTCTACAATGTTAAAAGGTACAATATTTAAAGTTATAAAATATCCTTGTCCTTCGGGCGTATCAGATGGAAATTGCACAAATTCGTGACTTGCGCCGCCTGCATTGTACGGCGATACTACGCTAAATTGTGCCGTCATACCCTGTTGTAAATTTATACTACCTGTTAAAAAGTATGTTTGTGTTGTATCGCCATATATTGGCGTACTATCTAAATAAATATAATTAGGTACGCCTGCGTCAGTTGTTTTAGCCATTAAGTGCGCGCTAGGCGCTATTAAACTACTTGTAATACTTTCTATTCTGACTTTATAGCCTACAGTTACGGTACAATCAAAAGGCGCTACAAAAGTGCTAGTAGTAGCGTCAAAATAATTGTTAGTATCGTTTAATTCTGTTGTAAATTCTATAAGCTGCGTATTAAAAGGTATTCCAACATCAAGACCGCCACTAGGTACGTTACTAGCCGTATGCGCTATTATGTTAAATGTTACGTTATCGTCGCCTAGACTTGTATTAACTGTAGTATCAAAATATATATTTTTAAATGTATCACTCTCTAAAAACGTACTAGATATGTTAAAGCCTGCTAGGTTAAATATTTTGTCTATAACGTGTTTTAATTGTATATTAAGTATGTAGTTTTTGTATATATTATAAGTAGTAAAATTGTTACTAGTACTAGTCATATTACCCTCATTAATTAAAGGGTAAAAAGGTATAATACTAGTTGTGCCGTCAGCTAGTGTAACGCCTGTACTTGTAAAACTGTTTGCAACGTTTGTACTTGTTATATTATGGTCTATATCGCTAAAATCTAAATCTGCTATTGTTGCGTCGCCTAAAACTTCTAGTACATTTGCTACGTCGTTAAATAAATTAACGTTGTATGTTATTTCGCCCTGTATATCTACTACGTTAAGCAATTTTAAATAACCTTCTAATATTAAAATTTCTTCACTATACAAAAAAGCTTTTGTAGTTTTGTAAGGCGTAAATTTTACATTACTACGATTTACATTGTAGTAGTGTTCAAAAAATTTATTATTATTTTTAGTTGCAGGTAAATTAAAATCTTTAGAATAACTAGCGTTTTTGTTTTCAATGTCGCGTACGTCGTCAATCTGTAGCGTTAGGTTTATATTTTCGCTACCGAATAAATCTAATTCAGTTAGTGTATTGTCTAATTGATTTTTAACAATTAATTTAATCATAATCTTTGTATACGCTTATTATGCCCTTTTTCAATAGTTATTATATATTGTATTAACATATTATTAGCCGTAGTTTGTTTTATATATTCTGTATCTGATATTACTACAGGCTCAAAACTTGTACCGTTTTGCATATATACATCTTGCGATAAAAATAATTCTTCTAATATATTACCTTCTTCTTCTGTAATAAAATCTGTATTAGCGTCTATAGTTTCTATGCTATTTATATTTAGCGTACGCGTACCGCCGTCGTATGTGCCGTAATTATACAATGTATTGTTACTTGCTATACCTGCGTCTGTTGTACTAGCGTAAGGCGTATAGCCGTAATTTAATTTTGTGCCTGTACGTGTTATATTTTGTTTCCTTACTGACTTTTTAGTAAAATTGTAGTAATCCCAAGCGCCTAGACTATTTAAAAATGCTAGTCTTATAGTTTCAAAACCTTTGCAGTCTTCATCTTGTATTTCGAATGTATGCGCATTACTGACAGGCGTATTTACGTTATATGCTCTTACAGTATAACTAACTACATTTGTTAAGCTTATACCGTTTTGTGCTAGTTGCGCAGTACCGCAACCAAAATATAATAAACCTTTGTGTGTATTGTCGTTACCGTTAAAAAAGTTTGTTGTAATATTGGCAAAAGGCGCGCCGCCATTATCTAAAGTATTATCTATATATGTTTCGCTTAACAAACCGCTATTATCAAAAGTTTTAATTTGTATTCTTGTAATAGTAATGTTTGCATAACCTGCAAAACCACCGTTAAAAAATGCTAGTGTATGATATTGATTTAGTTGTATTTTACGAACATTGCTACTGTCTGTATATACTGCAGGAAACACAGATAAAAAACGTTTGTTACTTGCAGTTAAAATAAAATCGTCAAAATTAAAACCACTAAACCCTAGATTATGTTGTGCTGTTGAATTAGTAGAAAATAAACCTACTAGCGCCGCTAGGCTGTCTTGCTCTATAATTGTACTTGTTGCAGTTGTGCTATATTCATAACCGCCTAATAATAAAATATGTCTTAAATTTTGTCTATTGTTAGCGTATTTGTCTATTTGGTGTATACTGTGGTTATTTACTAACATTGTATCACCTGCAAACGTACTATTTACACCGTCAACGTCATAACCTTTGTTATCGGTTTTTGTAAAATCTTGTATTATACTAGATATTTTAAATAAACCAAAAACAGCCTGTCCGTCTGTTTGTACAGGTACTTTTAAAACTACTGCAGTTGTATTGTTTACAATAACAGTACATCTAAACTTTATATTAAAATTATTGTCTAGTATGTTACTAGGTATACCGCTAGCTTTTATTACAATATCGCTATATGCAGGCGCTATATATTGCGCGTTGCCTGTTGTTAAATTTGTTAATGTTATCATAATTCTTTACTTACAAACTTTAAAAATTTTGCTGCGTCTTTTGCGTACGCTTGCATAAACTGTCTAGGTAATGTTTTATATGCAGTATTAAAAGCGTCAGTAAAAAAGTTACTAGGCTTTATACCGAATAATTTAATATTTCTAGCTATTACAAAAATTAAACTTTTACGACTTACAAATTGTCCTTTATTATTTCTTATTCCGCTAATACCTTTTCTTACCGCCCATTTATCTAAAATTCTAGTAGGGGGCATTTTATTAGTGTACTTATAAGGCGACATAGGCGCTTTAGCGCTAGATTTACTACCTTTTATACCTTTATCTACAATGTCTGCGTAACCTTCAGCTACAAATGACATATCTAAAGCGCCACTAGGGAAAACTTTAATAAAGTAACCTAAACTACGGTCTAAATTACCGCTAGCGTTTTTACCTTTTGAGTTTAGTATATTTCTAGCTTGTAAAACTACTTTTTTACCAAAAGCGTCTAAAACTTTATCTACGTTTGTTGCTTTCATTAAGTTGTTGCTATAAATACTTCTAAATCAACATCATTGCCGCCGTGATTATTACGAACGAATAAAGTTTCTATATCGTCTTGTGTTGTTATTGCTGCCTTACTTGTAGCGCCTAAACCATTAGGCGAAAATAACGTAATACTACAACCTGCTTTAATTTCTAGTGCGCCACTTGTTGCGCTAAACGCAGTTGTTACTATTAAATTTTCTGTATCGTCTAAGTTTGTTAATCTTATATACTTAACTTCTTCTACGTCAAAATTGCTGCCGTCACCTGCAGACGCAAAAGTATTTAAAGTTACTGTAGTTGCTGCAGGTATGTTATGTATACGTTTTGATACCTCTTTAATGCCTGTTAACTGTTTGCTTACCGTTTGGTCGTATGCCGTGCCGTTAATTGTTATTTCTTCTTTAATCTGTACCGTTAATGTTGAAGGTGTAATAGTTGTACTCATATTATTATTATATTATATTTATTATACTTATTTATCTATATTTATACTTATATATATATTATTAGTTGTGTTACTTTGTTGTTATATATTTTTTATAACTTATTCATTATTAATATGCTACGTCGCCACTACAGGCGCTAGCGTTAAAATCAACGTCAATATTTATTGTTGCCGTCCATCCGCTTACTTCGTTATCAAACCTTTCTGTAAACGGCTCGCAACTAATATCGTTTTGTATTCTTAGGCTATGTCTAAAATCGTCGTAATTACTATCGAAATCAGAATTTTTTAAATTACTTATTATGTCGCCTATAACTTGTAGCATATCACTTAACACGTCTTCCTCGTTGCTTTCGTCTTTACTAACTAAATCCATTACAATAAATTGAAAGCTATACGTTAAAATATTTTGCTCAAAATTTGCAGTTTCTGTAGATATATGTAATAAAGGGTATGTAGTGTTAACTAAATCTACTTCGAATACGTCGCCTATCGTAGTAGTTTTTATTATTAAACTGTCGTCGCCTAATTTTCTGAATAAATCATATAACATATTCAACGTTATATTTTTTATTTCCTGTCCTTTATATATTATCATTTTTTATTTTGTAAATATGTTAAGTCTTTTTGATATGCTATAAAATTAAAACATTCATTTACTGATAATTCTAAAACTTCATTAAACTTTAGTATATCACCATTTGCAAGACTATATATTAAATTGTACCAACCGTATTTTTCGTTAAATTGTTCTTCTTCTGTTTTAAAATTTTTCTGCGTTGTCTGCGCGTCATTTTCTGTAAAGATTTGCGCGTAATCTGTATGTAATTTGTCGCGATAGTCAAAAAAAAACTAGCTGCGCCGTTTACTGTGCTTATACTTAAATTATCTTTAAATAATTCTGCGCGTTTACTTGCAGTTAAAAAATCGTAATCTTGTATTTTGTATTTTTCGCCTTTCTGTTCTGTTATAGGTCTATATAGTATAGCCATTACGTCAGACATTGCTAGCCAACCTTTAGACAGTTTATTATCTAAGTCTACAAATTCTTTTAGTTTTAATTCGTGTAAATTAGGGTGGAAACCGTAATCGATACCGTCAATATTAAATATTAAATTTAATTCTTTGTTACCTTCTTCGTTTAACAATGTTTGTAAAGTTTCTACAACTTCATCTATTTTATTTTTTTCGCATTTCTCTAGTAAATCTATAGGCGCTTTTGTAAGCGTGTTAATAGTTATTAATGCTTGTTGTGTTTCGTCTTCTACGCCTTCTATCTGTTGCATAAATTGCATAAAATCACCTAATTTAATTTGTTTCCAACTTGTAGGTATATTGTAATCTTTGTTGTTTAAAACTAAAATCATAAAATAAAATATAAAAGTTACTTTTTCAGTATATTAGCAAAGTTTTTCAATTATTATAATTGTTTTAAGTTTTTAAAGAGTAGCCAACGGACGCCCGAGAGCTACTCTTTTTTTTATTGTACATAATAAACGCCTTTAGGCTTTAACTCGTAATACATACGCATAGCTATAGCGTCTGCAAAATCGGGCGACCTACCTATAGCATTTTTTATATCTTCCTTAGATATTAATTGTAGCTTAGTATCTTTGTCAAAATTTTTACGCCGTACCTGTTCTAATTCTTGTATAATATAATTTTTGTATGATATGTTATTACAGCTTATATATACCTTAGACTTATTTATATAATCGCTAAGCAAATAATAGCATTGCGTCTTTAAGTTTATATAATTTTCGTTTTTAAGTGCCTTAGAATTGTTTACAAAGCCTTTACAGCGTAATATATCGGTACATCCACCGCCTACGCCGTCGTCGTCAACTATTACATTTTTTAAATATACGTCGTGTTTAAGTTGTAAACCTCTTATACTGTCTGCCGCCTGCGTTATACTGTTTGTTTCTAATACTTTAAATTCTTCAGCGCGTAGACCGTTCCAATAAATTATTACTGTCTTATCTTTTCCATATCTCGCTATATCTGCAGTTATGTATTTTTCGCCGCCTTCTGTATCTTTTAATTCAAACGTATTTAGTATAGCGTCATAATTAATTAGTTTGTCTTCGTTGTCGTCGTATTCCCAACTACCATATAATAAACGTTGTTTACTTATGTTATCTAGTTTTTCTAACTGTTCTTTATAGTGTTTGCTTATATGTCTGTTGTCAGTAACTAAAGACTGAATAAATTTTCTATACTTTGGTAAATTGTTTTGTTTACTAGGTTTATAGAATGTATTATATACCCATTCTTTACTAGGGTTACACGTCATTAGTAGTTTAGGCGTTAAATTATATTTATCTAGTTTATAACGTATTCTACTACTAACTATTTGTTTTGCTTTTTCTGTAATTTGGTTACATTCGTCTATAAAAGCTGCGGTAATTTCTAAACTACCTAAACTGTCAAAATTTCGATCTGACGGGTATTGAAATAAATCTTTTAATATTACTTGACTGTCATTATAAAAGGTTATTATGTTGCTACTAGCGTTATACTTGTAATGTACATTAGCTTTTATATTCCATTGACTGCAAACGTCAAAAAAAGTATTTAACGTTGTCTTTTTTAAATTGTCTAATTTACTACGACCTATTAAACACCTTATACCGTCATAGTTAGTACATAACCAAATTATATACGCGCAACCTAAATAACTTTTGCCACCACCTGCAGCGCCGCCGAATAAAATTTCTGTTGTTGTTTTATCTGTTAAATATTTTAAAGCTAAACCCTGTTTTTTAGTCAACGTCGCTTTCATCAATTTGTAAAGTTATGTTAATAGGTTTTATTTCTGCGTTAATATCTAATTCTTGTTTTTCTATATATCCTCTACGCTTGCCTTTAGTCTTTAAATAAAAAACAGTTGCAGGCGTACTACCTTTTTTTATTTGTTTGTGTAACTGACTTTCTGCAAAGTCTATAGCTACGTCTTCTATGCTTTTTACAGCTAGTTTATAAGCTTCGTCTGTTTCTAACCAATTATAGTGTGTTTTACGTTCTATACCTACTATTCTAGCTGCAGACGATACAACGCCTAACGTTTTTTCTAGTGCTTGTATCATTGCTATTTTACCTTTTTCTGTTCTATCTTGCATTGTGTGTAATTTTGTGTATTATTTACCGCATAATATACATACTTCCTTATTATCTTTTTTTTCTTCTTTTTCTTCAGTATCTATATGCGTTTCTATGTCGTCTTCATTTACCCATACATCTAAACCCCATTGTTCTAAATCGTAACTATCCCAAGCATTAGCTAATATGTCATAATCCCAATCGCCGTAATTTAAATTATCTTTTATTATAAACTCTTTTTTCTGTTCATCTGTTAAATTACCTGCCTGTATAATATATACCTCTTTATAACCTAATTCTACTAATGCTTTATATCGCATATTGCCGCCTAAAATAATATTGTTACTATCTACTACTATAGGACGTAATTCTAACATTTGCGGTAAATTTTTAATACTTTCTTTTAGTTTTTCAAATTTCGCAGTATTGACTAATCTAGGGTTGTCACTATTAGGTATTATCTGTTGTATATTTACTAACTTCATTATGTTGTCTATTGTTTATATGCTTTTGCCTTTTAATTTCAAAATGTAAATGATTAATACATTTTTCTAAATCTTGTATAATACTGTTATTTTCTTTTTTTCCTGCACGCATTAAATACGCTAAGCATACGCCTATATTATAATTGTCGCCTGCGAAATCCTCTATTACTTCGTGCGCTTCATATTTATAATATTTGCCTTTATAGTATTTTGGTGTATTCATAAATTCTCAATTATTTTTTTTATGCCGTTGTAACATTCTTGTATACAACTACTACAGTTTGTAGTTAGTTTTACATTTTGTTTATACAATTCGTTGTACAATCTTATTAACTCTTGTTTGTAATGTTGATTGCTTGCGCGTCCTGTTTTGCAATTATCCCAAACGTCTAACAATCTTTGTTTTTGTTTATATGTAATTTCCATAAAATTTTTATTTTATATACTATGTATGAAATTAAAGGCGTACCTAGTATTACGTGAAATATATTTAAATGTGCTTCACCACAAAATCCAAATAAATGTTTTAAAAATTCTACCATTTGTTTAATGGGCATTTTTCAGACTTCCAACTAGCTTTTTTTGGTATAGGGCAACCGCAAACGCTACATTCGGGCGTACTAGTTACTTTATCTAATATTAATTTAGGGCAACGGCTGCAAATATATGACCTATCGTAAAATGTTGTTTCGTTTACATTTTCTAAGCCGTTTAAAACGTGTTTACTAATTGCTTTTAAATAATTATAGCTTTTTACCATTATGTTGGGCGCGTTCGTTTTTTTTGTCATATCTATATAATTTTATTATACCTATTGGTTCTTCGTTTTCTCTAAAAACTATATCAACGTCATCAAAATACATATTATCTAAGTCTGCTATATATTCTAGTTGGTTATCTTCATTGTAAAATTCTATTACAGTTAAACCATAACCTACAATACGTTGTAAATCGTCATAATCCATTACGTTTTTTGTTTAATTCTTCTTTTATATACTCTTTAACTTTTTTTATAGTTATGTATATGTTCATACGGCTAATTTTTGTCTTCTTACTTAAACTAGTATATGTAAAACGTTTACCGTTGTTATCGCCTAGTACATAAAGTTTAAATAATTCGCGGTCATACCAATACAAACCGTCTAGTATGTCGTTAATTAAATCAGCGTCTTCAATAAAATATAATGTATCTGCTTTTAGTTTACAGGCTAACTTCATAGTATCTGTATTAAATATTATATCTTTATATTGTCTTTTGTATTTGTAATAATACTTAGACGTCTTAGAATAATAATTATTTTTACATAGTCTAATAAAATAATACTTCAACTGTTTATTATCTATTAATTCTTTAAGTCTTTCGGGATTGCTATAAATCTGTAAAAATACTTCGTGTACTATGTCATCTAAATACTTAGAAGGCAAAAAGTTTTTAGCTAAATTTTTAAGGCTTGTATACGTCTGTGTATCAATCACATACAAGTATAATAAAATATGCTACGGTTTGTAAGTTGTTAATAAGTTTTTATTAACATAAATCGTTAAGCTTTTTTTTATATTTTTCTATTAGAAATTCTAAATCTGTTTTAGAGTATTTAACAGACTTATGACTAAGCGCAACTAAATTATTTACTTCTTCAACGCCGTATTCAGCTACTAACTTGTTGCCAAATATCCATTTTTCGCCTTCAGAATATAAATTACATTTCGGACATTGCGGTTTACAATTTGCTATTGTTTTGCTGTGTAGCCAACGCGTACTAGTATGTTTACGACTTTGAAAATGTCCGTTGTGCATTTCTTTAACGTGTTTTTTCGTGTTACAAGTGTAACATTCTACTAAACCGTTGTCGTCTGCATACGACCATCTTATATATTGGCTAAATACTTTATCTAACTCTTTTTTTAGTTTTGCGTGTGTTTTTGTCTTTTTAGCCATTCTTTTTTTTGCTTGTCTTGTCTATGTTCAAAATATAAAGTTAAGCCTGTATACGCTATTGCTAGTATTAAAAGTATTTTATATATATATATCATTTTATACGTTTAGCTGCGTTTATTGTTTTGCTAATTAATTTTTGCGTATTTTTATATAATTCATATTCTGTATGTTGGTTTAACCTGCGTTTTTCTATTGCATTTTTTTTATAGTTTTTTAACCAAACATTCCAAGTACGAACGTTAATAAATACGCTGTTACCTTCGTCTGCATTACGTAAACCTTTATTAATTGCAAAAGCTACTTCGTGCATTGTCATATTAGTATAATAATTAATAAGGTCATTATAAAATAAAATTGACATACCTTTTAATTGCTCTTTGTCGGGTTTTTGCCCTAATGACGTATAACACATAGCTATAATATCTAAACATTCAATTTTTAAATTTTGTATGTCGTTATCTTGTAGCCTGTCAAATATTCTTTTTTTGTTTATTTTTACGTTCATATAATTTTCTTGTTTTATATAGTTGGTTTGCTCTATCTTTGCTAGCTTCATATTCATAACCCATTATTAACATAAAGGGCGAGCAAGTTATTAATTCTTTTTTACTGTATTTCATTGCGTAAGTCTTGCCAATTATTTAAAAGATTATTGTTTTTATCTTTATTAAATTTTTTATCGTTTTTATTCCAAGTTTTTAAACGCCTAGATATGTCAAAAGTTTTTTGTAATTCATATCTTAATTTTGTTTTACTTTTATTTGTTTCTGTCCAATAGTCTATAAATTCTTCTATCATTTCTTCAGTATATATATTTATAAAAGTGTTAACCTCTAACTTAAATTTATTTATAACTTCTGCTAAATTACGTTTTTTGTTAACCTGTTCTAGCTGATAGGATTTATAATTTATAACAGTTACTAAAGTATTTTTAGTTGTACTATTTAAATTTATATAACCCTGTTGTTTTAATTTTTGTAATCGTTTATATATTGTACTTGGTTTTATATGCAATTCTTCGCTAGCTGTTAGTCTGCCTGTTAAAAATTGCCCTACGTCAACTTTACGACCATATACAACGTTACTAGTTGTATTAGCTTTTAAAATACACCAAACAAAAACTTTAAGTAATTCAGCGTCAGCAAATACCCCGTTATCAAGTATTTTTCTATGTAATTTTATATAACCTTGCATTATAGATTTAAAAAATTTTGTGTTTTAGGGTTTAAATTTTCATCATATTTTACAACTTTATACAATTTATTTTTTTTCATTCTTGCCTTCATTTCTTCCTGTAATTTAACTTGTCTAATTTTGTATTTTTGACCTCGCAAATGTAAATTACATTCTTGTAATTTTCTGCGTTCTCGTACTATACTACTAGGCGAATATAATTTATTATCTGCAAATAAACGTAATATGTCATTAGCTGATAAAGTTTTTATGTTATATCCTAACTTTAATAATTGCGTATTCCATACGTTAGCGGTTAACTTATTGTCGCAATCTCGCAATTTTTCATATTTAGTTAGTAATTCAGTTACTAGCTTTTTCAAATTTTGCTTTTCCATTTTGTAAAAATTTTCTTATTTGTACTAATTCTAATAATGCGTTGTCTATATCTTCTATAGCTTGCATATTTTGTATTTCTGAAATATGATTAGACTTCTTTTTATATTCAGCGTATATAGCGTTAAAATTATCTATATACAAAGGGTACATACGCGGGTTTACTATGTATGATTTATGTAATTTTAAGTAATGATAAAAATTTGTCCTGTGCTTGCAAAAATGATTTGCTAACTGTGCAGGTTTTATACCGTTTTCCATAAGTATATTACAAATTATCATACGCGCCATTACCTGCGTATCTGTTTTTTGTTGCACGTTAATATCTTTAATATCTAAATTTAAATATTTAGTAGTAATGTGCATTAATAAATCTATTTCGTTTTTTAAACTATTCATAATTGTAAAAATCTTTAATGTTATAACCTTCTTCTAATAATCTGTCAGCGTATACGCTTAATTGTTTATCTGTGCCAATAAATAATAAGCTATCTACGTTGTAACTGTCTACAAAATACATACTAGTACTAACGTCTTTAATTGATTTAGCGCCTTTTAAATTACCTTTAAGTGTAATTATAGTCTTTTTTACTTTTTTATCGTCTAAAGGCTTTATTTTAGTTATTATAAACTTTTTATTGTCGTAATCTAAAATACCTACTTCGTTAGGCTTGCATTTATAGTCTTTGCCTTTATTTACGCCTTCTTTTGTATAGTATGGGTATGTTTCGTACATAATTAAAATGGTAAATCTGTGTTAGTATCTGTTTTTTGTACCTTTTTACCTGTTAAAACCCAATCCGTAAACATTTCGGCTAACTCTATTACATCTGCTTTATTGCCGCCATTATTACAAATATAATCAGTTGCACATTTAAGCGTTGACTGTCTAATAATTAATGTTTCTCTATTTGTAGTATTAGTAGTAGGTGTTTTTGTATCACTTGCAAAACTAGATTTATTTTCAAAATCTGTAACAGGTTTTATTTTAGGGTATTTACCTGCTTGGTATTCAAAATTTACTTCTTCACCCTGTATAAATTTGTTTTGATTTTCTGACTTGCTTAAATATTCACCGTGTAATAATTCATTGTCTGTCTGTATGCTAACTTCGTACTTATAAAATAAACCGTGTTTTAAATTTATTGAGCCGTTGCT
>TARA_R100001163_G_C5068470_1_pt1 | contig 19299 bp, 14 predicted proteins | sample TARA_R100001163 | Tara Oceans TARA_R100001163 (sample SAMEA2621285) | marine metagenome | biome: marine biome (ENVO:00000447); feature: deep chlorophyll maximum layer (ENVO:xxxxxxxx); material: "saline water (ENVO:00002010), including plankton (ENVO:xxxxxxxx)" | depth 120 m
GGGTTGCTAGGTGATGGGTGGCAAGTAGATACAGTAGCACAAATATTAAAAGGAATAAAATATGACAATAAAAACTAAACCACAAGAGCCTGTACTTACAGAGTTCATTGTTACTGAAACATACATAGTCAAAGCCAAGACTATTGATCATGCAAATGCTATGATAAGTGAAGACTGCTTTGATGCAGATAGTGTTGAACATTTAGGAATAGATATACAACCCAACTTCTAATATGAGAGATGCAGGAAATCACCAGGAAGTCATTGATTTTGACTACTATGAAATAGAGGAAGGTAAGTTTGTTGATCTCAAGTTGAGTATTGATTATGACATAACAAATTGTGAGTGCACAAGTATGCATGGTGAACAATCTGTTTCAGAGCATTGGCAAGAGATTGATTTAAATCATTGGGATATAGAAGAAATTAGATTCATTGAGAGTCATGACTTCCCAATTAATTATACACATAAACAAAAAATAGAAGGAGATATAAATGAGTACATCCATGACAACTACTAAAAAACTAGGAAGACCTAAGGGTGGTAAGAATAAACCAAACAAAACATTAATATCAGTTAATGATCTTATCAACCACTTGGGTCATGATAGTAAAGTCTTGGTTCCAGTTCCAACTAATTGGTACAACCAAGTATTTAGATGAAGATAATAATACATGGCATAATGATTGCTGCCTACATATTTTTATTGGGCATGATACTATTGCTAATACAAATCTTGACAAGCAAATGAAAACTTATAGAAAGGATGACATGAAACCACCTACAAAAATTGCAATATGGGAATTTCCGGATGGGCCAGCACAATCTGAAGACCAACAAAATATTGTTTTAAAACAAACAAGAGCTGGAGATTTCAGGGATTGCTACATTGCAAACCTTTTAGATGGAGATAGGTACATGGTAAAACAACCTATTGAACTACCACCAAGAACAGACACATGTATACTTGATTTTATTATAAGTAATCAAATTAAAGTTGTGTATGGTGATTCAGATATATATGTGTATAGAAGAGATAGATATTTATTTGATCACCCTTATTCAGATGAAACAAAACTAGATGATGTTAGGGATGCAATGCAGTATATGATGGATATGGATGAATTATGAGTCATTTCTATGATTGCAAAGGTAACCCCAAATTAACTTCTGCAAGAACCCCAAGTCAAGCTAAGAAAATAAATGCATATCCAAGTGTCACAACTATCTTGGGTATACAAATGGAAGATTATCTACACAACATATGGATACCACAAAAGATATGTGATCTAGCTAGGCAGCACCCTGAAGCTACATCAAAACAAATCATGGACATCAAGTATGGATATAGAACAAGTCCAGTTGATGGGATGCCAATCAGATCAAATGAGTTTGGCACAGCAGTACATGCTAGATTAGAGGATGTACTTAACCATAGGATAACAGATGAAGGACTAGAAGAAAATGAAACACCCTGGGATGGATGGGTTGAGCCCTTCTTAGATTTTATAGAGACAAATGACATTGAGATTGTTGAGTGTGAGAAGATAGCATACTCAAATAAAGAGAGGAGTGCAGGCAGCATAGACCTAATTGCTAAGTGGGATGGTAAGTACCATCTATTTGATTACAAATGTAGAGATACCAAAGGTTCTGGTGGTAAGTTCTATGAAAAAAAAGATTGTTCACAACTTGCTATTGAATCAATGTGGATCAAAGAAGAATTTGAATTAGATTATTTTCCAGCCATCACTAGTGTATGTATATGTACTGAAACACAAAAGCACTACCATAAGAATTGGAGTAAGGCACAACTAAGAAAAGGTATAAAAAGATTTAGACTATTAAGACAAATATATTATATGGATTGGATAAATGAATGATAATAAGTAACAACAAAAAGTTTGATCCAGAGTTACATGCAGAAGCAGATGAACCTGCAAAGACTGTGACTAAATATTATGTAGGTAGATTTGGATATGAAGCAGAGGACAACCCAAATATTTATGGTGTTGATCTAATAGTCAAAGATGTTTGCTACATAGAGGTAGAGAGAAGATTTATGTGGGAAGGTGATAAGTTCCCATTTGCTAGTTTACATATACCTCATAGGAAAAGAAAATTTTTTAACCAGGACATGCCTGTTTTGGTGTTCACTTGGAATCATGAACTAACAAAGTTTATTAGATTACATGAGGATGTAATAAAAAACTCAAGAGTGATAGAGAAATCTACAGAAGCCATGCCAAAGGGTGAACATTTTTATGAAGTCAATATAAACTTGGGCCGGATAGTAAATTTTACATGAGTAATAGATACCATATTTATTATAAACATATGGATATGCCACCTGATTACACTGGCATGAAAACAATTTGGGCTCATGATGCCAAGGCAGCATTGAAAACATTTACAGGTAAAGTGTGTAAACTAGGTGACACAGTAACAAGAAAGAATGGTGCAACAATTAAAATTACAGACATAGAACAACTATGAAATATGTACCTAGTAATAAGTTACAAGTTTGGAGAAAAAGAAATGAACCAAAACACTGTCCTATTCTAAAAAATATTAAAGAAAACTTTTGTGTTGACCATGACCACAAGACTGGTATGATCAGAGGAGTAATTAGTAGGGAAGCTAATACTTTAATTGGAAAAATAGAAAATATTTATTACACAATGTGTAAGGGAAAAAGAGAAGATATTGGAAATGTTATGGAAGCCATAGCACATTATCTTATGTATTCTAAAACTGATTACTTGCATCCTGTTGGTTGTAAACAACTTATGAGTAGGTTTAAAAGGTTATGTAAAGGTGACCAGGAGTTTGCTTTACAACAACTTGGTTTCACAATGGCAGAAATAAATGCTTGTAATAATTTAAAAGAAAGAGTATTGCTTTATTCTAAATTTTTAAAGAAAGAATTTTATGGAAGAAATAAAAGAAGAACAAAACATAAGAGCTAAGTTACACTTCTTGCAAGTAAACTTAAAAGCCCCTAAGGGACAGCTCAACAAGTTCGGCAACTATAAATATAGATCTGCTGAAGACATCACAGAGTCAGTCAAACCTCTACTTAAAGAGATTAACTGTTCTCTTGTTTTAAGTGATACTATCCAAGCTATTGGAGATAGGCACTATGTAATGGCACAAGCTACCTTGCTTGATAATCATAAAGATACTGTAACTGTAACAGCTTATGCTAGAGAAGCATCTGAGAAAAAAGGTATGGATGCTGCCCAAATTACAGGGTCAGCTAGTTCATATGCAAGAAAGTATGCATTGAATGGATTGTTTGCCATTGATGATACTAAGGATCCAGATGCAACCAATACACATGGTAAGACTGTAAAACCACAATCTGATATTCTATGACAACAGAACTAAAACTAAACACAGGTAGGATGTTCCCTGATCCAGATCCAAAATCTGATAAACATCCAATAGCATCCGGCCCTTGCAATATTGAAGGCAAGGAGTTTAGGATTGCCCTATGGAAAGCTGAATCAAAGGAAGGTAAGGCATACTACAACTTGAAGTTCTCTGAAATGCAAGAGAAACCAAAACAAAAAGAAGTAGTCAATGACAACATCCCCTTCTGATTTACCACAAAGCATGGAGTCAGAACAAATAGTTCTGGCTTCATGTTTATTATCTAGTGATGGTTCTACTTTTGATGAGTTATCCCAAATTGTTCAAGAGCAAGATTTTTTTTCAGAGCCACATCAAATAATATACAAGACCATCAAGGATCTAGCCTTGGCTGGAGAACCTGTTGATGAAATAAGCTTGTTAGAAAAACTTAGAACCAATGGACAAGAGGGTTCTATTGGTGGACTTACATATATATATGAGATAAAGGATGCAACTGCTACAGGAGTAAAAGGCAAGTGGGCAGCCAAGCAAGTTAAAGAGAAGTCCAAGTTAAGAAAACTTATAAGAGCATGTAGGTTATCCATTGAAGCAGCAACAGACCAATCAGAAGATTCAGAGACTTTATGTTCTACATTAGAAACTAATGTATCAAAAATAAATTTATCCTATAGTGAGGATTTTGATATTAAGGACACTATTACTAGGGTAAAAGACAATGTATACTCTAATGAAACAAGTGAGTATATACCAACTGGTATTAAAAGTTATGACCAATCCTTAAAGAGAAATGGTTTTGGGCCAGGTCAAATATGTATCATAGCTGCTAGACCAGGCAGAGGTAAGACTACATTAGCTATGAATGTAGCATTGAGAACAGCACTAGATGATAAAGCTGTAGGAATTTTTAGTTTAGAAATGGGTGATGATGAGCTCATTGAGAAGATGTGTTCAACCTTATCAGGTGTTCAAGTACAACAAATATATGACAAAGTTGCCCTACCAAAAAACATAGAAAAATTTAATAATGCCCTTGAGAGAGTATCTAATTTAAATATTTTGATAGATGAAAAGGCAGACACATTTGAGAAGGTTGCATCTAAATCAAGGTATTGGAAAAGAAAATTTGATATAAAGTTATTAGTTGTGGATTACATACAACTTATGAAAGGTGAAGGAACCAGGAGGGATGAACAAATTTCTAGTATATCAAGATCATTGAAGTCACTAGCAAGACAGTTAAGAATACCTATCATTGTAGTAGCACAACTCAATAGAGAATCAGAGAAGGAAGATAGGCAGCCAAGATTATCTGACTTAGGTGATAGTTCATCACTTGAAAGGGATGCTGATTCAGTTACATTTTTATATACATTAAAGACAGATGACTTTCATGATACAAAATTAAGATGGTGCCGGCCTAAACAAAGAGCTGGACAGAGCTATGCAGATGGACAGTTTGAATTTATCAAACCATGTTGTAGAATTAGAGACTTTGTTGCAACAATACAGTAGGTAGTCTAGCTATTAAGATGCTAGTTAGGGTTTCTTTCATTCCCTATTTCAACCACCTACTAATAATTTACTCTATCAAAGGCTTGTTTTATTGTCTCTTGTCTTTGTGATGAAGACATATCTTTAAAGAATGGTGATTTTTCTAAATCCATTTTGATTCTCATATACTTTTCTATATCTTGATTCCACATTTTATTGTTGTCTATATCTGGCCCACCACCTAACTCAGACATCACCTCAAAGAACTTACCAATTTTTGCTGGATCTTTTAATACTTTAATATGTTCAACATACCTTTGTGCTTTTTCTGCTTTACTTAAATTCATAAAGGATCTTTCTGTGAATGTATCTATACCAAGCTTAAAGACTTTTGTATATTCTATTACTCTTTCTTCTAAATCAGGTCTACCTTTAGTCATTTCTAAAAACTTTTGATTAAATAACATAGCTTCATTTTCACCTGCATTTGGATCATTTTGTAATTTAGAATATTCTTTAGTAAGAAATTTATAATCTCTAGCATTATCATTCCTTGCATTAAAGAACTCAGCATCTAATGCTGCACTATTTGCTTTAACTTCTAGTATTTCAGATGCTTTAGATACAGGTAGATCACCAAAGAATCTCCTTAGTCCTGTCATTTTTGTAGCATCAAGTGTCTCTGTTTTACCATATTTGATTGCATTAAATAAATCATTAAAATCATTTGCCACTTGTGGTGTTGTTTTAGTCAACAATGGGAAGTATGATTCAAGACCAAACTTTAATGTCTCAGGTGTCATCATAGTTACATCATCTTCTTTGAGAACTGTATTAATATAATCAGTTGCTTTGATTAAAAATCTACCATACATGTTATCATCAAATCCTACTGGTACCATGTCTTTGGCTTTAGCTATTTTCTTTAATTCTTTGTTGGTATATTCACCACCACCTGGTCTAAAAGGAGGATTCCATGTTTGTATTTTTTGTCCAAATTGATTTTCATCTACATATATACCCATAGTACCTAATGCATTATGCATAACTGTTGGCATAAATCCTCTAGGAATAGGACTCATATTATCAAATACAGAATCAAATGTCTTTCCAAATAACAATGATACCTCTCCACTAGACCTATAATTTTCATCAAATGCTAATCTACTCACACCATCAGCAATAATTTTCATTGGTACTTGTGAATATGGTACAGGTAATTTAACATATTTTCTTTTTGTTTCCCCTTCTTTTATGAAAGGGTTAGCAAATATAATATGATTATTAAGTGTGTAATCAGCATATGAATCAGGCAATGTGTCTTTGTATTGCTCCCTCCAATCTTCACCAATGATAGTGTTATTCCATTGATTCTGCATTGTATTTAATGAAAGCCATCCAGTCATCATAGTAGCTGTAGCTTTTCTATTCTGAGGCTGTGATAAATCCATTCTTCTAATAAAATTTTTAGTAGACTGTAAAGCTGGATTACCAAACATATACAATGCACTAATAACATTACTCTTACTACCTCTTAATAAAGGATCAAATGATGAATCTCTAGCTGCTAGTGCTGCTTCCTTGGCAGTCATACCAGATTTTCTTGCTGCCCTAAATGTAGCAAACCTAGATGATTGTTCAAAAACATCATTGATAACAGACACACCATTAAAAATTGCCCTAGCATTTTTATTAAAATTACCACCAATTTTATTTGTATCAAAATTCATATCATCAAATGATTTTTTCAAATCAGTTAATGATGAAGAAAGTAAACCAGATACATTACCACCACCACTATCCTGAAATAATTTATATTCAGCATCTATGGCAGTCATTTTTTTATTAGGCATCCGGCCTCTTATAATTCCAAATATATCTTCACCTAAAACTTTTGGGTTAAGTAAGCTTGCTGCTTGTTTAGTATCCATCTTAGCCATTGCTTGGAAAAATGATTCACCCCTATCTCTAAATAAATTAGCTAATTGGAAATCAGGGCTTAATCCTGTAAGCTGTGCACCTTGAAATTTATTTAAAGTTGCAAAAACATTTACCATTGCCTCACCAAAGCTAAACATTTTTACACCCTTCTCAATACTCATACCTCTGATTGTATCTAGCAACAAAGGATCTTTTACCTTTATAACCATGTCTTTACCATTTTCCTTATATGGTATACCATCTGCATCTATTGGTTTTTTATTACCTTTTGCATCAAATTTTTTAAGAGGTTTTACTGTACCTAATGTGCTTGAAACATTGCTAATAGTCATAGACTTTCCTAATGCTTGCAAAGCCACATTCTTTTCACTCTTCATGATCATGTCTATGTTTGCATCCCTAACATTATCAAACACAGATTTTAATTTACTATTAGGATCTGCTGTTACCCTTGGCATTAATGCTTTAGCAGGTTTTTTACTTAGAGGATATACTGGTCTTGTTGTATTTGGTATATCATCTACCTTCACATCCTTGAATAGTGGAACATAATTAGGAAATTTCTTCCTTAAAGAGTCAGCACCCCTTTTACTAATCATACCAGTAGATACAGCTTGGTCTAATATTTGATCTGAAACTCCTTTAACACCATCAGCAACTTTTTTAATGTCACTATATTCAGGCATACTTTCTATATTCTTAATAACATTTTTTAATTCATCATCTGACTTACCTGAACCTAAAGATTTGCCCTTACTTTTTCTAGCAACATTATTAATATCTAACATGTGTTTTGCATATAAAAGATCACTAACATGATTTTTAAAATCATCTGTACTTACACTATTTTTATATGAAAATTGTTTAGCTGCATCATTAAGTAAATTAACTTCTCTGTTGAGAATACTTTTCTTTCTTTCCTGTAATGGTCTTATCAACCTAAATGCTTGATATGGTTTATCAAAATCACCTGTGCTTTTAAGAATACCATCTTTTCTAAAGTAATCATTGCCTCCACCTTCTTTAGATAACAATCTAATGTATTCAAACTGATCACTAAATTGTGTCTTCATACTAATAATACCTTTAGTTAAGGTTTCAGTAAATTTATTATCTGCTGCTGCTAGGTTTCCATCTAATATATTTTTAATAATAGTAGGATGTTTCTCACCTCTCTTTATAGCTTCATCAAACTCTCTTATAGTTAAGCCCTTAACCTTCTCTATTGACTTACCTGATAATTTACCTGCACCCTTAAAGAGTTCACCAAGTGCACCACTATATAATCCATCTTGGAATATAGCACCCATCCTGGTTTCACCTTCTCCTAACTCTCTAAAGCTACCATATGTACCACCTATTCCAATGTTACCACCTACCCTAACTATGTGTTGGTTACTTAATGCTTTGTTCACCAATGTCTCAGAAGCCTGGGCAAATGTATTAACTTGGTTTTCAAAGTTTTTACTTATGATTTTTTGGCTAGTTAAATTCTGTGCTGTCTTTGTTGTTAAATTTTTACCATATTTATTTGCATACCTAGCACCTTTGGCAAGTGTTCCAAATGGATTATAGGATATGATGGTATCTAAGAAAGCTCTTCCATAGGATACTTCTAAACCTAAATGCTCTTGTGCTTTTAAACTACCATAAAATGCACCAACACCATTACCTATGAAGCCTAATACAGGAACTGCAACAGGGGCAGCTGGGCCAGCCAACAGACCAAGAGCCATACCACCAGTTCTTCCTGCCATATTGTAACCTGCTTCAATAGCAAGTGCACCACCAAAATCAAATAAATCAGGTTGATTAGGCTCTTCATAATTTAAAATAGCCTGTGTCATATCACCACCAAATGGTTGCAATATAGGATTTGTTCCCCCTGAATAGAGTTCTACATCATTTGTATCTGTTTTTTTTGGTTCAATGCTAAAGTCATCCTTTAACTTTTTGTACTCAAAATCACCTTGTTTCCTTACATGGTAACCACCTCTGTCAGGTAAATCTTCATAGGGTTTACTAGGATCAAATGCTGGTTTACTCATAACTATTCCCAACCATTACTACTAGAAGTAGCTTTTACAACTGCAGCTTCTATATCAGTTTGTATTTGGTCTAGTTGTCCTGCCCCATAACCATACTCAACCATCAAAGTTGTTGTAAAATCCTCAATGTTTTGTTTTGTCTCTTCCTTAGGTCTCTTAGTAAGTTGTTGCATTTTAAGGATACTTGTTAAATTATCCCAAAATTCAGGATTTCTTACACCATTTACATATGGTGCTATGTTTAATTCATTCCTTACTATATTAAATGCCTGTCCAACAGCATTGTTTTTGCTAGTGCTTCCTATTGTATTATTAATAGCTGACCTCACTAGTGCTGTTATTTGATTTGGGTCATACCTAAGTGTACCATCTTCATTCTTCTCTTTACCCATAGCTTCATAAACTTGTAAGTTCCTCTTTAATCTACCACTGTCAGTATAATCTATAACATTATCTTGTGTTTCAAATGCAGTTACTGGTCTACCTTTTTGGTCAGATATAACATATCCAAATAGCCCAGAAGTTTTATCACCAGGAACTTTATACACAGGTGTAATTTGTGGTGCTATTATGGGAGATTTAATTTGTCCCATAGTTTGTCTAGTTTCCAATGCATCAGTTAATGCTGTTCTGTAACCAGGGGCAAAAACAACACCATTTTCTTTTGCTTTATTTATTGCATCTTGTATATCAGCAGCATTTATAAGTCCATCTGGCCCAACCAAATTATCTAAGAACTCATTAGCATTATCTACTTCAGCAGTAGCATTGTTTTCCATTTGTAATTGTTTTGTTACTTCTTCTGCTCTAGCTATATTTGCTTGTGCTGCTTCACCAGCACCATATTCAGTAGCAAAATTAGATAAAGCTAACATACTAGTAAGAGAAGCATTACCCCTTGTAGCTTCTGTTACAGCTTTACCCATATCAGACTTAGGATCTAACCCCTCAATAATAGATTTAAATTCTGGGTTAGAAGCTAAAGCACCTTGAAATATACCCATGTGCTTAGATAATAACTGTTGATTCTCCTCAAAGTTTTGCAAACCTTCTTTGATACTATCAGCTTTGAATTTAGCTCCGGCCATTTTACTAGCTTCACCAGCAGCAGTCCCCTGGAAAAGGGCATCATAGCTAGGTGTTGCTAATTGTTGTGATGGTGCAGATGTAATATTAGTTAGTGCCATGATTTAATTTCCTCCAAAAAATTTAAAGAATTCACTTATAACATTTGTGTTAGAGTCACCTGTAATACCTCCTTCTCTACCTATAGCATCAATAATACTTGTGTTAGAGTCACCTGTAAATCCACCACTTGATCTAAAATCATTAATTTGTCCTATTGTATTACCAATAACACCTATCTTACCTGCTGTATCTAAGTCACCAAATCCTGAAAAAGCATTACTTATACTTGGTATCATAGGATTAACACCCCTTTGTGAAGCTTGTGAATAACCTTGCATACCCTGTGTTAAGAATCCCATGTAATCTCTTGTGCCTTGTTGTAATGCATTAAGACCTTCCATAGTGCTATTATATGTTTGAGCATTAGAATAATCTTGTGATCCCATACCTATGAGATTTGTTAAATTAGTAGGTGCTTCTATGTTACCACCTACTGAAGATATAGCTGTTGTACCATAAGGACTAGTAGACAAAGAACTTAATAGCATACCAAACACATCACCTGTCATTGCAGCTTGTTGTCTATCAAACTCTGCTTGCAAGTTTGCAGCCATTGTATCTTTAGCATTTTGTTGTTCTATTCTATTGTTCTCAAAGTTATATAACTGTCCTACTAATTCAGTACCGGCAGCAACATTTGCTCTGTTATCATTCATTCTAGCAGATGTTAGTGACTCACCTGCAGTACCTAATGTTGCACCCCTAGCTAGTCTACCACCATATATATTATCAAATTCACCATATAGACCAACACCCATAGTTACATCTCTATCTTCTCTATCTAACTCAGCCTCTGTTCTACCAAGAATTTGTTGCATCAATCCATAGTCAGAGTCCATTCTACCCCTAGCTCTCAATCCTGTATTGATGTTATCTTTAATTTCTTGTTGTTCTATATCTGTAAGTTTACCAGCATTTGTTAAATATTCTAAAGATCTTTCCCTTATTGCTGCTTCTTCAGGTGTAAGGTTGACATCTAATTGACCCAATGCTGCAGTTTTAACTGCTTTCTCTATCAATGATTCACCTCTTACATCACTTAATAAACTTTCAGCTGCTTGACCAATTAGTTTTTCTTGTGGTAAAACATCTGGGTCAAAGTCTAAAGCTTCTTGCATCCTCTTCTTAGCAAGTTCTTGTAACAAACTTTGTTGCTCAAGTCTATCAGGGTCTAATCCTTTGATAGCTTCAGCAGCTTCAGAACCATATTTTTTAATTAAATCAATATCTGATAGTGCCTGGTCTTCTCTTAATGACTGTGCAATATCTTGTATTTTCTGTGCTGCCTCACCTTGTATTTCAATGCTACCTCTTTGATCATCAGTACCAAATAAGGCAACTTCATCTATTGCATTACTTCTAATAGCAGCATCAATAGTAGTTTGATCTAGATATTTAGATATTAGATCAAAACCCTCAGGGTCAGATAATCCCTTGCCCCTAAATTCATTAGCCACTTCTGGCCCTTCAATAATTCTAAGTATTTGATAAAGGTAATCAGTAGGATCTCCTAAGTTTGTGTCATCATAGGTTACACTACCTGTTACATTAGTGCCTCCTGGCCCTGTTGTATTTGTTGTTGCCATGTTTTCTAAGTCTTCATTGGTTGGGTGATTTGGGTCAGTAAAATCTGTAGGATCATAAGTTGGTAACTCTTCAAGATGAATCCTCATGATTTCATCCCAATCTACAATCTTATTATCTGCAAAATTTCTTCTGTTGTTTATTTGTCTTTGTAAAACCTGTGCTAATTCAATGGCTGTGTCTGGCCCTAATAAGTCTCCTAATGCATTTGTTATGTTACCTAATGGAATACCACCTGCAAGAAATATTCCAGTGATATTCAGTAATGTAGTACCTATAGTACCACCAGAAATAGTTTGCAAGGCATATCCAACATCTATTATACCATCTTTGATTTTTTGCACTAAATCATCCTTAGCATCTTTTGCTGAACCATCTAAATTAACTTCACCAAAGACATCTGGATTTGCTTTTAGTAACTCTACTAACTCTTCTTCTGTTTGTGGGAAACCATTATAATATAATTCTTGTATCTGATTACTTTGCCATAAGTCCTCATCATTGAAACCTGTTGGATCATATACAACATTACCATTATAGTTATATAAACTAGGTAACTCTAATACTCTGTTAGCTATTCCACTCAATCCTTCTTGTGTAAGATTATCTAAATATGCTCTTTCTTCTGCACTTACTACCCTATAATCCTCACCATTTAAACCTAAGTATAATGGTGGTGGTGGTGTGAGTGCCTCAACTTGTGCTGCTAAAGCTTCATTTTCATCCTGTAATGCACCTATTTGTGTATCAAAATCTTGTTGAGTTGCTGCTATTTGTGATTCATAGCTACTTGTAATAGAAGCCACAGCAGCATCCTTTTCACTTTCAAGCCTAGTTGTTTCACTATTTAAATAGTTATTTGATACCTCCTCTGCTGCTGCCAAAGCTGTATCATAATCAGCATTTGCTTTAGCTAACTCTTCTTCTAACTTAGTATCATATCTATTTTGTGCTTCTGTTTCTGCATTAGTTAATTCTATAGCATGGTCAGATAATATATTTTCTATTTGTGCAGTAGATGTTGCCTCAGCTTGTGCTAAAGCATCATTCTTTTCCTGTGTTAATCTAGCCTCTTGTGCTAATAATGCATCTGAATGTGTGTTATTAAGTTGTGTTATCTGATCATTATGTGATACAGTTTGTGCATCTAGATTATTTTGATATTCAATTTGTAGATCACCCCTAACTTGAGTTAATTCTGCTGCATGTTGTGCATTTAAATCTGCTTGAGTTTGTGCTATTTGTGTTGCTAAATTAGTTGCATTAGCAGCTTCTTGTGCAGCAAGTTCTGATTGTAAGTTTGCATCTGCTGTTGCTTCTGCTGCTGCTATATCTGCATTGTATTGAGCTTCAAGCTCTGCTTCTCTAGCTGCTAAATTACCAGATGCTATTAGTTGTTCATCTGCTCTAGCTGCTTGTAACTCATCTTGTAATCTTTGATTTGCTGTTGCTTCTGCTGTTGCTAATTCATCTTGTTTTACTTGTTCTAATCTAGCTTGTTCAGCAGCTAAATCACTTGCAGCCTGTGCTTCTAGGTTTTCTTTTTGTGTTTTTAAATTCTCTGTAAACTGATTAGTAAGCTGTGATTCTCTTTCTGATAATTGTGTTTGATAATTATTAAATTCATTATCTAAATCAGTTTGATGATTTATCCTCATTTGAGCAAGATCATCTATGTATTTTAAATTCTCTGCACTTATTAAACCAATATCTGTTTCTAAACCATCTATAATTGTTTGCTTAGTATTATTTATTTCTAACTGTGCATTATATTGTTGTGTTTTGTTATCTAGATTAGTTTCTGCTATACCTAAATCTGTAGTTAAAGTAGTTACTTGATTTGAAAGGCTTAACTCATTTGCTGTAAGTATGTCTATTTGTCCTTGTAGGTTATTTTTTTCTGTTTCAAAATTTGTATTTAATTCAATTATTTGTGCATCATAATCTCTTTTAGTATTTGCTAACTCTTCAGCAGCTAATCCCTCTATCTCTAACCTCTGTGATTGCAATCTTGTTGTAAGTTCCTGTGTAGCTTCTAAACCTAAAGCTACTTTTTGTTCATCAAGTGCTGCTTGTTGTGCTATAGCTAATTCATCACTTCTTGCTTTTAATGCAGCTAATTTTTCTGCCTCTGCTTCAGTTCCAGCAACTTCTAGAGCACTTGTTAAAGCAGCTTGATGTGCTGTTTCTGCATCTGCTAATGCTTGTGCTTTTTCACCACTAAGTTCTAGATTAAGATTATTCAATCTTGCAGTTAAGTTGCTAGCAAAGTCTGATCTAAGTTGTTTTATCTCAGCTGCTTTCTCTTCATTCAACCTTGTAGTTGTTGCTTCAACATCTGCTTCACCTTGTGCTACTGCTGCTGCTTTTTCTTCTTCTAATTTTGCAACTGCTGCATCATGTGCAGTTTGTTTTTCTTGTAGTTGTAGTTCTAAAGCAGTTTTAGAGTTAACAGCATTATTATATTTTTCTTCTTCAGCATCTAATTGAACTTGTATAGCATCTCTTTGTGCTTGAACTGTCTCAATTTGCCTTTGTTTAAATTCTAAATCAGTAATTTGACTATTATATAAGAGCCTTAAATCACCCAAAGTTTTATTAACACCATCTAACTCAGCTTGTTTTGCATTTCTTTGTTCTTTAACTTGCTCAAGTTCAGTTGTTTTAGTTTCTAAATCACCTTTTAATGCAAGCACCTCATCTTCTTTTTCTTGTAAATCTGTGTTAAGTTCTTGATTAGCTATTGTTTGAGCATCTAAATCTGTCTGTAATGTTTGTTTATCTTGTACTAAACCATTAGCTATAACTTCAAACTCCTGGGCTTCTTCTATATAGCCTTGTATTTGTGCTTCTAATAATTGTTTATCCTGTATTAATCCTAGCTGATAATCAACTTGTTGTTGTAACAATCTAGTATTGCTATCAAGAAGTGTTTGATTGGTGTCAGCCCTCATGCTTTCTGCATCTAACTCACTTTGTATTTGAGTTATTTGAGCACTAATACTATCTATTTCTTGTTGCTTTGCTTCTGCTTCTGCTTCTGCTGCTGCTAAGTTAGCTGCTGCTGCCTGTGCATCTTGTTCATTACTACTTATTGTACTATTTAAAGTTTCAATTTGAGTAATCAATGCATTAATACTTACACCTCTTTCTTCAGCTAGTTGTGCTAATTCATTCCTAGATGATTCAGCAGCTTGTAAGTTATCTTGTAACTTAATGGTTGCTTTATCTAACTCAGCAATACTGTTAAGTAATTCAGTTGTAAGTGCATTGACACCAATATTGTTTTTTATTTCAGTTATAAGTGGGTGTATAAAAGTATCTTGTCTCTCCAAACTTGTAGTGTCTGTAGTGTTAAAAGTTATTTCACCATCCTCTGATACATTACCTGCATTACTAGCTTCCCAAGTTTTGTTTCCTATTTGCCCATTTCCGGTCAAACCAATATAGTTTTGTGTAATAGGATGTGCTCTCCATTCTTCCCAATCATAAATTATTCCATCTTGGTCTTCAACTACATAGTCAAATGTAAAAATCTTACCTTCTTCTATTAAAAGTTTTTTAATATCCTCCCTAGTAAGACCAACATCATTTTGCTCTGCTACTGAATAGTATTCTTCATTATTGAATTGATCTATAATTTGTTTATTATAGTTATCAAAAATTATATTGTTAATTTTAGCAGCTTTTTGTACTTTCTCCAATGTTGATGTCATTTCATCTGTTGAATCAGAAACAACATAACCACCAAAATCATTTTTAACACCATCTAAACCATTTGCTGCTAGCTCTATTATTAAGTTAGATGCTTCACTGTAATCTAAATATGCTACAAAATCATCATCATAATATGGTATATGTTTTCTTTGATCATAATCATAATAAGTTGCTAATGATTGTGGAGACATTATATAACCTTGATTCATGAGATTTTGCATTACACCCATTACTGCCAAAGCTACTTGTTCAGGACTAGAAGCATAATTATAATCAAGTTTATTTATCTCATTCATAATTCTTTTCTTTACCATCTCTTTTTGATTAGTATAATACTGTCTACTTTGAGTTCCCATTGATATACTATAATCATTTGTAGCTGGATCTAGAAAATTTTCATTACCTGATCTTATCCTATGTGTAGCATATGGAAATATATCATCCCATGACATACTATCATCATATAATGGACTTTCAGGTAAAATAGGTACATTTACATCACTATATTGAAATGCTGTGGGTAGTTCTATTGGCTTTATTGATTCAATATTTGTAGTTAAAGTTAAATCAGAAGTACCAATTCTTTCTCTAATTACATCTAATTCAGCTTGCTGCATGTTTTCAAACTCTACATCAAATGGAACATCATTGGCTAAATTTAACATAGCCTGCATAGGCTCTACACCATCTTCTATAAATTGATCATATTGCTCCCTTTGTTGAGGTGTATAATTAGCTGTTGGATCTACTTCTTGTTGTGTGTTCTCATCCCTTAACCTACCCATGTTATCTATGTATAACTGTTGGTCAGAGTAAGTTTTTATAGGGGTAAAATCCTCAGATGCTACATCTGTTATTGTATTAGTTTCAGAATTGTAGGTTTGATATTTGTTTATTTGAACAACATCACTATTAGTAATGTGAGAAATAGTTTGCATTACTTCATCAACATCTAAACTTTCTCTACCAGGGAGAACTTTAAAACTACTAGGTACATTACCTTCTTTTAAATCATTTAAATCTAAATCTGTGTTTTTTGTTATACTCTCTTCTAATACATCTATTGAACTTGTTATATAATCCCTAAGTTGTTTATCTTCATAGTCTATGACTTTACTAGGATCAACATCTTCAACAATATTATTGTAAAAAAACAAAGCTTCAAATAATGAAACAGGTTTTAACCCTGGCCCACTATTTAACCTAGATTCTGTTTTGTAAAATTCTTGTAGTAAAACTCCTTCTGCTTTGATATACTCTTCTGTATTTATTGTTCCATCATCATTTGTATATAAGCTAGGGTCTACAGCAGCTTGAGCAGGTTTGTTTTGATAATAATCTTGATACAGTTCTTTATTAGTATTCTCATAATTTATATTATCTAAGACCTGTTGTTGTTCATTAAATAAAAGTTGCTCATCAGCAGTTCTAGCAGATGGTAGTTTTAATGCATAATTTAATGAATAATCAATATCATAAGATATTGGCAATTCAGCATATTCAGGATTAGATTTACCTGTTACAAAATTAGCATCTTCTACAGTTACACCATTACCATCATTACCCCCTGAACTAATAAACTTCTTGTGTTTATTATATGCATCTAGTAATTGAAAGTCACTTACTACACCAGCAATATATTCTTGTTCTATTATTTCTAAATACTTTTGGCTTCTCTGCATTGGAGTGTAAGCCTCTATCTCATAATTTAATAATGCATTTACATCATTGGTGCTATAAAGTATGTTTTCTACTTCAGCTTGATTATTTCCTAAACCCTTACCTACTAAAAAATCTTGGTAACTTTTCTCTAGGTTAGCATATGTATCTGAATCAATTAAACCTTTGTTATAGTAATTAGTATAATTTGACCTTATTCCTTGTTGCTGCCTTTTTTCTAATTGAAAAGAATATGGGTTATTCATTATATCTAAACCCAATGCATCACTAGCCATACCTAAAACATCCCGGGCATCTGGTACATCTGGCCCTACTTTAAAGTCTTTATTTCCTGTGAGGAATCCACCTAATGCCTCAACACCATCTTGTACAAAAGATACTATATTCATTAACCCCAATGCAGGATTAGCTGTAGTTGTTGCTGTAGACCATATGGCTTTTTCTAATGTTTCTTTATTTATTTCACCTAATGGATCACCTGTCATTGCAGCAGCAGCTTGTAATACATTGTTTACAAATGAATCTTTTTGATCTGGTTGTAACAATAAACTATCTGAAGCACTCCTTGCTGCATATTGTCTTTGCCCTGCAGTTATAAAACTAGGTGCACTAACAATATCAGTATTACTTTCTTGTATTTTCCTAAGTTGTGGTTCTGTTAACCTTGGATCATTTTCAACTTTATCTACATAATAATTATAATTACCATTCTCATCAACCTCAGATGTTCTATATATTCTAGCACCTATTGCTACATCATATTGACTTGGTACATTATTAGAAGGTATTTCTGAATAAACATCATCACCCATAGCTATAGCTGCTTCTCTATATGAACCAGCTAATTTCATTGATGCATCAGATACAGTATAGAAATTATAATCTTCATCATTCTCTATAACTGTAGTTTCAAAATCATAAACACCTTGTTCATCTTTATCATATACAATAGGAAGGTCTCTTAAAACACCTTCATCTAATGCTTCTGCTAATAATGTTAATGCATCACCTGGTGGTATACCTAATTCATTTACAGCATAATCTCTTATATACATTTGTATAAAGAAATTAACTTCTTCAGGTGTTGAACCTCCATAGTAGTATTGTCCTAATTCTGCTTTTACTCTTCTTTTAGCAAAATCTTGTAAAATATTCTGGCCAAAATCAGTTGCTTCCAAATTAGGATCTATTGGAGCATTTATATCCATGCTACCTGTAAGTGCCATTCTATTAGAAGGGCTCATTGTTGCCATAGGAGGTCTATCTTTCCTTAATGGCATGTGTGGCATGAAGTGCCCTTTTCCTTCACCATTTAATTTAAATCCACCTAATCCAGGATAAGCATTTGCAGGAAAATAATTCCCACCTATGTATGCACCACTATAATTACCATCTGGCCCAACAAATACAACAGTTTTTGCATTAGCCATAAGGTTAGTATTTATTCTTTCTTGTATTTCCTGACCTACATTAGGGTCATAAGTTTGCCAATATTCCTGGCCCTCCATCACATCTTGACTAAAACCAGACATACCAGGATCATAGTAATCCATTCCAAAATCACCACCCATATGTTGTGTAGACAAACCTAATGGATCACCATCAAGAAATGATACATTAAAGTCATCAAGACTAAAATCACTATCTAATCCTCCAGTACCTATTGTATTATATGAGAAGTTTGTTGTATCAGTAATAGGATCATACTCTAATGAGTTGATTGAATGCTGTGATGCATCTAAACCTAATTGACTTAGATATGCATCATAATTTGCATTCTGATAAGATGCAAAGCTTTGATCATCAGTGCTACTCATTTTAAAACTAAACAGGGCTAATGACAGAATAAGTTATATAAACTCCATCAGTCATGTTTTTAATACCTATAAAAAATTCTGTTGTAGAAAGACCTGTAGTTATTAGTGCTACATCATCAGATCCAGAATCAAATGCAGATGCACTAGTCAAACCTTTTTGTATATTGACTATATAATTAGTATTAGCAGCAGCATTAGTCATTGTAATTTTAAACATACTAACATTACCTGAATCTGAACTAGAATCCCTTGCCATACTAGCAATATTAAATGAATTGCTTTGTGGTATTATAGTACCAGTTAAACCTACAAAAGCACCTGCTGCATGAATAGAACCATTACCTGCTAATGTACCTGAAATTGTACCTGTTGAACTAAGACTAGTACAAGCAATACTAGTAGCACTCAAAGATTGTACATTAGTATCCAAAGCTTGTAAAGTGCCATTGATATT
>TARA_R100001163_G_scaffold42426_1_pt1 | contig 19050 bp, 23 predicted proteins | sample TARA_R100001163 | Tara Oceans TARA_R100001163 (sample SAMEA2621285) | marine metagenome | biome: marine biome (ENVO:00000447); feature: deep chlorophyll maximum layer (ENVO:xxxxxxxx); material: "saline water (ENVO:00002010), including plankton (ENVO:xxxxxxxx)" | depth 120 m
GATGGAGAGAGTGATGACTACAAAATGTTCATGCAGGTAAAGCAAAGTCCGCTTTATAAACCATTAGTTGACCACCTACCTAACAGCAACTTTGCACTTGGGCTTATGGTGGAAGGATTAAAAGCAGTTAAAGCGAAACAAGCAAATGCAAGTCAACCAAAGAAATTGAAGAAACCAACTGCACCTGTCGCAAGCACAGAAGCAGGTGCAAGTAAACCAAGATCCGAGGGAAGTAAACATAAGAAAGCTGTACAAGCGGCTCATGCCAAGTTTGAAAAATCTGGCAATATAGCAGACTACCAAAATTACATAAAACTAAAGCGATCAATCGCATAAATTTAAAACAAAATTAGGAGGATATAAAAAATGGCTAAGAGTACTACCTACAATTCGAGTGGTAATCGTGAAGATTTGACTGATATTATTTCAGTTCTAGAACCAGAAGCGACACCGTTCGTTTCAATGATGAAAAAAGGAAAAGCAACAGGGACATTCTTTGAATACCAAGTTGATAAATTAAACTCACCAGAATTTGATGGAGTTTCCGAAGGCGAAGATGTTGGCAACTTTAAGAATCAATCTGCTGACCGAGCAAGAATTGGAAATTACATCCAAAAATTCCGTGATACATTCATGGTGTCTGATCTGCAAGAGATGGTTGACACTGCTGGTGTCGCATCAGAATTTGCAAATGCTGAGTCTAAAGCAGTACGCAATGTAAAACGTTCAATTGAATCTGCATTCTGTTCTGCACAAGATCGTCAAGCAGACGCTGGAGCAGGCGCACCTTACAAAACACGAGGCATGTTAAAATGGCTTGGAGTGGGTGGACAACCTTCTGACGTTCCTACATTTGCACAGAATGTTGCTAATGACACAACAGGCACACAAACCGAAGCTACTTTCAATAGTGTTCTTCAAGAACTCTACGAAGCTAACGGAATGCCTGGTGGACAGTTGACCTTACTTGCAGGCCCAAGCCTCAAGCAAGAAATCTCAAACTTCTCCCGTCAGCTTGCAGCTACCAACGGAACTTACGTTGTTAACCAAGATGCTGATTCCAAGAAGATAACTCTTTCAGTTAGCGTATATGAGGGTGACTTCGGATTGTGCAATATCGTTCCTAGCCTTTTTATCAACAGAACAAGTGGATCTGACACAGTTGACGCAGACGCAGGACTCTTAATTGATCCTGAGTATGTTTCCATGATGTCCTTAAAAGCTGAGTCTGTAACTGAGCTTGAGAATCAAGGTGGCGGTAGGCGCGGTTTTGTCGATGTCGTAGCTGGACTTGCATGCCTCTCGCCTATTGCGCATGGGTATTTCAACTAATTAGTTGCACAATAACACTTAAAATAAGGAGATTTAAGAAATGGCTAATACAGCAGTAACATTACCAAGCGCTCGCAAGAGTGTATTATCAAACCAAGAACGCGCTCAAGGGTTTACCCATAAGTTCAAAGTTCTATTCACCGACGTTGATGAAGGAAGTGGATCAAGTGATACAGTAACTGTAACTCTTGGTGACACACCTACAGACTTCGTTATCTCAAAAGCTATGGTTAATGTAACCACCGCCTTTGCTGGAACAGGAGCATTCGCAATTGAAGTTGGTACGGACGGAGATCCAAACAACTTCATTACTAGCACAAGTGTTGCTAGTGCTGGCCCAATCATTAGTGAGGTTGGAGCAAGCGTTAAAACATTAGCAGGTAGCTTTGCCGCTGCTTCTGATGTGTTGAGCGCAGTGTTCACTAACTCGTCATCCGGATCACCATCTGCTCTTACAGCAGGTGAGCTAGACATCTATCTAGCTATGCATTCCGCAAACGACGTAGGATAAGAAACGTTTAGGATTTGGGGAGTGATCTGCAATGCGGGTCACTCCCTTTTCCACATCAATTTATTATGGCAGAAATATTCATACCTAAATGGGGCAAGGCACAAGGCAATGGTTCACAGTTTATGAAGAACCTAGAGAAGCACTTACGTTACGAAGTAGACTTGGAAAAGTACGAGGCAAAGAAACGTGAGATTGAGTGTGGCAAGGAGAATGGTGAAGGTGGACAAGTCGAGGGACTTGGACAATTAAAAGGCACAATACCTGCCCGTGAATATTTCCGCTGGCATCAGGATAAACAGGGCTGCTGGGGGGATAAGGCGTTTACAAATGAGTTTTTTCGGGACAATCCTCATCTTAAAGCTAAATCATTTACAAAGAAGACCTTTGTAGCAGGAGGTTTTACTAAGCCCAGCTTCGCATGAGGAAGATAGCAGTAAGCACAATGGTCACCAACCTGGTAAGTATGGTTGGGGTGGATTCATTCCTTACTGCTGAATCAACTGCTGCTGTACGCAGCTTTAATCGCTTTGGCAAGTTGGCATGGGATCGCACTGCATGGCCATTCAATTCAGTCATTGAACAAATCATACCTGACCTTCGAGTACGAAGTGTACAAGTAGGTAGTGGTGGATCGAGCTATACATCTGCACCAAGCGTTAGCTTTAATGGTGGAGGTGGAAACTCTGCGGCAGCGACTGCAACTATTAATGCAGATGGAGAAGTAAACGGAATCGCAGTGACCAATAATGGCACTGCATTCACAGGAGTACCAACAGTTAGTTTTAGTGGTGGTGGTGGAAGTGGAGCAACTGCAACTGCAAGTATGCTTACTTACATTGATTTTGGAACAACTATTAGTGAGATATTCCGAGTCACTACTAATGATCCTTATGGTACAGCAAGCACATCAGAATTAGCATTTAGAAACATCCAGGATGCAAGTGGTAGTTCCGAGTATGGTGAAGCAATTCTACCTGACCAAGCAAGCAACGCACCTGTATGGGTACATTACCGGGCAGGCTTTCCAGAATATGCAAGTGACTCAAGTGTATTCCCCTATGTATTTAGCGAGTATGCAATCGTGGGGGCGTATGGGGATTGGTTACAGGCAGACGGCCAAACCGATAAAGCACAGGTAATCTATCAACAAGCGGAAGCAATTTTACAAAGTGAGTTGGACAAACTTGAAAGACAGGAAGGTCAGACTCAACCAATACAATTTATAACTTATGGAACTACAGCAGCAACGTCTGCATAACGAAAAAACATTATGGCATCTACATCAGAATACAGAGGACTTGGTCTAAACGGAGGAGTTTATATTAACACAACAGATGTAACGACAGGTAAATTCTTTGCGATCCAAGCAACAGAGGATAGTGTCCTTGCAGCACAAGCAAGTAACATAGTTAACCTGGATGACATTTGTCATGGTCAGGACGCAACTACGCTTACTGCTGGCACAGTCTTATACGGAAACTTTACTAGCATTGACTTACAAAGTGGTGCAGTAATTGCCTACAATATTTAATGGGATACGCCTCCATAGCGATTGGACTTGGACTAGGTGGAGGTAAATCTGCAACTAGTAATGGCAGGTCAAATGTTGCCAAAGAAACCTTCACAACTGCGACATTATCTGCAACTGACTCCAATGCATTTAGTGTAAATAATACTTATACGCTAACAGTCCGTCCTAGTACGGCAATTAGTGCGGGTGATAGTATTAGTATAGTTGGACTAACAAGCTCGACAACAGGCGACAGTGGATCGCTCACAGTTGCCGGAACGAATGCCGCAGTCTTTGGCTCAAGTGGAGCATGGACACAGTCGAGCGGAACTTTAGTTCTTACGGTTGCTGGTGGTCAAAGCATACCCACAGGTTCAGACACAGTTATTACTTTTGTCATCGCAAATCCAAATTCTGTAACAGGTGGGGTGTCAAGTGTTACGCTAACATCAAGCGGATTTTCTGCATCGAGTTTGGCGGGTACATTCTTGGATGCAATCGCACTATTCAATGTCACCACTCGAAATACCGAAGCAAACATCTTAGCTAGTACACCAACTAATCCGACGGACGAAGTTAACATCGCATTTGGTACGGACACTTATGACTTTTATATTTTTACTGCCGAGGGTTCTTGGCTAATTTTTAACAACGATTCTTAATAGCTATGCCAACTACAATACCATCAATTACTTCATCCACTCGTCCAGGTAGTCCCTCGGCAGGTGATGCTTACTTTGAAACGGACACTAAAAATTACATCATCTATGACGGTGCAGCATGGCGAGGTTTTGTCAGTGACGGAGAAACTTTAGGGGCAAATGGTTACTCGCTAGATTTAGACGGAACAGATGACAGAGTTGAATTAGGAAATATTGCCACTCTAAATTCTGCTAGTGCTTTTTCCCTTTCGTTTTGGGTTAAACTCCCATCCTCCTCGTCAAGTTTAACTTATTTTTATCAGTCAGGTAGTGACACTTTTTCTAACACCATAAGTTTTTATCAAAGTACCAATATGGATTTTTTATTGGGCACAGGTTCAAATTATGCGGCTACTCGTTATGCGGCTAACATAAGAGACGATCAGTGGCATCATTTAGCTGGTGTATACAACGGATCGACTTTGGTTATTTATTTAGATGGAGCTGTCCCAACCCAAAGTAATGTTGGAGTTTCGATACCTTCATCAACTGTATCTACGGCAGGAAATAGCCCCCACATTGGAAGTAAGACAGACGATTCAGGGGCACTTGAAGGTAAGATGGATGACTTTTCCATTTTTAATGCGGCACTTACTGCAACGGAAGTTTCTAACATTTATAATAGTAGACTGTATAACCCAACGAAACTAATTCATCAGTACAGATTTGAAAATAACTACAACGACTCAAAAGGTAGTTTAAATGGTACTGCACAAGGCGATCCAACTTTTGATTCATCCGATAAACCTTACTAATTATGAGCAGACAATATGTAATATTAAACTTGGATGAAATTGACTCTGTTGACTTTAGTCAGGTCATGGAAACGGAAGCATCAAAGGTAAGAAAGTCAATTGATGGTTCTAAATTCTTCGTCAAATTTGTAGGGGACACTCCTAGCTTTCTTGAAGGTAAAACAATTTATTCCCACTCTGAAATATTAGCTATTCTAGCGACTGACGAGTGGACTTCACCTGACCCTGAATGATGACAGAGGAAAAGGATGCAATAGGTGAGGATTCAGTTGTGAAAGCGAATGTCGCTTTCATGTTGAAAACTATCAGTGCTGTTGCTCTTGCGGTGTACTCCTTTGTTACCATTAAATCCGACATTGATGATCTAAGAAATGAGAATGTGCGCATTCATCACGAGGTCGATATGAACAGCGAGTTTCGTGTCAAATGGCCAAGAGGAGAGTTAGGATCTTTACCCGATGATGCCGAGCAAAACATGAGGATTTTATTCTTAGAAAAACAAGCATCGAAACAGGAAGAACTTCTTGAACAGTTAAGGTACGGAGGAGCGAGGTGACATGGAAATTACACATTACATGTTCGCTGGACTTGGCGTTGCTCTATCCATACTTGCATTCTTTATCAAGCGGAATAAGTGGGAGATCGATGATATGAAAGATCGACTCCGACAATTAGAAATATCAAATGCCGGGCAGATTAAGGACATTAATCACCTTGATAAATTATCCGAGGACAGGCGTGAGGACATAAAAAAGTTATTCGAGAAGATGGAGGCTAAATGAAATGTTTGAACTCCTTACATTATTTCTTACGGGTGGTGGTTCTGCGGCAATGGGTAGTATTCTTAAAGGCGTGTTTGGTGCGATTACGGATGCTCGTTCGCAGAAGCATGAAATGGAAATGGCGAGGGAATGTAGGAATAATGAATTCGCTATGCAATTTCAGGCATCACTCAACAATGGTGCTAGTGGAGCTTTCACTCGTGCTACTCGCCGTATGCTGGCTCTTATTGGGATGTTCACACTCTCGTTCATCACATGTATCACCACCATCTACCCAAGTGTTCCACTCATCAGTACAACAAACATTACAGGTGAAGGAAAAAAAGAGTTTCTATTCGGACTCCTCAGTTTTCCAGCAGAGCAAGCCCCTCTGGTCGTTACAACAGGACATATTGCACTTTTCGAGGCAACAGTAGTGCTGCCATTAATCATTGGATTTTACTTTACACCAGGAGGTCGTAGATGATGGTTGATCGAGTTTCAGTTTTAGGAATGTCAGGTACAGCAGCAACCTTTGGATTGTCAACAATTGATACATTCCTTGGTATTGCAGTTGGTGCAGTGACCTTAGTCTACATGTGCATAAAACTCTACCAAGAGATAAAGAAAAAGTAATGGCACGTTATCGTTCAGCAGGTAGATTAGATGACCAAGTTCTCACAGATGGAGATCGTGGATTCAAGGCTATTGATTCCTACCTTGAACAAACAAGTTTAGAAGGTGGTACAGTGCAGACAAGTGAGAACATGCGTCTCACAGGTGATCTTGCAGAAGTACGCAAGGGTATAGATTTCCTAGCAGGTGCAGTTACACTTAGCTACAATGGCACAAATGAGATGGTCTTTGCATCCACGCTCTACTCAGATCCTGCAACAGGAAATGAATATGTGGTAGTTGCAACAAAGGATAAAGTAATCCTATGGAATGATGCAAACAACTCAGGCATAGACATTGACTATCCAGGTAGTGAAGTTGTGGCCACAGCAGATGGCGCGAGCTTCGTGCAGGCATTGGAAAAACTTATCTTATTTCGTGGTAAGAATAAAACGCCACTTGAATGGGACGGAGATGTAAGCAATGACTTTGTAATTAAAGCAAATGCAAGCCCAGGTGCAGGACGCATACAATGTCCAAACACAGATTATGGTGTATTCTTTCGCAATCGCTTAATCATACCGCAACCCACAGATAGTAACTATTCAATTATAATGTCTGACTTGTTAGACACAGATAATTACTACGCTGCTGACTCACAATTTAGAATTAATAAAGGAAGTGCAGATTTTCTTGTAGGATTTTTTCCATACCAAGAAGATCAGTTAATCGTGTTTATGCGTAATAGTATTCACATGATAAATAATATTGCGACTACATCCGCAGCCAATACCTACGAGATTACTCGTCAGCATGGATGTGTGGCACGCAAGTCAATCGCACAGTCTGGCCCACAAACATTCTTTCTGTCAGATAATGGGGTCATTGTACTGACACCTGGTACAGACCCAGCCAAGGGACTTGGGGTAGCTATTAGTAAAGTTACAGGCGAAACCATACCCATGACCAGACCGATACAAGATCAATTTGATGAGGTTAACTTTGCAGCAGCAGATACTGCATGTGGTATCGTGTATGATAATAAATACTATCTTGCAGTGCCTACAGGTAGTTCAACAGTACCTAACAAGATTTTTGTATTTAACTTACTTACATCAACATGGACTAGTGTTGATTCCTATCCGGCAATGGCAGGTAGCTTGGCATTTCATGTGGATGACTTTGTGATTTGCTCGCATGGAAGCAACCCAACAAGACGCAGATTATTTGCATGTAACGACACAGGTTGGTATCTCATGGAAGAAAATCAAACTGATGATAATGGCAGAAAGATAGGTAGTACAAGTGAGTCAGGTACAACTGCAATACCAGGTAAATTAAAGTCACGCTCATTTACATTTGGTGACATCAATGTAAAGAGTTGGAAACGTGGACAGGTAGGTGCAAATACAATTAATGGAGATGCATTTAATATAAAAGTAAATACACTCGATCCAGACTCTAGTACAACAGTTTTAAGTCACACCGCAGATGGCACGGAAGAAGCACTTTTTCGCTTTGGTACGGGTCGTACCCGTGGATATGGGGCTAATATTGAGATTAATATTACAGCAGGCAGACCGAGTTTCAGGCATCTTAGTCTGGATGCAATTGGAGTAGGTGCAAATGCAAGAAGGGAAGTTGCATAGATGGCAATCACTGCAACAGTGACACGGGGATTTACATTTGCCACAGGCGTTTCCGTGGATGCGGCCTCACTTAATCAACTTGGTGAACCAACTGTTACGATCAATGAAGCAAATGTAAACATAACAGGTGGTACAATTAGTGGTCTATCTTCTCCTATTGCTATTGCAGATGGAGGCACAGGAAGTGCAAATGCAGGGGCAGCAAGGACTGCACTTGGGTTAGGCACAATTGCCACCCAAGCGAGCAATGCAGTTGCTCTGACAGGTGGTACGATTAGTGGCACAATAATGACATTAAAATCATACGATGTGGCTGGTGTGCCAAGCGCTAGTCCAGCCGGACAAATGATTTACGTAACCGATGGAAACGCAGGTGCAGCAACAGTCGCAGTATCTGATGGATCTGCATGGAAGGTGGTCGCATTAGGAGCGACAATATCAACATGAACATATTAGAGAAAACCAAAGAGTTTTACGAGCAGACCAAGGGCGATATGTTCAAGGATTTAAGTTCATATGCAGCGTATGGATATGTATTTATTACACCTTATAGCTTACTACTAACTAAACCTGTACAAAGTAAATCAGATAAACATCCTGACGAGCAATGGGGTGTATTAGCACCAGATGCCTGGTATGTAAAAACTGCAATCGGAGAAAATTGCATAAGTGAATTTATAGATAGAACACCATATCCACTCCCATTTGTTGGATGGATGAGGCAATTAAAATCAAAACCAATAAAATGGTACGACTTAAATAGAATCATTAGGAGGAAATAAAAATGGGTGGAGGAGGAACAAGTATTAATTATCCAGAGCAACCAACCTATGGTGAGGGTATGCGTGAAGCATTAGAGGCACAAGTTGCATTACTCACAGGTGGTAAAGTTGGAGATGCAGATTTTAGCGGAGTTGGTTCACTCGAATCCTTGCTTCCACTTGAAGAGTCGATTCGTAGAAAAACTGCACAGGCAGACACGGATATACTTAGGCAGACAATGCTCGCTGGTGATAGTGATGTAACTGCTGATGAGCAAGGTCGTATAACAGAAGGATATAGGACTCGTTCGGGAGATACATCAACAGATGTCAAAGAGGTTACAGAGGAAAATCAATTTGAAGTTTATGTAGATGGACATTCAGACCTACTAGATTACTATGAAAACTCAGAAAGAGGAAATACGGGTATTATGGTTCGACCCAATGAAACAAAAGCTGAGTTTGGAAAACGCCATTATGAGATGTTTGGAAGAGATGAAGTTTCAAATCCATTTATCAATAGAAAGTTTCCAAAAATTGGTGGAATTTATACAGAAAGTGGATTTGAGGAAGGTGGTTTAACTATAGATCCTCAAACTGTGTTATCAGAACCAGGCACTTATCAACCAGGTCAATTAGTTCGCGCAGGTGATGGCATGGTAGACCTGCTTGGTGACACACGTGCAGTACAGGAATTTGAAACTCGTACAGCAACACAGGCAGACGTGGATGCTGGTCTAGCAGATGAAGTAGGAAAACAATTTGTCACACAAAAACAAACTTCTCGCCAAGCTGGATTTGATGAGCGTGGTAACTTTCTTGGTGCAGCAGCACTATCCGAAGATATACAACGTGCTAACTTATCTCGTCAAAGAGAGGCAGACCTACAAGATGTAGCTCGTCTCGAACCACTCTTCGGACAAATCATGGAAGAGTATAAACCTGGTACTTCATCTGCAATTACAGGTGCAAAGGATTTAATCGAGGAACAAAAAGATAACCTTCTTGGTGGTGCTGGTATTACTGATCCTGCAAAAGTACAAGCACAAGGTGTACAGGCAGATGCCCTACGAGCAGGTTTAATGTCAGATGCAGAAGAAGCACTTGGACAAGGACTAACTGATCGTGAGGAACGACAAATCGCAGAGGCTGCACGCGCACGCTCAACAATGATGGGCAGAACATTTGATCAGTCAGGTGCAATCGCAGAAGCACAGGCAAGGGTTGCTGAAGACAACCAACGCAAAATGCAGAACCGTGGATTTGCACAATCTGTACTTGGACAGGAAGCAGGAATACAGACAAGTGATAACACACGCTCCATGCAAGCAGACCAATTTAACGTGGCATCACAAATGGATGCCGAGAAATTGCGTGAATCTCTTAGGCAACAGGGATTGCTTGGATATTTAGACGCAGCATCACGAGTATCACAACTTGAGAACCAAGGACAACTCGATCCATTCCAAGCAATACTTGGTAGAGGAGGAGGAGGTAGTTTGCAATCCGGGCAATCTGTATTTGGACAGGCAGGATATGGTTTGCAAAGCGGGCCACAATACCTCAACCCAGAGTCAGGACTTGGATTTATACAGAACCAGGCAACCAATGCAGCTAATATGTATAATGCTCAAGTAGCAGCAGATGCAAGTAGGAGTGCTGGTATCATGGGTGGACTTGGTTCAGCAGCAGGTGGATTACTTGGTAATGCAGGACTCTTCTGCTGGGTAGCAAGAGAAGTATATGGTGTACACAATCCAGCATGGGTAGCATTCAGATATTGGATGTTTGCAGATTCACCAATTTGGTTCTTTAAGTTATACATAAAATATGGAGAACGCTTTGCAAACTTCATATCAGATAAGCCAAGAATAAAAGCAAGAATCCGTAAGTGGATGGATTCAAAAATAGGAAGATAAAACATCATGGCAAGAAAACCATTCTTTAGCGGAAATTACGGATCAGCGCTCGCACGGGTCGATACTCGACCCATTGTTGAGGCGGGCAGGGCGCAAGGCCAAATGTTTGCCAATATGGGAAGTCAGATTGGGGGGGCAATTGAAAAATATGGGCTTAATAAGGAGAAGCAGAAAAAGAATCAAGCGTTCATAAAAGGACAAAGTAACCTGCTTGATATGTTATCAGAGCAAGATCCAGAGCAAGCTGATCGTTATGCTATAATGAAGGAGCAGTTGAATAATCCAGATGTCTCACTAACTGAGCGTGCAGAACGAGGAAAGCAGTTAATGCAAAACATAACATTTACAAATCAAATGCAAAATCAAATGCTCAATCGTGAAACCCAAGAGCAAGCATTAGGATTAGCAAAGAGAACTGAGGATCTTACTGTTGAAAACCTAAAATTAGGAAACAGGCAAAAAGAGTTAGGTACTTTAATAAGTGGAATATCTTTAGATAAATTAAATGCAATTAAAGACGAGGATACACGGGTTGCTTTATTAGCAATTAAAGAAAGAGGTAAAGACTTACTGCAAGGTGACAAAAGGAGAGAACTTGAAGGGGAAACTATAGCAAGTCAGCTAGAGGTTCTTCCTGGGCAAACAAGTAACCTAATTAAAGAGCAAGGACTTGATTCAACTAACATTGATATTGCACAAAGTACAATTGAGCAGGGTGGAGGTGTGCAAGGTATGGCTGAAAGAAACATCAAGAAAGATGACCTTAAGATTAAGGCAGAAGAAGTAGGTATAAAAAGTAAAAAGAAGTACATGAATTACCTCGATGCGATGGCAACAAAGTCAGCAATAAAAACCCCTGAGAATACCAGCATTGAAAATAGTATTACAGAAGTTCAAAAGGAAATAGATAGTATTATGAGTTCCCCATCTTTTGTCAGAGATGAAGATGGAAACGCACTAGATATTGAGGATCTTGTAACTATTACTCCAATAACAGGTGAGGTGGAAATATCAGAAGATGCTAATAAGTTTTCTAAAAGGGAAATAAATCGCTTAGTTGAACTTGTTAAGAAAAAAACCAACTTACGACTTGGGCAGAAAACAATAATAATTGACGGCAATGGAAATCAAAAAGAGGTAACCATTGCGGATAAAGAAAGAATGACAAGAGAAAAAGAGGCTCAGTTGGAAGCTATTGAGGAAGCAAGGTTACGAAAAGAACGTGAAGAAAGTTTAAAGGAAGCAGAGCAGGCAAGATTATTATTTTAACAAATACAATTGTGGACGAAATAGATATAGAGGCTACTGAAAATTATTTGAGAAATTCAAATACGATAGATATTGAAGCAACGGAACAATATTACAGTGATCCATTTCAATACGCAGAAGCTCGTGAACCAGATGCAGTAGATACTGCAATAATTATCGGTACAGAAGTTGTACCTGCAATCCTTGGTGGTATATACGGTGGTCTTGCAGGTGGTGCAGGTGGATCTGCATTAGGTAACTACTTTTCTCAGCAATACCGCATAGGCAGAGGTTTACAGGATGATGTTGGATTAGGAGAACTTGGAGCAGCAACTGCATTTGGTGCAGTACCTGTAGGTAGGCTTGCTGGTATGGGTACAGCAGGTAGAGTTGCAACACGAGGCGCACAGGGTGCAGCATTAGCTACAGGTGAGCTTGCAGCAAGAACATATATAGATGAAGACCGAGCGCCAACACAAGAGGAGATAGCAACAACTCTACTTTTTGGTGGTGTGTTTGGGGGTGGATTAGGTGCAGTGGAAGCTAAGTTTCTAAGTGATAATTTAGTTGAAGAAGCAACTGAGGGCATGACCCGGTTGGAACTTGTAAATAAAGTTAAAGAAAAAGTAGACGAAGCAGGTGGTGCAGAAAACTTTGAAGTGGGTAGACCAATAATTAATGCACTTGGCCCACGTAGATTAAGAGAAGTTTCGCAAGAAGGACTTGATGTAGAAGTACAACCTGGATTACCTCAACCAAGGACAGGAAGTGATGTTGTAATTGATATTACAGATACAACGCAATATGCAGAAGACTTGGTTCAAAGACTAGAGAATAAGTTACTACTTGAAGCAGAAGGAGAGGTTTCCAAGATTGCACGATTAAAGGGGCAAGAAGTTACCAAGGAGGTTGCTGATTTACAGAATGCATTTGATACACAACTTGCAGAACAAGATGAAATATTTAAAGGAATTAATAATCAAATAAATCTTGGTGTACAAAAGATTGGTGATACTGATGCAATTAATAACATAAAACAAAGAATTGCCATTTTAGATAGCAGGCTTGGCAAAGGAACAGGTGCTAAGAAAGAAAGAGCAAAGCTACAGGCAGACCTTAAACGAATTCTTAAACGTAATAAGATGGATGTTCTTGATTTAGAGGATGCCATGCGTGCTAACCAAGGTGGTGCAGACCAACCAACCAAAGCAATGAACCTCAAGGATCGCCCAATGAAACAGGCAGATCCGATGAGTAAAGTTGAAAGGATGGCAGAAGAAAAACTTGGAAGTAATTACGAGAGGTTTATTAAGAATGTGAAACAAGGGATGACTCGTGAGTATGCTCTGCCTGCTGCTGCAACAGGTGCTGCGGCTCTTGGATCTCTTACGCAAAATGAAGACGAGGATTTAATGAAGGCAGGATTTAGTCCTATGTTAATGGCGTTACTTTTTGGAAGCATGGGTGCTAGGCAACTACGTAAGTTTCGTAAGACACCTGCATTTAAAAAAGTAAATGCACAAGCAAAAGCAAATCCAAGTGCAGTAGAACCAGATGTAATTAAGGCTGCAAAATTAGATCAAACGTTAGACAGGAATCCTTATGCACCTCCAGGTAAGTTAAAAGAGGCTATGCTATCCGCACAAGATTTTGTGCGTAACTCATTACAACCACTGAGCCGGACTTTAAAAGGTATAAATGAAGCATTACCTGCGGTATTCAGAAACCATGAAGGTGAAATTGCTACAAAGACACGTGAGTATATGGACAAGGTATCACCTTTCATTGTATCCATGACCAAGAGATTAAAAAATAATCCTAATAAACAAAGATTATTTAAGCAGTATTTATTGAATGGAGAATATACAAAGATTTCAGATGAAATTTTAGGAGTTAAAGCACCGCAATCTCTTTACAAAGAAATGGATGACATGCGTAAATCGCTTGATAATTTGCGAGACTATGCACGCCAAAGAGGGGGTATTGATGTGGGGTATATCGAGGCGTATTTTCCACGAAAAATTAAAAACTATAAACATTTTCGTAAGACATTAGATGAGGAAGAAGGTTTAAGTGGAATACGAACAGAGTTAGATAAGGCTTTAGATGAGTATGCAGCAAAAAATAATATTAGTAGTCGTGACGCAATTCCCACAGATGAAGCTGCTGAAGTTGTAAGTAAAGCTCTTCGTACCCCGCAAGCTAGTGGAATGACTCCTGGTAATGTGAAGATGAGAACCATTGAAAGCGTATCGCCAAAGATGATTGATGCTTATGCAGACCCAGCAGATGCACTTAGTGACTATGTACAACGAATGGTTCAAGCGACTGAGCGTAGAAATTTTTTACTTAGGAAACCAAATACACCAACTAGTCAAGTTGGATTAGAGGGTAGTAGGGATCAAATAAACGCTGACCTTGGAATGCGTATGGAGGTATCGGAAGATATGGTAGGTGCATTAGCAGATCGTTTAAGGAAAGAGAATAAACTTAGCCAAGATGATATAGATAAACTCAAAGATGTAATTAGAGGTAGATTTAACAGCAAAACTGTTAGTCCATTTTTCCAAGGTGTAAAGAATGCAAATTATATTGCAGTCATGGGTAACTTTGGATCTGCAATTACCCAGCTTGGTGACCTTGCGTACTCAATACATTTCAATGGATTCGATAACACCTTCAAGACATTGTTTAATCGCAGTGATAACTTTGATTTTGTAAAACATTTTGGGCTAAGTGACAGTTCAATCGATGCAGTAACAAGTACGAATGGAATAAGTAATGTGCTTGATAGGGTATTTACATTCACGCAACTTAAAAGGTTAGATCAACTTGGTAAGAATACCACCATGAATGCATCGTGGAAGAAATACAAAGCGCAAGCGATGAAGAAAAATGGATCGCAAGTTTTGCAAGATGAATTAGCCCCTGTGTTTGGAAAGGATAAGTCGGCTCAAATGGTAAGGGAATTACAAGAGAGTAATCCAAACTCTAAGCAATTACCCAAAGCAGTTGAGGAATTAATTTGGTATAAGTTTTTAGACCTCAATCCTGCAACGCTTGGAGAAATGCCACTATATTACAACACAAGTGGCAACATGCGTATAGCATATATGTTAAAGTCTTTTACTATAAAACAATTTGATGTATTTCGTGAGGCAGGCATTGAGGATATTATAAAATCAAAAAAATTGTATAGTGAAGGAAAGAAGGCAGAGGCAGCAAAGTTGGGTAGTAAAGGAATGAAAAACTTACTTGGTCTAGCAGTTGTTTTTGCAGCAGCAAATGCATCCACCGATGTAATTAAAGATATGATGTATGGTAGACCAATAAAGAAAAATGATTTACTTGCTGATAATGCATTAAAACTTTTAGGCATCAATCGTTACCTTGCATATAAAGCCAAGAGGGAAGGTGTAGGCAAAGCATTACTAGAAACCATGTTACCACCTATGACAGTCTTTGATAGAGGAGGAAAAGACCTTGATGATTTACTTAGTGGTAAAGAGTATAAAGGAAACTTATTACAAGGTTCACCACTTGATATTGTCTATTGGCGATACCTCGGAGGACTTGACAAAATCAATAACTCCAATTAACCTATTCACTACAAAAGGGCCGTAGTAATCCCTTGAGTTAGTTGGCAGGAGTGCCAGCGCCAAAGCCACCCACGGGTGGCTTTTTTGTGCCTCTAGGTCAGTAAAAGAAAAAGTTAAAATAAATGTTGACTTATGTATTTCTTTAAGCATTTATTGTTTTCATTGACAGAGTAAACTAGGCATGAGAGTCACTTCCCGAGGAATGTGCATTAAAAAAAATACTAAAGAAAAAAATGAATAATAAAATAAAAGAATTGGCAAACAGGGTAGATCAGTTACAAGTTAATTCGCAGTTAACACATACCCCACGAAAATTGAATAATAACATAACTCTTAATTACATACCTGCACCCAAGCAGGTAATACTAATCAGTGAACTTATCTACGCATACAAAGATTGCGAGTCCACACTTTTCCAATGTCCAAATTGGAGAACCAAGAGGAACTGCATATCTAGCTTTAGGTATGTATTAAGAATCCTTGGCATGACTGAAGACATGGATACTAGGTATCTTGGTGGCAGGCATCCTAAGAGTGGCTTGGTAATTCCAAAGCACTACTTGCAAGTACACCCCCAAGGAGACGAGCGGATGAGAAGTGCTAAGTCCTTATTTTCTAAGGGCATGGTGGAGTGGTATGATGAGCAGGGCATTGAGACATGCCATATGGCCAATTGGACTAGTTTGGTGGTGAAGTCCAAACCATGCCAAGTATTCGTTCCAACGAATGAAATCAATCAAGTCATTGCCACATGCGAGGAGAAGAGGTTTGAGCATCCAGAGTTCTACAAGGCATACCTTCTTGCCTATGGACTTGGCTTGAGGAACTCAGAAATAAGGCGAGCGAAGTGGAGTGACTTATATCAAGACATGGATGGTAACTGTCTAATTAGAATCCATAAGCCTAAGAGTGGTGGTGAGTTCCAGGACAGACCATGTGACGCATTCTATTGGAACAAGATCATGGAGTTGCGTAACTTCCATGATAATATAGTCCAAGCAGGCGAAAAAGTAATTCGTGAAGGATTTGCACAATTTTTGAGAAAGGAATGCGGAGTAAAGGAACGACGTGCAGTTCACTTACTACGTAAATACTGCGGACATCGATTGATGCGTAGTAATGATATATACAGCGCGAGTAAAGCGCTAGGTCATAGCGACACGAAGATCACAGATCAGATATATTCTGGTTTACCAACGATACGAGCTACCAAAGTAGGCTAGTACAATTAATATTTGCCCATAACCACAAGTAAAAAACATAAAAATCAACTACAGATGACTACAAATATTACAACAGTTATTAATGGTATAGAAATAAAAACAATGGGTGACGGGGTAGTCGAGGTATACTCTGACCGCCCAAGCATGGTAAGGATAAAAGACTTAGTCGAGATCCTTACTTCAAATGAAACTTCAGTGGCATGTGAAACTCACGATTGTTCTCCTCAATTGCTTTACAACCAGCACGCAGAACTAAGTCGTAGAGTTGAGCCTGCATAAGTCCGGTATCATCCGAAAGGGATTTAATAGTTTTTCTAACGCTTGAATGTAAGCGTAGGGATACGGGTTTCGATAGATTTTCTCGTTTTGTCATGGCATATAAAAAGCATGGCAGAATACAATAAGCAACAATAAAATACAATAAAAGCAAAACTAATATATTATGGCATTCTTACCTACAAATATAAAAGCACCATCTGAAGGTGGTGGAGGGAGTGGAAATTACATGCGTTTCCAACAAGGCGAAAACAAGTTCCGAATTATTGGAGCAAGCGAAGATAAACCAACACCTGGGTTTATACATGGCACATTGGGCTGGACAGTCGAGGATGGCAAGAAGCGTCCGATCCGTTGGGCAGAAGGCGAGCAAGCACCTATGTCATTCGAGGATAAACCAAGGGCATTCTATGCGTTTGTGGTTTATAATTACAACGAAAGCAAGGTACAGATTCTAGAGATGACCCAGGCAAAACTACAAGCAGAGTTATTGCAGTTGGCTAATGACGAAGATTGGGGTGATTGCAGAAAGTATGACATCAGTGTGGTACGCAATGGTGAAGGTCTAGACACAACCTATGCAATGAATCCGAAACCTATCAAGAAGATGGATGATGATCTGCGAGCTATTGCTAAAGCAGAGTTAAAACGCATTAACCTTCCGGCATTGTTTGATGGTGAAGATCCATTTGCTGAATTTACACCACCTGCTGAAGAGGTTGATGAAGATGGAGAACCATTCTGATGCTGCGTAAAGGTATTTCTAACGAAGCCTACCATGCAGATCCTGCGTTGGGAAGGAGTCGAGCAAGTGACATGCTCGCCTCCTGTCCCCTCAAGGTGAAGCATGCGATGGGACAACCTAGTCCAAGTTCACCTGCACTATTGAATGGAAGTATGGTACATGCAGCTACACTTGAGCCAGAAATATTGGACACAGAGTTTGGCTGCAAGCCAAGTGAGATTGATGGTAACTCTAGTAGGACGAATGCATACAAGGAAGCATTTGCAGAGATGGAGCGCGCAGAACCAGGAAAGAAGTGGTTACCACCTTCAGACTACAGCATGTGTCTAGATGTGTCTGCATCTGCGAGGGAGCATCCATTGATGAGACAGTATCTGTATGACGCTGACTCTAAGATTGAACATACCGGATTCTTTGAGTTTGAAGGAGTGACATGCAAAGTCAGACCTGACTTGTATAATACTAGGACAGGCATGGTGCTTGACTTGAAGACTACTCAAGATGGAAGTGAGCGTGGGTTTGCTAAATCAGTGCGAGCATTTAACTACCTATTCCAAGCAGCGTGGTACATGACTGCACTTAGGCAGATGGGCGAGCGACCAAAGGAGTTTGTATTCTTAGTTGTTGAAAAAACTGCACCATACCTAACCTCATGCTATACATTGGACAACAACGACATTGAGCGTGAAGTGCCTAATGTGATTGATGCTATTCGCTTGTATGGTGAGTGCTTGAAAACAGATGTATGGCCTGGGTATGGTGATGACGTCAAAACGCTAAACCTTGGCACTCCATATACAGAGAATAGATTATCTATCTCTGCCTTGGGTCGCAAGTTTGGGGTTAGTCGAAGTTATGTTTACACGATTATTAAGAAGCACGATATTGAGGTGCGTAAGATCCGTAACAGGCAAACTGTAAGCATGTTTGAATTTTCTAATGCACTGCGTTGGGAGAACACAGGAAAGGCTGCATGATGGGCAGGAATCAAGGAGCAAAGAAGTATCTTATCACTAGCAAGAAAGCACTAAAGCTACTTGGCTTTAAATCGCAGACCTCGCTGGATCAATTCCATGCGGATGAAGGATTAACCTGTTACATAGTAGATGGCATGACCTGCCGTGGTGGACGTGGATTTGCATGGGATAAAAGAGAAATTAACAAATGGTTAAAAACCGAAGGAAGGAGTTCAGAAGAATGGCTAATCGATTAAGGTTGGATGAGATGGATAAGGTCTTAAATTTTGCTGACGATCACATTGCAAAGCAAAATTTTGATGGCGCAGTTGTTGTACTACATGGTGCATTAAAACAATTAGTTGCTACCCTAAAGGGAGTTGAGCCTGTAAGCTACGAGAATAAACCCAATGTAAATATCTACACTGAGTCATGCTGTGATATAAGTATTACCAGCTTGGTGAATATATGCGCAGAAGCAATGCGTGT
>TARA_R100001163_G_C5068462_1_pt1 | contig 18475 bp, 39 predicted proteins | sample TARA_R100001163 | Tara Oceans TARA_R100001163 (sample SAMEA2621285) | marine metagenome | biome: marine biome (ENVO:00000447); feature: deep chlorophyll maximum layer (ENVO:xxxxxxxx); material: "saline water (ENVO:00002010), including plankton (ENVO:xxxxxxxx)" | depth 120 m
CAGCAAAATGCTGAAAATTAAGTCTGTTCCGAAGTCAGATGTCGATCCAAAAAGCTATAGAAAGGACATGGTGAAGATTGTTGTCACTGGTGAAAATACTCCAGGAAATATGTATGCTAACTAAAACACCCCAAAAAGGTAGCATACATATCTTTGGAAAACCGCAGAAAACTGCCAAATTTGTATACATATGGAAAAAAAGACAAAAATGGCTGTCAGCAAGGGTTTCGGACATATGTGCATGTATGTATGCTGTAGTATTTATAATACTACAACATACTAGCATACATATGTGTACACATACGCATACATATGCAACTTAACGAGGAGGTATCTTTATGAGAGATTATGTGTTTTTTAATCGTAAATCTGGATATGTAGGAGTCACTGCATATCGGTATGAACCTTATTGGAAATATATTGAAGATTATCTAAAACTGCAAGAGTCGTTCGATGATATGTATGGGTATATGGGACTGGTAGATCTTGTAGAACCGGATATGGCCAAAAGGTTCAAAAGTGCGCTCTATAAGTTTCGTGTTACGATCACACGCGCCGGTGTTAAGTTTAATACGCGCAAAGACGTACAGCAACGTGCAGAGATATGCAAGCGTGGATTATTAGCTATGAAAAAGCATGTCGATGATAACAACCTCGCGCCAATACCACCAGTCTTGATCTACGAAAATCTTGGAAAAAAGCATTTTGGTGTTGTAAAAGATGCAACAAGATTAAAAATAGTTATGGAAGAAAACACTGATGTTGAGTGTTTTTACACACTAAAAGAGTTGCATATGATATTAGAAAATTATAAAACTATAAAAGATGCAAAAAAAACTTTGAGCCGTGAAGATATACCGGCCGAGGTAACAGAAATAGAAAAACCAAAATACAAAGAGGAGGATTTCGATGAAGAAGTACCGTTTTAAAAAATACGATGAAACAAAGTCACCTGCGTCATTTTTAGTGCAAGCAGAGTCTGTTTTACGATCCAGGGGAAAAGAGTACGGACATTTCCTGGATTTGTTTCGTAACACTGCAAGACGCATGTCAATGGCTACTGGTAAGGATCTAGATCCTTATGATGTTGCAAGAATAATGATTGAGTTAAAACTAAGTCGTTTGGATCAAGGTGGTTACAAAGAAGATACAATATTAGATATAATTAATTATTGTGCATTAGCGGGCAGTATAAAAAGTCATATGGATATTCAAGAGGAAAAAAAGGGAAATATTGATTTCTCTCAGATATTGAATGTGACTGATGAAAAAAGCGAATGAAAAGTCAGATTACGGTAACGAAATACGTTTAAAAAAAGACGATGAGTATCGTGAAGAAAACATTAGTATTACTGCCGGATCTAAAAAACGTAGAAGAATACTAACGCAAAGTAGTATTGATCGTTATTTTCAGAGAGGCCAGTTGACCTCGCAACAATATAATACTGCTTTGTATATCTACGCCATTTATCAGAGATCAGAAAAAAATATTATTAGTTCATATAATCCAGACTCTAGAGTTTCTAGATCTACAAATGATGATCGTAACATAGTTGGATTTTGTGACTATATGCAACTAACAAAACATTTGCCCAAAAAACTTTTTAATGTAATGCAACATATCGTTATTTACGGGTTTTCTGCAAATGAATACGATAAGAAGTTTGACAACAAAAGAAGATCTTTGAATGAATTGAGAGAGGCCTTAGATATATTATCAAAACATTTTCGGATTAGATAATGCCACGTCCAAGATCTTACGTAGATTTTACAGATCGCGAAGTAGAAATCATAAAAGGCCTCAATAAACTGTTCATTGAAAATCCAGGATTAGTAGATCATAATCTTAAATATGAGATTGATTGCTTAGAAGAAGATATTTTAATCACTAACATGAACAAACTTACGGAACAACAAACACATCATTTTATTACATTATTGTGTATGTATGTATTTAGAATGAAAATCGGCGGTGTTGAATATGATACTATTAGATCTGTAATTAAATTCAGATAGCCAAAAAAAATAGGGTGTTATGATACCTAAAAATCAAAACACCCTACTCTACGGTCTTTAAAATGCGTTTTTATTTGAAGTAATAGTACAAACAAATGCAAAAACCTAAACTTATGAGAAAACCAGTCATATTATATCTCCGCACTTATTTCACAAGTTATGACCGCTTTCATGGTTCTAGACTCATCGTCATAATGCCAACAAATATCTCTGTCACAGTCCAAAACAAATCTTATAAAATCTTGTAAGTGCATAAAATCATGCTTCTTAATATTTGTGATTTTGGTTTTTTGTTCATTCTTAGGTAAATCGACATACTTACTCATTTCGTAGTCATATTCTTTAAAATGTTTTACATGTCGATCTAAACTTACATTTCTAAAACTAAAATACATTTAACTAATCCTTTCTATAATGTTAAAAATATTACGGCCGATATCATGGCCAAAAGCCATAGCGGTATCACTACCACTATAACAACTGCTAAATAAATTTTCTGTAAAAAATTCATTTGTTATCCATTAATATTTCATTTTCCTCATGGCAAACGCCACATACATAACCCCTAACTTCGTCACCGTAATATGAATATCTATTGACATATCGGCCAGATCCAAAACTACAATCTTTATCACAATGAACGCAGATCTCTTCATCAAACATATCTATCATTACTGACTCAGACATTGTTGCGTTACATTCCTTTGCAAGTTCTTCTAATGATGATAGACACCTCGCATAAGTATCTTCACAATCAAAACTTGCAACTTGCCATGTTACTGTTACGCTTTTATTTGTAAAATATACTTTAATCATTTTGTTGCTCCAAATGTATCATATAATCTTTTAGGCGTTCAACATCTTCATATGCTAATTCAATGTCTGCCTCGGTAGTATCAGACCACCACTCAATATCTTCTTCATAGTGTTTTACAACTCTACTCATTGATTGAATTATCTTTTGTTTATCAGTTATCATCTTCTTCCCCTTTCAAAAATTCTTCTTCATTGTATGTACATTCAAAAACTTTAGTCCTTGCGTCAGCTACATGTTTATTGTCGCCTATTTTACTTTGTGCGATATCTTCAGCTTGTTTAAAGTTTTCAGCTTCTACTGATATTTCATAGTACACTTCTTCTAATACTTGAAATTCATAAGTATATAATTTTTTATTGGCCATTTTCTTTCCTTTCCTTATCTACATTTATAACAATAATCTTCAAATTTCTTAAAACCTCTTTTAAATATTTTTAACGCGCTATCTTCACTATCACTTCTAATTTTTGTTATGTATTCCCTATTGTGAAATTTTAGAAAACCATAACACTCATAATAGTTAAGATCTTCATTGTAATTAATTTCAATTACTTGTTTATAATCCTCAATTATCATCTACTTCTATTTCCTCATTAATTAAATTTATGCCGTAATCTTCATAAAACCGCTCTTTTATTAATTCAATATATTCTTCTTTATTTGACGCCTCTAGATTATTACCGCCAAATTTTATAGTAATTACTGATGTATATTCTCTCATTCTGTCATATCCTTAATTAGATCCGATAACGTTAGAATGGCCGTTGCGCTATCGGGGTTTTGTTGATGGTATTCACTGGCCATAATCCATTTATTATTTATATTCATAACTTTATAATCGGTTAAATTACCGCCTTTATCATATTCAAAAGCGATCGTGTAAACGTCGTTTATGTTATGGCATGGAAAACTTGATTTAAAATCAGTTATTAAATTTGGTAATAAATAAATCATTTTGATATTTTCCTTAATATTTCTTTAGTATCTTTTTTAATCAAATTACCGTTTTTATCAATTTCAATAAATTCAATAATTTGATCTAATTTTTTCCAATTAATGGCATTGTTAAATTGATTTTGTAATTCAATAGCTTTTTTATTTTTATTTTTTATTTTCATTTTTTATTTTACTTTCGTCTATCCAAATTCTTTTCCATTTAAGTAATTTTTGCGTTGCGCGTGGCGTGTTTTTAAACATGCCTTGTGGTTTTATTATATGGCCGTCACTGTTTATATAATACATTTTCTTAGTCATTTTTCTATTTCCTTTAATTAATAAATAGCATTTAAGCATGAAATAAAAACAATGTCAAATAATAGCTTTACATCTAATAATAATGGATATATATATTATATATGTTTAATTACAAGGATCTTGAAAAATGGTTAATTTAATTAATAATGTAAATAATGTAATAGATGATCAATTACACATTACGCAATTTAAAGTTAAAACTAATAAATTATACGGGTTTAAAGCTATTGGAAGTAATACAATCAGTAATAATTTTTGCATCAAAATGAATGATCCAACAAAAAAAATAAAAATTAATAATAAGGATCTTGAAAACAATATTAATTTAAAAAACTATGTTTTAATTTGTAATGCGAACCCCTGGACAAATTTTGCATTATGGACAAAAAGAAAAGATTTAATTAAAAAATTTTTTGATAAGCATAAAAAACCAAAAAATTTAATACTTATATATAGTAATCCCGCAGTTGATAAACCAATTCAAAAAACATTCGGCCATTTTGATAAAATTTTTAACAATGTAAGCGCGGATAAATTTACGGATATTCAAAATTGCACGGGCCAACAATGCATAAATTGCTTACGTTGCTATAATAAAAGCAGTAAAAACGCGGATAATATTATTGTTGAAAAGGTAAGGAATGTTAAAAACGCGCCGAACCATATTTGTAAGGCGTGCTATTCACATAAAGGAATAAATTTCCGCGCGCATACTATGGTTAAATCATTACAAAAAAATAGTAATTTACTAAGTAAAGATATTTTAAAACCTATTCAAATTCCGCGCATAATAGATCGCTTTTTTAGGTTTAATCATCACGGGGAATTGATAACGTAAAATAATAGCTTTACATCTAATAAAAAAAATTATATAAAAAAAGTATTATTAATTTTATAAGGATATAGAAAAATGAAAACAATAACATATTGCAATAAAGAATATAAATTACCAGTCAATAATCTATCAATTGGTGATGATCCATTATTTCAAGTAATCGTTCAAAATCCTATTAGCGGTTCGCGCTGTACATTACCCGCGTTTGCGGTGGCCGTTTATGATTTTATAATGGGTTGCGAATTAACTAACACATTCCGTAAAGATCAACGAAAATGCTTAGACTGGTTCAGGGTTAATTTTCCGCGCCAGTATATGGAATTATTAGACTAAAATAAATATACATAATAAACGTAAAAAGAGCGGTTAAAAATAACCGCTTTTTTTATATGTAAAATTAACGCTTTACATATGATAAAAAAAATTATAGAACTTTAGTATTATTAATTTTTAAGGATATAGAAAAATGAAAAAATATGCTAGTGAATATACACATAAGATTGTTGTAGATTTTTTGAATAATCAAAATGATCAAATAATAAGTAAAATACTTCACTATAAGGACGCGCACAACGTACCATTAGATATTTATCTTATATCATCAACTGAGTATGAAAATGTGCGCAACGAAATTGAAAAAGATTTACGCTTGCGCTTAGGTTCATATCTACGGATAAAATCTATTTTTGATGATAAGATTATAAGAACCATGATCCACAATTTTTTACTAACTATAGATTTTCCAAAAATATCGGAAAATATTTTAGATGATTATCAAAAAAATAACTTAAAAGATTATGAAAGTTTATGCGCTAAATTAAGATTAGAACCCGAACAACATTTTGTTGAACAATAATTTTATATAAATATTTTAAATAGAAAATAGCGCTTTAATCGGCGCTATTTTTTTTTATTTGGATCTATTGAAAAACTAAAGTAATTTATATTTATTAACAATTTTTTTTAATAATTATAAATACTTATGACAATAAAAAATGAAATAAAAAAACCGCGTGGCCGTCCGCGTGGATCGTCAGGTTCTACTATCCGCGCCATTACTGTTATAACAAATGAACTGGCCCGTTCTTTAGATATTTTGAAAACTGATCACAATACAACATTAGCCGAATTGCTCGCTATAGAGTTTCAAGAGTCACCAAGCCGTGTTTTAACCGCCGTAAGTAGATACTTGCCAAAAGAAATAAACGTTGCTGTAGGGCCGTCTAATCCATTCTTAGAGGCTATTCAAGAAATAAATACAAATATAATAGACGTCACGCCAAGCGAAGTTAAAAAAGATTGATTAGGTTTTATCAACCTATGCAGTATTTAAAAAAATGTAATAAAAACAATGACTTATGAAAATATGACAGCCACCCAACCCATAATTTATATGCGGGGTGCATTAAATTTAAATTACCCCCCTCATAAATATTTGACATTTTTCCCAGGCACATGAAAATATTGTTTGACTCTATTCGGAGCATAACTTATATTTAGTGTTATATGGCAATACTAGCACCAGTTAGTGATTTTATTGTTTCATTTATCTAGATCCTTTCAAAACACGGCCTTGCAGTTTTTTACATTTCCTGCAAGGCCTTGAATTAAATGACAGAAAAAAAATTAAACGATGCGGCAAAAACACTTCTTGCTTTGCGTGACGATCCTGTGTTGTTCGTGCGCACCTGCTTAAAGGCAGAGCCACAAGACTGGCAGAGAGAAGCACTACAAAACATAGTTGAAAACAATAGGCTTTCAATACGTAGTGGTCACGCTGTTGGTAAAACTACATTCCTTTCGTGGACAATCCTTTGGTGGTTGACTACGCACTACCCCTGTAAGATCGCCGCTACAGCTAACTCTGCATCACAGCTAGAACAAATACTTTGGTCAGAGATACAAAAATGGCACAAGATGATGCCACAAGGTTTTCAGGACGAACTTGAGTTTCGTAGTGATAAGATCACTCTCAAGAACGCCCCCGACAGTTTTTGTGTGGCAAGAACGAGCCGACGAGAAAATCCCGAAGCATTACAAGGCTTCCACTCACCAAACATGCTTTTCATCATAGATGAAGCATCTGGTGTCCCGGATCTGATATTTGAAGTAGCGCAGGGTGCTATGAGTACCCACGGTGCAAAGACTATAATGGTCGGTAACCCCAACCGTAGTTCTGGATATTTTTACGACTCTTTTGGAAAAAATGCCGAAAGTTGGAAACAGATGACAGTGTCGTGTCTTGATGCGGAAACGGTTGATCCACAATATGTTGAAGATATGGCGCGTCAGTATGGCGAAGATTCTAACGTATACCGTGTTCGTGTGCTTGGTCTACCGCCAGAGTCAGACGATAATGCCATAATCAGTCGTGCTTTGGTTGAGTCTGCTGTAGAGCGAGATGTAGAGCCTATTGAAACCTTTCCAATATGGGGTATCGATATTGCACGTCATGGCTCAGATAGATGCGCTCTTGCAAAGAGAAAAGGTAATGTGGTTATAGAACCTGTCAAACACTGGGGTGATAAAGATCTGATGGAATCAGTCGGTATCATTATGGCCGAGTATGAGTCTACTCCTTTCAGCGAACGTCCGAGTGAAATATTGGTAGACTCAATAGGACTGGGTGCGGGTGTTGTGGACAGATTAGTAGAACTTGATATGCCTGCTCGCGGTATAAACGTGGCAGAGAGTTCAAGTATGTCGCATAGATATATGCGTCTGAGAGATGAACTTTGGTTCAAATGTAGAGAATGGTTAGAGCAAAGAGATTGCAAACTTCCAGATCAAGAAGAACTTATAAATGAGATTACAAACGTACAGTACGAGATACTATCTAGTGGTAAGTTCAAGGTCGAGTCAAAAGACCAGATGAAGAAAAGAGGTTTTAGGAGTCCCGATATAGCTGATGCGCTTATGCTTACTTTCGCAGGCATAGCGGTACGTGCTTCCGGCAGTGGCGGAGGGTACAGGTTCAATCAGTCGATTGATTATGGTTCTGGAGGGTGGATCGTATGATTAGGGACAATATAGTTGATTTTCCGAGGCCAGAAGATCTTGATATAAACGATACAGAATTTTGGGAACATTGTTCTGAAATATATCGTGTTTTTGCAGATCTTTCTGTGTCTTTGATGCGTATGCAAGTTGCGGATAGTGATGAGGTAGCAGGATCTTTATGTGTTGTAGCATACGCACTCTTGAAAGCAAAGAATATGTCTGATAAAGAAATATCTGAATTTGCAAATATGATATTTAAAAGACAAAAGTAAAACCACCTACTAACAAAGTTACAAGCGATAAAATATATTATACACATCACTAATTGTTGTAGGTGGTGCAGGAGTCAACATGGTAGCAAAAAAATATCAAAATCCAAAAGGCGGACTTAACGAAGCAGGTCGTAAATTTTTTAAGAGAACAGAGGGAAGTAATCTTAAAAGACCACTGAGTAGTGGCACGAGTAAGCGACGTGTTAGTTTTGCGGCAAGGTTCGCAGGTAATCCAGGCCCTATGAAAGACAGCAAAGGTCGTCCTACACGACTTGCTTTGGCTCTCAAAAGGTGGGGGTTTAATTCAAAAGCAGAGGCAAGAGCCTTTGCCAACAAACATAAAAAAACATAATGCAAAGCAAACTATTTAGTTTTATTGAAAGTGTTACAAATGTATTAGTTGGTTTTGTTGTTTCTGTTTTAGCTAATATTTTAGTTCTACCTTTATTTGGTTTTTACCCAAACTTAGGTGAAGCTTCAAGTATTGGTGTAATTTTTACAATCATATCATTATGTAGAAGTTACATTATAAGAAGATTATTTAATAAAATAAAAACAAATAGGAGGTAAAGATGAAGATGTACATGAAAAAAATGACTATGAAAAAAGGCGCGAAAAAGAAAGGCAAGAAGAAAAAAGGAATGTCTTATGGCGGTAAAAAGAAATAGCCGCAAGTTCGCAAGAGTACCAAAAACAAAAAAGGGTGTGCCAAAGAAATATGTTTCTGGTTCAAAAAATCCAACAGCAAGAGAGCGTGAGATTTTACGAACAAGAAGATTGTATAGGCAAGGTAAACTCACAAAAGCTATGATGGATCGCATCAGCAAGCAAAGGAGTAAAGGGTAATGTCAAGATATAAGAGTATACCAGGAGCGGGCAGATTTTCAAAAGGCACGCTTGATAAGGTATACAAAAGAGGTTTGGGTGCATACTATTCTTCGGGATCACGTCCAAAAGTATCTGCTCACCAGTGGGCGATGGGACGTGTAAAATCGTTCGTAAGTGGTAAGGGCGGTGCTAGAAAAGCTGATAAAGACCTGCTAGGCAAGAAAAAGACAAAGGCTAAGAAATAATGGCTATGAAAAAAAAGTTAACTAAGCGTCAAGAAGATGCACTAAAAAGACATAAGGCAAAAGGAACTCATACAAAAAAACATATGGATAGCATGAGAAAAGATATGATGAAAGGTATGACGTTTACAGAGGCACACAAACGTGCCATGAAAGGTGTAGGTCGATAATGCCCTTTAGTAAATACAGTCCAAAGCAAAAAAAATTAGCAAGAGTTGCAAAACCGCGCAACAAAATTACAGGTGCAGATTTTAAGGCTTTACAGAAAAAAAGAAAAAAGAAAAGGTAATATTATGCCAAAGATGGACGACAACACTTTTAAAGGTCTGATTGATGATCATATGCTTGATGCAGTAAATTACTATGATACTGAATATTCTGCTGACAGAGCCGAAACTCTAGACTTTTATTTGGGTGAACCTTTTGGTAATGAGGTAGAGGATAGGTCGCAGGTTGTTGCAACAGAGGTAAGTGACACTATCGAATACATCATGCCACAACTTATGAAGATATTTCAGTCTACAGATAAGTTTGCACGTTTCTTACCAAGACAGCAGGAGGATACTGCCGCCGCAGAACAAGCAACTGATCTTGTAAATTATGTTATAAACAACGAGAACAACGGTTTTGTCAGTATGTACAACTGGTTTAAAGACGCATTGTTGTTCAAAGTTGGTGTTTTAAAAGTATTCTTTGATGAGGACATAGAAACTGTCGAGGAAGAATACAAAAACTTAACAGAAGAAGAACTTACTATTCTTTTAGAAGATGATGATATAGAAGTCATATCTCAATCCATCAATGAAATGGGTATCATAAATGATGGCCAAGAGGGAATAGAACTACCCGATGAGATAGAAGATGTAGAAGATATTGAAGAAATCACACAACCAGAAAACCAAATACCTTTATCTATTTCATATGATGTCGAAGTAAAAAGAAGAAAAAATAGTGGGCGTACAAAGATTATGAACGTACCACCAGAAGAGTTTCTATTCTCAAGACGCGCTGTGTCATTAGATACTGCTGATTTTGTCGCTCATAGGACAACAATGAAAGTCGGCGATCTTGTTAATGATGGTTACGATTACGACACAGTATTACAATATTCTGGCTACGCTGATATTGAAAACGAAATGGAAGTGCAACAGCGTTTCCAAGACACAGAAAGTGGTACAAAATCAGAAAGCAAAAATGATCCTACCATGCACGATTGTTTAGTTACAGAAATGTATCTAAGGGCGGACTACGATGGTGACGGTATACCAGAGTTAAGAAGAGTTCTAACTATTGGTGAGGGTAATTTCATTTTAGAAAACGATCCGTTCGACCATATACCATTCTGCATCTTATCACCCATTCTAATGCCTCACAGAATGGTTGGTCGTTCGGTCGCAGAGATGGTGAAAGATTTACAACTTATCAAATCTACTGTCCTACGTCAGATGTTAGACAACATGTATCTGACAAATAATTCAAGAGTCGGTGTTGTTGAGGGCCAAGTAAACTTAGAAGATTTATTAACAGCACGACCTGGTGGTATTGTAAGAATGAGAGCGCCTGGTATGGTACAACAACTTTCTGTACCGCAAATCGGTGCTAGTGGTTTCAACATGCTAGAGTATATAGACCAAGTGCGTGATCAACGTACAGGTTTCTCTAAAGCAAGTTTAGGACTTGATCCGAAAGTTTTACAGTCAACTACAGCAAGCGCTGTTCAAAGCACGATGCAAGGCGCGCAACTAAAAACCGAGATGATTGCAAGAGTCTTTGCAGAAACTGGTTGTAAAGATTTAGCAAAATTAGTTTTGTTGCTGTGTCAAAAACATATGATGAAAGAAAAGACTATTCGCATACGTAACGAGTATGTATCTATAGATCCTCGTGCTTTTGATAACGAGTTTGACATTTCTGTCGAGGTTGGACTTGGTAATGGTAAGCAAGAAGAAAAGATGGCCATGCTATTACAAGTTGCAGGTAAGCAAGAACAATTATTGCAAACTCTTGGATTTAACAATCCTATAGTAAAACCAAGTCAATATGTAAACACACTAGCAAAGATTGTTGAGATGGCAGGTTTCAAGGACTCACAACAATTCTTTAACAGCGCAGAGCAGATAGATCAAATCTTAGCGCAACAACAGCAACAAGCCTCACAGCAAAGTTCTGTTTCTGCTGAGTTTGAAATCGAAAGACAGAAATTACAAGCTGATATTGCTCTTGAAAGAGAGAAAATGTTGTTAGAGTTACAACTTGAACGAGAAAAAATACAACAACAGCTATTATTAAGAAGAGAAGAATTACAAGCTGAACTTGATTTAAGACAACAAAAATTAAATCTAGGCGGTGACATAAGTACAAACCTACCTAGAAGTTAGGATAACATGTCGTTAGACGAAGAAAGACAACGCGGATTGCAAGCTGAGTCGCTCAGAAACAATCCATTACTGAAAGATATATTTCAGAAGTTAGAGAGTTCCTATATCGAAGATTGGACACAAACTGATCTAAATGATACGGAAGCGAGAGAACATGCTTTCTATTTGTTGAGAGCATTAAGAGAGATTGAAATGGAAATTGAGTCCATAATATCCTCTGGTAAGATGGCAACACAACAAATAGACAGCATTGTTCGTAAAAAATAACAAAACAATGAGGTAAAAAATGGCTAGTATTCCGGAAGATGGAACTAACATAGAAAACGCATTAGGCCAAGCCGAAGCGATTAATTTACTTTTGAATAGAGAAAACACCCCTGTCCAGGCAAGTGAAGATGTTCAAGAGTCGGAAGATACCCAAGAGGTGTCCACCCAAGAATCTGAAACTGAAACAGAAGAAGTAGTTCAAGACCAAACTGAAGCTGTTGCGGAAGAGGAAGAAAGTGAACAGTATGATGAAGAATCTGAAGAAGAAGAAGTCGCTGTATATTTAGCAAAAGTTGATGGTGAGGAAGTTGAAGTCACAGCAGATGACTTGATCAAATCATATCAACTAGAGCAAACTGCACAGAAACGATTGCGAGAAGCCGCAGAGGAAAGAAAGAAAATCCAAAGCGATGCACAGCAAGTTGAGGCAGAAAGGAAATATTACGCTGAAAATTTAGCACTATTACAAGAAGCTCTGCGCCAATATCAAACCGGTGATCGGACAGAGGAACAATGGTCTGAATTATACAGGGAAGATCCGATGCTTTATATGAAAGAAAAAGAAGATGTTAGAGATCGGCAAGCCAAACAGCAAGCGTTGCAACAAGAGCAATATGCCTTACAGCAACGTCAACTCCAGGAGGAACAAGCTAAATTACTTGAGAGAATACCCGAATGGAAAGATGCACAAGTAGCAAACAAAGAGAGAGATAGTATTGTTACTTATGCAAAACGGTTTGGTTTTAATGATCAAGAGATAGCGGCAACGGCAGACTCTCGTGTTGTTGATCTTCTTAGGCGTGCATATCTTTATGATGAGTTGATGGCTAAAAGACCAACAGCGACAAAGAAAGTAAAGAAAGCGCCAAAAATGATAAAAGCAGGAAAACCTAAAGGTAAAATTAATGTTTCCGAACAAAACCGAAAAACGGCTTTTGATAAACTAGCGAAATCCGGCCGTAAAGAGGACGCGATTTCATATCTTTTAACTAAATAACTGAATAGGAAAAAACAATGGCAACATTTACGACCACTTCAGCCGTAGGGGAACGCGAGGATTTATCCGATATTATCTATCGTATTGATCCGTCTGAAACACCATTGTTCACAGCCGCCGCTAAAGAAACTACAAGCGGTGTAACAACTGAATGGCAAGTACAAGAACTAGCCGCCGCAGTTGATACAAACCATGTGAACGAGGGCGCAGACTACTCATATGTCAATCCAACGGCTACAACTAGACTGTCAAATGTCCATCAGATTGCCGCACAAGCCGCATCAGTTTCAAATACCTTAGATGTCGTCGATAAGGCAGGCAGGGATAGAGAAACAGCGTATGTGAAAGTAATCAAAGGACTGGAACAAAGACGTGATATTGAGAAGAGTTTATTCAAAAACGAAGCAAAATCTGCGTCAGATCCAAGAAAGACAGCTAAACTTCTAACATGGCTAACAAATGGCGATAAACCATCTGACATGGGCCACGCTACTGGTGACGGTAGTGACACTGCTGACCTAACAGGTACAGCAAGAGCGCTAACACTAGCACAGATCGAAGCGGCTATCAAAGAAGCATACGAAGATGGCGGTTCACCATCACTACTGGTGATGTCACCTGCAAACAAAGTAGCTTTCTCTGGCCTATCATCTGGTTCAGTAGCAACCAACCAAATCACAACAACTGCACCGCAAGAAGCGGCTATTGTTGGTTCAGTAAGTCTATTCTTATCTGATTTTGGTACTGTAAATGCAGTGGTAGACAGACAAGCACCGAACAGCGAGATGTATGTGATTGATACAGACTATGTAGCAATCGGTACACTACCAGGACGTAACTTCGCAGTAAGCGATGTTGCACCAACTGGCGATGCTACAAAGTTCGCAATCATCACAGAGTACGCTCTGATTGTACGCGCACCGAAAGCACACGCATTTATTTTCGGACTAAATACTTCATAGTATTTAAAACACACAGAGGGGGGTTCGCCCCCCTCACATGAGGTTGAGATGGCAAAAAAAATTACAGTTGACACAGACGGTGTTTCAAAAAAAACAACGATGGAATACGATGCTAACGAAGAGCATTACGTATACAAAACTGAACAAAAAATAGATCCAATAAAAGATTTGGCAAAAAGTCAATTAGACTTACATAGGCCAGGTGATCTTATTGGTAACACACAAAAACACTGGCAAAAGGTAGGTGAGATACCTGCTGTTTTATATCACGAACTTCTAGTGAAGTTTGGTGAGCCAAGAGATAACCCAAAGGCATGGCTACGTTGGTTACAGGACAAAGACAACGAAGCGTTTAGAACAACAAACGGAAGATTAATTTAATGGCTTTTAGCACTTACAGTGAATTAAAAACAGAGATTGCAAACTTTCTTGCAAGAGATGATTTAACGTCACAGATCCCAAGTTTTATTACTTTGGCAGAGGCTCGTATGAGTCGTGAGTTGAGTTCAAGAACGCAAGAGAAAAGAGCAAACGCGACAACTGTTGCAGGTGATGGTTTTATATCTTTACCTACTGATCTTAGAAGCATACGTAACGTACAGCTAAATACTGATCCGATCACTATTTTAAAATATCATACAGTCGAAATGTTAGGAAAAGAATACAGCACAAGTGGGAATGGAAAGCCACGAGGTTATACTATAATTGGTAGTGAATTATCTATACGTCCTATACCAGATACTGCATATACATTAGAAATCGTTTACGGTGAGGGCATTGACTCATTGTCAGACACAACTACAAACAATGTAATTTTAACAAGACACCCAGATGCGTATTTATACGGCTCTTTATCAAACGCATACACTTTCCTTATGGACGAAGCAAGAGCAACTACTTATGATGGTCTGTTTACAAGAATTATGTCAGAGATTATCAGAGATACAGAAGATGCCAGATACGGTGGTGTACTATCAATGAAAACAACATATAGAGGAAAATAAAGATGTCAGCGATGTCAAATTTTTTAGAGAATGAAATACTAGATCACATACTCAGAAACTCAGCTTACACGCCTCCAAGCACTGTATACATCGGATTATCTACAGGTAGTTTTGGTGACGATAACTCTGGCACTGAGATTAGTGGTAATGGTTATGCTCGACAATCAATAGCATTTGATGCGGCTAGTGGTGGTGTTTCAGATAATACAAGTAACGTAGACTTTCCGGCCGCAACAGGTTCTCAAGGCACAATCACTCATTTTGGATTGTTTGATGCTAGTAGTGGTGGTAACTTGCTCATACACGGTGCATTTTCCGCAGGTAAGACTGTAGCTACAGGTGACATTCTACGTATTGCGGCAGGCGAACTAGATATAACTGCGGCTTAGTTACATGGCAACTATGGAGGAGTTAGATGCCTTTGGCACGATGGACTCCCTTGATTCTTTTACTTTAGAGCAGTTAGACAACTTAACATTACATAGCGCAAGTAGTGCGGTATCAATAGCACTTACAACTTCTGCAACGTCAAACAGAATATTAAGTGCTTCTTCTGCGGTATCAATAGCAATCACTTCAACAAGTGCAAGTGGATTGATCCAACCTGTAGGTAGTGATGTAACAATATCTATTACAGAAAGTAGTGCGGCAGGTCTGATAAAAACAGTATCAGAAAGTGTTGCAATTTCAATAAATGCAACGTCTACTTCTAATATAATATTTGATGCAAGTGCAGATGTAACCATCAGCATATCAGCAAGTGGTAATGCTAGTTTAATTATGGAAATATCAGCAGGTGAAACTATAACATTATCTGCTGATGTCATAGGTGAGATTCTTGGTGAGTCTTGGTCAGAAGTTACAGTTGGTAGCGAAACATGGTCAGAGATAGCTGTTGGTAATGAAACGTGGACAGAAACATCGCCTGCAACTATAGAGTGGAGTGAATTACAATGATACAATTTGGTGAGTGGTTACCCGATCAAAGTGATTTAGGCAATCCCGGTGTAATAGAAGCTACAAACGTAATAGCAGGTATTCGTGGTTATAGGCCAGTCAGAGGTCTTGCGCCCATATCAAATGCCGCAGATAATTATATAAGAGGCATTTTTGCTACGAGAAAACAAGACAGAACTGTACAACTATTTGCAGGTGATAGTAGTAAAATTTATAAATATGCGACTGCCGACTCTGATCTAGACAATGTGTCAACAACAGGCAACTATACACTAGACGCAAAAGATGTGTGGAATTTTGTACAATTTGGTAACTCAATAATAGCGTCAAGCGGTCATAACCAAGTGTTACAGGAGTTCAATGTCGAAAGTTCAAGTAATTTTGATCCAATTAGTGGAGCGCCTGCGGCAAAACATATTGCAGTTGTGCGAGATTTTGTCGTTACTGGTAATGTCAAATATGGTGGTAATGTACACTCTGATCGTATTTATTTCGGTGGGATCGGTAGTGCTACTGATTGGACTATCGGAACAAATCAAACTGATATACAAGATATACCCGATGCGGGACAGATTACAGGTCTTATAGGTGGTAACTACGGTGTCGTTTTACTTGAAAGAGGTATAGCGCGTATTGAATATGTCGGCAGTCCTATAATATTTTCTGTAGAGAAAGTAAGTAATGTCGGTTGCGAAATGCCAAACAGCGTTTGTTCATTGGGAACATATGCGATGTTTTTTCTGTCACCCGACGGATTTTTTATGTTTGATGGTAATAGAGCAATACCGATTGGTGCTGAAAAAGTTGACACATTTTTTTATGATGACTTACACCCTGCACACATAAACAGATTGACTTCAACGATAGATCCGCAAAATCAAGTGGCCATGTGGTCATATGTGAGTAACGCTTCTGTCGATGGTGAGCCAGACAGAATATTGGCATATAATTACGCAATCAGAAAATGGTCATTGTTAGAATTAGCACATGAGTCATTAGGCACTATCTTACTGCCAGGAACGACACTAGAACAACTCGATAACATAAATTCTAGTATCGACGCACTGGGTACAAGTTTGGATAGTTCCATGTTTGAGGGTGAAACATTTACACTCGGTGCTTCAAAAGATAAAAAGATACATTCCTTTACTGGTGATTTTTTGTCAGCCACTATAGTTACAAAAGAGTTTGAAACTACACCGTTACGATCGTCTGTCATAAACAGCGTTACACCGTATGTGACTTCTAAGAATACAGCAGTGCAACCAACATTGACGGTTTCAGTTGGAAGCAGAAACAAACAGGTTGATGCAGTTACATTTACATCTGCCACTACACTAAACGCAGATAATTTTTGCAACCTAAGAAGTCACGGTCGTTACCATAGAGTCAAAGTGCAAACCTCTGGTGATTTTAGATATGCACTTGGTTGTGATGTAGAGGCAAAGGCACTTGGTAGAAGATAATGGTAGACTTTAATTTTAAAAAGCTACCACTAAATGGTGGGAGTCCTCGTGAGGTTTCAACTGCTGTCAATCTTCTTATAGATGGCAAACATAATGCAAAAGGTAGTGTTACTTTAACAGCATCAACGACAACAACGACAGTAACTGATGTAAGGGTAGGTGAGGACAGTGTTATATTGTTCGTACCGATCACGGCAAACGCATCAGCAGAATTAGGTGCGGGTGGTATGTTTTTATCTTCAAGAGCAAATAATTCTTTTACAATAACACATGCAAACAACTCGCAAACAGATAGAACTTTTTTATACACAGTAAACGGATAATGAAATTTTTACCTATACCATCAGAACAAATAGATAGTATGTGGCCTTATGTAGAACCTGTTTTACAAAAATCAGTGTCACTTACTCCCGACAGAATTGAAACAAAAGACGTATATGATGAGGCAAAAAAAGGCAGTTATCTTGTCTGGATCGTATATGAAGAAAAAGAAGATACAAAAGTAATACAGGCTGTCTTGACTGCTAGAATATCACAATACCCTAAGACGAAAGCCTTATGTATAGATTTTGTGGCAGGTCAGAGAATGAAAGAATGGTTACCGATCGTTATGCCTATCTTTGAAGATCTTGGTAAGGCAAACGGTTGTACGCATATAGAGGGCTATGGAAGAAAAGCATGGCAAAGATATTTAGAAAAATATGATTGGAAACCAAGACATATACAATATGAAAAGAGGTTAAGTAATGAGTAAAGGTAGTAGTGGAAGATCGACGACGACGACTATAAGTAATCCTGTAATACCGCAGTATGTTCAGTCGTTGCAAGAGGAGGCATTTGAAGCGGCAAGACAGTTTCAGCCAGAGGTTTTTTCTGGTGATAGATTTGCGCCACAGAACCCTTTTGAAACACAACAAATAGAAGCGCTCGGACAATTTGGAACAGACACAGGTGCTATTGATCAGTTTCGTGACGCTATAAGTGGTATTGCTTTAGGCAACGTTGGCGCACCAGATTTACTGCAACAAGAGTATGATAGAGAGATAAGTTCTGATTTTCTTAACAGAGTTATCGATGACAGACTAGCAGATACAACAAATAGACTTACATCACAGTTTTCAAGAGCAGGTCGTTTAGGCAGTGATGCTTTTGGAACGGCACTTGGTCGGGGTATAGGAAC
>TARA_R100001163_G_scaffold65806_1_pt1 | contig 18037 bp, 15 predicted proteins | sample TARA_R100001163 | Tara Oceans TARA_R100001163 (sample SAMEA2621285) | marine metagenome | biome: marine biome (ENVO:00000447); feature: deep chlorophyll maximum layer (ENVO:xxxxxxxx); material: "saline water (ENVO:00002010), including plankton (ENVO:xxxxxxxx)" | depth 120 m
ACTTTAAAAAAGATAAGAGATGCAAGAAAGTATATAAACGAAGAATCTTTCTTAGCCGCAGATGATGCTTATAAAGATAAGCTCTTGACTAAATTTGGTGAAGGTCTTGGTAGTTTTGCTACATTCGCTACACCTGGCGTAGCTTTAAAAGTTGCAGGAGCAGCAGGTAAAACAATAGGAACAGGAAGTAAGATTGCCGCAACAACAACAGGTTTTGGTCTTGCAGGTACAGCAGGTGTATCTCAACAAGCTGATCAGATGGAAACATCTAAAGCAAAAGGTATAGATATATCTACAGGTAAAGAAATCGCTTCTGAATTAACAGGTCTTGGAATTGGTTTTACTGAAATGCTTCCTATATTTAGTCTTCTTAGCAGAATTCCTGGTGGTCAAGTTGCTTCAGATGTAGCTGAAAAACATATGGGAAAACTTCTTAATAAAGTTAGAACTAAAGGTGGTAAAGTAGGAAAAGAAGTTGTTAAAGATGTAGCAGAAAAAGGAGTAGCTAGTACTGTAAAAAGAGCAAGTAGAACAGCAGGAGAAGAAGCTATTCAAGAAACTGTTGCAGGGTTAGCTCAAGAACTAGCAGGTAAAGGAATATATGATTCAAGTATACAAGTAGGTGGCAGTGCTTGGGATGACTTTACAGTAGGGGGTATGGTTGGTTTTGCTTCTGATTTACTTATTAACGCAATAATTCCTGGCAAACAAAAGAACAAAGTATCAGCATTAAACAACGAACAAAAACATGAAGAAGAAACAGAGAAGGTTAATAAGTTTAATAATGCAGATGCAACTGAAGTAGAATATGAGGTAGTAGAAGTTGCAGGACAGTCAGCAAATGAACCTGTAGGTTATCAAGTTGTTGAAAAAAATAGTGGTGCAGTTATTACTCCTAGATATAAAAGACCTGATGAAGCAATTAATCAAAAAACAATATTAGATAATCAAAAGAATGAGACTGCTTTACTTCTTACAACCGAAAGTAACGCAAACGATCAAGGTAGATCAGGAGATGCTCAAGGAAAAGTAGCTATCATTCAAGCTAATTCTGATAACGCTAATAAAGTATCAAGGTCAGAGGCTCAAACCATTATTGTTCCTGAAGGAGCAACCGATAAAAAAAGTATTAATGATCAATGGCAAAGTCATATTAATAAAAAAGTAAAAGGTAAATCTAAAAAAGCTCAAAACAAAAGACAAAAATATATTTATGGAAATAACTTTACACCTGCTGAATTACTTGCTGATAAAATTATAACTAAAAAACAATATAACGAAACTATGCAGAACAAAATAGATGCCATGAATATTAAAAAACCTAGTGCTTCTACTAGCGATTTAAATAAAACTTTAAAATCTAAAAACATAAATGAAAAAATAGGTTCAGGCTCTACAGGATCAACTAACTTTCATAGCTATTTAAAAGCTCTAACAGGTAAAGATAGATGGACTAAGTTAAATGATACCGAAAAAAAATATGTAAACGCTAGAATAAAACAACTTCCTAAAGCTAACAAAAAAAGAAAGATGATTGATACAACAGCTAGTAAATATTCCCTAGAGAATATTAACACTGTTATTGAAACTCAAGATAATAACTATAATGAAACAGGTGAAAATCAAGCATACACAATTGAAGAGATACAAAAGATTGCCTCAACGCCTAATAAAATAGATAAAGATGCTACTAATCAAATGGTAGAAAGACTCGTAGATAGTGGAAGACTTACTAAAATTAATTCAGGTAAAGACAAAGGTAAGTATAAATTCTTTAAAGACAGAGGCAAAGCTAATGCTGTAGAGAATGAAACACAATTCCAAAAACAAAACCTTATGGACAGTGAAGCCTTCTTTGAAACACAGGCAGAGTTTAAAGCTAGATTATCAACTAAAAGAGATAAAGATGGTAATGCATTATTAACTCCTACTGAAATAAATCAAATTGCAAAAAATAATTCTCAAAAGAAAATACAAGATTTAGGTCTAGGAAATATATTGGAAGAAACAGATGCTGATGGTGCAGATGTAAGAACAAGATTAACTGCTTCAGGTTTGTCAGCAGAAAAAGGAACTACAGTTAGAAAAGAAAAAAACAAAGCAAGAATTAAATCTTTAATAGAAAAAGAATTAAAGAAAAAAGGTTTAGATAAATTAGGTATTGGTGCAGCCGTTGGTAAAATTTTTAGTAGAAAGAAAGGTGGAACTATAGATATAAGCGAAGGAGCAGGTGTGTATATTCCTTCTTTAGGTCAGGTTATTTTAAACTATGATACCTTTCTTGATGTACTACCACAGAATTTAGATTCATTAAGTGACAAACAAATCCTCTCAAGAAAATTAATTCTTAAAGATAAAGATAATCAAAAAACTTTTGACACCACAATTGGTGGAACTATTAACCACGAAACTATTCATGCCTTAAAAGATTTAAATTTATTTACTCAAAAAGAATGGGTTGTTCTTAGTAATTATGTAAAAAATACAAAAGACCCTAGATATAAAGGTAGAACTCTTGAGTTTACAAATGAAAAAGGTCGTAAACTTTCAGTAAAAGACCCAACTTATCTTGAGGTACAGCTACAACAAAACGCAGGTCAATTAGATGCTGATGGCATGATTGAAGAGGCAATAGCAGAAGCATTTGGTGTATACACAAGAAACCCAAATAAATTTAGTGGTATGCCTAGAAATCTTTTCCAAAGAATATTAGATACTCTTACATCTTTCTTTACTGCTTTTGATTCATCAGGTCTTACAGCTAATGAAATATTTAGTTCAATACAAGAAGGTGATCTTACTAGTTCTGAAAGATTGTCTGATGCAACTATGGATACGAGACCAACAGAACTTACTCAAGAAGAAGAAATAAAGTATCAAAAATTTACACCATCAGAAAGACAATTTATAGAAAAATTGGTTACGCTAAATGATTTAGTAGATGGTGCACCAAATGGTTCTGTAAGATTGGAATCTATGGATGCAATAATAGATGCAATTCAAGAACAAGCTGATAGACCTAGAGTTAGAATGACTTTACTTCCTCGTAATGTTCAGGAAATAGTCAGTAGTTATTCAGGTTATATAAGATTTAATACTGATAATTCTATAAGAAAAAGAAGACAAAATAGATTTGGCGATCAAATTAAATATCAAAGAATTAATGCTGAAACACAACCTCTACTAGATGTAGGATTGCCATACAGTGAAATAGGATATCAATTAGATGAATGGTTTGAAGCTAATGGGTCAGAGGCAGAGAACGCATCAATAGTAAAAGTAAATAATCTATTAAAGAAAACACCTACAAAAGAAACATTAAAATTAGATAGAACATATCTTAATGACGAGGGTGAAGAAAGGACAGCATTTAAAAACTTTGCAGAACTAAAAGAAACAATACAAGAAATTTTAGACGAAGGTACTTTTGATCCCAATTGGTATTTAAAGATTGGGCAAGAAGCCGAAGCAATAGTAGGTAAAGATAACATGGTAGAGTTTTCTGTGTTATGGGCAATTACATCAGCTTCAACAACCCCTGAATTAAACTTTCAAAATACTTTAGAAGTAATGTCTGTAGCTAGAGGTATCGATCCCAAAACAGGAAACAAAAAACACAAAGATGTTTATTTAGACCCTAAAGGTTTTAAAAGAAGAGTAAATGCATTGAAGATGCCAACAGGTTCTAAATACACAATAGATGAAATAGGTCAGTTTTATCAAGATGCTAATTGGACAACTAAGACAGATACTTCAATTAAAACACCTATCTATGGATTAACAACATTGATGGTTAAAGATGGTGAGTATATGCCATTTATGGTAGCCGATAGATGGATGTACAGAACGATGGGTTTTACAGATGCTATATCAAGAAGAGCACCTAGAAGATCAGAAATACATTATGCTCAATATATGGTCAAAAAATTAGCTAGTGAACAATATACATACAACAATGGTAAAAATACTAGAAGTCTAAGACCTGATGAAGTTCAAGCATCATTGTGGTTTGCAATAAGAAATAATTCTGGCAACAAACAGAAAACACCAGGAACTATACCTTCTATTTTAGAAAAATCTAAAAAAACTATAGATTCTGTTTCTTTTGCAAAAGAAAAAAACTATTGGAGTGATGTAGGTAGTTTTATTAATAAAGAAAAACTTGATCTTAATCCTTACGAAAGAATTACTTATGTAGGTGCAGGTAAATTTGGAACTTTACAAATGCCTATGATGAAAGAGCAAGAACAAGAAAGAGCATCAAAATTATTTATAGAGGTTAACCCTGGTAATGAAAGAGGTTATGGAAAATTAACAGATGAAAATGGTAATTCAGTTGAACTTACTTATGAGCAAGTAGATAGATTAACTGAAGAGGTTATGGACTCAATAACTGATGAAAATGGAAAAATTAATTTACTTAAAAAATTAGGCATTCCTCATCAGGTAACTAAAACTCATGGTGCATATGCAGGTGGTGTAAGCCCTAGTTATGTTATCGATATATTAGGTCAAAGAATTGATAGCACCTTGCTTTCTGATATAGCTAAAACATTAGGTGATGCATTAATGCAAGATGCTGTTGTAACAACTCAAACTAATCCTGATGGAACAAGACCTGCTTCTCTTCTATCAAAAAAGGTTAACGAAGGACAAGAGTCATCTTTTACAAATGAAGAAATAACATTAATTAACGATGCTATAAATTCTGAAGGTGGCATATCTGATTACTATAATCCTAATCAAAGATTACCATTAGGATTTACAGCAAAGTATATAAACGATTCAATATTAATAATTGATGAGCAGTATAATACATTTGATAACGGAGATTTTTCTCAAGAAAGTGAAGATGCTAGGGTTCAAAGATTTGTAGAATTTCAAGCATATATTCAAGAAAGATTGTCAAACATTGACGGATTACCTGAAATTGAATATAGTACATCTTATACCGATGGGGATTATATAGATGACTATACAGAAGCGACTTCAGGAATTGGGTTACAAACAGACACCGAAGGATCATCCGATATACAAAACGCCGCAGTCAGTGACCTTTACATCCCAGCGTGGAGATCGTTCACCAACTTCATCCAAAACGAAGGACTAACCACAGAAAATAATGTAGCACCTTACGAGAATGCACAAACAACTGCATTAACTCAGGCTATCTCACCTAATGAAGTTAAGTATCAAAGAGCTAGAGCTATATTACAAGAGGCTAACGACAATTCTAAACCTAATACTACACCAAGATTTAATTTAAAAACTACTTCTCCATTAGCACAGACTACAGTTTTAGAGCATATAGAGAACGAAGATAAAGTAGGTATAAACCCTCTTGATGATGGAATTAAATTTCAAAGAACAAAGAAAGCAGAAACTCCTCTTGGTGATGATTTAAATGTTAAAACTGAAAACATACCATTTGGTCAAATGGCAATTGAAAAGTTAAGTGGTCTTGGTAAAGGTTTTAGATTTCATGTACTAGATAAACTTGAGGCTATTGAAAGATCAAGTGCAAACTTTGCAGACAAAGCAGGACAAACTTTACTAGCTAGTACGAGTGCTATTGGTGCTGCTAGATTAGGTGAAAGAGTTAAAGGTATTATTCAAGAAACATTAACTCAAGGTGGAGTGCCTTATTATGATTCAGCTTCTGTATTTGAAGGTGGTACTCAAAGAATAAATAAAACTTTTGTAGATAGAAATGGAAAAACACAGAGTGTTCATTTATTAAAAGCGATTGCTAACAATGTAAATAAAGAAGGAGAAAGTTTAGAAAGTCAATTCCAAGAGTATGCAATATACAGAAGGATGAAAGCATTAACTAGCGATGAAAGAAAGAATAGTGAGTTTGCTAAAAAATTAAAACAAGAAAACAATGCTCTGTATGAAAAAATAGTAAATGATAAACAAAATCTTTTTGAACAATTTGAACAAGACTATCCTCAAACAGTAGACTTGTGGGAGCAGTGGCAAGCATACAATGACTCTATATTAGAATACGCTAGAGATGCAGGTATTCTAAGTGATGAATTAGCAGAGTATTATCGTCAGACAAGTGACTACATACCTTTTTATAAAGCACATGAAGATTTAAACTCAGGTAAATTTGATTTATTCGGTGAAGATGTTTTAGGCAATACAAGAAAAGGTATTGAAAAAGTAAATGATAAAGTTCTTACAAGAAAGTTAGATCAAAATTTTGCACCAACAGAACTTGTTCCTGCTTACGAAGCAATGCTTGGTAATACATTATCTATTATGCAAGTTAGTGCTAAAAACATAACTAGACAAAGATTGGCTAGAGAACAAAGAGCTTTAGGAACAGGTACAAATATTGAGTCTTCTCAGATATCAGATGTCGGACAAGAAAATGTATTCATGTACAAAGAAAATGGTCAAGAACAGTATATGCAAGTAAATGATAAAGCATTGGTTCAGGCATTAGAGTCATATAATTCTGATGGAACTATGTCAGCTTTACTTAATATAGTAGGGATGCCTTCTACTGTTTTAAGAGAATTAGTGACAAGAGACCCTGGCTTTATGGTAGCCAACCTTCTTCGTGATACTATTTCTGCTTACGCTACATCAGGTGCTAACTTTATTCCTATCGTTGATAGTGTAAGAGGATTAGCTACTGATCTTGATAATATTAATAGATTTGGAATTGTTTCAGGTTATGACCTTTCAAAAGATGCCCTAAGTTTAAATAAATTTATTGATAAAGAATTAAAAAAGTTAGATGTAGAAAAAAATGGTGGGGTTCTTATGAGGAAATTCTTCACACCAATGGGTATATGGGATACATTAGGAGAGGCTACTACTCGTTCAGATGCGGCAACAAGACAAGCTGTTTACAAAAAAGTATTTGAGGCAACAGGAGATCAGTATGAAGCCGCATATCAAGCATTAGAAGTTATAAACTTTAACAGAAGAGGAGCAAATCCTTATGTTAGAATAGTAACAACTGCTATACCTTTCTTAAATGCTAGAATGCAAGGTCTTGATGTATTGTATAGATCAGGAGCATCAGACTTGTACACAAGAAGAACAGGAAAACAATCAGAAAGAAGATACGGAGCAATGCAATCTCGTTTTGGAAAAGGAGATGACGAACTTAAAAATCAAATGGTAAGTAGCTTCTTTGGAAGATTGGCATTGTTAGCAGGTCTTACAGCAATGTATTGGTTAATGGTAAGTGATGACGAAGATTATAAAAATTTAACACCTGAACAAAAAGATAATAATTTCTTTATTCCAATTACAAAAAATTACTCAATTAAAATTCCAATTGCTTTTGAGGTAGGTGTACTAACTAAAGTAATACCTGAAAGGGTTCTTGAGTTAACACTTGGAGATGACACTATTAGAGATACAAAAGAAAGTGTATTTAGAAATATAACTCAAACATTAAAGATTGATCCTTTAAACTTTCAAATAATAGCACCTTTGAGAGAAGCTGTAGAAAATAGGAATAAATTTACAGGAAGACCTATTGAAAGTTATTACATGGAAAAGTTAGAGCCTGGTGCTCGATCTATGGATTATACTAATGAACTTATAAGGGTAATTGGTGAATCTCTTAATATATCACCTATGAAGCTAGAACACATTGCAAAAGGCTATACAGGAACTATAGGGGGTTATATATTAGCTTTAACTGATAATGTAACTAGAACAATTACAGGAACTCCAAAAGCTCCATTTAGACCTTCTTCAGTACCATTTGGTAGATTTGTACAGGATGATTTAAGAAGAAGAGGTCTACAAAATCAATACTATGATTTACAACAAGAGGTAGATAAGGTTGTGGGAACAATCAATAGTCTTAAAAAGAAAGATAGATGGGATAAAGTAAAAGCATATCGGTATGCAAAGAAAGACATCATAAGTATTAAAGCTGAAATGAATGGAATACGAAAGTATATGAAGAATTACAGAAACAGAAGAGATAAAATATCAAGAGATGAAACTCTTTCAAATGAAGTAAGAAACCAATTACTTGACGAATTAGAATGGGAAAGAGATCAAAAATTAATGGTAATACCATTACTAAGAGAAAGAGCAAATTTACCTTTTAGTGATAAGTTTAATTTTTAAAGGGAGAAAATATGGGGAGACAAAAGGATGACTTCTATCCTACTCCTCCTGAAGCAACAGAACTACTACTTACAGTAGAGAAGTTTAAGGGGGATATATGGGAATGTGCAAGTGGTAATGGTGCTATATCAAAGTGCTTGCAAAAAGCAAACTATAATGTAATATCTACCGATCTTAACGACTATGGATACGGAGAAACAGGCAGAGACTTTCTACAAGAAACTAAATCTTTAGCAGACAATATCGTCACTAATCCACCATTTAAATTAGCAGAGAGCTTCATACAGAAGTGTATAGAGCTTGGGATAGGTAAATACGCTATGTTCTTGCGACTTTCCTTCTTAGAAAGCCAGAGGAGGAAAGAACTTTTTGAAAACTTCCCTCCCAAAAGAATATGGGTAATGAGTAAACGCATGACATTGTGGAGGGGAGACCAAAAAAGAAATGGTTCAGGTACTACTGCATACGCATGGTATGTTTGGGAAAAGGATTATAAAGATAAACCCCAACTGTGGTGGCTATAAGCTAAGTATTCCCTAGGGAATATTTAATATTTAAAACACGCCAGGTGTTTTACCAGCTCATAATATACTTTTAATAGACTATAAACTTGAGATAATACTAAACAAAGCTGTAGCAATAAGCTGAACAACCATTGTTATTGATAAAAATTTAGTAAAATTCATATTAATCTCCTATAATAAATTCATCACACTGTTTTTTTCTTGAACCACAAGAAATTCCATAACCATCTTCATGGTGTATGAACGAGCCATCAATAGAAAGTTGGTAGGAGTAAACGATGACAAGACTTATGATGTTAACCAATAAGTTCCTCCAACTTTTATTAACTAAGAATTAAATTCCCCATGATTTTTTCCTTATTTAAAAATAAACAAGACCTCTCATTGAGGTATTATCAAACAAAAAAATCTAATTAGAAGATTGACATTACATTTTTTTTTAGTATAAAAAATGCCCTCCGAAGAGGGCACTCATTCTTATTTTGTGATGTTCGCTGTTGGTGATTTTCACTCACATTCTATGACTATAGGGTTCGGATGAGTTGGTTCAATCTCGTACTCTGATGTTCTAGTTTCGTAGTTCATTTACACTCATTGATGTTTAATAGACCTGATTCATTCATATGTAGCTGATGTTCGCAGTCCATGATTCACTTATCATGTGTGATGTTCGTAACTTGTGGTTCATTTGCCTCTAATGATGTTTCAAAGCCCATGATTCATTTATCTTTCTTGATGTTAATTTGCTCTGATTCATTTTATAACTGTGATGTTCCTGTTTTCTGATTCATTCAGATTCGATGATGTTATTCTTCGCCCTGATTAATATTGACACACTCGACCTTAGGTAATTCTTCCTTAGGTTGTGCAACAACTATTAACATACCAAAGAATATCAATGCTATAAAGAGCAAAAATTTTTCATGCCATTTAAGTATAGGTTCTTTTTTAACCATGTTTAATTTTCCTTCTAAGTTTTTTTGCTTTCATGTTTTCTTTTTTAATTAAATCTCTAGCCTCAAGGTCAATTACATATTTTTCCCATTTAGTTCCTCTTAATTTATCAGCATCTACTCTTTGAGGTTTATGCGAAAACATTTTATTTTTAGACCCCTTGGGTTTTATTTGTCTCTTACCCATCTTCTAATATCTCCCATTGATTTTGAAATTCTTTAATCCATATGATCTGATCTACTGTTAAATTTGGATAAAACATTAACATCTCATCAGCAGATTTTAAATCATCATCAATAAATCCATTCTTAATACCCCATAAAGTGTATTCGTTTGTTAATTGATTAATTCTCTCATTATAGTCTTGTGCTTGTTTTTGCATTATTTTCCCCCCAATGCTTGTTCTATTGTATGTGGTGGCTCAATTAAATGAGCATGATCTAAGTGTGCTATTGCGTATGGAATAGGTGCTTTTCTTCCTGTTTCTTCTTCAAGCCATACAGCATGAAAATGTGATAAGAATAATTTAACAACCCATCTTTTTGCTATAGCATGGATATGAGCAGGTGGTAGTTTACCTTTAATGTAGCACTTATAAGCATCAGTAGTTTTACCAAACTTTTTCTTTGATAGCTGTGCTTTTGCATGATCTTTGTAATAACCTTGCTCATTCCTGTCTATTTCAAACTTCTTTCTTTTGGCATACTCTTGACCATAAAAAGCATCTTCAGACCCACTTACTTTTACAAATGATTCACCTAACTTCCAACATAAGTTTTTAAGTGATGCATTCCAAGGTCTTTTCATTCCTTTCTCCCAAACTTGGTTAGGGTTTAGACCTGCATAGTTCCATATATGACCTGCTGTTGGTGCTTTATTGATGTCTATGTGTGCAAGTAAACCTGCCGATAAAACCCCTGCTACACCTTTATTGTGTAACAACCACTTACCAACAGGTCTATTTTCCACATAAGTTTGGAGCAACCTCCTTATTTGTTTTTCTAAATAAAGAGATTGCTCTGCAAGATAAGTCAAAGCATCATGCTCTTCTCCGATTTTAGAAGCCTCCCTGACTTGAGCATCTAATCGAATCCTATCATCTTGCATTTGATAATAATAATCTACCAACCATCTAAGTTCCGAGTTACCTAGCTTGATGGCACTCTTAATTACATCTTTATTAATTTTAGCGATTGGTGTTAAGTGTGTTGAATAGTCCATTAATTTTCCTCCTCTATTAACTAATACTGACTAATATAATTATTAATTAATGACTGTCAAGAAGTTATTTTAATATTTTTTATGTACGATCATTGTATCTGAAGTTTAATACTCTTTGGCTCTTAATCTATATTATTCTTATAAAACATAAAAGAACAGTGAATGATGAAATGATGTGTAAAATTTTTTCCATTAGGCTCTCCATAGAAAAAATATATATACCTATTTTTATATTAATCAAATCAATTTTGATAATCTTATGTATTTATTTCGTTAATATCTATATCAGTAAATAGAGGTGCGTCACCCTCCAATCTTTTACGCATTATTTCTACATAATCAGGGTTCAATTCAATAAGAACAGCACTTCTTTTTAATCTATCAGCAACAAGTCCTGTCGTTCCACTGCCACCGAAAGGGTCAATAACAATTCCTTTTTCTGTTTCATCTGTATCGCAATCACATTGTTTAGTTAAAACAATTTTCTTTTTAACAGATTTAATATCATCAGTTTTAAATTCTATATGAGATAATTTTTTATCCATATCATTAAATTCTTCTGACCAATCATTGACAAAATCTCTACACTTATCCCAATCCTCTACTGTAGGAAAAGAAAAACCACTTTTATCTTTGCGAAACCAATGCTCAATCTTGGTTAATGGTATGTCTGTTGATTCTGATAGAATTTTAGCATTTGTTCTATCTCTCATAAATTTTACAAATTGATTCTGTTTCGGTAGATCAGGTCTAAATTCTATGATGTTTGTTCCTCTGTTTGCATGAATACCTTGCCTATGATTTAGTTCGTTGACTTCTGTTTTATATTTACCATGTGTCTTAGACTTTTCTTTTAACTTTATTTCTTGTGGTATTATAATTTCTTCATTTTTATATGCTTCACCACATTTCTTACACACCTTTTCAGGACAACCTGCAAGTATACAAGGTTCAATTAGCTTAGTAGGATAAACTGCAAAGTGAGCTTCTTTATATGGTTTAGGATTAACAGTCCAAACACTTCGTTTGTTTCTTTTATCATAAATCATCTTTCTTTCTCTAGTTAAGCCATTAAATTGATTTTCTATGTCTTTAGTTTTTTCCATATTTATAGGAGTATCTTTACCCCATCTTTCTCCTACAGCTTCTTCCTTTATAGCTTCGTAGTCGTAGTAATATTTCTTACTTTTAGATAATAAAAAGATATATTCATGTGCTTTGGTGCATCTGTCTGTCACACTTTCAGGCATTGGATTAGGCTTGTGCCATATAATATCTTGTCTAAGATACCAACCTCTTCTTCTTAATTCAAAAGCCAACATCCAAGGAATACCTGCTAAATCTTTTGGTTTATACCCTGCTACTTTTCCTGTTGGTTTACCATATTTAACACCTGCATCAATATGGTTCTGTTGAATAGTTCCATCATCACAGTATTCATATCCTCTTCCACCACCTATATAAGAGTCGCCAATGTTTAACCAAAGAGTTCCCTCAGGCTTCAATACATCTTTAACTTTATCGAAGAGGTCTGCCATCTTATTAACATATTCTTCAGGAGTTTCTTCTAATCCTAACTGATCATCTTGTCGAACAGCACCACATCTAGGACACTCTGACTTGTAGATACCATCTCCGATAGCACCCTCTAAGTTTTTTTGTCCTGTTGAACATGAATCTGAATGTTTACTGTCTCTCTTATGAGAACAACTTGGGTCGCCTCCAACCCAAGTTGCTGTTCCGTAATCTCTCAACCCCCAATAAGGTGGTGATGTTACACAAGTATCGATAGAATTTTCTTTTAAATCATCAAGTATATCAAGAGAGTTACCCTGTAATATTTTTATAGTCATTACTAAAAAGGAATCTCATCGTCTATAGGTTCTTCCGATGAAGGTGGGTCAACTTTCATATTGTCTACTTCAGTAGGCACAGCTTCAAGACTTATATAAATATAAGGATCATTTTTTTTAGTCATCCTTTCCCATAAAGCAACTTTTACTTTTGCTTTATTAACATTTTCAGGGTCATCAGGTGATGTGTTATTTTTTGCGTATAGCACCATGTCTTTTAAGACATCAGGGTCTATGAATATATCACCTGTATACTTTGGGTGTTTATCTGTAGTTTTATATTTATTATTCCATGCGTTTCCACCTGATTTTTTATACTGTTGTGGCATTATTTGTCTCCTTTTAATTTTTGTTTAACAGATTTAGTTTTTGCAATTACTTCATCGTAATATTTAGGCATTTCTTTCTTTAGTTTTTTAAAGAGTTTATTGTTGATAGGGTCTTTATAAAAATCATCAATCTCTTTAGGAGTAAGATTGTCTGAGTCTAAATAAGAATCATATGCTTTCAAAAACATTTCTGATTCTGTTGTATCAACTTCTTCTTCTTCCTCTTTAATATTCCCTAGGGAATCTTTATTTTTTGGTTCTGTATCAAATGTTTCAGATAATGTTTTACCTTGTTGCTTATCAGGTTCTTTTCCATAATCAGCTATATCCTCTTTCAACTGAGCATATAAACTCATACCTAAACCAAAACCAACTGATGCATTCTTTACGAAACATCTCATGATATTATTGTTTACAGTTTTTGCATCTAAGTTTGTTGTTGAGTTACCCTTAAAATCCATAACAGGTAGCCAAAAACTTCTAGTATGACCATGAATAGTAATTGTAGTTCCTACTTCACCTGTTCCATTTTGTAAAAGTTTGTAAGGCATATCGTCATACATAATTCTATCCCAACTATAATCATCGCCATACATTTGCATAAGAATGGTATGAGCAACACCCCAAGAAAGATACTCAGCATCTCCCCATCCCATATCTTTTTTATCTGAATAAGATGAAACATCCACCTTATACAGTTCATTCCAAATCTCACTAAAAGATTTTTCTTTGGTTTTATTTTTTTCAGTCATTTATTTTTCCTCCATATTATTTTTATACTGATCGCAAAATTGGTTAACATTACACCAATCTTCGCACCTATTAGCTTTGCCTTTTGTTGACATCCACCTCTCTTCGTCAGAACATATCACATCTTGTGTGTTTTCTAAAGCACCAATATGTAATCGTATTCTTTCTTTAATAAATTCTTCTATCTCTTCTTTCTTCCAAACCATAATTGGTTTTACAAATATGGGAGACCTTGGATAAGTGTTAGAGTTCTTTGACCTAGACTTACTCCAATCTTTTAAGATTGCTTGTATCTCAGCAGTAGGCAAATTATCTTTTTCAAATTCTAAAGAATATAAATAAGCATAAATATTTAATTGTTGTTCCCACTCAATCTTATCACCTAAAACTGCATAAGCAGATGTCGTTTTAAAATCAATAATTTTATTCTGCTTTTTATCTATAAGATCAACACACCCTGATATAGTGTAATATGTTCCATCAACAACTATACTAGAGTTAATTCTCATTTCAGTTATAAGTTCTTCGTCATCAGCATTTCCATCCTCAAGCATTTTGTGAACAGATGTACCAATAAAAGATGCAATAGTGTTTGAGTAATCCTGTACTATTTCATCTTTGTTTTGAATTGTTAATGCTCTAACCTTAGGTGGTTGTAATAATTCTGTAACAGAAAAATCAGCATCACCTTTGTTATAATCCCATGACTTATGTATTCCTCTTAATATTGGAAGAGGTATCGCTTTGTCGTTTTTGTAATGCATTTATTTAGTTCTCCAAATAACTATGCTTTCTTTGTTTTCTCCAAACATAACTGAAAATTTGGGAAGGTCTTTTTCTTCCATACCATTTCTTTTTAGTTTAGATAAGTGTCTTTGAATAAAGGCTCTTATTCTACCTATCTTACTTTTAGCCTCTTCGGTAGTGCATTGCATGATCAAACTATCTCTTTTAATTTGACCATCATCATCTTCTCTTGGAGGTCTAAGATCATTAAGAGGTATGTTGTGCTTCATCATAGCACCTCTACCAAAGACTCTAGGTGGTACTTTATCTCTTTCGATAGTCCACTTTTCATTATTGATTGTCATTGTTTTCTCCCTGTTGTATGTTTAGGTTTATAAATATCTTAAACAGAGGTACATAATAAGTATATTTTCTGATATGTCAAATAGTTTCATTAAAACAATAATAAAAGGTAAGTCTATGGATAAGCCTGTGGATAAAGATAAAGTTTTAACAGGTAGGGTTGGAATTATTTTAGATATTTTTTCAAATCATCTTCACAATATTCATGAATCATCTATATTAGATGTCCTTGAGGGGTATGCATATAAAGATAATAAACAAGTAAAAATAAAATTGGTTAGACATCATATCGATGCAGACTATGAACGAACAGAGGTAAAAGTATTTCCTTTGTTTAATGAAATGGAAGATTGGTGGAAAGAAATAGAATATTTAGAACATAACGATGAAGATATAAACTAACAAGAGAGGACTTATGGGAGAAAGAGATTTAATACACGATCATGTGCGTCATTTAGATTTAGGGCAACATAGAATTTTTTGTCCATCATGCCATCCAACAAGAAAAAAACACAATAGAATGCAGAAAGAATTAGCCGTCAGTGTAAATGCTGATGAAGTAAAATATTATTGTCATCATTGTGGTATTAACGGAGGTATGAATAAAAATTACACAGCGTCATCTGTGGTAGAAAAACAGAAACCAACGATAAGAAACGATAAGGCGAGAGAAATTATGAGAGAGATAAAGATAGATAAATATAAACACAACGATGAAACAATTGATTTTTTAAAAAGCAGAAAGATAGATGAAGATGTTATAAATAAGTATTCTCTAGGGAATGTTTACAGTTTTCAAGGAAGGCGTAGGAATGGGATTGGGTTTCCTTACTACGATAAAGATAACAATATTAAATCAATTAAGTGGAGGTCTGCTGACAAAGATAAGTTGTTTAGCATGGAGGGAAACTGTAATGAGTTTTTTAATATCAATAATGCTCACGACAAAAAGACTTTAATTATATGCGAGGGGGAAGTTGATGCTTTAACTTGGCTTACTGTTCTCAAAAATAATGATTCAGTTGGAGTTGTTAGTGTGCCTAATGGAGCTCCACAAGCTGTATCTGATGGAACTATGAAACCTGATGAAGATGTTAAGTATAAATATGTTTGGTCTGCAAGAGAACAATTAAACAATGTTGAGGAAATAATATTCTCAGGTGATGATGATGATCAGGGAAAGGCTTTGTGCGAAGAACTCGCTAAAAGAATTGGAAGAGGGAAGTGTTGGACTGTTGACTTACATCCATACAAAGATGCAAACGAATGTTTACAAGAAGAGGGTGTAGAATTTTTAAAAGACAGACTTAGTAAAATTAAACCTTATCCTGTTTCAGGATTGTACAGGGCTAATGATGTTAAGTTAAAAGTTGAAGAACTATTTAGAGATGGCAAACCTACAGGCTATCAATTGCATTCAGCAGTATCATTACAGATTGCTCCAAAGATGCTTACCACAGTCACAGGTTTACCAGGGTCAGGCAAAAGTAATTTTGTTGATGACTGTTGTGTTTACTTAGCTAAAACATATGGACTCAAGGTCTGTTACTGTTCATTTGAAAAACCAATGGCAGAACATTTGACACAATTAATTACCCATGTTTCTAAAAAAGTTTTCTTTGATACTCCTGATGCACAAAAAATAACACAGGATGAACTAGATGCCTCGATGGATTTTATTAATGATCATTTTGTTTTCCAAGATTTTTCAGGTGGTAGGTCTACAAAGATTGAAGAAGTGCTTGATGTAGCATCAGCATCTGTAATGTGGGGTGCTAAGATTTTGGTTATCGACCCATACAATTGGATTGAACCTGAACAGAATGCAAATATGTCTGAGGGGATTTCAAATATGTTATCGAAAGTACAAAATTGGGCAGTGGCAAATGATTGTCATGTATTTTTTGTTGCCCATCCATCAAAATTACAGGACACAAATATTCCTGAGGGTATGCAAATTGGTGGGTCAATGAGTTGGTTTGCTAAAAGTGATAATGGAATTACTATACATAGAAATAGAAATGCATATGACCCTGAAGAAAGAGAACCTATTTGTAAGGTTTGGAAAGTAAGATGGTCTTGGTTAGGTAAGTGCGAAACGATAGATTTAAAACATAACCCCATAACAGGGTGCTTTTCAGCTAGACACAAACCTCCTGTTAGTTGGGATTTTGCAGATGATATCCTCAAAACATAAGTATTCCCTAGAGAATATTTAATATTTATAAAGCCGGGCTCGAAAGCTCGTCACACTCAATAGAATCCTTTGCATGGTAAAAGAACAAAAAAAAACACCCCACTCCGAAGAATGGGGTGAACTAACAAAACGATGTATTATAGTTAACCGAAACTAATATTATAGTCAAGACTTTCTAGTAAATCTTTCCATCTTTTCATAATCAACATTGCGTCTTCTCTTGGTAAAGTAGAACAGTGATCTAATATTTTATTATTTAAAGTATAAGTAGCTACCCTTAACTGTTCATCTCTTGGTATCTTAGCGAACTTCATTAAACACCTCCCAATCTAAGATGCGTTCAAAAGTTTCCACTTCAACTTCATTAGCTAACTCATCATCAGTTTGGGTATCGCAATCCCATTTCTTTTTATTGTTTATTAGGATTGTTTCCATCCTTGCGTTCATAAGATTTTTTTGTAATTGTTCGTATACTTTTTTTACAGACATAATTGTCCTCCCTTGTTAGTTAGGCAAAATTACCTAGACGACTAATCTAAATCAAAATCCATTTCAAAATCTATTTCATTATCAGGAATTGAAGAACTAAATGGAAAACCTGATAGCACTGCAATCTGTAAAACTTTATCTCTGATCTTTTCTAATTCTTTTTCCTCTCCAAATAAAAATACTACACAACAAACCATCATCCAAAAAGAATCTTTCTCAACATCATCATTATTGTATGTAAGAATTATTTCTTTCTCTGTAAAATTTAATGAAAGAGTATCACCTACTTGATGAATAATTTTTACCTTTTCATCATCTTCTTCTTTAAGTCTGTCTCCACTAGGGAAGTCTAGAATTTTTACCATAATAATCAATATAGCTGTTTAAATAGTCAAACACAACAAAATCGACCTCTATAAATGACCATACAGCGATATCATGGGTATGTTTAATGATGTTTATAATCAGAAAAAAACACCTCTTAAATCGCTTTAAAATGGCTTGATAATAAAAAAGGGCAGA
>TARA_R100001163_G_scaffold65836_1_pt1 | contig 17955 bp, 11 predicted proteins | sample TARA_R100001163 | Tara Oceans TARA_R100001163 (sample SAMEA2621285) | marine metagenome | biome: marine biome (ENVO:00000447); feature: deep chlorophyll maximum layer (ENVO:xxxxxxxx); material: "saline water (ENVO:00002010), including plankton (ENVO:xxxxxxxx)" | depth 120 m
GCTATCTAAAAACGCCGCCCCCACGGTGATAAAAAAGGACTCAAAAAACAATAAAGATAAAAATAAAAATATTACTACGGCCGCTCCCAAAGCCTCTGTTATAAAAGTCCCTTCACGCCGACCTAAAATAGATCCAAGAGTAATTGAGAAAGGTCTAGAGTACATAGATAGGATAGACGACAAAGAAAAGAGGGAATACATCCTTAAAAGATTAGAAGGACTTCAGAGCGGTCAAAATAATCTGGATAGAAAAATTGATACCAACGAAAGACGTCGTCAATACGATGAACGTCGTCGAGATAAATGAACATTCCTAAACATAATTTAATAGAGTTTGTTAACTTGGTTAACGAATGTTGTGCTGTTATGGATCACGATTATGTAGGCGAGTGGATAAATAAACCCAACCCAGATTTAAATATGGATACGCCAATGGATATATTTAACAGTGAAGGAGCGGAGCGTATTTACAGGCTCCTTTATTTTATTGATATTGGCGAGGCAGACCTTTAAGCCCCCGCTTTAGGGAAAGAGTTGATTATTGATTTCGTACCGTCCGGATATTTCTTATAGGTTATGTACCATACAGCGCCCTGTATAGTTTCTTCAACTGTATATTCCCCAACTTGACCTGCTGATATTTCAGGTGAAGCCTCATCGTTTGCAATAACCTTCTCAACAAAAGCTTGGTTGTCTACAAACAATTCAAAACCCCTGACCAGAGCACTTGTCCCTCCTTGCAGGAGGATCGAAATAGCAGATCTTTGGCTTACTGATATAGGGGGAACGGTAACCGACATAACGGTATCTGAAGTAAATGTTACAGATTTAGCAGGAAACTTATCAGAATAATCTCCAGAAAAATAAAGCCCAGTACTTTCAATATTTGATCTATCATTATATTTCCTAGGGTTTTCTATAGTAAAAAAAACGTCACTAACTTTATCAAAACCTTGGCCCGTTAATGTTATTTGGGTTCCTGTTATCCCTCCACTTGGGCCAAAACCCGTTACGTCTACATATGTTCCATCAACTTTAAATAAAGTGGGAAAATAATTTATTAAATTAGGAATAGTTTGACTTTGTATGGGATATGGATCTCTATAACTTTGATAATCAATAATGGAGAATTCCTCTACTTGCCGAGCATAATCCTCCCCACCAAGACACGGACTAGCTAAAATAAAATGCCCAGTCCCTATAAAATTATCACCTACCACAAAATGAGTCTTACTAAGCGGGGATGTACTGTAAGGACTATACACCCCACTTTCAAAACCAGTAGCGCTCACAGCTACAGCCATTATGCCAGTCTTTTCATCTGGGAAATGAGCTAAACTCCACCCTGTCCCTGTCATTATTCCGTATTGCCCACTCCCACTAAGATTTTCGGTCCCAAACCCTGCTGACTTATCATTTACAAAAAAGTTCGAACCGGTTACTAAAAAATTGTCTCCTATATTAATAGCTCCTCCCGCACCAAGTCCTGTCACCCCTTCTACCCCGGCTAAAGGCTTAAACCCGCTGGACTCTATTAGTATCCCACTGTTCTCTCGGCCGGTCATTTGTATTGACCCCTCTAACACCCCCGTGGGGACATAACTTCTTATGGTCTCAGAGTCTCCTACAGTAGTCACTAAAGTGGAGTCCTTGTGAACATACCCTCCACTGGAACTGGGCAATCCAACACTCATTCCGTTAAGATGAAATCCGCTGATTAATATTTCACCCCCGGGCTCAACATAATTAGAAAACCCACTCGCATTAAGGATGTTTAAACCGCTAGGAAATTCTCCTGTTCTACCAAGGAAATCCACAGTATTAAAAAGGCCGCTCCCGCTATTTATAGTTTGAGGAACACGTATGGTAACATTTTCATATTCTCTATTTAAAAAATTATCTTCTACAATTTTATTTACCCTGCCTGAAAGTTCTATCCCAGTTACCAAATTTAATCTTTTCCCAGAAATATTAATTAAGTCATTTTTGCTAAATACTTGATCATAGTTAATATCTCCCGTCGCACTTACGTAAGACGGCTTATTATCTTTTGTCCCTATCCAAAACCCACTAATAGAAGGCGAACCCGGAACTATATTCAAAAGGTCAGGTGTAGTTTCATTTCCCCCGCTAGTTAAAACCTCTATCCTTGCGCTTGCTACATTTTCATTAGGTGTAAATTGTATCCCTGTTATATAGTCACTATTAGCAAAAGGCGTAACGTCACTTCCTGTTATTAAAGTATCTCCTATTTTTAACCCAGTAATAGCTTCGAAAGCTCCAGATATAGTTATAGTAGTTTCATCCACAACTCCGGTAGTTGGAGAGAAGCCGCTAATAACCGGATACTCATAAACATCTAAAACCCCTCCTAAGTTACTTATAGTACTACCCCTAACATTGTGCAATCTCAACCTATAAGCCCCCGTCTCAAAACTATTGGGATAAGAAAATCTAACTTCTGTATTGTCAGACCTAAAACCACTGAGAGCCAGATCTGTAACCACATTGGTTATTGAATCCTTCACTAAAGACAGCCTTAAGTCCCCGGAATAAAGATTGGTTCCGGTTATTGTTCCTGTTTGATTCGGCGAGATATTTGTAGTGGGATCTATAGCCGTAACCGTAGGCACTCCAAATCCCACAAATCCATCACCATCAGTATGATGGGAAGTGTCCTCTCCGTACCTGCCTGAAATAACAACGTCGTAACCTTGTTGAGTAGTTATAGCTTGAATACCGCTTCCTACAGTAAGCGTAACAGAGTCACCTTGTTTGTTCTCTACGATAAAAGCACTTGTATATTCAGTCCCAGCGCCTACTGCACCTCCAGTTATATCTGCGCCAAGTATGTCATAAAAGTTATCTCCTCTTACCGTTATAACTTCTCCCGCCAATCCAGAAGATGGACTTATAGAAGTAATAACAGGAGTACTATATTTTAATAAAAAATCTGTATTTGAAGGAAAAGCTTCTGGGTAATGATTAGAATAAAGAAAAACATTGCTGGTTCCGGTAGGGCATGTCGTAGGAATTTTCCCCGTCAGAACACTATTCGTAGTACCCACTATATTAAATAGCCCAGTGGAACCTTCAGTGCCGAAACCTACAAGATAACCACTAGCGCTCCTATCGAAGTTTTTTGCATCATAAAGTATTTCAGGTATAAAGTTAAAACCTGAAATAGCAGCAACATCTCCAGTTTCAACAAAAGCAGTTGCCGATTCTCCCGGAATAGTTTGAGGACTCCAAGGACCCGAGGCCGGATTTGGACCTATACCAGTTATGTCAGCCAAAGACTTGAATGTCAAATTAGCGTCCCCGCTGTGAGACAAACCACTTCTCAATAACAAATTTACCCCTCCCCAAACATCTCCGCTCGGGACTTCCGCCCGAACAATCTCGGAGGTAACAAGTGAGACAGAACCTGTTATATTATTAAAATTAACCCCGGTTACTGCGTTAAAATTTCTACCTAAAACGTCAACATTTTGCCCTGTTGTTTGTTGGCCTGTACTTAATCCTGTTATCTCTGGGATAATTACAAATTCATTTGGCGAAATTCCACTTGATTCAGAAGTGCTACCATTTAGCCCAGTACGCAGGGAAGAAGATACTGATATCCCTTCCCATTCTGCCCCAGAAGGCACTATAACATTTAATTCATTTGGACTTGTTATAAAGAATTGACCGGTCAAATGATCTGCATGACCAAATCTTACATCAGTTATTTGGTAAAAGTTTTCTCCTGTTAGTTGTATTAAGTCTCCTGCTTTTCCCGAATAGGTTTCCAGTTCTCCAACTGATACTTGACTAGCCGAATCTAACACTACGTTAACGTTGCCTAATGACAGAGTAGATGAATCAGTTTCTACAAAAATTTCACTTGAATAAGCAGCTGCGGGAACAACTCCTGAAATACCAGTGGTATCTAAATAATTAAATGTATCCACTTGGACGTCGCCAAAGAAAACGTTCTGAACAAAGTCCATATTGGAACCGCTCAAACTAAATATTTTCTTAGGTCTAAAAGTTGGCATTTATATATTTCCCTCCGATCCTGTGGTCCCTATACCTACACAACCGCTTGATCCAAGGTTATCTATTATAGCAGCAATAAAGGTATCTCCTGCGGATAAATTGTTTTGAGTGACATTTATTGTTTGTTTTATATAATCGCCAGCGGCCGAAGATAGGTTTCGAGTATTAATGACTCCCGAGCATGTAAAATTCTCTACGGTTTGAGACGCCGTGTTTTTAAGGTTAAGGGATATCTTGGCATCTGATCCGCTAATAGGTAAATAACCAGTAGGGTTATCTATTTCAAAATTCATGTTTACAACCTTAGTCCCAAAGCTTACGTCACTAGGTATTGTTTGATCCATCAAGTAAACTGGTTGAACTTCAGAATTGTAGTTGTAGGTCCCCGCTATAAAATTATCCACTTGAAAAGGCGCACTTGTCCCATCTTCAGCTACTCCAGCTGCAAAATCACTTTCAATTACAGCCTTTGATATATTAAGAACCTCAGTACCTTCAGGAGCTTGCGCGTTAGTGGCTACAAACTCCCCACGTACAGAGTCAAAAAAATTGACGGTAGCATTAGCTATAGCCGGACTATTTTGATTGAAGTTTACTGAATATGAAGTTAAGAATCCACTTTCAAAATTCAAGCCGCCAAAGTTACCGGACATTTTTTGAGTGGTTAGCTCCGAGGCTCCTCGGTCAGGTCTTTCTCCTTGCCCTGTTATGAAAGTTTTAAAGTAATCTTTACCTGTTAAATAGTAGGAAAATGTTAATGTGCCTCCAATTCCATTACCAGCTACTTGCGACTGAGTGTGCCGCTGGGTCATTAAGTAATTAGGGGATAAATTAGCGCCTAAAGAAATCGCAGCGTTAGAAGCTAGAATTTCTTCATTATTGATTTTAAGTTTAGCGTTGTCTGCAGTATAAAGCACATTAATAAACTGAGGTTAAATTCTTTTGCGTTCTTACTATGTCATCCATGCCAGCAGACATCGCAGTAGATACTTGAGTAGCTCCAGACAGTCCCACCTCCATAGTGTTACCAACGGTATTTAAGCCTTTAACTTGCATGGTTAAGTTTTGCCCAGCTTGATCAAACGCTAAACCAGAGTTGAAAACGTCTTCCGTAATCCCTAAAGACTCCTGCGCAGTAGTATAAAATGTTGTTGTTGGGAATTCTTGCCCTACTTTGTAGACGGGAACGTGGTTAAAAGAAATGGAGTAATCCGCGGAGAATATAGTTCCGTTTTCCTGAGCGGCAGGGCCAATAGCCCTTTCTGCAGCGGTAGAAGCAATAGAGGTCCGGAATGTATCTAAGTTTGTGTACCTACCATGGGCTATCCCAGTTGCCAATATGCCAGTCTGGGTAGCGTTTCCGGCAAATTCAGCTATATAACCCGATACAGGAGCCACTTGATCCCCGCTTCCGAAAAAAGTAAATCCGGCGCTAGAAGTTGATATAGTATTACTTCCTACGTTAAACCCGTAAGAGTTTAAGAATCCACTACCAGAAACTCCAGCAAATTTTATTTGGACACCGCTAGCATGAGAGCTAGTTGAATTTTTTATTCCGCTGGCTAAAAAGTTAACTATATTTCCAGCTAGAGGCGTATTCCCCACCTTGCCTCCTCCATTTTCCCCAGTAATAGTAGTTAAAAAATTAAAACTTAGATCACCTTGCCTAGCAGCGGCAGGAAATTGTCCCAGAGCACCTTTGGTACCTATAGAATAAAGTGGCTGCATTGAATTTGAAAAGCTCAATGAGCAATCTGTCGCCAATAACTTTTGAGTAACGCTACCAAAAGTTAATTCTACCGCTGCCTTATCGTAAAATACCGTTGCCATAACCTTTTATTTTAAATTATTACACATTTTTCACCTCAATATGAAAGATCTCAAGTTAAAATTTACTACCGCATTAGAATCTGTACTACCTTGAAACGATTCTGACGTCAGAAGCATGTTATCAAAAGAGTACCTTAATAATTCTATATTTGTGTTATTTTTTTTCAAAGTTAATGTAGTATTTTCAAAAACTGTTTGATCAGGAACAAATCTCATATTTTTTATCTCATAGTCATCCACATCTAAAGAAAAGTTTACGTTAATCTCTACCGGTGTCCCCGCTATGACATTAGTAGGCTTGTCATTATCTAAAGCGTAAATAGGAATTCTGGGAGTGGCTATATCTACGCTAAATGAAGTCATTCTGTTAGTGTTAAATTCATCCAAATTCACTTCCATTGAACTGTAGCTGGGTATGTTTAACGAGCCCGGATAGTTGTCAGTAGGCAAATTAGTCAAGTCTCCCGTCCCAAAATCCCCATAAATAATAGAAGATGTGTTGATTTGAGGTATTTCCCCTATCCCGCAAGAGCAAGAAAATGTCTCCATATACCCTTCAGTGAAGATAAATTTCTGCGATCCGTAGTCTACGACACCACTAAAAGCATTATCCCCCGTAAAGTTTTGCATCACATTCATCGATGTAGTGGGCGCAGAAGGGGATAAAGTATGAGTAAATAAGGTATTTACTTGTAAATTAGCAGTTTGAGCGCCTTGAGGAGCGTACTGTATCTCAGTTATTCCCAAATTACTCAATGGGCGCGCGACAGACTCGTATTGTGCAGATATTGATTGCACTCCCTGAATCCCACTACCATTGATAGTGATTTTTTCCGCATCTCTCCTAATTCTTCCTAACATTACCTTATCTTTATTTTACACTCTTTTTTGTGTGTAATATAATAAATAAAGGCTTAAGGGTAAAATGGCATTAAAAAGCATATACACAGTAAAGGACTGGAGCGCTACAACAGCGTACTCTAAAAACGATATTGTATTAGTGAGGAGCAATATAGGGTCAAGTGGAGTTCCTAAAAAAATTAAGTATTATTATGCTTTAAAGGATAGCACTAACGAAACCCCGCCAACTTACAATAACCAATACTGGCAAGGCTATGTAAATGTAAACAACGTCGATATACCTTATTTTTCATGGACTCCCTCATACAATGTTGCCGTAAACCATAATCCCAAAACCGTTACGGTGAATTTTGGAAATAGCTACGAACAGAGAATACCTGACGGGATTTTCAATAATTTAATCCGCATAAACGCTAAATTTGACTTAAGGAGCGAGGCCGAAGCGACTGCAATAATCCACTTCCTAAGAGCCCGCAAAGGCGCGGAGAGTTTTTGTTTGAAGTCTTTACCCGCTCCTTATACCGATATACCCGGCTCCGGATATAAGAAACGCTTTGTATGCTCTAATTTCCAGAGTAATTTTGCCTTTCATAATAATTATTCTATTACAGCTTCTTTCATTCAGAAAAGTAATTAAAAATGCCCGACTATAACTCTCCATCTAAATCTAGAACCCAGTCTTCTATAAAAGCTTTAAGCTCGGAGATTAATAACCTTGAGCCATCATCTATTGTCACTTTTTTTGAGATAGACCTCACAGAGATAATGGAAGCCAACGATATTACTAATTTAGGCGTTGAAGCTACTGCTTATGGATTGCCTGACAGCGCACAAGACAATATATTAAGATTTCATAATAATATAAACATATTTAATTCTTATCTAAAGTGGCAGGGTAACACTTACTACCCCGCGCCGATTCAAGCAGAAGGGTTCGAGGTATCAAGTCGAGGGACTTTACCGACTCCTGAGTTCACTATATCAACACAGTCAGAAGAAGGGATTAACCTAATGGGTTTACTGCGATACCAGATACGAAAATTTGGAGATGTCATTGGGGCTAAAGTCACTAGAATTAGAACCTTCGCTAAATTTCTTGATGTAGATAATTTTTTGAAAGTTGATTCTTCCGGCAATGTTAACACTAGCTTCCTTACTAACATGGCAAGTGAAAACCTTGGAGAAATACCTCAAGGCTTTGAGCCTGATCCTTACGCAGAACTCCCTAGAGATATATACTTTATCGAACGTAAGGTATCTGAAAACAAAGCGATGCTTAAGTATCAGCTGGCTTCCAGCTTAGATTTAGAAGGATTGACTCTTCCTAAGAGAGTTATTTTTGCAGATAGATGTATGTTTCAGTACCGAGGCCCGGGATGCTGGTATCAACATTACTATGACGAAGAAAACAATTCGGGTAAGTCAAAAGAAGTAATGAAAGTTATCGAGACAATTTGGTCTGGAGCGGGAGCTGGGAACTGGAGTAATGTTACCGCTCGGTTTCAAATCACTGCCGACGGAGCTTACTCTTCAGGAGGTTCAGGCATCGCAGTAGACCCCGAAAGCGATCAACTTTTTAAGAAAGGGGAAATTTTTACCTTCTCAGGAGGAGGCTCATTAGATCTTTCTGATAATGTGCTCGCTACTAAGAATAAAGATATTTATCCTGCTTCTTCTAGTTTATTCTTTGGGACCCTCACAGGAACAGTATCAAATAACGAAACAGCTAGTATAAATTATTCTTACGGGACTTTTACTTCTAATACTAATAATGCCAATCTTACTGCAGCAAGAGCAGCGTCTTATTCTAACATTTATGTCAGTATAGCAGAATCCCCATCTTTCACAGTTAAATCTACTCAAATTTTTCGTTTAAGTTTTAAACTAATTCTTACTAGTGGGCAAATACCCACCTTTCAAGTCATTAACTCAGTAGGACTTAAAAAGGTTGGCTGGTCTAATCGTGCGACCCCTACTGACTTAGGCAATGGAACTTACAGTGTAGATTTTGAAATTAATAATTCCGCAAACACGGCCAGTAACAACGCAAAAATACAAATTTTTAATTCTGCTGATTCTAATTTTAATCTAACTGATGTAGAGTTAAGCAGAATGAGTGATGAAATTCCTATTATACGCAAAGCGGGGCTTACTGATCCAAATTTAAAATACAAGCTTCTTCCTACAGAGGCTCCTCCTGTTGCTACAGATAATGATGAAAAAATAGTAGACATTATTCCAGATGTGCAAGGTAAATTTACAGACCAAGGAAGATGGATCAGTAATAAAGACTATGCAAAAGGACAATATGTTTATCAAGAAAAGAACGATATAAAGTATTATTACGTAGCTAAAGTTGATACTCCAAAAGCTACACCTCCTCCGAACAGTGATTACTGGGTAGCAGACCAATGCTCTAAAAGCTTGAAAGCATGCCGTATGAGATGGGGCACTGAAGGCGCAGCCTTTAAAGATCAATCCTGCCAATGCGTCATAGGGGGCGCTGTCTCAGCAGGTAAAGGCGGCCTTCCTTACGGAGGATTTCCGGCCGCTAAAAGAGTCCAACAAACACTAACTTAAAATGCTTACAGAAGATATAAAAAATAGTATTAAGTCTCATGCGCTTGAAAAAGCTCCAGAGGAATGCTGTGGATTAATCTTTGACGATGGCGTTAAAATGAATTCTTTCAAATGTAAAAATGATGCGCAAAATCCGTTAGTTAATTTTTCAATAAATCCCATTGATTATTTAAAATGCTCTTACAGGGGAAATATTGTAGCTACTTATCATTCCCACAAAAACAATGACATGTTTTCTTACTTAGATAAAGAGAACAGTATTAACCATCGTCTTAATTATGTGATGTATAATATAAAATCAAATAGCTTCCATCACTATAATTACAAAGAAAATAAGATTTCTTATTTAAACATTCCTTTCCAAGTGGGTAAGAACGACTGCTTTACGTTAGTTAGAAACTACATGAAAGAAAACCTCTCTATCGAACTCCCAGAAGAAGTAATAGGAGCTTATAAAAAAGGTTCGGAAAAAAAAGATCTACAAAAATCTATAGATCTCATAGAGAAAGTTTCCCTCGATTACGATGAAAGAAAGTTTTTTAAAGTAAAAATCGGAAGTAAATCAGACCTTAAGAAAAATGATATTATCGTGCTTGGTTTAAAAGGAAAACCTATGCATTTAGGTGTATTTCTTGGAAACGATTTAATGTTACATCACCCGAGAAACAAATTCGCAACTTCAGAACAAGTTAATGAAAAGTTTTTTAACAGGCTTCTTTACGTTTATAGGATAAAAAAGATATGAACATGACAGAAATAAATCTTCACGGAGTACTAGCCGAACAAATGGGAAGGAAACAATGGAACCTTGCTATTAGTAGCGTAGGAGATGCAATTAGAGGAATTCAAGCTAACACAAAAAAACTTTATCAACAGTTAGTAGAAAATGATAAAAGTAATATAAAATATAGAGTCCTTATAAATAAAAAAGATTTTCTTTTTGATGAGAGTAAAGATCCAAACTCAGAAGAAGGTCTCAGGTCTTCTGAGTTGATGATGAAATTTAAAAAACTTAAAACTATAGATATAGTTCCTGTTTTGGAAGGGGCTGACGAAGACGGTAAATCCATACTTGCCATTATCGTGGGAATAGCTCTCATAGCAACAGGAATCTTTGCGCCAGTCGGCATGTTTGCCGCCCCATTAATTATGGGAGGTATCGGCCTAGTTGTAGCAGGGATAGCAAACCTACTTACTCCTGAACCCGAGTTTGATGATTTTAGAGAGATAGAAGGAGGAGGTAGACCAAGTTATATATTTAGCGGCCCTGAAAACACAGTAAGAGAAGGTGGCCCTATTTTCGTGGGTTATGGCAGGCTCCTTATAGGCAGTCATGTTATTCAAACATCTCTAGATAATTTCGACACTGACGCTGAAGTAACCCTCAATAATACTTGGGGAATGCAAGGCGCTGGATCACTTAAATACTTCGTTCCTAATGCGGGCGATAAATTGCATAAGAGAACAACAGAACCTGATTGGGGACAAAACGGATAAGTCATGGGAGAAAAACAAAAACAAGCAAGGCCGGCGGTAGTCGATATCTCAGCAGTTGTAAGAGACGGCGATACTTCATCTCCAGTCGTCACTGATTCAAGCATAGAGGTAGCTGATCTTTTATGTGAAGGCCCAATTAAAGGGATAGTAAGCGGGACTTATAGATATTATGGTAAAATGGGAGAAACAGGCTTTCAAAAAGTCACCACTCCAGATGAAGAGCTGCCTTTTGGCACATTCGACCCTGAAAATCTTTATTCAGCGACGGGCTTAAATAATACTAGTAGCACAGAGTTAGGTTTTTTGAGATCTATTTATTGGAACCAAATACCTGTAGTTGACAAAGATGGATATTATAATTTCAATGAAATTAATGTAGAGTTCACTAAAGGTGAAGCTCAAGGAACTATTCCTTCTTTAAATACAGAAATGGGTGGAGCTGCTTCTGCTGAAATTTTGGACTTAAGTGTTCACAGGAATATAGGGGAAAGACTATATGGCCCTGATATTGAAGGAGGAGTCTTAGCCCCTAGTGTCGACACGCCTGCTTCATTAAAAACCGGTACTAGAATTGATAAGAACGCAAAAACTTATACCGTCTTCAATAAAGAATGCAGCTCTTTAATTGTTAATATTAAAATTAACACCTTGCAAGAAAATATAAGAAAAGGGCCTAAAACATTTCGCAGTAATAATGAATTAAATCCCGGTGGAAGCGCTGCTGTGGGTTACGGAGATACCAAAGCGCGCTCTATTACATATTATATTTATTATCAGCCAGTATTTGATGAAAGGTTTAATCTTGGAACTGACGCAACTAAACAAGCAGGGACTAACAGTTCCACCACTATAGAAGACCGTACAACAAAATGGTATGGCCCCGTGAGAGAAGTAGTCACCGGTAAGATTGACCAAGGTTATGTTAGAGCCACTAAAATAGACTTAGAGACAGAAGTAGGGAGTTATAAAGATGAAGTAGGTTTCGATGGATGGAGAATTAGAATTGTAAGAACTACCCCCGAGCCCCTTACATCTTTTTTTAGAGCTGTAAGCTTTGTTGACTCTATTGTAGAAATATATGGAACCAAGCTAAGGTATCCTTATAGCGCTATGGTCTACTCTAAATTCGATGCAGAAAACTTCCAAAGAGTCCCTGCTCGAGCTTACGATACCCAATTACAAAAAATTAAACTGCCTAACAATTACGACCCCATGAAACGCACCTATGGGAAAAGTGACGCAGGCACAACTGATGGAGGCGCATCTAACAACTACGGAACTGACCCTGATAATTTTTGGGATGGTAATTTCCATATAGAGAAATACTGGAGTGATAATCCTGCTTGGTGTTTTTATGATCTGCTTACTAATGAAAGGTATGGACTAGGTGAGTATGTAAACGAAAGCGAGATAGATAAATGGGCTCTCTATGAAATATCTCAATACTGCGATGAACTAGTCGCCGATGGATATGGGGGATTAGAGCCGAGGTTTTCCCTGAACCACTTGATAGTCAACAGGCAGGAAGCTTATAAATTGATCAACGACCTTGCTTCAGCTTTTAGAGGGCTGGCTTATTTCGCTAATGGTTTAATATTTACAGTTCAAGACTCTTTCAAGAAACCTATATACCAACTTAATAATTCTAATGTTGTTGAGGGAGATTTTAGCTACTCCTCTTCTGCCAAAAAAGCGCGCCATACTGTGGCTATTGTAAGGTATATAGACAAAAGAAACTTCTTTCAACCAGCTATAGAGTATGTATCTGATGAAGAAGGGATAAAAAAATATGGAATAAGACAAGTTGAAACGACTGCAATTGGCTGCACCAGCCGAGGACAAGCACGAAGGTTCGGTTTGTGGATATTAGCAAGTGAGAAAGATGAAACTGATACTGTTAGTTTCAAAATGGGCACCGAAGGATCTCACCTCAGGCCCGGGGATATAGTCCAATTATTTGATAATAACGTTAGCTCTTTAAAATATAGCGGTAGAACTAATATCGTAAGCGGTTTAGCTTATGCTAACACTCCAGCCGCTGACGGACAAAGCTCTAATATGACTGACGTTGCTCGTCAAAGATTTAGCGCTGCTTATGATAGTGTTATAATTGATTCAGCTTTAAATTTTGATGCTAACAAAGCTTATACTTTTTCTTTGTTAACTCCTACCTATCATTATGATGCAGAAACTTCTGATCTAAACAGTAGTGGAATAAAAGAGATAAGAAGAAGCTCCCTTCAAACTCTTTATTTTAGCGGCGAATGCACAAGGACTCGAACTGGACAATACGCTTCTGACTTAGAAATAGGAGGATCAGGGGTATGCACTCAAATATTTTTTGCAACAGGAAGTCCTTTTAGCAATACAAACAATAGCGACTTTACATCTCCCACTGGCAATAGATTTGATTTCGATAATTATACTATAACAGGGTATACAAATTCGGGAGTAAACATTGACTCTAATTCAAACACCTCAGTTGAGTATAACGGAGGCTACAACAACGGCGAGAATTTAGTATGGAGTGTCGAACCTTTCTATGAAGATGATGAAGAATTTCCTAACGGAAACTTTTCTAACTATAGAATAATTAATGTAAAAGAAAATCCAGATCAAACCTACGAAGTTTCTGCGCTACAATACTTTAGCGGAAAATATGATAATGTAGAAAGTAAGATAGCTTTTGATAATCCTTTCTTAGATAAGAACCCTCAAACCCCGGGTCCGATTGAAGTCTCAAGAAGAGACCCGACTCGAGATAATAGCATTATAGAAGAATATGAACTATTAAGGGTTCAGTTTGAAACTGTAGGATATGTAGGAGATCCGGCTAACTCTTCTAACAGTGGAATAGATTATCTCATCTCTATAAAAACCGGCCAAAACTATACATTGACTCCTCCTGACATTAACTCTGCCGGAGTACAGACTTCGAATGGGCAGGATTTAGGTTATGCTATAACTCCTTTTATACCCGGAAACCCACCAGCATTTCCAGAAGCAGGAACAATGGGTGCTACTGGTTATGACCTTTATCATAAACCTTATCGACAGACGATAGTGCCGGGTTCTGACCCCTCTAAACGAAATTCAGAAGAAACTACTAAAATAGACATTGACTTTTTTATAACTGAAAAAGCTGACTATTATGTTAGTGTATTTGCAATTTCTCCTTATGGAGTTTTATCTGAAAAAGGGCGAGTAGACTATTTAGATAAAAGTAAAATTCTTGGCGCTCAATCTTTAGTGGATTCTGTTAATATACATTCCCTTACTACCTCTACAATTCCTTCGGGCACTGACGGAACACCGGGGAAAAAGTTTGGTGATTTAAATTACGATATACCAGCAAACAATCCAGTCTTTACATGGCAAGCAGGAATTAATACTCAATTTGATCAACCCGGAGTATATGTAGCTAACCAAGATTTAAGTTACCGGATCACAATTAGAGAACCTGCTCTCCCTCAGCCGGGGAGTCCAGAATCGATCAACATTCCTAATCCGAATATTTACTTTGAGTTTACTGGAGTAGGCTCAACTAACTTCAACAGTCCTAATTTTTCTTTTAGCACACTTTATAATAACCCAAATCTTTACACTACGATAACGGACTCTCTCAGTCAGTCTAATGTGTCAGAAATTAGCCCTCAAGGAGAAGGCGGTAAAACCTATTATAAAGTAGATGAAACAGGTTTCCTTGTTCAAAAAGGGTTATCTTTACCGATAAGAAAATTTGATGTAGTCGTCGAAGCTCACGACTCAGAAGGAAAGACTAGTGTTGGGTTAAATAATGACCAAAATCGCGTGTGGTATAATACTATATACGTAGATGAAAATAATAATTCACCCGCGGAAAACTTTAAGAAATCTCAAAATGTTACGCTTGAAGGTTATGACATAGTAGGGGTAGATATTGAATCAATTCCCGCAATTGTTTTCCCTAACACCTCAAATAAACCTAACGAATACGTCTCTCCAACACGAGCTTTTCAGCTGGATTATCCTTATTTAGCCCAATTAGATACTGAGCCTAATGGGTATATGAAATTAAACCTAGATGTTTCAGAGGATCAAGCTACTAACGAGGTTATCAAAACCGAAGAGGAGATAGAAACAATTTTCAACAATGCTCGTGGATTAGTTTTCTATTATACTACCGGAAGCGAAGATTTAGAAAACGTAGGAACTGCCGATGACCCGGATTTACAAGCTACCCTTTTGGCTAAACAATTCTCAATTGATCCGGCAGTTATACCAGATTCAGCTAATGCTAGAAATTTTGGACTTGCTAAATACAAAGACGGAAATACAGAAAAAACTGTAAACGCAATTGTAATGGGCAGTACAGATGAAGAAGAAGCACAAACCGAAGCGGAATTGATGTCAGGAGTCTTTAGAGATTATGTATTGTTAGAAGAAGGCCAAACAGTCACTGACTTAGCTATCAAGTTTCAAAAGTCAAAAATAAAAGGTGTAGAAAACTCTCAAGTATGTATGGGAGTATTTGACCAGCTTTCTTATCTAGCTAATTTTAACGAAGACAATACCCCTAAAACTACTACGGTCAACTATTTTAAACATGACGGAACGGCAGCAACATATAATACTCCAAATATTTTTACAGATCCCGAGATTAAATTTTCTTCGATTCCACTCATCACAGATAAAAGTGCAAATGGGAATCCGAGTTTCCTTGCAGAGGAAAATTCTTTTTCCCCTACTTCATTTTTTGTTTTAGAAAAAAGTATAATAACTGCGCGAGATAAAGATTTAGCTTATAAAGCTTGGTTTGATATTGAAATAGCAGAATTTTTCTCCCTTGGGGATACAAGTAAGGACTTTAAGGGCGGAATAGGGCAATTTGTTCCTATGGATGCAAGAAAAGCCGCAGGACAAAACATTAATGACGAGTTTAAAAAACCAACAATCTTAAGAGGTAGAAATATTAAATCTGTTGATATTACATACGGTCAATTTAGAAAAGCTCTGAGATCTGATGCAGTCGAGGATTTTGACCTGACCCCAAGCTGGGCCTATAATGGAAATTGTTACTCTTTTCTCAAGATTGAATTTTTTGAACCTTTGTCTCGCTCTAATTATTTGCCTGATATAAAGATTAATGTTAATCAATTTCCTCGTGCGTACGGTATGGCGACTTTTTATGGACCAATATCTCAGACTGCAGAATCACAATCAGTTGGCACGTCCGCAAGCTACAGGAATCCTTATCCTTCTGTTGATTTAATGGCAGCTTATGCGCGGGCCGACGTTGGATTAAATAGCTCCCGGATACCGGGTGGAGACCCTGCTATAATGAATAATTTTGGAAAAGATTTTCATGTTTATGCACAAAGCGCTGAGGCTATAACTCTATATATTAATCATGGCTCTCGGTTCGTAGGGTCTATGGTTCCGGGCCGTAGAAATATACACCCAAATCTTGAATATCACATAAGATTAAGTGGTGGAATTTTAGAAAATTCACTTAACGATCAAGTATAATGTATTGATGAAAGCTGAAGTCTTTGAAGGTACTATACCTAAGAATTCTAGAAAATTATATATTGTAGCTAACAACAAAACTGTAGCTACACCTCATAACGCCTTCATTAAAATTGGCAGTAACGATACTCTTTTTAAGATTGAAAATTCAGAAGGAATTACAATTAAAAGAGCTTTCGCCGCTAGCTCCGCCGACACCATAAAAATAAAAGGCAATTACCAAAACAGAATCTTAATCGGCGATTCAGTTAAGATTTTTTTTGAAGAATACGTCCCATCAAAAGTGACCCTTAAAAAAGGTGACTCAAAGTTCAAAGAAGGAGATATCCTCTACTGCCAAGGGGGGAGACCTTCAAACTCACCTAAAGATATTACTGGTAAGAGATGTCAATTGATGGTGACCTCTGTCAACGATGAAGGAGAAATAACTAACGTTAAGATTTCTTATCCCGGCTCTTATATTGACCCTCCTGAAAATCCTGTTATCGCCTTAAACGAAGCGGAAAAGCCTATCGAAGTTTCCTTAGATTTTGAATTGTCAGAAAGCGCTTCAAGTATTGAAAGGAGCGTGGTTCACATTGAATCATCAAGCGTAGACTCCACCCTACGCCTTTCTTACGAGCTACCCACAGGGATACAAGAAGGTGAAATTATTATTGATAAACAAGCCATCTATCTTGATAGAGATTATATTTATGACGATGCCTACAATGAAGTATGTTCCATTACAAGAGACTTCTCTCCTTCCCACCAGCTTCCATTAATGGCGCCGAATAACCCTTCTTTTCACAGCGTTTATAATAAAGCTATAGAAATGCTAGAAGAGAAGATTTCTGCTATGGAGCAGCGAATAAGGGATTTAGAACGTCGGCCTTAATTTGAATCTTGTAATAATCCTCCGGGTCTCTGTTGGTCAACAATAGTCTTAAGAACAACTCCTTGAAGCATCTCAGCCATCTTTCTATTGTTTTCGACTTCGTTATTTATATCACGATCATCTGCATTATCTCCTTGAGAAGCTTCTAAAGATGAACCAACTTCCGCGTTACCGCTTTTATCAATATTAATATTTATCTTAACGTTGTTGGTGTTTACGCCAGTACCTGCCGGACCTCCGCCCCCAACTAAACCGCCATTAGCATAACCGGGAACATTACCCCGATTAAGCTCACTCATAAAGTTTGCTCCGTAAGTTCTTACAGAATCTGGGCTCATAACATATTCGCCGCCCATTAACATAGCAGGAGATACTCTACCTCCTCCCGCAAAACTAGGAATAGCCCCACCCCTTGCATCGCCCATAGGTCTACCATCCAAACGACCAAACTCGAAATTAGCAGCCTTGGCATCTTGAGCTCTAGAGTAAACTGAGCCTTGTAGATCTCCAGCTCCACCCATCAAGGCCTGACCGCCTACAAGCATCGCCGCATTAACATAAGCGCTCATTAATCTTCCGCGTTTTTGTTTGTTGTGAGCTTTAATTACATCTGACCTTCTTGCCTTCTCTGTAGCAAGATAGTCTTGATATCCAGCCATCTTCTCCTCTTTACTAAACATCCTAGCTGTTTGAGGATCATCTTCCCTAAGAAGCCCCATAGTGGATATTAAGCTGCTGGTTTCAAACCTTCCCTCTGTAGG
>TARA_R100001163_G_scaffold65837_1_pt1 | contig 17950 bp, 13 predicted proteins | sample TARA_R100001163 | Tara Oceans TARA_R100001163 (sample SAMEA2621285) | marine metagenome | biome: marine biome (ENVO:00000447); feature: deep chlorophyll maximum layer (ENVO:xxxxxxxx); material: "saline water (ENVO:00002010), including plankton (ENVO:xxxxxxxx)" | depth 120 m
TTGATGTTGTTAGCAAGACTTTCACTAGGATGGCTCAAGAAGTTTTAATGAAACAAACGAAAACTGCTTTCAACGTGCTTGCAACCGCTTTGGTTAAAGCAACTGGAACAAGTGGAACTGCTGGTAACAGCATTATTGGTTCCGCAGCAGCAGATCGTTTTGTTCTTGCCGACTTCAACAACTTGATCACCAAGAGTAAGCGTATCAACAGTTCCTTCAGTGGAGGAACTCCTGTTGGTGGCGTTAAGTCTGGTATCACCGACCTTCTGGTTTCTCCAGAAATGGTTGAGGAACTCCGCGCAATGGCTTACAACCCTGTAAGCACCGCTGCTGCTCCTGTTGGTGGAACTCCCGCTGACGGACAAATGGCTCCAGAAGCCCTTCGTCAAGAGCTTTACAGCGCCGCTGGTCTTCCTTCTTTCTATGGTATTAATATCATGGAAATCAACCAGATGGGTAACGGACAACTGTTTAATAAACTCTTTGGTGCTATTGTAGCATCTGAGGGCGCTACAGTTATCGGTGGTGGTGGTTCTGGAACTTGGGTAACAGGAGATGACGAGATTGTTATCGGTATCGACAGAAGTAAGGATTCCCTTATTCGCCCTGTCGTTGTTGGTGAGAATACTCCTTCTGAGTTTCAAGTTCTTGTTGATGACCAGTTCTCTGTTCGTCAGAACAAGGTTGGTTACTACGGTAAAGTTGAAGAGGGTCGTATCTGCATCGACAATACTGCTCTTATCGGACTTTGCGTATAAGCAAGACCACAATACTTATAAAGAGAGTCGCTCCGAAAGGGGCGGCTCTTTTTTATTGAATTTTATCAAGGAATTAGTATTATATAGTATGAGTAAAAAGAAGAACGCAAAAAAGAAAAGTGTTAAAGATTTGCCAGTTTCCAAGGGGATCGAGAGAAAACACTTGGAAGAATTTGATGTAACAGACGGCAAAGATCGAAGTAAAAAAGAGGAAGAAATTGAAAAAGTGAAAGAGCTTGAGGAACTCTTAGGAATGCCTCAGATGAATCCATACGGGACTTTGCACCGAGATGTTTTTAAACAGCGGCTAGAGGCATCCTCGGCTTCAGATTTGACTGATTTAGCAGCTAGAGTGGGGATTCCTAGAGAAAGAAATATGAATCTACTTAGAAAATCTCTAATGAAGTCTTTTGATTATTATGTTCAAAAACATAATGTAACTGTTCAGGGTTCTGCCAAACCAATTTTAGATCCAAGTTCCCCAGACTATGATTCTACTGTAAAGTTATTTAAAGACGGCTTTTAAATAATGAACGACCTTGGAGTTTTAGCTAGCGGTATCGTAACTTACGATTTCCCTAATGACACTGGCTCATATAATATGGGCTTTGTTTCTGGGTGGCTGGAAACTAACATTGGAGAACTTAATGGTTATATACATGAAGAATTTAAAGTTGACTCGACTGGTGCCATTAGAATGGACGGCACAGGCCTAGCAGATGTAGAAAAAAATATATTTGGGACTCTTTATGAGCTTTGGTATTATCAAAAATCTGCAAGAGAGTCTTTAAGATCCTTTACTTATTCTGATTCTGTTGATTGGGTAACGCTTAAAGAGGGCGATACTACTATACAAAGACAAAACAAAAACTCTGTTGCTAAAACATACAGAGATCTTTCTGAAGAAACTTCCAATAGGTTAACCGATCTTTTATATCAATATAATTATCAAAAATCATCTCCAGTTCAAGTTGCTGGGACAGATGGGACTTATAATTTATCTGGAAAGTTAGTATGACAACATGGCCTCACTTCTTACAGACGCAGAAAAAACAGTTATTAACTCAGCACTAAGTGATGTTCATGATACTTTTGCTAGGGATATCTTTGTTTATGTAGAGGAGGCTTCTTCGGTTCCTGTAGAATTAAATTATAATCCTTTATACGGACGCAGAAAAGACGCTGCTAAAATATCTTCAGAACAAACGCTTACAAAGCACACTTTTGCTGCTCGAATATATTATAAGAACGAGCAAAAAGAAGATGTTATAGATGGAAATGGTCAGATGAATTTAATTGCTTCGGAGGGTCAAATTCGTATTAAAGTAAAATCAGATGCTTACGAAAAAATAAAAATTTGTTCCAAAATTGAAGTTGATGACCAGTTATATGTCGTTGATGGAGATGCAAAAGTAATAGGACCATTTAGCACTCAGTTTTATTCTATTTTCTTAAAACGTGAGAACTAATGGCTGGGAAAAATTTTCTATCAACATCAAGGCCCGTTGTTACGGTTAATGCAAAAGAGCTTCTTAGGGAGTTAACTGTAGATAGGCCAAACAGCAGAAGTATGGCTATGGCTCTAAGAAGTTTGATGGAGCCAAAAATACAAGAGAGACAAAGAGAGCTTATTAAAGAATTTGATTCTCATCCAATAACAATAGAATTAAACGCTGGTCCAAAAGCTGGGAATACTAGTGGAACTTTAGGTGGATATGGAAACTTGTTTTCTTTCATAGGGTTTTCTTCGGGAGATAATCCAACTGCTGTAATATCAAGAATTTTTAAAGAAAAAATTAAATTTCAGGTAAGGAGAGTGACTTCTTCAGGCAAATATAAGGTCACTTTTTATATTCCATCCTTAGACGAAATATATGGATTTACTCCAATCCCTTGGATGACAGGTAAAAGCTGGGCAAAAAGTATAGAAGAGGGAGGCTTAACTAACTTGGGACAATATTTATATAGCTCTTCAGGTTTTGACGGATCAAGCTCTGGAACAGGTATACAAGCCAAAAACCGCTCTTCTGGTGTAACTTTTAGAAGAACTCCTTATGTCGGTAAAATGATAAGAAATTTTAAGAAAAGATTATTAAGTTTAGATAAATGAAAGCTCAATTTGATCAGAATATTTTATCCAGTTTTTATCTTTGGTTTGAAAATCGCTTGCTCGGAACCAAAGCGAAGGCTTATCAAGTAAATTTAGATAATGCTTTTACTTCAGGCAATTTTCCAGAAATACCTCCAACCCACATTGGCTTTCAGGGTAAATATAGATCTCTAGTGGGAGAGCATAATGTAGATAATCCAAACTCTGGTTTTTTTCTAGGTAGTCATTTTATTACTGGTAATTATGATCAAAACGGAGGTGTTTTTACTGATTATGAAAACGGTAGATTAATTTTCCCACAGGCTTCTGGAACCGCTATTGGAAGCACTGCTTTAACCGCAAATTCTACTGTAAAAGAGGTAAATACTTACATCTCAAATGATACCGATGCTCAAACAATACTTCACTCAGATTTTAAAGATAGCGCCACAGAGTTGCCATATCAATATAGTCAAACAGGAGAGTTTGATGAAACCACATATTTTTTACCTGCTTGTTTTATTTCTTTATCCTCTTCAGATAATGCGGAGTTTTCTTTCGGAGGAGAAGAGGACACCACAACAAGGATGAGGGTAATGGTGCTTTCTTTTGATAATTATACTTTAGATTCAGTGCTTTCTTTGTTTAGAGACACTGTGAGAGAAGATATTACACATATTCCTTACGGAGATTTTCCATATGGGTTTTCTTTTTCAGTTAAGGATTTCCCTTATAGTTATGATACATTGGTTTCAGATCAAACTGAGCCTGTAAAATCTCATATTCAAGACGTTTCTGCATCAAAAATAGTATCTGAGAAAATAAGAGAAAACTTAAATAAAAACATTTCTATTGGATATTTAGACTTTGAATTATGCACTTATCGTTTCCCTAGATCATAAATCCGTGTAAGATTGTGTAAACAAATCACATTCTTAACTTTTTTATAATATGTCTTCTAGAACAAGAGTAATTTCACAAAGCAAGGCTGTTTATGCGTCCCCTACGGGTATTTTGCCTGTATCAGATATCGGGGGTAGCGCTAAAGCAATTGCGGAATCGGGCTTTTTGCCACAACAACTTCATCGTGTAGACACATTCTCATTTGATATTGACATAGCGGGAGCGCGTCAGGATATTAGAGAATTTGGTCAATTAGCACGAATCGGGACAATCACAATGTCAGAACTTAACCCAAGTTTTTCTTTGGGTTATTTTTTAGGAAATGGAGAAAACGAAGGTCATTTAGGCTTCAATCCACAAGGTATCACTAATGCAGAGGCGATCAGCAGTCAGTTTATTTCTGGAGCTATCACAGAAGAATTCAGGAAGAGAGAGAAAAATCTATTCGTTCTTACAGCACAAGAAGGAGAAGATGCCTTCCAGTCTACTGCTTACACACCAGCACAAAGAGAAAAACATGATGTTGTAGGATTTGGAAATGCTACTGTTAACAGTTATACTGTTAACTTCGCAGTTGGAGAAATCCCAAGAGTAGATATTGAAGGAGAAGCTTCTAATATTCAGTTTTATGAAAATACAAGTTCTGGTCTCTCAAATCCATCGCTAAATAGAGATGGAGGAAGAGCGGATACTGGAAAGGCTATGTTAGAAGCTGGTAGCACTGGTGACATGAATGTTCTCGTTCTTCGTCCAGAAGATGTTACTTTATCCTTTAGTGATGATGAGTTTTCAGTTGGAGGAACTAATCTTGGAGATATGCACGTTCAAAGTGCCTCTATCGAAGTTCCAATGTCAAGAACTAATATTTCTGCACTTGGAGCAGAAAGGGCAGTCGCCAAGCCTCTTGATTTCCCAATTAACGTAACAATGTCTGTCAGCGCTCTTCTTAAGAATATTCATGCAGGAGCAGTTGATATGATTTTGACTGGTGTTGCAGGTGATGAGACAACCAACATCTCTCTTACCGTTAAAGACGATGCAGGTTCAACCGCTCATAAATATGTCTTACAAAAAGCTACGCTAGACAACCAGTCTTTCTCTGTCGGACTTGATGACAACGAGACTGTTGATCTTTCGTTTTCGGCGCAAATTGGTGGTCCTACTACAACCGATCAAGGACTGTTTTACTCTGGCACTTTTGCTCAGAATACAGACTTTATCACTAGGAACACTGTAGCAAATACAGTTTCTGGTCTTCTTTATAAAAAGAATGATGCAGGAACGGCTGGTAAGCCTTATTAATCATAAGTATACATACTTACAAAAAGCCTCGCAGAAATGCGGGGCTTTTTTGTGTAAACTAAGATATGCCAGATAGGGTTCATTCTAGCGATATTCAGCTTTTCATAGATGAAAAGAGAGTTCCCGCTGTTGAGTCGCTGAGTTTCTCTACTTCTAAAAACTTAGAAGATATACCTAGACTTGGAGTAGGTCACATAACAGACAGAATACTAGGACCGAATCAATCTACTGAATTAAATTATTCTATTAACTTAACAACTGGAGCCACTGGAATTGATCCTTTTTATAGTTATCAGCAAATGCAGTCGGGTTTTTTATCTACTGGTGGTTTCGAGTTTAAGGTAAAAGATGTGGCTGGAATTAATACCATCTCAGGGGCCACTTTAACATCTTATTCGTTAAACGGCTCAGTGGGTAATTTAACAAAAGGAGAAAGCACTTATAGGGGAGATGCAGCTATTTTTACACCTGCTGGGGGTTTAACTATTTCCGATCAATCACAAGATGCTTTTGGCGGTTTTTTTGCTCCACAAGATATACAAGTTACAACAACAACAAACGGAGATGAAGGTGTTAATTCAGCATCCTTGCATATACAGGACTTTTCAATTTCAGTAAGTCTCAATAAAAAAGATGTAACAAGGCTAGGAACTAGAGTTCCAAGATTCAGGCAACCAGAGCTTCCATCACAAGGGACGCTAGATTTTTCTGTAATAAAAAACAAAGTAACTGGTATTAATATTTCTAGTTTAGTTTGTGAAAGCGGGGTAATTAAAATTGATTTAAAAGACTTTAATGGAGCCTCTGTTATGAACTTTGTAACTAGTGGCTGTTGCTTAGAAAGCGTGGATGAATCAACGTCTCTTGATGATAATACAACAGTAAGTTTTTCTTACTACTTTCCTGTAATACAATGATTAAAACTGGCAGTTTAGCAAATTACACTAATTCTATCTTTGATATGACTATATCAGCAGATAGCCCACATAGTGGATTTGAAGTTTCCCTAATGGAAACTGGAGCCTTTTACTCTCCTAATTTAATTACATTTTCTGGTAGAGAGGGTTATTTATTTGACAAAGATGGAAACTTTTTTGGTGGTTATGAAAGTGGCGTTCCCTTTAATATTCAAGTTCATTATGATTATGATAATTCTACTTTTTCATATTACCATCAAGATAATCTGGTCGCAAATGGCTTAAGTATAACTGGTGTTGATTCTCAAGGAGCGACTGATGGAGCGGTAAATTTTGTAAAATTTACTAAACACGCAAATTCTAATATGACAGTTTCTGCCACTGGTATAGTGCAAGATTCATTAGCTAAACATGGGACCAGTCAGGTAGATAGTCGCATAACAAGCACAATGGATGTAGCCACAAATGGCAGTATGCTTACAAGCTTTACTGACCCAAATGGCACACTGGAAGGAGGAGGCTTTAACGCTTCTCGTTCAACTGATTTTTGGGCTAAAGATATTGATTTTACTTCAGTTAGCGTTTGGAACAATCGTGGTTACGATACTCCCGCAGATTTCAGAAAAAGAGGTGCAACAGCTATTACAAAAAGGCATATTATAATGGCAAAGCATTTTAAATTATCTGCCTCTGACGTTGTTTATTTTGTTGATCCTGACGGCACTTGGGTCTCTAGAACAGTATCTGCTATAGCAGATCATGGTAGCGCTGATATAACAGTGGGTGTTTTAAACGCAGATTTACCAGATAATATTTCTTTTGCAAAAGTGTTACCATCAAATGTAAACGATTTTTTAAAGATGAATTCTGTTGGAGCTATAGATCAATACTATAGACCAATAGTTGTTGGATTTGATTTTGAAAAAAAATTAACGCTTATGGTTTTGACATATATGTTATCAAGTAGCAATAACTCAACTTATATTGCTACCCCAGCTTCAATACCAGATCCTTATGATAACTTGGGTGAAGCTTTAATAGCTGGAGATTCTGGTAACCCAGTTTTCATAATAATTGGGGGAGAAGCCGTGTTGATAACAAGTTATAAAACCACCACGAATGGGCCTTCTTATGCTGGATATATTTCAGCAATAAACACATTAATAGGCTCTGCTGATAGCTCGGCAGGTGTCAGCACAGGCTTTACATTAACTGAGTTTGACTTAGGGTCTTTTGATTTTCAAGTTTTTTAAATACTTGATTTTATCTGTTTTGTTTTTATAATATTAAGATGAAAAAGCTATATTCATTCGATATTGAGAGGAAAGTTGAAAAGCAGGTGCCTCATGTAAAAAAGACCAAGGATGGGCCTATTGAGACCACAAAAAAGGTAACAAAAAAAATAAAAAATAAAGTAGCTTTTTTAAAACCTTCTGTTTCTGATTTAGAAGATGCTGACTTTTTTTATGGTCAAAAATATAACGAGTTTATCAACGCAGGTTTTTTAACAAAAGCCATGCTTGCAAAAAAAATGGGCGATCTAGGAGGCCTTACCTCAGAAAAGGCTCAAAAAATAATGAATGAGCTTGTAGCAGAAAATGTAGAAGCTGCTAGAAAAATTGAGTTTTTTGCTGGCGCAAAAAATTTAGACGAGGAGCAAAAAAAAGAATTAAAAGAAGCTAAAGAAAGTTTCACCTCAACAGGTAAAACTATTCAGACTATAGAAAATGATTTAAGATCTCAATTCAACCAAACAGCAGACGCGAAAGCAGAGCAAAAACTAATTGAGTGGCTTGTTTTGCATTTTTCTTTTTATGAAGATGAGGTAGAAGGAGAAGAGAAAAAGAAGTCTTGGTTTTCTTTATTTGATGGAGAAAATTACGAGGAGAAAAGACAGTTTTTGGTAGCTGTTCAGGAAGATATAAATGATATTAGTGAGTCAACTTTATTAAAAGCAAAGAAGATTTTTGACTCTTCTTATCAAACTTTAATTAGAGTTGCTAGTTTGTGGTATAACAGAATTGCAGAAGATCAAGAATCTATGGATAAAGCGCTAAAAGATCTTTTTGAAGATGATGGAGAAGAACCATTACAAGATTCATAAGGACTTATTAGACGTAATTCGCGGATATAGCCAATTCACTCTTTTAGAAAACACTTATTACTTTAAACATTTTTCTATAGAGGAGTCTCTAGAGGTAGAGGGATTTATGCAGGGAGATATAGAGTCTTCGGTAAAATCTGGAATTAAAACTCAATCAGAGCTTTTAGAAGCCGCTAAAAAGCATAACGCTTGGTCAACAGACAAAGAAGAAAAAATAAAATCTTTAGATTGGATGATCAAAAGGTCAACTGCTGCGTTAAATAAAATGCAGGATGAAAATCAAAGAAAAGTCTTTAATGAGCAAATAGAAACACAAAGAAAAGAGCTATCTGACTTAAATCAGGAGAAGGGTAAAATAATAAACTATAGTGCGGAGACTTTAGCTGAAACTAAAAAAGTATCAAAAATGCTTGATATTTGTTTATATAAAGACGCTGCTTTTAAAGAAAAACCTATTGATCAAGAAAGATATGCTTTGGCTCCTTTGATGTTTTCAAGATACGGAGACTTAAATAATAGAGAGAATATTTTAAATTTTTCTTACCACGGAGGCTTTCTTGATATCTATGCGTCTCAAAGCAATAACCCCATTGCTTTATTTGGATGCACGTTGTTAGATATGACTATATTCCAAAAAAACTTAATTATTCTAACAAATTCCCTTTTAAATAAATTAAAAAACACAAAAATACCAGATGAAATATCTGGAGACCCAGTTAAAATTTTTGAATACGAGGAGAAAGAGGAAAAAGAAGCCAATGTCACTCATGGTATAGATGATTTAAAAGCTAAGTCTAAAGTGAGAGGTGGTAATCTTAAAGCAGAGGACTTTTTAAGCTGATAGGTGTAATTTACACTATATGGCTCAAAGTTTCAATGCTTCCTTAAATGTTCAGTTAAACCCACAAAGCTTAAATCAAGCTAGTAGGCAGGTTCAACAGGCTTTAGGTAGAATTACTGGACAAGCATCAGAATTTCAAAAATCTCTAGATGCTTCAACAGCCCGTGTTTTTGCGTTCGGAGCCACTACTGCGGTTTTAAATGGAGTAACTCAATCTTTTAAAAAGCTTGTTTCTACAACAATCGAAGTGGAAAAAAGCCTTATAGAAATTAATTCTATATTTCAAGCCACTGATGCTTCTTTTAATAGGTTTAGAAATTCTATTTTCAAGGTGGCTAAAGAGACTGGTCAATCTTTCTCAACAGTTGCAGAAGGAGCCGCAGAATTAGCAAGACAAGGTTTAAATGCAGAAGAGACAGCCAGTAGATTAAAATCAGCTTTAGTTTTAACTAGGATATCTGGGTTAGATGCAGAAAAATCCGTGAAAGCCTTAACTGCTGCTATTAATGGATTCCAGTCTGCTGGTTTAAAGCATACAGAGATAGTAAACAAGATGGTTGCTGTTGACACTGCTTTTGCTGTTTCGTCTCAAGATTTGGCTGAAGCTTTTAGTCGTGCTGGCTCTACGGCAGAGGATGCTGGAGTTAGTTTTGATCAACTCTTAGGTTTAGTCACTGCCGTTGAGCAAAAAACAGCAAGGGGTGGAGCAGTTATTGGTAACGCATTTAAGTCAATTTTTACTAGACTCGCCAGAGGAACGACAATTGAAGAGCTAAAAGAATTGGGAGTTCAAATTGAAGCGACTCAATCAGGAGTGCAAAAATTACAAGCTCTTTCAAGTGCTATAGAAAATATTTCTGATCCAACTGTTGTATCGAAAATTAAAGAACTTGCTGGTGGAGTTTTCCAAATTAACGTGGTTAGTGCTGCCTTAAAAGACATTGGAAATGAAACGTCTATTTTTGCAAGCGCTGCTAAAACAGCTTCACAAGCTACAAACGAAGCCTTTGAAAAGAACCGTGCGCTTGGCGAATCTTTGGCTTCTCAGATAAACGAGATAGTTGTTGGTTTAACAAGCCTAGCTGAAAAAGTTGGGTCTGTAACATTTGGGCCATTACTAGAAAACTTAATAGGTATAGCAGATAAATTTGTAACATTTTTTGACAAAGCTTTAGATCCAGAAAAAGGAAATGTTTTTATAAAAGGATTTTTTAAAGCAATAGGTAGTTTTTTAAGCGGTCCAGCTTTAGTAATGTTTACAGCGGCATTTGTGAAAATTTCGCAATTGATAGCGAAGTTTGCTGCCGAAGGCTTGAAGTCTCTCTTTACAATGGGGACACAAGCAGATCGTATTAAACAAATCGAAGGAGGTATAGTTGGCTTGCTTAGTAGAGATGAAAACCTTCGTAATCAAATTTTAAGTTCAACCATAAGTCAGGCGCGTAAACAACAACTTGTCTTAGATGCTATTAGGGCAGAAAACACAGCCTTAAAAACGCAACAAAATCTTTTAAGAGGTATAGCGATGTCATCACATCGAGCGGGAGTAAGAGGAGTTACTCCAGCGGGAGGATTTAAAGGTAGGTTTAGTATGGGGTTCAGAGCAGAGGAGGCAGAAGCGAGAGCGCTAGGAGCGCCTTCTGATGTTAGGGCTAGATTAAGTGACGGCACAGTCAAGGGACAAAGGGTCATCATGAACAACAAGGAGACCGAAATCCGCAATTTTGCGGGTGGAAAAGACTCTGCTATAATACCTTCTTATGCTGGAGGATTTATTCCTAACTATGTTGGACCTGCTGGTGCTTTAAGAGGAGCGGGTATAACCAATATGGATCAATTTAGAGCGCTTGCTGGGTCAGGAAAAACTAGGACCATAGGTGGAGTAAAGGTTACTGAGGCACAAGCTCAAAATGTTTTTGGAAGAGGCGGGGGAGAAATGCGAAGACTACAGTTGTCTGGAACTGGCAAAGCAATGCTAATTCCTAGGTTAAACTTTGAGGGCAAATTACCAAAGGGTTCTGTAGGCAGGTTTATGAAAGGAAAGACTAGTATTCCTTATGAGCTTACTAGTGGCGTTCATATTCGTGGTCCAAAAATACCAAGATCAATTGATGACATTAGCGATCCTCAAGATGAGCAATTAAGATCTAACATGCTAAAAGATGTTGTCAAAAATGCTAAAGCTTTTGCGAATACTCTTTATCCAGTTACTGGACGAGGGGTGTCTGATTCTAAAATAACAAGGCAACTGCTTAAACAAGGAGGAGGAAAGGGTGCATTACATGCTATAATTGGAGCAGGTTTTGAGGCTGCTGTTATGGCTGGTTTAAATCTTAGCCCAGCGAAGAAAAAAGATGGTGGAGATTTTGACGTAAGAGGTGGAAAAGTTAATAATCTAGCAGATATACAAGAATTATTTGGATTAGGAGCTAGTATTAACTTAATGGACTTCAAGGCTACGGCAAGTGCTGGGGGAAAAGCGAGTTTTGTTAAAAAAATAGCGAACGAAAAATATAAAAATAATACAGCAACCATGCTAACAGCTTTAGGAAGAAAAAATAAAGCTGCTGGATATATACCAAACTTTGCTGCTGCTGGAGGAGTCCCTACATCCATGATGAGGGTTCATAAAGATGATTCTGGAAGTCCTGTAGCTGTTACAAATCTAAGAGACGAACCAAACGGTTTACAAGATGCCATAAAAAGAGAGCGTAAAGGTATCGGTATGTTTGCTGGTGGGTTTATACCCAACTACTTTGGAGCGGGAATGAAAGGCGGTCAAATGCAAGTAGGTCAGCACGTTGCCTCTGCAAGAACTGTTATCCAAGCTAATAAAAAGCAAGCTAGCAGCAGTCATAAGGTTGCTAAAACACAAGACGCAGTTTCTGACAAGAGCTTTGCTTTAATGAACGCTTTTTTTGGTGTCCAGATGATAATGGGGACACTGCAAGCCAAAGCTGAACAACGATTAGCTTCAGAGGCAGCATTGGCAGATGAAGAAATAGAAAAAATACATAATACCAAAAAAGATAATTCTGAAAAGCTAAAGTTGATAATGGCTCAACACAAAAACGTAAGAGCCGTTGAAGAATCTACAAATGGTTTAAGAGCCATGTCTGAGGCTATGCAGAGTGTTGTGTCATCCATGATGATATTGTCTGCTCTTAATACTTTTACTGGGGGTGGTTTAGGAAGAGGTGCAGGGAGATTGCTTAATAGTAGGGCTGCTGGAAGGATGGGAATAGGAGCAGTAGCCAGAAGAAGAGCAATAAGTTCTCGCGTTAATAAAGCAAGAGCCGCTGGTTTAGACAAAGCAGCTACAAGGGGAGCAGTCGGGAAAGGGATGGCTTTACGATCAGGGGCGAGATTCGCTGGGACAGCAGGAACAGTGGTTCTGGCTGGTATGGCGGCTCAACAAGCTTTGAGCAAGCAAGGATCTTTTGCAGAAAGACAACAGGCTGCTGCTATGGGGGGTGGAGGCGTTCTTGGTGGAGCGGCTGCTGGAGCGGCTGGCGGTGCGATTGCTGGGCCAAAAGGAGCTATAGTGGGAGCTATTATTGGAGCGCTTGGAGGAACTCAACTTGGCAAGATGATGACTGGGCAAGCAACTGAAAAAGAAGCCGCTGCTCAACAAAAGGCATTTAAAATTGGACAGGCAGGATTAGGGAAAGAAGGGTTTGATAAGGCTCTTATAGATACAGGACAATTAATTGCAAGAGGGATTGACCCAGCAGTATTTAAAACAATGAATGCAGCGGCGCAGAAAGCTGCACTAGAATTAGACGAGACTGCTGACGGCGCTGCTGCTAACCAAAAAGCTGTGACTGAATATGTTGCAGCGTTAGAGGAGGCTAGAAAAGCGGCTGCGGGAGAAGGGATATCAGTTATTAGTGATCTTTCTGGAAAAAAGAGAGCAGCAGCAAGGGAAAAAGCCAATGAAAACCTACAAAAAAAGGCATTAGCTTTAAGTGGTAGGAAATACATGGCAGAGTGGAAGCAGACAAAGTTTGAAGAGGAGTTATCTCAAACAACTAGAGATCTGACTAAGGCTAGAAAAAGATTAAGTGATGCACTTAACATAGAAGACATTGGTCTTGCCAGAATGCTTGTTGACGAATCTGCTATGCAGGAAACTGATATGGGCAGAAGAGACATGTTGTCTAAGGTTGCCCAAAACACTCCTCTTGGGTCATCAGTCGCCAGAATGACAAAAGCTGGAAGTATGTTGGCAGGAATTAATACTGATGCTTCTATAAAAAGAGAAGCAGAGGTTCAACTTGATGCAAAGAGAAGGGGTATTACAACAACTGATTCAAGAACCCCAGCACAATTAAAAGAAGCTATAGAAGAATCTTCTGACAACCTTAAAGAGAAGATAGAGAAAGCGGCAACATTCTTTGAGTCAACCTTTACCGCCATAGCTCAAGAGCAGAAACAGGTTCAACAACAATTAGATCAAGTCACTTTAGGAATTATTGGACGCGCTACAGATCTTATTAAAACTAGAGTAGCTGGAGAATTTGATTTTGATAACATGATGGGTGATGCGAGTGTTGTCACAAACATGGTTCAAAAAATACTTAGAGGAGGGGAAGCGGCAGAAGGGGTCGATAGAGGTGCCTTAAGAAATAGAATAGCAGAATTTGATGATAGAGGTCTTGGTATAGATTTAGCACAATTTGTGTCAGAAATGAGCGGTATTGATTTAACAAAAATCTCAGAAGTGTTTGCTAAAGCATCAACCGCTGGATTGATGAGTCCTGATGAAATAGCTGCTGCACAAGGTCCAAACGCTGATCCAGAATTAAAAAGAAGATATCAGGGTCTTCTATTAATACAAGAAGAGAATATAAACAAAGATAAAGAAATTCAAGATGAATTAGTTTTGAAAAAGAAAGGTTTAGCAGAGTCTATGACTCGTTTGACAACCATGTATAATGAAATGACAGAGGGGGAATCTGCTACAACAGAGGGTAAGAATGTTGGGCAGCAAATGAAAGAATTTGCTGCAAAAATAAGAGATGCAGGAACAAGCTTGGACGGCTTCAAGAGTTTCAGCGATAATATAGCTGGATCGACAACTAAAACTGCTGAATTAATTTCATCTGTTACAGAATTAACAGAGGACGCTGTTTCTACGATAAAAGGCTTGTCAAAAGAAGTGACAAGACTTCAAGGTGCAGTTGGTAATTTATTAGCAGAAGAAGATCCATTAAAACTAAATATTAAATAATGGCATCTTTAATAATTACTAATGTAATATCTTCGTCTGCGGAGGTTTCATACAATTATCTAGAGACAGATGAATTATTTGGTTACACAATAGTTGGTAGCTATGTTGTTGATATATCTGATATAAATTTACAACAAAACGATACAACTTTATTAAAAGGAAGAGACGCTATAAAAAGCGCCTATGGTAGACCTAATTTGGTAGCTAGAATTGGCGCAGACGATTATATAAACGGACAAATACAATCTTACAGCTTTTCAGAAAGCACATTAGTAGGATCTGAGACAGTTACATTAAGTATAAGGGAAAACAGACGGTTAGATAGTTATGCGTCTACCAAATTTGCAAAATATATTCCTAACCCTCATAATATAGAATCTTTTGAGGAAACCTATAGTTTTAACAGAGAGGGTGGAAATTATAGCTCTCAGAGAAATATATCATTATCATATAACAGCGAAGCTGGAGATTTATTTCTTGAAGATGCAAAAACTTTTTTAACTAATTATTATTTTGGCAATAGACCATCTCTTGGATATCAAGAAGATGGAATATCAGAGGACGGCAAGATAGATAAAAATTATAGAGGAAATATAAGTGAATCTTATGATCTAATAAATTTATCGGTTCAATTAACAGAGGAAGTTAATTCATCTTTTATAGATGACGCATTAAAGGTTGGTAGAAATCAGACTGAAAATATAGAAATAACAAAAGAAGGTTATAAAAATAAAACACACAATATATCACTGACATCTTTACGAAAAGATTCAGAGAATGTTCTTACTAGCGCTATTTCCCAAATCATTGAAGACACAAAAAACTTTGAACAAAGTGAATTTGGAAAGCCATTTTCTATATCAAAGGGTATAACAAAAGATGGGCAGGAGGCTACATTAACAATCTTCTTCACAACTGACCCAAAAAAGAATCAGGACAACATTGAGTCTTATTCGGGATCTCAAAGCAAGGCGGGAAAATTTGACGAGTTTAGCTTAAATATAGAATACAAATCGAACGGTAAAAATAATAGAGATAAGTTTTTTAATTCAAAAAAAACATGGATTGATGGGCAGACTTTGAATAAAGAGAGAATCAGAAGACTGTTTCATCCGTCTGTTGAGTTTTATGAAAAAAGCAGATCTACCAAGTTTGAGAAAAGCAGGGGCTTTATTTCAGAAAGCATAGTATTTACCACCGATGATTCTTATAAAGAAAACGATGATGGTGTATTAAAGTTCAAAAAAACATTATCAAAAACACATCAAATAAATCGGCTTGAAAAGTTTTTAGACTTATCAACATTAGAAGACAGAGTTGTTGTTAACAACAAAAGAACTATAGGTGGAGCAAGTGTTACGGCAGAACTTGTAGCAAGTCAAAGTATGGGTTTGTATGAAGCAAAAGAAGCCTTAGAAAGAAAGACAGACGAGTTTACGGATTTAGTTGATGAAGATATAACACATATTACATCAGATGAGGTTAGTCTTAACCTAGGAGACGGAACCGCTAGAAGGAGTATACAATATATATTTAGAAGTAATGGCTGAAACAATAACATATGGATCATACGCTTTTCCATCTCCTACTCCTCTTATCGCTCAAGGGGTTGATCCTATTTATGTAAAAGGTAAGGTTGATAATTTTTCAGAATCTGTTGAAGTTGTTGGTTCGTTAACAGGGCAAAATCTTAGTGGTCTTCATCTCCAAAAAATGAAGATGATTAGTGGGTTGATGTCTGAGTTTGAGACTTTAACAATAACAAACGATGCAGCTAACAAAACATTTAGCTCTGCTAAACCTCAATCAATTTCTTTTAGTGATGCTAGCGTAACAACATTTTTGCCTTATTCTGTTTCTTTTGCTTGTTATAAGTCAGGTGATTTTTCAAAGTTTTATGGAATTCAAGATCCTCAAGATCAGTGGACTTTTGATGAACAAGGAGCTAGTGTAACTAACGCTACTCACACTGTTTCTGCGAAAGGTTTAAAAGTGGATTCCAAAGACCCCTTTGAGAACGCTAGAAGTTTTGTAACAGGAAGAATTACTGGTTTTATTGATTTAAGTTTATTCCAAACAGGAACAACTAATGCGTTTCTAATTTCTAGGAATGAAGAAATAAATAAAAGCGCTCATTCATATAGTATAACTGAGACATATCAATATAGCACAAGTGAAAGCCCAGTCACTGACTCTGGTATATTTTCTAGCAATACACAAATAGCATTTGATAAAGACGCAGGACTTTCTGTTAGGGTCAATGCTTCGGTCCAAGGATCTATGGATGCCAATAAAGGAGGGACTGGATTACTTCACACAGGTGTATTCAAACCTGATCAAGCTAAAGAGTTAGCTACAAATGCTGTGGTTTCATCTTTATCAAACTATGAGAGTGGTTTATATACTTTTATTGGTAATGGCCCAAGTAGTTCTTCTTTTTCTATTGATACGGGAGCTAATAAAATTGATTTTAGTTATGATTTTTCAGACGAAGATAAATTAGATCAAGATGGAAACATACTTCATACTCAGTCTTCTTCTGTTTCTACAAGCAAGGATAACTCTTTGGTTACTGTGAGTTTGCAGGGTAGCTTTAAATATAATAATACATTAGATGTATTTAATACAGGAGACCCAGCAACTGGAACAAGATTTAAAGAAGTCGATGCTAGTTACAGTGGTGTGGCTCAAAACTCAGGGTTTTTAAATTTGGCTATAGAGGCCTTTGATTACTTTAGACAGGATGCCACTGGCTATCATATAAGTGGCAACTATTTAAATCCTACCCCCAAGAGTAGATCTATAAATAAAGTTCCAGCAGATAGCTCTATTAGTTATAATTTACAGTTCGATAATAATGTTGATTTATCTTCAGGAACATTATCAGGATTGAAGGTAAACATATCAGACAAAAAACCCTTAGAGTTAAGCGGGATTGTTCCAAGCATAGCTGGATTTTCAACCCAAAAAATTTCAAACAGGACTGCTGGAGAATATCAAGTTTCGGCAAATTGTGAGGCTTCAACAGGAGATTTACAAACTCTAAAAGATGTTGTTAGTGGTCATATGACGGGAATTTACACTTTTCAAGAAACTAGCAGTGTAGATGATCAAACTATTTCATATAATACTAGTAGATATTACTAATTATGAGCCAAGAATCAATAGATTATACATTAAATACTGTTTTTGGCACCAATAAAAGATTATTGGTCTTTTATGATTTTTCTAGAATAACTCTTAGTGGTCATGTTGGTATTGATAATAGAGGAGGTGGGTTGAATTATGGAGTCATTGAAAATTGTGATCCAGCGGTTGATACGGGTGTTTATAGTGGAGTAGCAGTCGGTCTTGGAACTAGTGTGGCAGCAGCTAAAGCATTTACTACTGGGACATTTATACAAGGAGGTAAGGCAGACCTTGGCAAATCTAATCTTGAAATAACAGGAACAAACAACCTTCCTTACTCAACAAACTCGGTAATGTTTGATTTTGAGTTTAATGAAAATGTTTCTGACTGTGTTTTGTTTGGGTCTTTAGAAAAGACATCAACCACTTTAAATGACCAAGTTGTTACTGGTGCTAAAGGTTATAATGTTGGTATAACAAAAAGAGGTAAATTATTTTATCAGGGGTTTAGTAGCAAAGGAGACTTTATACATACTTCTAGTTCTATAGATTTATCTAAAAGAAATGTTATAGGTTTTTCTGTAGGAAATAGCAATGTAAGTATATCTAGATTTGACTATTTAAATAACAATATTCAAACAGAACTCTTTAATGTAGACACTAATTATATTGCT
>TARA_R100001163_G_C5068454_1_pt1 | contig 17610 bp, 9 predicted proteins | sample TARA_R100001163 | Tara Oceans TARA_R100001163 (sample SAMEA2621285) | marine metagenome | biome: marine biome (ENVO:00000447); feature: deep chlorophyll maximum layer (ENVO:xxxxxxxx); material: "saline water (ENVO:00002010), including plankton (ENVO:xxxxxxxx)" | depth 120 m
ATAGGTCTTAAATGGAACATATTTAGCAAATGAATCATAAACAAATAAGAAAGTTAGTTAAAGATACTCTTGAAAGAATGAATATGTGGAGTGCAGAAGCTGAAGAGCTTGTGTTCTTAACAGGTATGGTAGAATCAGGATATGATTATATATATCAAATTGGTTCAGGAATAGCTCGTTCTTTTTGGCAGGTAGAAAGTGCTACTGCAAAAGATTGTATTGACAACTACCTTTCATATAGAAAAAAGAAGTTGAATAAGGTTTGTGAAGTAATGCACATTGAACCTGAAAGACTTTTAGAAATGTCAGATGAAGATTTAAAGCATTTACTATGGGGCAATATTGTCGCAGGTATAGTGTTTTGTAGAATTAAATATTGGCGTGTACCTAAAAAAATACCTATGGATTTAGATGGTATGGCTTCCTATTGGAAGAAATATTATAATACAGAGGGAGGAGCAGGTACAGTATCTCATTTTCTTGAAAAAGCCGAAAGACGTAAAGACAAGTAAAAATGGCAGGCAAAAAACATCTATCAATATCTTCTTTTCATAATGGTTTAAACACTAAAACTGATTCTAGAGATATAGCTCAAGATGAATTGTCTAAAGCTGATAATATATCTGTTGATGATGTAGGACAAATAACTATGTCAGGAGGTTCTGTAGATATAACTACTAGTAGTACTCCTACAGTAAGTACTGTTACAGATGGATATTCTTTATTTAGATTTAGCAGCGATTTCGCAGCAGATGGAACAACTCAAACAGATACAGATTACATAATATTATGGGTTGATAATTTAGGTAAATTTTATTGGCTACCTGGGAATACTACATGGGCTACTATTGCAACTACATTTGATTTATCATCTGATTGGGGAACAGGTGAAACTGTTAAACCTGTATTTTACTATGTAGATGGAGCGTTAAGAGTATCAGATGCAAATTTTGCTAACACAAATAATCCACCTCAATGGATAGGAGCAATTAATAGAAGTCTATTTCCTGACGCTTCTAGCCCTGTAGCAATAACAGGTTGGAAAAGAGAAAAACAAGAGCTTTTAGCTCCTACTGTTGGTTCTATATCAACATCTACTACAACTAACGCACCTTCAACAGGTATACATTGGAGTGTTAAAAACTTAGTACCTGATGACCAATTATATGATTTTTCAGATGCAGATGATTCTCCTGGTGCAGGAACTACAAGTGGAGATACTGATAATAATCTTTATACAGTTACAGAGGGATTAAGTTATAGCGAAGGAAATACAAGTTCAGGGGATATAAGCCCTGAAAGTTGGCAAACATCTAGAAAAGGAACAGATGGATATGGAACTAGCAACTATCATGCGTTTGGTTTAGCATTTCATGAAGAAAATGATGATGATAGTTTTTCATTGACATGGGCAGGAATAGGTAGTTCTACTGTATTTAATACAGGTGGAAGTTCTAAATCTTTTTCTTCAGGTCAATCTATATATATGGCTGTTAGATTACCTGGAGATGAAAATAAACAATTTTGGTTAGGCACACATACAAGGTCGTTTGATAGTAACTCTAGTGTTTCTTTGTCTATACAAGATGCTTATATAAAATTTAAAGACAATGCTAGCTCTAATTATATAACATTTAGAATTGACCATACTAAATTTACAGATACATCTACAGCTACAGGTTCTTGGCATATATTAGAATTTAATTATGATGATGCTTATGAAACTTCTATTTCAGGTACTTTTTACCCAAGAATGATAGAATTAGAAATGAATGTTTCTTGGATAACTCAAGGTAATTTTAGTACAAATAATGTAGTAGATAATAATCCTAGTCCATATTCTAAATATAGAGATATTCCTGGTTGGGATGCATTACAATTATCTGATATGAGAATTGGTGATTCTGATTTATTAGGAGTTACAACAATAGGAAAACAAAAATTTCTTATGAGCTATACCTATGATGAAACTGAAGCAGAAAGTTTATTGTATGATTTTGGAGGAGGAGCTAATCAAGAAGTTGTATTAAATAACTCTAATTCCTCTTATCAAATAGGTATACAAGCTAGAGTTAATACATCTGTTGGAAACAATCGTGTTACAGGTGCCAATTTATATATAGAAGATGATGGTATTCCTTATAGAATATCACAATTAAAATATTTAAAAGGATTAAAAGGTGCTTGGGAATCTGAGTATCCTAACTCAGGTAGATTTTCAAACGACACAGATAAAGTATCTAATACAATAAAAACTGATGGATTACCATTATTAGAATCTTATGAAGCTTTAAATGGGTTTAAACCTGGAGTTAATAGTATTATTGCTAGTTACAAAACTGCTACTGTATTAAATAGAAGAACTTATGTAGCTAACGTATATCAAAATAGTAATAAGTTTGGCGACAGAATGATTAAAAGTAAAGTTGGTGCTTTTGATGTAATCCCTTCTGAGGGAAGAGGAATAGATGTCGTTAAAAACGATGGCGATATTATTATAAAACTAGAATCTTATGCTGATAGAATATTGCAATATAAGAAAAATGTAATGTATTTAATAAATGCTACAAGAGATGCTGAGTTTTTAGAAGATACTTTTGTTGGAAAAGGAATAGTACATCCATCTGCTAGTTGCTCTACAGATATAGGTATTGTTTGGGTAAATGAAAATGGATGCTATCTTTATAATGGAGAAAGAGTAACTAATTTAATAGATGGAAAAATATCTGATACAGAGTGGCAAACATTTGTATCGTCTACATCTGATATAAGCTATTTACCTTTAAAAAATAAAGTTATTGTTAGTGGTGGTACAAATGGTGTAGACACATTTGAATATTCTTTTTATACTAAGTCTTGGAATAAAGGCATAAGTGTTCTTTCAGCAAATAAAACTAATTTTATATTAGATGTTGATGACAATATAAAATATTTTACAAATTCAGGGGGTTCTTACAAATTAAGAAAATGGGATGATACTTCAGTTGCAGATGGAGATGTTAATTTTATAACAAAAGATTTTACTTTTGGTAATCCTGCATCTAGAAAAAAATGTTTTAAGTTTTATGTAACTTACAAATCTACAGGGACTACAAACGTACAAGTACATTTTGGTACAAATGGAGAAGATTTAACAGATAGCTCTAAAGGAACTCAAGTTTCAGATAGTTCTAAATATGCAGGAACTAATACTGCTTGCTATAGTAGTTCAAATGGTCTTGGTACTACTCTTGTTACTGGTGGAGAACCTGGAATATGGAAACAAGCTGAATTAGTGCCTACATCATCTATAAACAATGTTTACTCTGTACAATTGCGTTTTAAATCAAATGGTACTGTACCTGCTGATTTTTGTGTTAATGACATAACAATTGTATACAGAGAGAAACCTATGAAATAATGCCTACTTCTAAAGATACAAGAAGAGCAAGGCATGAACAAGCTGAAAATCCTACATTAGATAGGGGAAATCCTTCAGCATCCGAAGGTAGAGTCGGAACACAACAATTTAGAAAAGTTCCTGGAAAAGGATTAGTACATCTTGTTAGAGATGAAACAGGTTGGAAAGAAATGGGGCAATCTCAAGCCAATACTAATCAAGGAGATAAAATAGCAAATTCTGTGTCAATAGCTGCAGGAATAAGTCCTACTTCTGTTGTTTCTCAAGGAACAGGAATAGTTCAACATAGCTCACTTCAAGGATTAACAGGTACAGATGACCATACACAATATGTAAATAACACAATTGCAAGAACTATTACTGCAAATCATTCTTTTACAGGTCAGCCTTCTTTTACAAACATTAATATTGATGGTGGAGATATTGCATCAGGAACTACTATAAACAAATCTCCCGTTGTAACACTAGCAGGTGACTTAGGTGGAAATGCTACTTTTACTAATCTTGGTAATGCAACATTAACTGCGACTATTCAAGCTAATAGTGTTGCTCTTGGTACAGATACAACGGGTAATTATATGTCTAATGTTACAGGCAATAGTCAAGTATCTGTTAGTCACAGTCAAGGAGAAGGAAGTACAGCTTCTTTAAGTATTGCTAGTGATTCTATTGGTGATACACAACTTGAATACAATACAGGTCAACATTTAACTACAAGCTCTGCAGTTACATTTGCAACAGTTAACACGGGTCAAGGTGCTAACGAACTTTATGATATGAATCAAAATGTAACCACTAGCTCGGATGTTACTTTTAATGATGTAATTGTAGCAGGTGATGACATATCTTCTGACCCATTTTCTTCAGGTTTTACAGGTAGTGGTTGGAAAATAGATAATGCAGGTCATTTAGAAGTTAATGACGCTACAATAAGAGGAACTTTATCAGTATTTGAATTGCTTATACAACAAGTTAGAGCTACTAATGGAGCTATATTTGTTACTTCTTCAGCTAAAGTAGAAAGTGCTAGTGGATTAAGCTCTAGTGATGATGGTGGAACTATTACTTTTGAAGACCCTAGTAATAATAATATATGTCCATTCGCAGCTAATGATTTAATAATGATGCAAAGAATTAATCCTGGCTCATTAGTGGCAAATGATGCAGCAGGTGGAGCTACAAATGTTATAAAAAAGTTAATATACAAAGTAGCTAGTGTTAGTGGTAAAACTGTTAATGTTGAAAATGGTGGATTTAACAATACTACTTCTCCATCAGCAGGAGATGATTTTGTTAGAATTGGTAATACTAGTGATTCATCAAGACAAGGTATTATATATTTAACATCTGATGATAATAACTCTCCTTTTATAGATATAAAGTCTGATATAGATTCATATTCAGATTGGACAGGTTCTACCCCTAAAGTAAGATTAGGTAAACTAGATGGTATTACTGATAGTGACTTAGGTGGTTCGCTTAGTGGCTTTGGATTATACTCTAATAATATATTTTTAAAGGGTAAAATAGTTGCTAATAGTGGTAGTATAGGAGGAATCAGTTTAGATTCAAGCAAGATATACACAGGAAGTGGTAGTCATAATAATTCTAATACAGGCTTTTATATAGATAGTAGTTCTAATTTTTCTTTAGGTGATAAACTATCGTGGAATGGAAGTGCATTATCAATTAATGGTAGCATAACTGTTACCAATACAAGTGATTTTGCACCTACTAATGCTACGGCTAATGATACGGATGCAAATTTAAAAAGCAGAGGTAATCACACAGGAACTCAAGGCGTTAGCAGTTTAGATAGTACTATTATATCAGGTGGTAAGATTATAACAGGATTGCTTACTGCTGATAATATACAAACAGGTACATTGACAGGTAGAACGGTTACAGTTACTCATGGGACTAATATAAAAACAGAAATAAGCCCAACAAGAACTGCAAAAACATTTGACAATGGAACAACTTGGTATAATTATGGTAATGTTATTACTTATGAATTTACAAGTTCAGGAGGATTAGACTTAATAGCTTTTAAAGCTACCTTTGGTTATCCTGGATTGTTTACTGTAAATAATCATTACTTTGAATTAGATGCTACTGCTATTGGAGGTATGATGAATGATACTTATACTGCAACTATTTTAAATAGATATACTAATATATATCCTATAGCTTCATTTATTAAGCAATCTAGTGGAAGTGGTTGGACTGCTTATAGTCCTAGTAATGCACATTTTTCTATACAAACTCTTGTTACTAATCAAGCTGCTAGTGGTAGTAATATCAGACAAGTAAGATACAATGCACTTAGTAGTCATTCAACACCTTTTGTTTCAGGTAATGATTATAAGATAATTTTTATAACAGATATGTATGGATAATATGGATTTGAAAAGATATGTATATTTTAGTAAATTATAACCAAATGTCAAGGGCTTAATAATATGGCTACATCAAGAATGGCTAGAAGAAATCTAGCACGTCAGAATTTAAACACAGCAAGAAAAGATGCAAAAGGAAAACTTGTAGCAAGTGGATTAAACGAAATATCAGGTTTAGTTGAGTTTGGTTTAGAAGCAACAGCAGGTAATAGAAGTGCTTATGATGCTTTTGAAAAAGGCGCAGAAGAACTTGGTATTGAAATGGATTCAGGTAGTGGTGTTATGGGTAAAGTAAAAAATTTTATGGCAAGAAATTTTACAAGTCCTGATAAAATGATGAACAAAGAATTTTATTCAGACGATTCTAGGGTGTATACAGGTGCAGATATTAGTTTTATAGGAAGAATGAAAAGCTCTAAAGATGAACAAGTGCAAATGCTGTTAGCTAATGAAACAACTAGAGTAGGAAAGTCTTTATCTGAAGCTTTTAATATAGGTCAAGATATTGAAGGTGGAATGTCTGAATCAGATATAAAATTTAAGGCAGATAAAGCTATAGAAAGAAGAGGTACAGGGGGATTTGGTCAAACACCAAGCATAGCAAGTATGGATACTGGGACAGGAGTTTTGTCTGATATAGCAGGTATAGAATCTTCTGTTGGAAAAAGAGATTTTGATTCAAGTAAATTTGCACTAGAATTAGCAACTGGTCCTCAAGGTCAACCATTAGAAAAAAATAGCAAAGGTCAATATATTTATAAATTAGACCCTAATGACCCAAATTCAGCATACGATGTTGTTGCTCCTGGAACTAGGGCTTATGATTTATTAGGTTTAGGAACAAAAGAATTAGGGAGTGAATAATGTTTGAACAATTAGCATTTATAGACCCTGTTACAGCAGGTTTTATCATAACTACAGGAGCAAAAGCAATTGGTTCAATGTTTGGTTCTGATGAAGAAGATACAAAAGCAACCATTGATGCAGCAAAAGACCTTTCGTTTGCAGAAATAAAAGAAACTGGTAAAGAGTATGATATAAATTCTAAAGCAATAGCACAACAAACAAGTAGGTTATTAGACGCTGCTACTACAAAAGGTCAGCAATCTTTAATGAATTTAGCTACGCAAGAAGAATCAATGAATACTGATTTTGCTAACAATCAAATGGCAACAACTGCAGTAGATGCAACAAGAGCTAGTGTGTATGATTCTTATTCTTCTAATGTTGATACTATAATGGAAGATTCTCAAAATCAAATTACAAAGTTAGATTTAAATACACAAAAACAATTAGATGCAATATCAGCAGAACTAGATAAAAATATTACAGGTGCACTATCTACAGCTGATACATTTACTGAAAGATTCTTAGGTCAATCCGATTACGAAATAGGTTAATATTATGGCACAAACATCACTTGGAAAACAAGCAGCTCAAAGATTAAGAGCACAACGAAGAATAGATGATTATAGAAATTATGATGATTTATCTATGCTTAAAAGAGTTATGGCTAATCAACCAAACACTGCTGTTGATTACTCTAGAGATTTAACAATAGAAGATAAAGAATTAAAAAAATCTAAGTCAGGTGTTGATGAAATGGTTGGACAACTATCTAGTTTTATTTTAGAAAGCGATAATAAGACAATTAGAAGCGATTTAACTAATAAACAAATTCAAGAATTAAAAAGTCATATTGACCCATTAAAAAAATCATCAGAAAGAATATATAATCGTGAAGAAAGTTTTGAGGTAGAAAATTATACTAATAGTCAATTTAACAAATTAATTAATACTCTTGATGGTATGATAGAAGCTAATAATATAGAAAATGATTTAGGTGTTATAGAGCAACAGATTAAAAATTTAGGCGACCCAACTTCATACATAAATCCTAGACAGGGAGAAAATGTTTATTTAGAAAGAGGCGATTATGATATATCAAAAGGGGCAAAAACTATTCTAAATAATATACGAACATTGTCAGATAATTATAGAAAAGTAGAAGGCGATAATGTAAAGGATTTATTTGCTCCATTTGAAGAGGACTTAAATAAAAAGTTTGCAGTATTTGAAGATATGGATTATTACCAATCTCCTGAAGCTCAAGAAATGCTAGCTACATCTCCTAAAGCACAAGCTGCTTTTAATGAAGCATTAAGATTGTTTAACACAAAAGGTGAAGAAGATATAACTACAATAACACAACTATTGGATACAATACCTACAGAATTAGGTGCATCAGGACAAGCTAATTTAAAAGCCGCTATGGATAAAAAGAAAGCAGACGAAAAAAGTTCAATAGAAAAACTTGATAAAGGTTTTGAATCTCAAGTTACAGCAGCTTTAAATCAGGTTAGAGCAGTGTATCAAAATGATGAAACTATGAAGGAAAATTTAAAAAATGCTATGCAAGGATTACCTGCTATAAAAGCAGGTGATTTGTTAGATAAAGACACAGCAAAAATGTATGAAAATCAATTTGCAAATAGATTAACTATAATTCTTGATAAAGGAGTTGAAGTTGTAAATAAATACGATGCAGATGAAAAGTTTAATATTCAAAAAGCTATTGAAAGAAATGATTTTGAAACAATATACGATTATTTTACTGATTCAACACCTTTACCTAAAAAGTTTATAAAAGAATTTAGTGATGATGTTAGAATTAAAACGTATGGACAAGCTAGACTTCATAACATAGAATCAGCTCTAATTGGTGATGGAGGTGTTAAAAAAGAAAATGCAATGCAAATTATTGGTGGATTATTAAAAGCAATTGAAACTATAAGAGGCAGATATGGTGAATCTAGCAAAGTACCATTTCCTGAACTTGAAGCAGACGCAGGTGGAGCATCTGATATGGATGGTGATGGTATTCCTGATATGCTTGACCCTGATACTGTAGGCAGAAGAAGATAATGGCTAAAACACCTGCTTGGCAAAGAAAAGAAGGACAATCTCCTAGTGGTGGTTTAAATGCAAAAGGTAGAGCTTCTGCTAAAAGACAGGGTAGCAATTTAAAAGCACCTGTAACTCAAAAAAATCCTAAAGGAAAAGCAAAATCAAGACGTGCATCTTTTTGTGCTAGGATGTGTGGAATGAAAAAACGATTAACAGGAAAGAAAACTGCTAATGACCCTAATTCAAGAATCAATAAAGCTTTACGCAAATGGAGGTGTAAATGTTAAAAGAAACTCAAGAAGAAGAGCAAAGAAGAGTAGAAGAGGATATTGTAGATGAATGGAATTATCAAGAAGCTGAAGATTATTTACAATTAGATGATATTTTAGAAGAAAATGGCACAACCGAAAAAAATTACATATAATCAATACGCAACTAGATTAAGAGCACTTTATCCTCAAGTACAGGATTTAGACGATAATGTCTTAGCTAAAAGGTATTTAAAGGCTAACCCTGAACATCGTGAACGAATAGACCCTGAATCTCTTAATGAGTTATATTCTATTGGAAGAGAAGCAAGGGGTGGTGATGCAAAATTTTCTTTATTTCAAGGTGCAGAAATGCTTTCAGGTATGCCTTCTGCAATCGTTGGAGGTATAGGTGCTGTTACAAAAAGCAAAACTATAATTGATTATAGTGAACAGCTAAGAAAAGAACAAGAAGCAAAGTCAAGAGATAGAATACTTGACCCTGAAATACAGGGATATTTGTCTTGGATAGAAGATGAGCCTGTATCTTTAAAGAATTTTTATCAAGGAGATATGTTCCAAAGAGGCTTGGCTCAAGCTATGCCATCTATTATAACTCTTATAGGAACTGATATAGCATTAGGTCTAGCAACAGGAGGAGTTGCTCCTATACTAACAAAAGGGAGACTTGCTTATAAAGGTGTAAGAGAAGCAAGCAGAGCTATGAGAGCTGCTAAAAAAGCAGGAAGTCCAATAGCAAAAGCAGACCGCACAGGTGCTATGAAATATGCTAGTGCTGCTGAAAAAGTTAGAAGAGCAGGTACTATGACTATGATGGGAGCTATGGAAGGCTCTGAGCAATATAATTCTACAATGGATTATCTTGTTGGAGAACAAGGAGTTGATGTAGAGCAGGCAAATAAGATTGCAAGTATAGCAGGTCTTACTTATGGAGCTGCTGCAGGTGTGTTAGAGTATATTCCTTATGGTAGATTTAAAAATGCTGTAGGTATTGGTAAAATTGATGGCAATATGTTTGAAAGAAAAATGGCTCAAGCCTTGCTTAAGAATGGAGCAGGTGCTAAAGGTAAAACCATTACTAAAAACATGATACAACAATCAGCACTAGAAGCAGGAACTGAGTACTCACAATTTATGACATCATCTCTTGTAGACTATTATGTTAAAAGAGGTTATGATAAAGTTCCTGATGAAGCATTACAAGAATTAAAAGATGCTGTAAAATCTCCTGAAGCAATAGAATCTGCTTATTCAGGTGGTGTTATGGGTTTTGTTATGGGAACAGGTGCAGGAGTTATAGCTTCATCTACTAAAGCAAGACTAGAAGAAGTTAGACAAGAAGCTAGAGAACAAGGATTGTCTGTTGAAGAAACTGAAGAGAGAGTTGCTAAAGTAGTTAGTGAAATAAAAGAAGAATCTCCTAACTCTGCAAAAATAACTATTGGTGCTTTTACTACAAACTATTCTGATTTATCAACTGAAGAAAAAAATGTAGCAGTTGAATTATCTGATGAATATAGAAAAGACCCTAAGAAAGGTGCACAAGAAGTTGTAGAAGCTGTAAAAGATGAGCCTAAAATTATTCAGGATATGTCAGAAGAAGAACGCTTTGATTTTTACAATGCAATACAAATGCAAGACCCATCCTTTGAAGCTGATGAACTTGAACAGCTTATTGAGCCACAAACAGAGCCTGAACAAACTATAAAAAAACCTGAAACAGAGGTTAAAGATTCTCCTGTTAAAGAAGAACCTGTAGTTGATGAGCCACCAATAGATTCACCTAGTGAAGAAGGTGCTTTAGATGTTAATAAAGAATTAGCAAAAAGTAAGAAAAAAACTACAAAAGAAGACAAAAAAGATTTAGATAGGGTAGACATAACTTATGAAGATGGTCAATTTGACGTAAAAGTTGATGATAAAAAAGTTGATATTACAAAAGAAGAATTAGAAAGTTTGCAATCAGGTATAGCTGCTGTTAATCAAGGTGATAGACAAGGGTTAGATAGAGCAGGTCTTGATATTGTTAATAGAATTGATGAGCCTGTTGAACAAGAAAAGCCTGTTCAAGATGCACCTCAAGATGAACCTGATGAAACAGGTGCAATAGATGTAATTGCCGAGCTTAATAAAAAAGAAAACATTACTCAACTTAGAAAAAGAGCTAAAGAAGCAGGCATAGAAAATGTAACAAAGAAAAAGAAAGCAGACTTATTAGAAGAGCTAAGAGTTTTAGATGCTGTTGAAGAAAAAACTAAAGCAGAAACGCCTGAAGTATTTGAAGCTCCTGAACCTGAACCTCAAAATGAAACTGTAATTGAACAACAAAAAGTAGAATCTAAAAAAGCTCTTAATAAAGAAGTTGAAAATGAAATAAAAACTGAAAATATTGCACCAAAAGTTGTAAAAGAAGAAGAATCTAAAAGAGTTGTTGTAAAACAACAAGAACAGCAAGACCAAAAAGAAGGTGATAAATCAGCTGAAAAAGTAGATACTAGTCATAAGATTTTTCAATCTAGACAAGATAAAGATACTTTTGAATATACAGATGGTCAAAAAACAACCTTATCTAAGATAGCTGATTTTTTAGATAATAAAAAACAAGATTATTATGTTTTTGCAGGGTATGCAGGCACAGGTAAAACTACTATTGTAGAAAATATATCTAATTATTTAAAAGGAAATAAGAAAAAAGCATTTATAGCAGCTCCTACCAACAAAGCAGTTGGAAGACTTTCAGAAGTGGCAAAAAACAAATATGATGCTACTTTTAGCACTTTACATCAAATATTGTATGGAGAGCCTGACCCTGTAACAGGAGAATGGATTTCTAAAATAGACTTAGACCCTAAGAAAGATGTATTAATAGTTGATGAAGCTTCTATGATTGATGATAGTGTTTGGAAAGATATACAAAAAGACGTTATTGGTCGAGGAGTTCAGGTTATTTTAATAGGCGATGGTTTTCAATTGCCTCCTGTTGGTTCTGACCCTAGACTAATGGAACAACACAGTCAAAAAGGTTCTCAGCTATTGAATGTTGTTAGACAAGCTGCTGATAGTTCTATAATAAAAATAGCAACAGCTTTAAGAATGGCTAGAGTTCCTATACTTCCTGAATCATCAGAAGGAGATGTAGAAGTATTACCTCCGTCAGAAATAAATTCTTTATTTTTTAATGATATAAAAGAAGATAAAGATTCTGTAATTCTTGTAGGTGCTAATAAAATGAGGTTAGCATTAAATTCTCAAGCTAGGCGTTTTAAGTTTGGAATATTTGCTGATACTCCTTTACTAGAAGGAGATAGATTAATAGCAGTAAGCAATAGTAATCTTAGAAAAAATGGTGAATCTTTTGTAATTACAGAAAAAATGGCAAATAGCTTGTCTAGTCCTATTAATGTGCAAATGAAACCTAATTTAAATAATCCTGATAAAATAGATACAGTTCCTATATACCATTTTGAAGGTAATTTTGGTGCAAACCAATTTTTAGCACCTAATCTTTATGGTGCAAGTTTTCATATTAGACAATTAACTGATGAAAGTTTGTCTATGTTGTACGATATGTATCCTGATGCATTTCAAAAAAATGATAAAGGACAAATACTACCACAACCTGATACAAATATAAATACTTATGGTTATGCTATAACAGGTCATAAATCGCAAGGCAGTCAATGGGATAATGTATATATAGCTACAGGTTTCTTTGGCGACAATGAGTTGCAAGCTAGATGGTTATACACTGCAGTTACTAGAGCTAGTAATAAACTATTCTTATCACAAGCAATTGGTGGCAATAGAATAAGTTGGACAAGAATTGCAAATGCTATGAATGTAGCAGGTCAAGTAAACAATGATGATGTTAATGAAAAGTTACAAGAAGTATCTAAAGGTGCTAAAATTCAAACTAACAAAGAATTGGCTGCCAAGATAGCAGCAAGACTTAAAAAACAATTTCCTTTTATTAGCGCAGAAGGTGTAGAAAGAGTATATAATAGATTTGGTAGAGAAGTTGCAGGAAGAGCTATTGATGGAATGGTTGAGTGGAGTTTGACTAAAGGTACTTTAGATACTATACCTCACGAATATGCACATATATATGTAGACCTGTTAAGAGATATGCCTATTATTAAACAAGGTATACAAAGATTTAGAGAAGAAGGAGATACATTAGATAGAGCAGAAGAAAAACTTGTACAATATATAGGTGAATATTATGCAGATAGAATACAAGTAGAGTCATTAAAGAAAAAAGTAGGTATATGGCTTAAGCAGTTTTGGCTTTCTGTTAAAAAATCATTTGCTAATCTAAGTAAAGATGAAATTGGTTCATATCTTGCTGAAAAGTTTTATCAAGATAGTATGATGAAGCAGACTATTACAAAAACAGGTATTACTAGATACCAATATATATCTCCTAATTCAAAAACACATCAAGAGGCATACAAAACAATTAATAATGGTTTTAAAACTTTTAAAAATGAATTAGTAGGTCAAGGATTTTTAAGTAAAAGAAAACTTAGAGGATATGAAGAAAAAGATTTAATTGCTACATATATCAATGGAATGGATTACAATGCTATATTTGAACCTGTAATGCAACAATGGTTAAGTGATAAAAAGTTTACAGAAGATAATGCTAGTTTAATACAATCAATTACAAATGACGCTAAAGATTTTTATGATGACTTTGCAGAAGAACTTAATAAATCTATATCAAGCATTTCTAGAACAGATGAAGATTTAAAAGAATTAAACAAGTCAAATGCAAGAGTTCTTAAAGGATTAGGCGTTTTTTCTGAAACAGATATACAAAGAATATTTGCTATAGCTTCAAGCCCAATAAACCTTCAAGGATTTAAAGAGTCTATGGCTGAAGGTTATATGAAAAAGAAGTTTGAAGATTTAACTAAAAAAGAAGATAAACTATTAACAAGATATTATAATAGTGCTCAGTCTAGTAAAAGAGTTAACCAAAAAGATAAAAGGTTTAATCAGCAGGTAAATCTTACAGCTATACAAAGAGTTGTTAGAGATAAAGGTAAAGTTGTAAGAACTGAATTTATAGTGCAAGAAAAAACAGATGCTAATGTATTTGGAAAGAAAAATCCAAGCACAGAAAGACAACTTATTGCAGAAGCACAAGGAGTTGATTTATCTGATTTAATTGTATTAAAGGGTAGTGATATTCAAATGCAAGTAGTTGAAGAAACTAGACCTGATAAAGCACCTGAATACAAAGATAGATATAATCCTTTAACTGTTAGTGAATTAATGGATTTACAAAGAACGCTATTAGCACAAGATTATGTATTATTTTTAAACAGAGGAGAAAAAGAAAAGTTCTTCTTTGCTAAAATACAACCTCAAGATAAAGTAGAAGCAAAAAATGCAAGAGGTTATTGGGAGTCTAAACAACGATTAGAACCTAATATTTATACAAATAAAGTAATTGAAAACTTTTTAGGAGAAAAAAGATTTCCTAATGCATCAAAAGAAGCATTACAACAATGGCAAGCAGGTGAAATAGCTAGAGATAGAATGACAGAAAAAGTATTTCCTAGTTATTTAAATTATGATGGAGGAACAATATTTAAAAGAGCTAAAATACCTTTGACTCCTGCTGTCCATTCTAATGAAATGCCATCTGCTACTGCTAAAATATTTAATAAAGATAAAGCTAGTTTTGTACAGGGAGATAAAGTTGTAAATGGAATTGTAACAAGAGGTGGTAAAAAAACTTATATATTAGATGGTTCTAGTTTAGGCTCTTTAGAATTATTTAATAATTTTAGAAAATATTTTGGAATGAAAGATGATTCTTTTAAAGCTAAGACAGTTATACACGCAGTAAAAGAAGATGGTAGCTTTATGTTTGTAAAGCATCAACATTTTTTACCATTACAACCTGTTTCTATTTATGAAGATTATGGTACAGACAAAGAAAAATTGATAGCAACTATTGATGAAAATGGTATTATTACTGACGATAAAAATGTTCCTATTGATATTTTAATGACAGAAGATGAAGCAAAGATTGTAACAAATGAATTTGAAGAATCTATGAAAAGAGGTCTTGAGTTTACTATTCCTGGAAGTTCTTTTGGTATGATTAAAATGCCTGATAAAAGAAATGATACTGCACGTTCTTCTCAACAGTTATTTAATTATATACATGATGAAGGTGTGTTAAAGGCTTGGAAAGAAGAAATGCTACCTGTTCTTGGTAGAAGATTAAGCAAGTATGTATTTGCAATTACAAGATTTGATAGACAAGGTAGTCCACAAAAAAAGATTTCAGACTTCTTTAAAGTATTATACAATAACGACAATAACTTACCTGATTATACATTTAAAATGTTTCAGTTAGGATTAGGTTTGCACAAGTTTGGTCGTAATTTATTAGAAAAACTAATACAAAGTCAGTATGTGGAAGATGCTATGCAATTTGGTCAAATGGAAGGATTGAGAGGAGATACTTTTGTTGATTACACAGGAACTTTAGGTTATAAAGAGGTTTCTGTTTCTAAAAACGATGCTTCATCTATAATGGCTGCTTATAAAAAAGCTAAAAATATAACAGGTACATATAAACCAACAATTGAAGAAGTTAATGAATGGCTTAAAACTGCTAATTATCAAATGCTTATAACTCGTTCTCCTGTTCCTCATATTAATGGTGGTGCTATGGTAAAAGTTCATAGTTTACACAATCAAACAGGAGTAGTTATTGTTAATGAAAAATTATTGTTTGTTGATTTAGAAGGTGATAGTGATGGTGATTCTGTTACATTAGAAAAACTACCACCAAAACTAGAAAAAGAAATGATAAGAATGTATAAAGAAGTTGGTGATGCAAAACCTATTAATTTAAATAAGTATGTAAATAAAGCTAAAAAATATGACTTATCTAATAAAAATGATTTATTTGAATTAACATATGCAATTACATCAGGACAAAATGCTGTTGCAGAAATAGCAAATATTCAAATGGTTTATGGTATATTGCAAGAAACACTAGACTCAGTTACCATATCAGGTAAAAATGAGCAATATGGTCTTGAATTAAAACAAGGCAGTAATAAAATTACTGACCCTAATAGTAATATATCTGATACTGTAGACAATATATTAAGAATATATTTACAAGCATCTGTTGATAACGTAGAATTTTTATTATTAAATCAGTGGGGTTATAGTAAAGATAAATTATTAAGTTTATTATTTGAAAGAACAGATGGTAAAGAAATAACTGATGTAGACCTTGCTGTAATAAATAAACTTTATAGTAAACATAAGACTGTATCTGAAATAAAATATGGTAGAGATTACGATGAAGGTTCTTATGGTTTAAAAAAGACAATAGAAAAATCTCGTGGGTATTCTAAATTTACACAAGACAAAGAAACTAATATGTATTATGATTTATCTGCTAGTCCTCTTTTTACAGGTATGAATGTTGTTGCTAATTTTAAAACAAATGAAGACGGTTCTAATACAACAAGTATACACGAAGATATTGCAATATCTATTGGTAAAAAATATGAAGATGTTTATATAAAACCATACCATAATGGTAGTCCTGTTTCTTTACATGAAAATATGTATTACAATGCACATATAAAGGCAATTAATAAAATGCAAGACGATATTGTAGAAATGGAAAATAGTCAAGAAGGTAAAAGGGGTGTTGACTATGCTTCTGCGTTAAGTTTAAGAATATCGGAATTGTTTGCTAATGGTCGTAGAGAGATTGATGGTTGGAATACAGATGCTGATATGAATAAAATTATTAATGATTTTGCAAGTCAGTTTCATAGTTTAAATCCAACTGAAAGAAAAGCTGCTACATTAGCATACTTTAATCAAGGTTTAAGATTAGGAAATACAGGTGGAACTTCTTTAATTGCAGAGTCAGGAACTATACCTCCTATTGGAGATAGTCCTACAGATTTAAGTTTATTAGATTCAGATATTTTTAAACAATACGTTGATTTTTATAATAGTGCTATAAAAGAAATGATTGATTCATCTATTGATTATACTTTAGACGAAAATAAATTAAGCAGAAAAAAAGATAGTGTAATAATGTCAGGTACTGCACCTACTCCTATCTCTTCTATAAATGATATATTGAGGAATTGTTAAATGAAATCTTGTGATGTAAAAAAATCAACTATAGAAAGTTTAAAAAACAATGACAATCTTCAAGATGATTTATTTTTTAAAGACGTTGAACTATCTAGAGAAGATAGAGAAATGCTTACAGGTATAAAAGGATATTTTCTTAATAAACTCACAGGTAGAAAAGTTATAAGCGATAAAACTTTACAAAGAAAAATTAATCAAGATTATAAAGGTAAAGAAGCTGAAAGAAATTATTTATTAGCAACTTTAGCAGCTATTTTAGACGCTAACCCTGGAATAAGAAAGATGATACAAGAGGAAGCAGCTCTTGCTATGCTAAAGACTGAAAGAAAAACTGCTATTGCTAAAGGTGTAGAAAATAGAAAAGCTGAAGTAGCTAGATTACCAAAATTAAAAGATTCTTATAATTCAAAAGAAACTAAAATAATTAAAGATTTTGCAGATAAAAATAAAATACAATACAAACCTTATGAACCTGCTA
>TARA_R100001163_G_scaffold728_15_pt1 | contig 17590 bp, 21 predicted proteins | sample TARA_R100001163 | Tara Oceans TARA_R100001163 (sample SAMEA2621285) | marine metagenome | biome: marine biome (ENVO:00000447); feature: deep chlorophyll maximum layer (ENVO:xxxxxxxx); material: "saline water (ENVO:00002010), including plankton (ENVO:xxxxxxxx)" | depth 120 m
AAGTGCAAAAATGACAGTAAACCCCGACGGGGCTTTAACTGACGCTTCTCATGGTGCTTTGAATGAAATTACACCATCAGGAGATCTTCATCATACTTTAGCTATAGCAGCTGACGAAGGTACAGCAGCAGATGGGTTCTTTTCTAAACTTAGTGCTCAAAAATTACTTTACGCCCCTGAATGGCAAACCACAGGCACTTCTGGGACAACTACCGAAGAAATAGGTGGTAATAGAGTTATAGATGTTATTAACGGTGGTACTTCATTAATTAACTCTGCAAGAGTAAATTTAGCTGACACACCAGCTAATCAACTTGCTATAACAACCGGCCAAGATGGATCGAGTAAGGGGTTTGAATTAAACACTTCTGCAATATCTGCTGTAGATATGATGACACCTGCGAACTTTTTTAACAGAGAAGATATACCAGGCACTATATTAAGAACAGCAATTCCTACTGCTAACTTAGATAATAAAGGAGAATATTCAAACTTTACAATTACTAACGTCGGTGCTTCTCCTTCTGATTGGGAAGATAAAGCATTTTTATTACCAGGGGGTAATGGTATAATTTACGGTGTGTTTATCTTTTCTACAGATACCGTTTATGATGACATTAGAGATGAATACCCAATGGTTACGTTTACAACTGCAACTTACAATGTAAATGATACAATAATAAGAGAAAACGTTATCAATGCTATCAACTCATTTACAAATAGCAGAGATGAAAGAATTTTTGAAGCTTGGCAAACGTTGGCTGCAGCTGATGGTACTGTTTATATTCAAGGTTTAGTAAAAGGAAAAACACCTACTTATGGAACAGCTTTTGCTCAAACTAATTTAGATGCTACATATAGAGTTGGTGGAGGTGCAAGTGCAGTATTTTCAAATACTGCTACATCGATTGATTATACCGGTACTGTTGGAAATAATGCTGGTAATGGTACCACAGGTAAAGTTGGTGTAGATATGTATGGTTGGGTGAATTTGAACACTCAAGGAAGTTCAACTTTTCAACCCACGCTTTGCTCAACAGGTTTTGCTCCGTGGCATACAATTGCACAATTTCCAGCTGGAAGCGAATTAACAAGCGGTGAATATTTCTTAATATATGATCAAGATTATAATAGAACTTGCGTATATTATACCATAACTGGAACTGCTTCAGTTGTTCCAGATATTTCTAATAATGATATTCATAGAGGTAGAAAAACAGAATTTGTAGAAGTTGAAGTAGCTAATACTGCTACGTCGGCTGATGTTGGAAGCGCAACAAGAGAATCATTAAATGACAATGAGTATTTTACTCAATATTATGACCCTAATTGGTCGTCTCCTACTTTAACTTTATCAGGAGTACAGGTAGGTTATACTGATGGTATAATAAAAAGACAAGGTGTATATCCAGGAGTAACTTTAGGTACAGCATCACCTGTAATTCAGTTTATTACAAATTATTCTGGTTTATCAGGCGAACCAAATGTTCAAGCTCTGAACTCTGCATTTTATAATAATTGGGAAACGAGTTCGACAGCTACGAACTTACCTACTAATGGTCAAATATTTTTACCACAAGTTTATGATGGAAGCATACAAGTATATGAAAGCAACGGCTCTACTTCATCGGTAGCTGTAGGAGCACTTTTAAAATATAGATAATAATGGCATCAATAGAAATTACAGACAATACGGTTATAAGATCTTTAATTCGAAAAGGGTCGAATTCAGATCGCGAAGAAATCACTTTAGCAAGTGGTGAATTAGGATTTTCTACCGACACCGGTAGAGTTTTCGTGGGTAACGGTACAGATCAAGGTGGTACGGCAGAAGGTGATTATCTTGTTGTTGGTAACAAATTTTTAGGTGAAGTTTCAAGTTTTGGAAATGCTAATGCATTACCTGGTGATCTTTTTAAATTTAACGGAAACTTATATGCAAGAAAAACCGATTATGGTGGAAATGCTGCTGATTCTTCAGGTTATAATTTGATAGGAACTTCTTTAAGTGCAGGTGCTGGGTTAAAAATTGCTAACGAGCAAATATCGGTTAAGATCGATTCATCTGGTACTTTACAATTTGACACTGATGGAGCATTAACAGTAGGTACAATTACACTTAATGATATGCCAACTATGGACTCTAATAGTCTATTAGGTAATTTTACAGGAGGGTCTGCTAAGCCTCAAATATCGCAAGTAGAAGCTAATAGTGTAATGGGTAGGACTTCAACTGCTACATTAGGTAGTGTTACTTATGATGACATTCTTTTTAATGCTGATGGTACAGGAAGAGCAACAGGTAAACCAACAGTTTCTGGAATAACTGTTGCAGATCTAGCTGGTTCAGGAACATCTGCTGTTGTGTGTAATAGCAACGGTACTTTAGAAAGACCAGATACTTCAGGAGCAAACATTTTAACCCAATGGGTATATTACGACGTACCGTATCAAATTTTTGGAGCTACCACAGCTTCCGGTGGTTCATATACCGCTAATGCAAGAAACGCAGTAAACATTAGTTCAAGTGATTCACCTTTGTTAATTAATCCTTGGACTTCTGCAGACCCGGGTAGCCCTTTATCTGTACCAGCTGGTGTGAAAGCAGCAATTATTTTTGGTACAACCGATACGACAACGTTTCCCATAAGAGGGTTAACAAGAGGTAATGGGCCAAGATCTTTTGCTGATAAAAGAAATTTTACAATTTATGCTACTAAAACCGCTACGGTTAATACGTGTTTTAATCCTATATTTTCATGTGGTGCTGGAGAAGAGGATGACGGTAAACCTGAAACAAACGCAGGAGGTGGAACCGGGACGGTATTTTTAAATAGCTCTGGTAATTTTTATCTTGGTTTGTATGCAAATTATACTAAATCTGCATCACCGGTTACAGATTCTATGAATTTTAAGTTGTATCTGCTCGGATATGCTTTATAATAAATAATATTATGCCAAATACATCATCTTCAGTTTTTCCGGGAGCTACGGATAAAGCTGCTATTTTAATGAAAGAAGTAGCCGGTGACACGATAGAAGTTTGTGTTACTTGCGGTGAACCAACCCCTTATAAGCAAAATACTCATATTGATTTAAGAGAGCATTATGTAGAAGGTGCTGGTCAGCTATGTAAGAGATGCTGGGATGATACTTATAATAGTAGCCATTCTTTGATTAATGGGTGAAATAGATGAACTTTTATCAAGTTTAGGAAAAGGCTGGGATTTAAAATTAATTGCAAAAAATAAAGATTCAATTAATTTCCTTATAGATAATAAACATGAAGCTTTTCCTAGATTTTTTGATGAAACATACCTAGCTTGGAATTTTTATCCTGGATTGAAACAAGTTAGAGATGTTTTCAATTTAAAACTTTCGGAATTAAAAAAACTATCTGGTTGTTCTTCATGCATGATAAACAGCTTAAAAAATGAAACATACAGTCCTGTAGCTAGGAATTTAAACATTGCAAGAGATATTTTACAAATTATTGATAATAACACTAAGTAGTTCAGGGGTAATTGCATTGTGGTTCTTTTCACCTTTAAAATGCTCTTTAGCTAGATTAATATTCAAAGCAAAAATTTATGATTGTGATGAATTTGATCTGATGGTAATGAGTAAGTTTCCCGGTTTGGGGTTTCTTTTAGGTTGTCATTATTGTTTATTTTTCTGGATATCGCTTATTATATCTATAATAGTATGCTCAACTTCAAAAGAAATTTTACTTTGTTCGCTTTCTAGTAATTTTCTACATTACATAATGAATAAATATATACATGGACGTTGATAATAACATTCTTCTTGAACGATATTTTAGTTCTCACAACAGTCCCTATGAAAAGACACATAAGGTATCTAAGCACGTAAAATTTGCAGAGCCTCAAGATTTTCAAAAGAAACTTTTACAACTTTATAGCGAAAGCGGTACAAATAATTTACCAGCGATTTATAATTTAGTGGAAAATACATTTGGAGATCAAGATATGGTTTTAAGTCATTCAGAAAGCTATAGTCACATTTACGCTGGTGTAAATGGAGATTATGAAATAGAAGGAATCCAACGTCATTTTCTTCACCCAAGACCAAAAGTAAAGCTTTATTCAGAACAGGGAGACTTAAGTAAATGGCAATCTCTTGCTATTTTTAAGAGAGGTACCGGAACTGCATTATTTAGAATTTAAGTGCTGGCGGAGTTACTTTCCTAATTTGTTTCTTATTGTATTCTTTTTCTATTTGTACAACGTCTCTGTTCTTACCCTCATTTAAAGAATCAGCTATTCTTTCATTATCAGCTTTTATTTCTTTTAACTTTGGAATAATTTTTTCTGCACTTCTTCCAACTACATATCCTCCTAACCCTATAGACATTAGATTGAAAAGTTTATCTGGTAATTCTAAGATAGGTAGTATGGCCCCTCCTCCAAATAATTGGATTATATGATTAAGAAAGGGAGCTAACAGATAATTGTTAGCAATAACAAATATAATAATCCACATTAGAGCAGGTCTCCAATTACGCTGCATTGCGGATCCCTTCATCTCCGTTACTATAAGATCTCTTTGTGCTTCGAGTATCGATTTTTGGTTTTCGAGGATTTTTTCTTTAAATGAGCTAGTTACTTTTTCAAGTTCTGCTTGAGCAAGCATCTGATCTTCTTTCTTAGTAATAAACTTACTAATTATATTAGATACAGGTCCTGCTAATCCGGAAATTAATGATGATACACCGAGAGCCATAAAAATATTTAGTTGAAACTGATTGAGATTTATATATAATTATTGTATATGATGTATCCAAACACATATGAAGTAACGGTCCTCGACAAAGAGTCTGGGGAGAAAGTCACACACATCGTCGAAACTAAGGATTCATTCCAAGCTCATAAAATTATTCACGACGATATCAATTGGAAAACTCAAGAAATTATCGATATCTATCGACAAGGAAGGAAAAAGCTCGAACTAGCTTTTGATGGTAGGAAAGGATTTATAGAAAAAGTATATTAAATATTTGTATGAAAAAGGTTAACAACTTTTTTCTTTGCGACAAATACTTAAAATTACTTACGGGAGGTTCTAGATATATTACGGTAAATGATTTTGATGTAGCGATTACATCAAATGAAAATGTTTATATAAAAATCCCAATTAAGTATGAATCCCTTGAGCCAGAACAGATAAGACAAAAAACTGATGCAGTTGTAAATTATCTTGACCTGGAAGGGTTTTTACCTAAAATGAAGATCGATAAAAAAGTTCACGTTTGGGTTTATAACTAATGTCAAGTAGATATCTCAAGAGAAATAAAGTAGAAAAGCATAGGTACTGGCACGAATGGCAAGTAGGTGAATACGAAAACCATTGGTTCATAAGAGACTATGACACAGGGTACTTATCAATTACAAAGTTTGATAAAGGTGAAATGGACCCCGTAACAAAATATGTGTTTGAAAAAACTACTTACAAACCATTAACACAAGGGTACAGATTAAATCAAAGCTTTAATAATACATGCGATGCTACTCCTATCTATTTTACTTCATTAGAAGAAGCTAAGGAAGCTGTGCAAAATAGATGGAAATTTCTTAGGGTTCATACCCAGGAAATAATTGACGATGAAAAAGCAGGCGGTACAAAAAGGAAAGAATTAGTTAAGAAAAATAGAGAGCTTGCAAAAAATGGCGGTTTAAAGCTGTATGCTGAATAAATAATTACATGTACGGCATGCCCGATATTCCTTCGGATACGATTTATAACAATTTAAATCAATGTTTTAATGTTAAATGGACTTTAGCTGGTGCTTCTACTTACGTCGCCTGTACTAGTTCAGTTAAAGCTGGTGAAATTCAAATTCTTAATAACACAGGTGGCGACGTAAACATTAAAACAGGACGTATGCCCGGGTTAAGTGCTCAATCTGTTGACCCTACATTAGTTACAGAATTTTTATTAAAAGATAAGGACTCTTTTACTTTTAGAGGAATTACAGATACACATCAAGTAAGCGCCGCAGGGGCATCTGGTACCCTTTATGGGCGTTCTCAATGGTATTCGATGACACCGCAAACAGCACGGTAGTTTTTCATTCTTAAAGACTTAAATATTAATATGAACGCAAGTCTAACTGATTTGGTTCGATCAATATGCGAAGAGTTTTGTGACTGCATTTTAATAGATGAAGAAAATCAATCTTTTCTAATCTATGTTCAAAAAAAATGGCATCAACCCCTCTGTTCTAGACTTGCACAATTAGACGCAGTGGAAGTATTTCGTCATAAAAGAAAAAACAAACACGTTATATTATTTCAAATGCTTCAAGCTCTTCCTGAAGATGATATCTTTTTTGAAGAAGATGATGACGATGAAATAGATATTGATGATTGGGGTAATTGATTTTTTGTGATGTTATTATATCATTGTAATTAATGATCAAATTTAACGAGAAGTATCATTCATATACTAATATTTTTACTGGTGAAAGATACATTAGTGCTACTACTCTCATTCATAAATTTACAAAACCTTTTGATACAGAGAAGCATGCAAAAAGAGTAGCAGAAAGAGAAGGTACAACATCAGAAGAGATAAAAAATCTTTGGAAAGAAGAAAATAAAAAAGCTTGTGATTACGGTACTTACGTCCATCAAGTTATGGAAGATTGGTTAAATGATAAAGCTATAGAGTTCGAAGATGAAGAAAAATATGTAAAACCGTTTGAAAAAATAATTGAAGATTTTGACAAATCTTTAATAACACCCGAAAAACGTCTTTGGAATCATGAACATAAAGTAGCTGGTACTACAGATGTATATGAAGACCGTAAACGGTATTTCAATTTATATGATTTTAAAACAAACAAACGTTTTAACTTTAATAACACCTTTGGCGAATATATGATAGGGGATTTTTCTCATTTGTCTAATTGTCAATACAATACATATTCTCTTCAATTAAGTATGTATGCTTATATGGAGCAATGTTTATCAGGTAAACATGTTGGTGAATTAGGCTTATATTATTATAAAAGAGATACATCAACTTGGGAATATTATCCTGTTAATTATATGAAGAAGGAAATAGAGCTTATGTTTGCGTTATTGAAAAACGGTAACCTACCGGTAAATAAAGAAAATGAGTGAAGAAGTAAAAAGCGTATTAGAGCGTTTAAAAGAAATAAATGCTTCAAAATCTAATAATATATACCTACCTTCTTTAGGCAAAAAAATTAAATTTTCCCCCTTTACATTAAAACAACAAAAAGATTTATTGGCAAGTATGCCTGATAATGCAACAGGTATATTAGATTTTAATAATAGTTTTAATGATATTATTTCTAGTAATATTTTAGAAGATAAAATTACTTTAGATGATCTTAACACTTTTGATAGATTAAACATAATTCTTCATTATAGAATTAATGCTGTGGGTTCTACTTTAGAAAGAAATGGTAAGAAAATTAATTTATCTAATCTTGCTAAATCTTTCGAATCTACAAATTTTGAAAAAATATTTGGTGAAAAAGAAATAAAAAGCTCTAATTTTATAGCTACTCTTAAGGTACCTTCCCTTTCTTACGACAAAAAAATAAATGTTTCAACTTCTTACAAGTTAAAAAAGACTAAGAAACAACAACAAGTTATTGCAGAATTGTTTGTTTCTGAAATATTAAAGTATGTAAAATCTATTACTGTAGATGAAAATAATGTTATGGATTTATATTCATCAAGTTATGAAGATAAAACTAATGCAATTGAACTTCTACCTAATAATTTTACTAAAAAAATATTTGATTTCATTGCTTCGGTAAAGAGCATAGAAGATAAGCTAACTACAGTAGAAGATATTAAAATAGATATAAGCAACGAGTTGTTTGGCTAAGAATATTAAAATAAATAATATTAGCCATGGACGCGGCAATATTCGCAAATGAATTTAGTGAAATGTTCGGTAAATTTTCCGAACAGTTAGAGCGTCAACACGAAGCATTACTTCAAAAAATTGATGATCTAGGAATGGGTATAGCTGGTGTTATGGGGCCATCTCCTACTGAAGCTGGAAAAGATGTAAAAAATCCTTTAGAAGGTGTTGCTCCTGATGCTAAACCGCCGGCTCCAAGACAAGTTAAAAAATCAGCACTTCCGGTTATTATAGAAGATATATCTAAAAAAGCATCTAAAAAAATTGGTACAGATGTAAATGTAGAAGAAGGCGATGTTGAACAAATACCAAAAGGTAAAAATGGTCTTCTATTTTTGTTAGGTGGTTTATTAGGTACAGCAGGCGCCGGCGTTTTAAGTAGTGTTTTAGGTTTAGGTGGAAGCGGTGGTGCAGTTGCAGGAGGGGTTATTGGTAAAGCTATAGGAGCTATTTTTAAGCCCCTTAAGCCAATTGCTAAAAGATTACCTTTAATTGGATCGCTTATTTCATTTTACGAAGCTTATGAAAATTTTAAAAAGGGTGGAATAGATAATACCATTTTAGGTATAATGGATATAGCTGCAGGTATATCATACGCTTTACCTGGTATAGGTACTGCTATTGGTATAGGTATTGATGTTCTTTCATACTTTTTAGAAGGCGAAATAGCTGAATTTAAAGAAGAAAATGCTGATGCTAGTTTCTTCGGTACAATGTATGATAAAGTAATTGAATATCTTTCTGAGACAGATCAAATAAAATGGATGGTAGAACTGGGAGAAAAATTTGGTGTACTTTGGGATGATCCAACTAACTTAGATAATTGGTCAGACTTTTTAACACATGTTGGTAAAATAGGGTTTGGTCTAATAGATATGCTAACTAGCTTCGACAAAACAGTCGGTACAGCATTGGGAATTACTGATGAAAAAGGAGAAGGAATGGGGCTGGTTGCTAAAATGGTAGATTTGGTAAAAACACATATTACAGACCCTCTTCTTGAAATGATAACAAGTGTGTTTGATTATGTTGGGGATGCAATTTCTGAAGCAGCAAATATAGTTGGAAATACTGCTAGAGATATTTTTAGTACTATAACTTTTGGTTTAGTAGACGACGCTGAAACCGCAGAAAAATTAGCAGAAAAAGAAAAGCAAAATGCTGAAATGGATCGTCAACTAATGTATGAAGGTATTTTAAACAAAAAGTACAAAGATCTTAGTGACGAAGAGAAAGAGATGAGGCGGGAAATAGAAAGCGACCCTACCTCTGATAGGTTCAAACAATATGAAAAGGATCTAAAAGCCGCTAGAGAAGGCCCAACTTCATATAGACCATCTATGGGTGGCCCAATGCAAGACTTTGCAGTAATAAACGGTGAAATAGTAGATTTACCTAGTTCTGCTATAGTAAACAAAGGTAAAGTTCAAGCATTTTCTGGTGAAGATACAGTAATAGGTTTTAAAGAAGGTCAAGCTTTATTAGAAGGTATTAACCAATTAATAACTGTAGGACAAGAACAATTAAAAACATTAAGCCAGTATTTAGAAAAATCTGGTAACAATATTATTGCACCTTCTTCTACTACTAATATGAATAATACATTCGAAATTGAGTCTGGTGTAAGTGTGTTTAGAAAAGCAGTGTCATAAATATAGAATATGGGATATAAGTTAAATTATACATTTTTAGGACAAAAGAACGAAACTTCTCAAGGTAATTACACCCCTCTTATTATCCCAAAGATGCCTTTCTCAAAATCTGACCCTAATTTTACTGCACAAGAAGGCCAACAAATACCTGCAAGTAGAATAGGGGTTGACGAAATAACTGCATACGAAAATAAAGACGCGGCATTTCAAGCAGGAGTAACGCCTTTTAGTAGAATTAGAAATTATTATTTTGATAAGATAGCTAATAATAATTTTAGTAATATGTCTACAGAATTAGTAGACTTAGTCAAAAATTTTGTATGGACCATTTCACCTCAAACATCTAAAACAGGAAATAGTGATTATAACATAGCAAGTTCTGAAAATAACAGACAAATAGCAGATGAGGTACCTTATATTTCTATAAAAGAAAAATATTTTCTAGTTAATAATATAGTTGCTCAAGCTTTGTATAATTTAACTGTTGGAAATAATTTAGGTACAAATTTAACCGGTAAAACTTTTATTGAACAATTTGAGTCTTTAGCATCAGACGTAGGTGCTGATGTTGAAAGAGTTGTCGGTGAAGAAAATACTCAAAATATACTTGATGCATCAGGAAATGTAGTCGATGCCGCTGTTGAAGGTGCGACTTCCGCAGCACAAGCAGTATCTGAACAAGTTTCAGGTAGCAGTGTAGGTACAGCAGCAAAAGAATCTTCTGTTCTTCAAAGAGCTTCTTCCTTGTTTAATACTCTTGGACAAGGGGTAAAACAACTTTACGAAGCTTTAAAAAATTATCAAGATCCGGATCTAGAGTCAGTGCTTTTCCCTTATCAAAGATTATATTTTGTTGGCCCAACAGGCTTTCAATATAAAATACCTTACTTAAGCCCACAAGCTTTTAATATTGCTAATAGTTTTGGTAGTGATTCTTCTGGAAGTACATTACCTTTTCAAGATATTTTAGCAAGTTTTACTACAGGGATGGAAGCAGCTTCAAATCTTTTAAACGTAGGAACACAAGCAGGAAAAACTTATATAGAAAGGGTAAAATATTATGACTATCCTCAAGTAGGAGAACCTATTGAAGTAAAAATCCCTCTTTATAATACAAACCCAGCATCTTATGAAGATGTATGTAATAATTATAAATTATGCTTTTTACTTCTTTATCAAAATTCCCCTCTTAAACAAGATAAGTTAGTGGTCGAACCTCCTTGTTTATATGATGTAAAAATACCAGGAATGAAAAGACAACCATATTGTTATATGTCAAACATTAGAATTATACATCAAGGAAATACAAGAATTATGGATATTGATATTTCTGATTTAGATTATGCAGCAGGGGGCCCTGATCTTTTACCAAATGGAACGGTGCAGGTTGTAATACCCGATGCTTATATTTTACAGCTTACTTTCCAACCAATGTTAACCCAAACAAAAAATATGCTTTTTACAACTATTTCAGATCACGATTCGGTTGTAGCAACAGAAACATAAAATGGCAGGATTATATCAATCACAAATTTTTAATTTACCTAGTTTAAGTTTAACTAGATATGAAAACATTTTTAAGATTTTTAAAGATGATGACGATAACTATTTTTACAATTTAAAAACTTCTGTCACTTTTCCAGATGATATAGATCCGGAATTTATTGATACTTTTAAACTTGATAGAGAGGTTGCATGGACTATTATATCTTATAATATATACGGTTCTATTTTTCTTTGGTGGACATTGACTGAGCTTAATAAAATTAGCAATCCTGTAACTATACCTGCTATAGGTAGAAATTACGATTTTATAAAACCTCAATATATAGAAACAGTTTTAGATCAAATAAACAATATTAAAAATGCGTAGCAATTTCAAATATCGACCTAATACAGGTTTTCCAGATATTGACGATTCAATTTTTACGAGCTCAGCAACTCAAAGAATTGATAATGTTAACTTTAAATATTTTGTTTATCTTGTTAATGCAGATGGGGTTTTTTGCGGGTTAACTCCCGATGCTATAAATTTATTACAAATTTCTGATAACGTTTTAGAATATTCTCAATACGGTACTTTAATTTTTAGAAATGATAATGATGCTATAGAAAGAACCAATCTAACAACTCAGTTAACTAAAAAAGAAAATTATTTTGCAAGACAACCCAAAAATGTAGATAATATAATTTCAGAATTCTTTTTTAGAAATGATTGTAGAGATTACGTTGTAGTGTATATAGAACCAGATTATACACAATTAGCTGATAATGAAACCGACGTCGATTTGATACCTTATGTAACACTTCAGCACGTCTTTAGTGTTATAGACAATGAAGATATTGTTGATGAGTCTAATACCAAATATAAAAGTTTAAAATTGGTAGATAGGTCTTTAGAACTTTTTAGAGAAAAAAATATAGATTTTTCAACAGCTAATTTAATTAAAACAAATGATGAGATTTTTGACCTAGATGACGATGAAAGAGGGGTATTAACTGGTGATGTATTAAAAGCTATAATAAGGATGGGTGTTGAAGAAGGGGGTATGGGGGAGACTATCTTTCAAGATGAAGAACTTTTTTCTTCTAATTGGGACCCTGGAACATCGAAATTGTTTTATTCCTCGCCAAGCGAATTTAATACGTTAGACGATATAAAATATGTTTTGAATAGACATACATCAGCTGAAGTACCTTTTGATAGGTGCCTGTTAAGAAAGCATAGATACTTTAATACTTGGTCTCTAATTAGTTTAAAAAATTATTTTCAAAATGCTATTAAACAAAATGATTACGGGGCTGCAGGTGGTTTGTTTCATATCGAAACAGTTTATTTAGGAACAGAAGCAGATAATAATCTAAACAAAAAAGATTATTTAAAAAATAGAGCACCTACTATTCCTATTCATAATGAAACTATAGGAGAATATTCTATGGTAGATAATTTTAAATTTTTTAACATGGCAGGTTTAGATAATCAAAGCGAAATTGTTACCACTGCAGTTCATTCTTATCAATTAAATGAAAAACAATTTCAAATTGATTTAACAAATAATAATATTACTAAGTGCGCTGAAACTTATTTTGACTACTATGTAAAAGGTTCTTCTGAAAATACTTTTCCATTATTTTTAGCAAACAATAAAACACAAATAAATTCTAATATTTTTATTAACAGTCTTAGAAGCAATAATATTAATTATAAAAACGACTTTTCTATTAACGATAAAGAACCCGACCAAAGATTAGGTAAAGGTAGAAATATGGTGTTAACAAATGCTATATTCAAAAACAATGCTATTGAATTAGACCTTCAAGGTTTGTCTTTTAGACAAGCTGGTAAATTTTTTAGCTTTAACAGAACTAAAAACATTCCAGAAGGTAAGTTTGACGATAAAGTATTTGGTACTTATTTTTTGGCTGAGGTTCAGCATATTTTTTCAGGTAATAGTTATTCCAATAAAGTAATAGGGGTTAAAACTTATTTGTATTCTAATCCAAACGCAGTTGTAGCAACATGAGTTATCTTTTTAGCAAAACATTATCGCCAGAGTTATATGACTTAAACGTATATTTCGAGAAAAACTTTTATACTCTTTATTCTAACTATGGCGAATTCCTTGAAGATGGAATTGATACTTTAAACTATTTTATTGATTATAATAAATCTAATGTTATTTTTGATCCTATTAAAAGTAAAGTAGATATTTTTGAAGAACTAGATCAAGGCGGGCTTGATTCATTTGATCAAATTCAATTTAAAGTTTTTTGGTATGAAACTTTTATTACCTCTATGAAAGAGGTGCAAGAAAGATTTGAAACCAAACTAGGAGACAAAGTAAAATTTTTTAAAGAAATAAGCGATAATATAGGGCAACTAAGAAACGTAGAATTTTTACCTGATGAAAGTGTTTTGCCTATATTTGATTTAGATTTTAATCTTTCATCTGATAATCTAGAAGATCAATTAATACCTATTAATGTTCACACAACAGTTGTTAATAAATTAAGACCTCAAACTCAAAAAATGATACTTCAATTATCTTTATTAACCAATAGCGTATATAGACATAATATGTATCAAATTGCAGACGGTAACAGTACAAGTAAAGAAGCACATGGGGACAATTTAGTATCTGATTATTTTCATTATGAAAGACTTTATAATATAGCTAAAGAAGATTTAGAAGCTGATTTAACTAAGCATTTTCAAGAGGTGTATGATTTAATTTTATGGTATGAAAATTATAATCCTCAAAGCCTAGAATTTAACAGACAAGATGTAGTTAAAACTAATTACAGTATGGAGATTCAAGACGTAGAAAGAAGCGTAGATTTTCTAAAACAAGAAATTACAACATTTCAAAATTTAAAGTCGTTTATAAATTATCTTGGGGTATCTTCTGAGTAACGTCGATTATTTCTTTTTCTGCTTTTTTAGCATCTTTTAAAAGCTCTTGCATAACATCGTCTCTAGAAAACATAAGTTTTGCATTTACCTCTCCTTGCATTAATTCTTTTTTTCCTTGTATGTCCATTTTCTTAACATCTTTTTGAGTTTTATCTCTCTTATCTTGAACTAATACTTTGCTAAGACTTTCTATAGCAGATGAAGAAGCTTTTATTAACTCAGCTAAACTTACTACATCTCTATGTTCTGGAGCCGTTTCTACGTACTGTTTTACATCACCGACAATCTCAACTGATTGTTGAATAAGCTTACCAGCATTATTAAGAATAAATTTTTCTAAATCTTCTTTAGTAAGATCAAATTCCTTTTCAGCTATTTCTGGTTTCTTTATTACTTGATCAGCGTTCTTTAACTGATCAATTAAATCACCAACATCATGTCCTGGTACGTCGTCCATTGCCAAATATTTAGTTGGTTGATTTAATTGTACAACTAGTTATAATAATTAGATGGTAGGTAGATATTGGAACGTTATGGATGAAGACGGAGAAGAGACCATGGTTTTCGTTGAAAGCGATAGTACAGTTACTAATATAGAAACAGTTGATATGAGTAAACAGTTAGATGTTAAATTCGTTAGGACGCATGAAGATGCAGTGTTACCAAAAGCAAACAATACATCAGATGGAACAGGAGATTCGGGTTATGATCTTACCGCTGTAGATACTATTACAGTACCAGCACGAGGTAGTGCAGTAATACCAGTTGGTCTAAAACTAGGTTATGTTACTCCTGGGTTTTGGTTTCGTATTGAACCTCGATCTGGTTTAGGATTTAAAAGTGGTATTCAGCCCCATTTGGGTGTAATTGATAATGGCTATCGTGGTGATCTTGGTGTAAAGCTTTATAACTTTAGTGATACAGATTTTACGGCTAATAAAGGTGATCGTGTTGCTCAGATGGTATTTTATGAATTGCTTCAACCTAAAGTAGAATGGATTGATGAAGCAGTAAATTCAGACAGAGGTGAAAAAGGTTTTGGTTCATCTGACTAATGCGGTTCATAACTGAAAGCGAAGTTCGTTCTGTACTAACTCCAGATGTAGTTCTGGACGCATTACAGAACGTCTTCGTTGAATATGCTAAAGGTGTAGCTAAAATGCCTCCAAAGGTGTATTTAGAAATGAACTCACCTGGAGATGACTATAGAGCTATGCCTGCATATACTAGTAGTTATGCTGGAATAAAATGGATTGCTGATTATGGAACGAATTTTAAAAGAGGAATACCAACTACCGAAGCAGTAATAGTTCTTAATAATAAACATACTGGAAAGCATTTATGTTTAATAGAAGGTAATTTTATTACTCAAGCTAGAACAGCTGCAACAACAGCACTTGCTACTAAAACTTTATTAATGGGGGATGAAACTGAAAGAATAGCATTTGTAGGGTGTGGTGCACAAACAATGCCTCATTTACAATTTTTACTTGAGGTATTAAACGTTAAAGAAATTTCATTATACGATAAAGATATGTCGAAAGCGTATAATTTTGCTAATGCTTTGGGTAATGTTTTTGAAAAAATATTTGTTGCTTCGTGTGTAGAAGATTGCGTTAAAGATTGTAGAGTAATTACCACTTTAACTCCTTCTAGAAGCGCTTTTCTAAGTAGAAAAATGTTAACTTTAGAAAAGACTCATATTAATGCTGTAGGTGCAGACGCAGAAGGAAAAAGAGAATTAAATGATGATATGTTTTTTAGTTGTTCTACTTTAGTATATGACGATAAAGAGCAAGCTACACATTCTGGCGAATCTCAATATAGAAAAGGTCCAAGTCATATGAATACAAACCCTCATTTAAGAGAATATGAATTAAAGGATGTATTAAGATGGTCTAAACAAACATTAACTGAAAAAATACGACAAAAAATATCAATTTATGACTCTACAGGGTTAGCTATTGAAGATATAGCTTTAGCTCAAGCCGTTTATTCTAAACTTAAATAAAAGAGATGTTTAATAGTTTATTTGTAGAAAAATACAGACCATCAACTTTAGATGACATAATTTTAACCGACGAAAATTATGCTGTTTTTAATCAATTTAAAAATCAAGAAGAGATACCTAATCTATTGTTTGCAGGAGCTCCTGGAATTGGAAAAACTTCTCTTGCTAAAATAATAGTAAAGGATTTAATAGAGTGTGACTATTTATATATAAATGCATCTGATGAAAACGATATTGAATCAATTAGAGAAAAATGTATTCCGTACGCTAAACAGCGACCTTCCAAGGGTAAGATTAACGTTATTATTCTTGATGAGTGCGATGGTTTGTTACAAGAATCTCAACGAGCTCTTAGAAATATTATCGAAGAATATAGTAGGACTACTCGTTGGATATTAACTTGCAATTACATACATAGAATTATTCCTGCATTACAAAGTAGATGTCAAAGCTTCGATTTGACTCCCCCGGTGCTTGAAGTAGTAAAAAGATGTGCAGATATTTTAAATTACGAAAAAATAACTTTAACGGAAGAGAATAGAGATTATTTTATTAAACTTATTAAAAAAGACTATCCCGATATCCGTAAATGCATAAACAACATTCAGAAATATTCAGTTAATGGAAGACTTACAATTGAAAAAGAAGAAACCGATAAAGTTTTTATTGACGAACTGTACGAGTTTATAGAAAACAAAAATGCTGTTAAAATAAGAAAGTTTTTAGTTGAAAACGACGAAAAATTTAACGGAGAATATCACTCTCTTCTTAAGCTTCTTTTTAACTACACTTACGAAAAGGAAGATTTAAAAGAAGAGTTTAAGAGAGACTTATTAATTATTATTTCAGAATATTTGTATAGAAACACATTCGTATTGGATAAAGAAATAAATGCATTTACTTGCTGCTTGGAGTTAATAAAGAAGTTTTAATTTGATTCTATCGAGAGAACCTCTATAATAAAAGAGTATGTTCGATAACTTGTGGATAGAAAAATATAGACCGAAGAAGCTTGAAGATTTTTGTATTAGTCAAACAAGCAATTTAGTAGCATTTCTAAAAAAATGCAAAGAGAGTAATGAAATACCAAATATGCTTTTATCAGGTAATCCTGGTATTGGTAAGACGACTATAGCAAAAATTATAGTTAATGAACTCTTAGATTGTGATTACCTATATATAAATGCATCCGATGAAAATGGTATAGATACTATTCGAAGCAAAGTTACAAGTTATGCACGAACAAAAAGTTTGTATGATATAAAGGTAATTATTTTAGATGAGTGTGATGGGTTAACGCAAGATGGACAAAGAGCATTACGCAATGTAATGGAAGAGTATAGTGCTATAACCCGATTTATATTAACTGCAAATTATAAGCATAGAATTATTCCTGCATTACAAAGCAGATGCCAGACTTTTGATATAAACCACGATAAAGCTCCTATTATATCTAGACTAGTGCATATTGGAGAACAAGAAAAAGTATCTTGTGGGTTAGGGGATGTTCAAAAAATAGTTGAAGATAATTTTCCTGATATTAGAAAGACGATAAACGTTTTTCAGAAAAATGTAACTGATGGAAATTTA
>TARA_R100001163_G_scaffold728_4_pt1 | contig 17587 bp, 23 predicted proteins | sample TARA_R100001163 | Tara Oceans TARA_R100001163 (sample SAMEA2621285) | marine metagenome | biome: marine biome (ENVO:00000447); feature: deep chlorophyll maximum layer (ENVO:xxxxxxxx); material: "saline water (ENVO:00002010), including plankton (ENVO:xxxxxxxx)" | depth 120 m
TGTTTCAAATAATAATGTTGAAAAGAAAGATTTAGAAAGCTTAACGTTTAATGAATTTGGTATAGTAACAGATTTAACCTTAAAAGATGGTACCGGGAAAGTTACTGATACTATAGCAGGTACTTTTTTATCAACCCCATCTACTAAAGAATGGCAAGGTTATTTTGATAAAACAGTTGACTCGGTGCAGTCAGGACAAGTTATTGGAGGCACTATTGGTTCATGGTTAGGTCTTTTTGATAAATCTTATTCGTCATATAAAAAGACTATTATTAATTATACGCAAGCAAGAAATGATTCTACAGGTAATAACTTATTTGATGTATGTAAACATAAAATTATTATTTTTTGGGATCATGGAAATACAAAATCTATTTTAGCGTGTGCTTCTGGTCAATACCCTGCACTTGAGGGGCCAAGTGCTTTACCTTTAAAATATAATACCAAAACATATTTGATAAACGATTTATTTATACCTCAGAAAGACGACACTTTTAGCAAAAGTGCTGGCGATGAATATAAAGTATTATTAGAAATAGACGTAGCTAATTCTAAAATTAATAAATTACCCTTACCTTCATATTTAGGAAACGGTCAAGAAACGGTTGCCGTTTCTATGACAGTTGAGTCTTTTGTATAAATAATATCAAATGGATTGTTCAACGGTATTACCTGTAAGCTCTTTTTATTCTACTAATCTTAACAATAAGATTTGTAGTTATGACAGGTTAGCTCAGAGAATTTCAAGAACTTTAGGAGCACCTTTAATTAATATTGAAGTTCATCAAGACAATTTATATGAAAATATAGGTATAGCTGTAGAAATGTTTACTAAATTTGCTGGTTATACCCGCGAATATTTGGTTTTTGATTCTGCTCTTTATGAAAGAGGCCCGGGGATTAGATTAGATGTTCTAATGACCGCGAAAAGAACAGAGAATTTAATTGATAATGATGTATTATTAAATCCAAATTTTTCATACTTATATCCTGATAAATGTGGTACTAGTTTTGCCCCTTTATACGGTATAGGTAAAATGATTATAGGTGAAACTGCTAACCCTTATATTTTTGAAGTTGGGGAAAATTTAAAACCTGATCAATTATACCTAAATCAATCTTTTGATTATCTTTTAGATGATTATAGAAAGGTTATTGATATAAGAGGGTTTGAAATTGGTTCATCTGACGGTGTTAATACATTATTTACCATTGAACAAACATTGGCTCAGCAAACTTATTTTAGTTATTCGATGGGTAACTATGGGTTTGACTTAGTTAGTTGGTATGTGTTAAAGAACTGGTTGGATACGAGAGAGCATGTATTAGCTTTACGAAAAAGCGTTAACTTTAATCAACGTACACAATACATGCAAATGTACCCCGAACCAGGAAGTGAAAGATTCTGGGGTATATTAGAATGTTATGTAGAACAACCTATACAATGGGTAATAAAAGAGCCTTGGGTATATCAATATGCATTAGCATTGACTAAAATAAACTTAGGGAGAGTAAGAGGCAAATACAGCAACGTGCAGCTCTTTGGTGGTGGTGTATTGAATTATGATATGCTACAAGAAGGTAGAGAAGAAAAAGCTAAATTAGAAGAAGAATTATATACTGGAGCTTCACCAGGATTGAGCGATGCAGAACCTCCATTGTTTTTAATTGGCTAATTTTTAAATAGGTTTGTGCCAGACTTCATATGCTTTCGCAATAGTAATTTTCTTTGTGTAGGTTCTCCTTGCGGTGGTTCTCATTTTGTAAATCATGTACTCAATGAAATGGGCATTAAATGTGATATAGAGACAGTCCGCCCGGGGCAAAGTTTAGTAATGTGGGCATATGCTCCGGGGTATAATGCATCTTTACCCGACAATGTTAAGAACCCACCAGAAGAATTATTAGAAAAAAATTATAAATGGGCTAAACATACATATGATTATGTTATTCATTACACAAGACATCCATTAAAATCTATTCCTTGCTTACAAGAGGAAATGTGCGCAGTAAAAAAAGATTTAGACGAAGAATATTTTAATATTATGCGTAAAGGAGTGTTTAATGGTCTTAAAAAAGCTAATTGGGATTTTATGACCCCACCATGGCAAAATTTAAAGTTAAACAGAGTGGAATATGTTTTAGACTTTTGGGTTAAATGGCATAAAATGATTCTTTTAAAAAAGCCAGATATAACTATAAAGGTAGAAAACTTAAAAGATGAAATTTATAAATTTGTAAAAGATAAAACGCAATGTAAAAACAATGCTGAACTAGATACTTCTGTTCAACATAATACAGGTTCACGAAGAAAAACTATGGGTAGACCTACCGAAAATAAAGAAATGGAAATTTTTATCCGAGAAATGCTTCCTAAAATTAATATACAGTTACTACAAGAAGTAGTTAAGTTGGGAAACAAATTCGGATATGAGTTTCCTAATGAAGTTGTATTAAAGTGTAAGCATTTTAAATAAAAATATGGCTACGGGTAAGTTTAGACAGGGTGTATTTAAACCAAGACACAGAAACAAATACAGGGGAAAAGATTACCCGATTTATAGATCTGGGTGGGAATTAAAATTTTTTAGATGGTGTGATTTAAATGAAAATGTTACTGCTTGGGATAGTGAGTGTGTTATTATTCCGTATTTGAATCCTCTTACAGGAAGAGTTCAAAGATATTTTGTTGATGGGTTAGTTACCATAAATGAAACAAATGGACCTAAAACGTACTTGATAGAAATAAAACCATCTAAACAAACCCAACCCCCAAAAACTAAAAAATACCAAAAAAGAAAAACTACTCTTTACGAACAAAAAACGTATGTTCAAAATAGAGCTAAATGGGATGCTGCAGAAAAATGGGCTAAGAAAAAAGGGGTAGAATTTAAAATTTTAACCGAAAAGGAATTAGGAGTATAATGTTATTAGATTACGACGAATTAGTAGAAAAATATAAAATGAATGTTACCGGTGTTATTCATATCGGTGGTCATCATGGTAGTGAATATGATTTGTATAAAAAATATGATTCAATTAAACATATTCTTTTTTTTGAGCCTGACTTAGATAGCTTTAAAATTCTATCTGAAAAAGTTGATGGGGATGACAAAGTTATATGTGTTAATAAAGCTTTGGGACCGTTTATTGGAAAAACAAAATTTCATCGAAGCAAAGATAATTTAGGTCAAAGTAATTCATTAATGAAACCTGATTTACATGCAAGACAATACCCGCATATTGTCTTTACTGAAGAAATTGAAATAGGTTTTGATAATTTAGATAGGTATGAACCGAGTAAAAAATTTAACCTTATTAACATAGACGTTCAAGGGTTCGAACTAAATGTTTTTATAGGCGCTAAAAAGACTTTAAAAAATATAGACTATATAATCGCTGAAGTAAACAGAGATGAACTATATGAAGGTTGTGCTAGAGTTGAAGAGTTAGATGCTTATTTGGGTGTATATGGCTTTACAAGAGAAGAAACATCTTGGGATGGAATATCTTGGGGAGATGCATTTTACCGTAAAAAATCATAGAAAGTATAAATATTATCAGACATGTCTTATAAACTATTAGTTGAAACACCTGCTTCAAAAGAAGACTTTGAGTACGTACTTGAAGAAAGCGGTAAAGATGGTAAGAAAAATATGTACATCAAAGGCCCTTATATGATGGCCGAAGAAGTTAACCGTAACAAACGTTATTATCCTACCAATGAATTGAAGCGAGAGATCGAAAGATATAAGAAAGATATGATCCGCGAAAATAGGAGTATGGGTGAATTAAACCACCCTACAACTGCAGAAGTAGATCTAGAACGTGCATGTCATATGGTAACAGACATATGGCAAGAAGGTAACATGTTTTACGGTAAGTCTAAAGTGCTTTCAACCCCATGCGGACAAATAGTAAAAAGTTTAATTAATGACGGTGTAAAAGTTGGTATGAGTTCAAGAGCTTTAGGACAACTTACACCGGTAGAAGAAAAAGCTGGTGTTAGTAAAGTCACCGATATGAAGTTGGTAGCGGTAGATTGTGTTTCCGATCCTTCTTGTCCAAAAGCCTTTGTAAATGGCATCTTAGAAAGTAAACAATATATTTTAGATCAAGATGGAAAATTCGTAGAAGCTTATGACACTTTTGAAGAAAAGTTAGAAACCCTACCTACAAAAGAGTTGGATTCGTATTTAAGAGATCAAGTACTTGACTTTTTAGATAAAATTGGCTCTAAAGCATAAATAATAGATATATGTCACAACGTAAAGAAATAGCAAAGTTTTTAAAAAATGTTTCCATTGGGGAATATAAAAACGCACACGACAATTTACGTACAGTAGTTGAAGACAAACTTAAGCTGAAAATTAAAAAGGCAGCTAACAAAAGAATTTTTTAAAATGGACAAAATAACTGATATACTCCAGGAAAAAGCCAGTGGTATTCTTACAGAGGATACATTAAAGCGAATTGAAGATGCTTTCAACAAAAAGGTTGCCCTTCACGTTGAGTCAGCACTAGTAAAACAGGATGATGAATATAGCGCCAAGTTAGAGCATTTGCTCGAGGCCATTGACGTCGACCACACAAGCAAGCTGGACAAGGTTATCAGTGCCATTGATAAGAACCACGGTGAAAAATTAATTTCAGTGGTTGAGAAGTATAGCAGAGCTATTAATGAAGAAGCTACTACTTTTAAGAGCGACATGGTAGGACGCGTTAGCAAATACCTTGATCTGTATCTTGAGAAATTAGTACCGCAGAAACAAATTAACGAAGCGGTTAAAAACAGAAGATCTAATAAGGTTTTACATGAAATGAGAAGAGTGTTAGCGGTTGATGCTGCTTTACAGAAGAATAGCATTAAGGACGCAATCTTAGATGGTAAAACAAGAATTGATGAGTCTGTTGAGCAATTAAACGAATCTACAGCAATCGTAGAACGTTTAGAAAGAGAAAATGCATTTCTTAGAAGTAAGTTAACCTTAGAAGAAAAGGTAGCTGACTTACCGGAAGATAAAGCTGCATTTTGTAAGAAGGTACTTCACGGTAAATCACAAAGATTTATCAATGAAAACTTCGATTATACGTTGAAGATGTTTGACAAAAATCATGAAGAGCATCTTGAAGTTTTGCATGAGCAAGCCAAAACGCAAAACACGGTAACTAAAGATGTTGACCGACCAATCATTGAAGAGAGTGTAGAAGCTCCTACTAATGAATTTGAAGATCACGCACCTTTAGGATCGTATATGGGCGAGCTTAGCAAATATTAATAATCGAATTTTTTCGAAAAAACAAAGAATTTCTAGTACACTATTGTACTATACAAACCCACATAATTAAGTTATGAAATCTATCAAACCCACACAGGCTTATATCGATCAAGATAGAGCCGCGGCATTGTTAGAGAAGTGGACTCCAGTATTGGATTACTCTTCTGATAACGTAGCTGCCATCGAAGACGATCACACTCGTCTTAATACGGCAATGCTCCTGGAGAACCAGGAAGCATGGTGTTTGAATGAGGCGAATAACGTTTCTGGTGGTACTGGTTCTGTTTTGTCTAATGGCGGAAACAACATTGGTCAATACGGTAATCAGATCCCCAACTCGTACACGCAGGGTGATACTTACGCAACTGGTGATTACCGTTTGCCTAAGATTCTCATCCCGATGATTCGTCGTACATTCCCAGAGTTGATCACTAACGAAATCGTTGGTGTTCAGCCTATGAGCGGACCTGTTGGCTTAGCATTTGCTTTGCGCTACAAATATGATACCGATGCCTTAGGTAACGGTATTGACGGCATACCTCAATCTACTGCTACCGAGAACGCAACTGCTGGCTCTGGTATCAAGAAGGGTAACGTCGCTGGTGGTGTTGACGGCAAAGAACTTGGCTATCAGATGTTAGATACCCGTTTCACAGGTACATCTTCTGGTCAGTTGTCCGGTCTTGGTGCTGGTACAGACTTCCCATTCGTCGATCAGGACGGTGGTGTTGCAAGATTGCTTGCTAACTTCGAGTTAACAGGTAAGATTCCTCAGGTGCTAGTTAGTTTCGAGAAAACAGCTGTTGAAGCTGGTACTCGTAGATTAGCAGCTCGTTGGTCTGTTGAGTTAGAGCAGGATCTTAAGAACATGAATGGTATTGATATCGATACTGAGCTCACAAACGCTATGTCTTATGAGTTACAGGCTGAAATCGACCGTGAAATGTTAATGAGAATGATCCAGGTCGCTCTTGACAACGGTACAGGTAATGGTTATTCTGTATGGGCTCCTCAATCAGCCGATGGTCGCTGGTTAGTTGAGCGTAACAGAGACTTCTACCAGAGACTCATTATTCAGGCAAACAGAATCGCGATTAGAAACCGCCGTGGTGCAGCTAACTTTGTTGTTGCAACACCTCGTGCAGCTGCTATTCTCGAGATGTTACCTGAGTTTCAATGGGTACCGGTACAGGGTAACGTTAATACACAGCCAGTCGGTGTTGCTAAAGTTGGTAACCTCGGTGGTCGTTTCAACGTTTACCGCGATACACGTACTGAAGCTCAGTTTGAGCAGAACGCTGGTTACATTTCGCAGCCAGATCAAGGTACATATATCCCAACTGCAGCACGTACAACACGTGTTGAGTATACGTTGCTTGGATATAAAGGTCCTGAGTTTTACGACACAGGTATTATCTACTGTCCGTACATTCCTGTTATGGTTCAGAGAACAATTGGTCCTAACGACTTCTCGCCACGTGTTGGCTTGTTAACCCGTTATGGTGTTGTTGACAACATCTTCGGTGCTAACTTGTATTACCACGTTGTGATCTTGAAGAACTTGGGCGATGCGTTCACACCAGGTTCACAGGCCGTTTACTTCTAATCGAAGTACACACATTTGCAAAGCCCTCTTCGGAGGGCTTTTTTTATGTTTACAGAAAAATTAACAAAGAAGAATAAATAATTACATGGCTTTCAATACGAACGAAATTATTGCTTTTAATCACAGTTGTTACTCAGCAGGCGAAGACACGACATCTGAAAACATCGTACCGCCACCCTCACCAGCAGGACCTTTGAGTGGTTATGCTATTTCTCCAGGTGCCCCAGCAAACTTTTATAACCTGAACTATTCTATCTCAGGTCAGAACATGGACATCGTAGTAAGAAGATTTGGTGATCAAGGTACTAACAACCCTCATGGTGGTAATGCTAAGATCGTTGGTGTTCTATATGATAGAAATGGTAGCACAGCATTACATACAGCCTCTGCAGTACATTTAGAAAGCCCCTACAATGGTACAAGTTCGACAATAACATGTAAGTTACCATCAGTAAGATCTACTAACACTGTAATAGCAACGATTGATGAAAATAATTTAACAGTTTATTATCACTTAAGTTCAGCAGGAGCTGGTACATCAACACTCCATGCAGTATCTTCTGGGTATAAGGGCACAGGTCCTAACTTAAGAAGAAAGAAGATGTTAGGTTACGTTTAATTTATAATTCGTGTTGTTTGAGTAAATTAAGCTCGCTGGAAACGGCGAGCTTTTTTTTGTACAAATTCTTTCATTTCTTTTGTAAACATATTATCTACAAATGTATTTTTAGGTCTTTTACCTTTTTTACAATTCATTCTAAAAAATGTATTATACAAACCAGGTGCATTTATTCTTTCTTCTAATAATTCTATATCGTATTGTATATCATCATATCTAATCATAAAATCAATTACACATTTATCATCAATATGAGTTATTTTAAAATTTTCTTCTAACGTATCTGTACATTTTATAAAATCTTTAAATGGTATTCCTGGGTTATCAAAGAAATAATGAGATATTAATACTTCGCAAGGGTCCCTATAAATGCTAATCTTTAAATACTCCTCCCAAATTTTCTTTGGAATTATACTCTTTATTGATTGTGCATCAATATGATTATAAAATTTTATATCCAGAAAGTTAGGGGTATGATTATCGAAAAAAGGGTTTTCGTAATTTTGCGAAACTCTATATCCAAGTTCTTTTCTTAGAGTTTCGTCGTCATTTGATATTGGGGTAATAATATCTTTATCACCGCAATACTTGGAAAGTGCTACTTCAAATGACGTACCCCCAACTTTTTTAGGCTTAATGAATATGCATTTTAATTTATGCGATATAATCACTGCCTTGGTTGTTTTGCAAACATCTCACCAACATCAGCTAACTCATTATTATATAGATACTCATGAGATACTCTATGCGGATTAATGTCCCAACCACCTCGTCTAACATATAAACAAGTTACTGTCAACTCATCGGGAGAACAAAGATCCCAAAGTCTCTTATATATGCATTCACATATCTCTTCATGAAAATGACATTCATCTCTAAATGAAACTATATACTTCAGCAAACTATCTATTGTAGGTATTTTCTTACCTTTAATACCAATAAAAACATCACCCCAATCAGGTTGAGACGTTACCCTGCAATTAGATTTCAGTAAGTTTGATCTAAATTGTTTTGATTCTACATGATCTGTATCAACAATTTCTAATAGATCAGGCGTTTCAGAATATGTATCAAATACAAGATTTTCACTACCGGAAACTTCTAAATGAATATAATTATCAGCATTAGCAATTACAGGCTTTTGAGCATATTCATCTGGGTAATATAATTGCACACTTAATCCTGTCTCTAATAGACCACCCAAATCTTCAATTGCTGCTTTAGCAATATTATCCATTACTTCGTTTTCGTCTTTACCCATTTTAGTCATATTAAAACTATTCCAATATAACTTCATAGACTTAGATTCAACAATGTATTTACTATTGCAAGGATATATTACCTTAGCAATTGCTGCTACAGGTTTACCGTTATCTGTTAGTGCAGATACTTCATAACCATTCCATACGTCGCATCCGTGAAATGGTAGTTCATCTTCATTTATATCGAGATAATCTCGATTGCTTGATCTAGGTTCTCTTACTAACAAGCCTTTGTCATATTGACCAGAATACGAACTTGTTTGCCCTAAATGAGTACTGATATTTGAGTTATCTAGTTCTTGTAATGCCATATTAATATTATATTTTTTTCAATTGTTTTTCAACTATCTTTTTTCGTTCTTCATTAGACCCGGTTAGCGTAGTTACAACATTTTTACCATGATGTAAGTATAGCAAATTTTCCAAAACTCTTATTTCATTATCATACAATGATTTTATCATTTCGTTATCCACTTTCTTTACTTTCCTATCTAAATCAGTTACATATTTAAAATCCGGTACACAATAAAATATATGATCGTATCTCTTTATATTATTAGTGTATATACCTTCTGCAAAGTTTTTAACATAAAGAGATACTTGATCTAATCTGTTAAGCCACTTTGTATATATAAACCCATCTAATACGCATCTATCAAAAATACAATCCATTCCAATATCATTTTTAATATTCATATAATGACCTAACGTAATCATTATCTGCGTATCATCACTACCTTCACTATTAATCGGATAACCCCGACCTTTTAAAGATCTTGTATGTGAATCTATATTATGAACTTCGCTTTTAAGAAGTTTATTAAAGTCTAAACTCTTAATTAACGTACTTTTACCCGAACAACCCGGTCCTGTAAAAGCTATAAACTTTGGATTTGATTTATTCTGTTTAACCATTTTATTTCACCTGGATGATATGAATGATTATAATCACTTCTCTTGATATTAACAGTGTTTTCTTCAAGATCAATTATTGCATAATGTTGAGAACAAGTATCAATCCAGTAAACTCTGTAACCAACTAATTGTTTCATATTCCAGTTTGCTAATACTGTGTGACCTATCATCTGATTAAGAGGCCCATCATCAGTAGCAGCATAAGGCGGATTATTAGAAAGATATTTTAACCAAAATTTACCATAAGGAGAAAAATATTCTGATCTAGTAAGATCATTTTCCACTACATTTTCTATATGAGAGTTTAATTCATCATCAATATTTTCCGGTTTATAATCAGCAGAATTAATACCTGCATGAGAAAATAACCAATTGCCTTTTTGATAACTCCATAAAAAATTAGACCACATATCTTCATCAATAATATTGTTTACTGCGTCGAATTTTTCTCTAGTCCATGTAGAAGCTCTAAGAGCAGGATGATCAATAATGTAATGTAAATCGTGATTTCCAATTAAAAATTTAAATTTCCCGGTTTCATAAAGATCTTTTATATACATAGCTGTAGCGCCGACATCTTCTGGCCCGTCATAAAAATGGTCAAAATAATCTCCAAGGAAAATAAATTCGTCTACTTCATTCAGTTCTTTAGCAATAATTTCTTGTGTAGGTTTAATCCTATTATGTATATCTGGAATAACACATAAACGCATATGAATATTATATTATGCATTCATAGAATATCAAGCTTGTTTAAGAGATTTACCAATTAAATAATTTAAATGATTTGGACAGGACCTACAAGCGCTGTTACTAATTTTGCTAAAAATACATTCTCTAGTATTACTGGAGGTGTTAATAATTTAGTAGGTGGTGTTGTAGGCACGTCTACCAATTTGGTGGGTGGTACTTTTGATTTTGCAAAATCATTAGTCACAGGTAATTTTTCCGGTCTTAGTCAGTCGGTTACAAGCACAACTTCAGGTTTGTTTTCTGGTATAAAGAATACCGTATCCGGTACTATATCTGGTATTACAGACCCATTTAAAAGAGTAGAAACTTTAAAAGAAAATCTTTCTAATCAAGTAATTAATACAACCAAACTTCCTACCGAAACCTCTAATTTATTAAACACAGATAAACTAACTTCCAAAAATTTTATCGATATAGCAGGGAATGCTATTCCAAGAGATATTGCAGACGTAAAAAGAAACTCTGCAATCGATATGAATTTAGGGCAGATTATAGATTGTATAGGAGATAAAGTAAAAGACTTACTTGGTATATTTACCGTTGGGTTAGGTATACCTACATTAGATCAATTTAAAGTACCTCCTTTAACTGGGGTAGGAAATAGTATATCAGAAGCTTTTGAACAAACTTTAAAAGATATACAAAATACAATTACCGGTACTCTAGACGGTTTAGAAAATGCCCTTTCTTTAAAATTTTTAAATATGAACAACCAACAAGAGTTGGGTAGATTAACTTTATCTAAATTTTTAGGTTGTGAAAATGATATTGCATTTACTAAAAGAGATAAAGTACAAGTTAGAAAACAACCTGGTATAGTAGATAAATTAATTGATAAAAATGTTGATGTATCAAAGAAAGCTCTTTTTGAAGGTTCAGTTAAAGAAGTAAATCAAAGAACGGGGAACGCATTTAAAGATACGCAAGCTAAATTAAAAGAAAAAATGGGCGCTAGAAAAGAGCCAGGTTCTATTTTTGATTTAGATGTAACTATTGGAAGCAGTACCGGGGTTGAAGAAATTAAAGTAAAGGTACCAGACGAAACTCAAACATTAGAAATTATAACCACTGACGAATGAAGGAATATTACGGAAACTATTTAGGTATTGTGATACAAAATAATGACCCCCTAGCTAGAGGGAGGGTAAAAATTTTTGTACCTCATGTATCACCAACCGTATATAAAAACTGGAATGAAATTCCGGAAGATAAAAAGTTTAAATTTTTAGGAGCAAACATTGATAGCGATCTTAATAATATAGTTGAAGATCTTAAAAAAATGTTACCATGGAGCATTTGTGCTTCTCCCATTACCGGGGAAATGAGCTCCGGTAGATTAAACGCATTTCCTAATTATGCTTCTAATTCAGATAGTAGCTTTTCAGGTTTAAGTGGGTTTCAAGCTGATGAAACAAATTTAAAAGAACAAAATAATGATACAGCTCAACAAAATATAGATTTAATTGGTGAGAAAGAAGGTAACGTTTACGAAAAATATCGATTCAAAGTAAATGATGCTTTTAACAGTTCTGATAATAATGTAAACAATGTAAATATAAATTCTTTCGATTATACCCCAAGTGTATATTCAAATAAAGTAAAAGGATCGTTTGCTGTACCTTCTGTTGGTGCTCATGTTTGGGTATTTTTTCATGATGGTGATCCTTTATTTCCGGTTTACTTTGCTGCTAGCTACGGACAATTTGACTGGGAACAAATGTACGGTGGTAAAAGTGGTTATGATTACCCCGGTGGTTTTGAAAATAGAAGTTTATCAGCTACTAATGAATCAGATGTTGAATATTATAAAAACAAATACATTATAAATCAAAAAGGCGGAACTATAGAATTTGTAAATTCTGATTATAGAGAAAGTTTAAAAATATCAGGATATAATGGTTCATTCAAACAGTTTGCTTTAAAAACAAATGTAGAATTAGCTACTCATGATGACCAAAAATTAGTGCTTCAAGATCAATATGATACAGTAAGAGGTTTTAGAAATATATACACAGAAAGAGATTTAGATTATATTGTAAGAGGGGACTATTATTTAAAGACCGGTAATTTAAAGGAAGAATATTTTAAAGAATGGCATGATATAGTAGCTAGCTTAGCAAATATAAAACAACTTTTTGAAACAAAAAGAGCTGAAAAATTTGAAGCAGGTCAATTTTTAAAACTTACTTCTACATTGCAAGAAAGAGAAGGGGAGTTCGCCCCGTGCCCCGTATGTTTGGGGTCAACAGGAAAAGAATATCTTGTAACTAATGATGAAGCTGCTAAATTTAATCCTATCGGAGCATTAGTAAATAGAGCAACTGCAGCAATTGGCTTTTTACCAGACATAACTGTATCACCTTTAAATGGAAAAGGTCCTTCGTTAACTAATTTACCCCCTACATCTAGATGCCCCGTATGTAACGGTACGGGTATAAGTCCAAGTAGTGAAGGTGGTAGTTGGGTAGAAGACCCAAGAAAAACTATTGATGCATATAGAACAGAATATAAAAAACGAATTGTTCAATTAGCTGATATTGAAAAGAAAATGGGCCTTGGTGGTAACTATATTATTGACGTTACAAAAAATAAAGTAGAAAATATAGGACTAGTTATGAATGATTTTGGTAACGTTAGAGTTGACAGCGTTGGTAAAATTACAAATAGTTCTGTAAATTTAGATGAATTGGGAGCATACGTAGGTATGAAAGAAAGCCCAATGTTTGAATATGTTCACGTGGATGATATGCCAGGTGGATCATATTCTTTAAACGTTGCAAGCAGATTTAACATTGCTGTAGGTTCGGGTGGTATTAATATGAAGTCCTATGGTGCTGTTGATATATCAGGTACCATTACCAACGTTGCTGGTGAACAATTAAACCTTTCGTCTGAATTTGAAACTAATATATCGGGTGGTAAAAGGCTAAGTTTAGAAGCTGATATAGTTTCAATTAAAAATAAACAAGGTGGCCAGGTTTTAATTGACTCTAATTTAGGTGTTAATGGTAATGCAATTATAAAAGGCGGGTTACATGTTGATGGTGAACTTTCAGTTAACCACGTTACTGCACCTCTAGAAATTCAAGAAACAGAAGGAACGCAAATATTTGGTGAAACTGTCCCATTGTTGAAAATTGGTACTGTCACAATAACCAGAGGTTCTTCAAAAGGTGTATATCCTGTCCTTGGTGGTGGCGTACCTAACTCAGTGATAGGTTATTACCACTCACATAAATTTGCTAACTTACCTTTAGATTTAAAACAGTCAAATGAACAGGTAAGAAAAGAAGCAAAAGCAAATCAGAATCCAATAACTAATCCAGCTAAACCTTTAGTTAATCGGAAGAAATAGAATTAATTATATATTCTTGACACTCCAAAAATCCTTTATCGTTTATATTACTAAGACCTGGAGAATTATGTATGACGTTTATAGGTACTGTTGTTAGTTTTAAACCTGCTTTTTTACAATCAATACAAAATTTTAAATCGTACTGATGAAACCCTTTTATGTTTTCATCAAATCTAATATTTTTTTCTTTTATCTTTTTAACATTTACTGCTAAAAATAAACCATCGAGTATCGCTACTTCTTTTGGTGTTGGTCCAAATGTTGTTGGGTAGTTAAAACCTTCATGAGGGTGAAAAACAATACCACTTTGTGTCTGTTTTTTTGTAATTAAATGCCATAAAAATGGTTTTTTAATTTGTAAATTACTTCCTCCGGCTAAACCAGCAACAGCAAACTCCTTCTCATGCAAGAAGGAGTTAACTGTGTTAATGAAGTCTACCGAATCAATTTTAATATCATCGTGAGCAAATATTATTGTATCTTTATGCGAATATTTTTCTAAAAACTTATTATAAACTGATGTAAGACCTTCTTTATTTTCAGTTTTAATATCTAACACGTCTATTAACCCAGGTCGTGCATACATGTCGACTAGTTTATGAAGTGTTAAACTTTTATAAAGATCGGTATCAGTATAAAATTCCTTAGAAGTTGCAGATACAATAACCGTATCCATTATTCAGCTGTTTGATCTTCTACAGGAGGGGTCGGTGCTGCAGCATTAACATCAAAATGCTTTTCAATGGTGTGAACAACATCATCAAGATTAGCAAGTTCTTCTAATCTATTTTTAATTTCTACAGAAATTTTACTATGTTCGCCTACACCAACAGGTGAATTTAAATACACTTCTATTTCAGCTAGTACTTGACTTCGTTGCCCTACATATTCTGAATAGATACCCTTTACAAACTTATCAGCAGTTGAGTTCATAAAAATATTTTATACTGTTATTCCGAGATTTCTAGCCATTTCTGGGTCTCTATCATCATAATGTCTCACGTGGAGATAGTCGTTGTTAACGTCGAAGAATCTTTCTACAGATAAATGTACAGGACTATGATAATTAAAATACGATCTTACCCCTGCAAAATGCATAGCTAAAGAAATTTCTAAAGATAACCCTGTAGTGTATGCTTCTTCCTTTTTAGTTTCTTCGCAAAGTTCTTCTAATTTATCTAAAAATAATTTGAATTGATCTTTAGAATCGAATTTTAAAAATACTACCGGGTCGTCTCCGACAGCAATCTTCTCCATTTCTCTTTTTAAAGAATATTTGTTTACTAAATCTTTAGCTTTTAAATCTTTTGCATAAAGAAGATTCAGTAAATTACCTCCAAGTTCAAAGTAAACTCCTCGTTTAAAATGTTTGCTTAGTTCTTCTGATTTAATTTTACAACCTTCATCTCTATGATATGATGCATCGGTTTGAAGATGTAAAACTTTAGTAAACCCAGCATCATAGGCTTCATAAAACCCATATCTAGTAGCTTGTAAAATGGGAGCAAAACCGGTTTCAAAACTATAATTTTTAGTAAAATCTATATCTGTATATTTTTTAATATCAACAACTTCAATATTTTCTTTTTTTAAAACCTTATCGGGTTTATTGGTTACACAAAAAAATTGAACGTCGTTTAATCTTTCAGATAAGTCATCAAAATTTTTATTATACTCTTCAATCCACTCATCATGAATTGCAGTGGTTTCTACGCAAAAATCGTTCATCTTCCTTGACCACGATATGGTTTTTTATATTTTTTACTCTTTTTGTTAGGAGAGTCAGCTTTAGATACTTGACCCTTTCTTTTCTTAGGAGGTTTACCGAATGTTATTTTTGTAGTAGATTTAACTTTAGCCATGTAATAATTTTAGAGTAATCTAAAAAATAATCAAGGCAATTTTTCTAACTTAACTATATCAATTTGTATTTTTTGAATACTTTTTTGTATATCTGCAATTGCACGTGAATTATCACTAACATTATTTTGCAATGAAGTTAATTGTAATACTTGTTTTTCTACATCGTGCATAGCATCATGAATTTTTTCAAAATCAGCTTTAGAAGGAAATAAGGTCTGTAAATAAGCAAGCGCACAAATACCTATAATAGGCGCTATTTTTAAGAAATTATCTAACTGAGCGAAAGATATTTTCGTGTCTTTTTCAGGCATATCTAATATTTATACGATACTTCCACCAAAAGTAAGTTAATGCTAGCGACATAGTTAGGCCAAACCCATAATTTATCTTAAACCAAATATCAGATGTTTGAGTAAACGCTAATCCTAAACCGCCAACGTTACCTAATATTTGTAAAATACACATCCCCAACGAAACGTCTTTAGAACTTTTATTTTTATACATTGTATAAACTTGAGGTGCAAAGCATAAAGCAAAGCTTATAGACATTAAACTACCAAACAATAAAGTAATATCAAGATTCATTTATTTTATACATTTTTAATTGCTCCACTTCTATACCATTAACCTTTAAAAATTCTAAACCGGAAGTATCCCTATATTGTTCATTATAAACTACTCTTTTTACCCCTGCTTGAACTAAAAGTTTAGAACATTCAAAACAAGGGCTTAAAGTAAGATAAATTGTACAATTTTCTGAACTGTTAGTACTTTTAGCTAACTTCATTAATGCATTTGATTCTGCATGAAGAACTTCTGGTCTAGTTTCAAAACCAAATCTTGTTTCAAATTCACAGTCATTGTCATAACCCTTTGGCGTACCATTATAACCATCTGAAATAATTTGACCATCTTTAACAACCAAACACCCTACCTTTTTTCGTTTAGCTTTTGAGAGTTGAGACCATGAAGTGGCCATCTCAAGATAAGTAAAATCTAATTCTCTTTGTTTAGGCATTTTATCCCCAGTTAATATCGTCGTAGTTATCTGAATAAGCAGAGATATCGTGTCTTGGCTTATCCCCTTTTCCAGCTCCAGAGTTAGTATTTGACTTGATACTCGAAGTCTTAACTTTAGGACTTGCAGCAGGTTTTACAGACTTATTAACTTTAGAGTACGGAATTTTATCGCTCATAAGCTTATGATAATATTTAACTTTTGGGATTCAAGTTAAATAAGTTCATGAAATATGTGACGTTTACTAATTTGGGATTTCTTCCATTTGTAGAGTCGCAATACCATTTTCTTAAAAAACTAAATCTTACGAAAGATTACTTAGTTTATTTTTATGGTAACAATAAAGATTATGAACAACTTCGCGGATTGGGTTGTGAAGTAAGAAAATTTGAATCTAAAATTTTCAATTTTAATGACGATAATTTAGATATGGATAAAATTGTGCACTGCGGTGAAAGTTTAAGCTATAATCGATTTTGTGCATATAAATTAGAATCATTTTTTAATTGTGTTATTGAATTTGATAAAGCAACATATATTGATCCTGATATTGCAATATTTGAAGACTTTACAGATGATATTATTTCCACTTTAGCAGATAATTCCTTTGCTTTAAAAACTTATGAAAATACTCCAATTCATGAGATAGAACTAGTTTATGGAAGAATGGTTAATTTGGGTATGATTTCAGGTAACAATACTAATCATTTTAAATTTTTTATGAATAAAGTTTTCGACAATTTAAAACAAAGTCAAAATGAAACTAAAAATTTTGATGAAGCAACTTTCACTGACGTTATTTCTGATACAGGAACATATGCATTAATAGACGATAAAATAAACATATTAAATGATGTAAATAAAAAGTACACTCCCAAAGAAATTATAGGTAAAACTAAATCTTTTCACCCTACTTT
>TARA_R100001163_G_scaffold9972_1_pt1 | contig 17451 bp, 15 predicted proteins | sample TARA_R100001163 | Tara Oceans TARA_R100001163 (sample SAMEA2621285) | marine metagenome | biome: marine biome (ENVO:00000447); feature: deep chlorophyll maximum layer (ENVO:xxxxxxxx); material: "saline water (ENVO:00002010), including plankton (ENVO:xxxxxxxx)" | depth 120 m
TTCTGTGTCTTAACACTGATGAGCTTGAGCGTCTTGAGTTGGCTCCAATGGATTGGGACGACACTGACGGAGCGATTGTTAAGAACCTTCAGGGTAAGGATGCTGTGTATGCCTTCCTGAAGTATTACTGGGCGGTTGCTGCGCGGTCTCTGAACCACTTTGCGCGAGTTGATGGACTTCAAGTTGATACGGACTACGTTTCCGTTATCCACAAGACCATGTAATGATGATGGGGGCTTCGGCCCCCTGATTCTTTATGGAAAGGAGATAGTGATATGGGAATCACTGGAAGAAATCTTGAGAAGTCTACAGTTGCTCTTATCAGCAAGAATACTATTATGAAGGGGGCTAGTGGAGATGAACTTTCTTTCATTACAAGTCCTCGTCAGGCATGTCAGGTTCTTGAGGTTGGCGTTACGATCACAAAGGATCATGATACGTCACTTAATGGAGAGACTATCTGGGAATGCAAAGTGTACGATAAGAACAATGAGAGTGGGGTGCAGATTGCAACAGCGACTTTTGCGGCCTCATCCGTGGCGGGAGACGAAAAAACAACCCGTGATGGGTCGTTTGCTTGGGTTTCTGCTTATGAAAATGCTTCCGACAGAATTTTTGCAAAGGGAGCGAGGATTGTCATGCACATGACTCAACCATCAGGGGATAACGGGGATATTTTCGCCCCTTACGTTATTGCAATTCCAAATGGGGCTGAACCCCTCTAGTTTAAGGAGAAGAGAAAATGGCAGGTACAGGACAAGGTATGCTTCAGCCTACTAAGCTGATTTTGACCGATGACTTTCATGAAAATTTAGCCCTTCCGGGGTATCAGGGCGCGTTTACTGCTGATGTTGCGGCTGCCCCGGCCACTGCTGGTGGAGTGCTTAGTTTGTTTGTTGTTCCCGATGGTTGTACAGTTGAGGTGGTAGACTTTGGTTTTACGGCCAGCACTAATACTGTTGATACAAACGGAGCCACAACTAGCAGCATTAAGCTAGATGCTGGAGCCACAAATGTGGTTGCTGCCACAAGCATTACAGGCGGTGGTGGTGCCACAACTACGCTTGCCGCAGGAAGCACTGCGAGTATTAAGCGTGGATCTACTGGATATACGTTTACCGCTGCATCCACGGCAGTTAATAATCAGTTTGGCGCTGGCACTATAATTTCAGCGACCATTGCAGACACCACTGGTTCTGGTGCAACAGGATCTGGTCTTGCATGGGTTCGCTTGAAGTTTGTCTCTAAGGATATGGGCGCAATCTAATGCCTGAAATGGAACTTGTAAGGGTGGGGGACAGAACTCCCCCTCCCGGTTTTGTTGCAGACTTAAAGGCATTTGATCCCGACTTGAAGATCAAGTGGAGCAACCAAGACGAAGCGTGGATCGTTTTCCAAAGTGTGAAGCGCAATCGTCATTGTGGTGAGTGGAATGGTTCGTCATTGTATGAGGTGGCTAGTTACGACGCTCCTGTCCTTTGGGTTAATGATATGCGTGAGCCTGACCGTAGAGTACTTGCTCAGTTGTATAAACAACGTGCTTTGGATGAAGAGCAGCGGAAAGAGCGTTTAGCTCGCCGTGTTCAGAAGCAAAAAGAAGAGCAAGATAAGAAGCTTGATACTAAATTTGCTTCTGCAAAAGAAGGCATTGAGCGAGGCGCTTACGAGTTGAGAAAAAGAGGCGTTGCAGGAACTGTCGCGCCATTCTATGCTCCTAAGGGGGGATGGACTAAAGGAGAGTAGATTATGGCCAGCTTGACACTCTTAGAGATGAGAAAAAGAGTTAGGCGCAGGCTTGAAGATACTCGCACCCTTAATCCTCACTGGCCTAATGATGAGCTAGACAGCTACATCAATGAAGCTATACGAGACCTGTGGGATGAGATCTATGTTCGCAATAGGTATGTTCTTCCTGTTACAACACTGTCTGATTACATATGGGAGGCTGATCAAATATCAGCAGACCTGACAGGTTTGGTTGGGAAGAAAGAATTTGATGTCTTTCTGATATCTCAGTATTTAGACTCAGATAACACATTTGATTCATCAAACCCAACAAACTACCCAGTTCCTCTTACCAGAACAAACTACGAAGAGTTGTATCGACACAACATTTATTCATCGCGATTCTATGATGATTTTCAATTCAGCAACTCAAAGGATGCGGACGGGAATGCAATATATCAGTCTGGTGTTTACAGGAGTTCTACTAATAGGGGTTTGTTTCGGTGGGCTATTCACTCTGATAACTCCGGTAACACGGTTAACCTTTGCCTAAGTCCTGTGCCTTCAAATAAGATAAGGTTAAAAATTCAAGTAATGAAGCCGTTTGATACGGTTTTTGCGCAGCAGGACAAAATTTTAGATAATGAGTTTAATCCGTTCACAGATCTTGTCGAATATGGTGCGGTGCTTAAGGCTAAAGGTCGCAGCGATGAAAGCACAGACCCTTTAACAAACACATTTTTTCGGCGTTTGTCGCACCTTCATCAGTGGCTTGAATCTAGGTCTAGAACTGGCTATGCGAGGGTTGTGACAGATGGCTACTAATTCAGCATTCTTGCCTTTTAGGGGTCCGTTTAGAGGGGTCTCCGTTCTTCCATCCAAGCTTTTGCAGGGAGGCTTTAGCCCTCTTGCCATAAACGTAGATACTAGCCAAGGCATTCTAAGATGCAGGCCCGGCTACAATGTTGTGCACCAAAAATCAAACAGAAGAATTCTTGGAATTCACTCAACAAATGACTTTGATGGAACTGTTCATGTTGTTGTGATTTATTATGTGCCTTCTCAAACTGGACCATGGGGAGGGTTAGAGTGTAAGGTTATTGGCCCAAATGGAAGCGAAATACTGACGGTTGACTTGTCTGAAAAGCCACTAGACATTGTTCCGGGGCCATACGAGTTTCCCTGTTTTACAGACTTTCTAGGCGAAGTGTATATGGCATTTCCAAAAGGAGGGCTGCTTAGGTATGACACTCTAAAGAAAGAAGTAACAAGTGTAAAAATTTCCACTGAAGAGAGGAATTTTCTAACCCCATACTTTGATGCTATCCCTAATGGAAGCATCGTAGAGTCTCATAACGGAAGAATGTTTGTTGCAGGCTTTTCAGGAGATTTTCAGCAAAGCGTTTCACAAAGAATACCGTCAGACCAAAACATTATAAGCGATGAGATTATAGATGAATCTAGAACCTCTGTGACTTTGCCTAGAAATGCTCTGGTTTTTTCAGACCTAAACACAGCATCAACATACAGTCCGATGTCGATTATGGCCACTCCAAAAGGCCAAAAAATTACAGGAATGTGCTCAACCGAAACTGAACTTCTAGTGTTCACAGAGTCTTCTGTATGTGTTGTAAGGGGCTACCACATAAACTCTATGCAGATGAGCGTTGTAAGCCAGAACGTAGGTTGCGTTAATCCTAGGACCATTGTAAGCGGTCAAGGTGTGGTTTGCTGGATGGGCTTTGATGGGTGGTACACCTATTCTGCTGGAAGAGTCCAAAAAATATCAAATGATATTGGAGATATGTTTAGGCTTGAGGGATGGCGGGAAACGCCTATGAGAGATCTTGGCATTCTTGCGTCTGACCTTCAATATCCACTGTGTATTTCAAAATCTAACATGTGGCAATCGTGCGGCGGGTACGATGCCGCTAGAAGTGCGTTTATTTGGAGCGTTCCAATGCTTGGGTACAGGAAGTGGAACAATTATAATGACAACTACAGGTCTTTGCCTGCTCCGTCTAACAATTTAACAGTTGTGTTTTATCCAGCAACAGGGACGTGGGACATGTGGGCACCGATGAAAGGATCATCGTTTTACCCAACATGCTACACCTCTGTGACTCAAGGGTCTAATCATTATCTTATGTTTGGAAACGAGTACGGCCAGTGTTGCGTCTGGGGGGCTGACACGTTAGATAAAGTCGTAAATCTTAAGAAGGGTTTTGACGGAGGTGAACTGAGAGAAGTAGACGGCCAAGTGACTCAGCACAATGATGAAAATGACACGAAGCTACAATGGTTTTGGATGAGTCCTAGGCTAGAGCCTTCTCCAGAGATTGTAAGTTCGGTAAAATCTTTAAGGGTAAGGCAAAGGGCTTTGGGTGTTTTTGATAGCCCTCTTAAAAAACCCAATTTCTTTCTAGAGACCGAGAGGTCGTTTGACCAAGGCAATCTAAACTCACTTTCAACAAAAGGTGATCTGGACGGATCCCCTTCTACAAGCGCGCCAGATGGTTATAATAAAGAGCCAAACCATTACTGGGGAAACGGCCAGTGGACTCAATTCAAATGGTCAGGACGAGATGTTTGGAAAGCAAGATACCCTGTAGAGTCTATAATTACCGGACACACTATAAGGGTTGGTTTTAGCGAGACTATTGATTCTGACTCAGATTTTATGGAAATACACGGGTTTGACTTAGAGCTACAGCCAAGGAGGGATATAACATGAAACTGTTTTACTCCCCTTATGCTCTCGGAACAAACCAGATGACGGAGAATGGTCACGAAACTCTTGTTGCGGCAAGCGATATAGAATCAAGACTCTCTGGAAAGATGGAACTGAGGTCTACCGAAAGTATCGGTACCGCTTTAACTAAAATAAAAGCGGGAGATATAATTCAACTCGCTCCAGACACTTGGACGTACAATGGGTCTATTGTTATCGACAAACCGTGCACAATAATTGGCCATCCGGGAGCTACAGTTATAAAGAGGGGTAGCGGTCTTGGTGTTGGTCCTTTGCTTTCTATAACAAGCGACAATGTTTATTTGCAGGGGATTACTTTTTTAGACGACACAGAGACGGACCAGATAGATTGTATTAAGATAGACTCTGGGACTGATGAGTCACTTGTGCAAATTCTTAATTGCCGTATCTTGAACTTTAAGGTTGGGATTAGTGCGGTGGCAGGCGGGTCTACTATTTTTGCTTTTAATGAAATTAGAGTCAGTAGCATAGGCATTAAAATAACAGGAGATAGTCACAATAATTGCATTAACAGTAATTTTATTAAGGTGAAGCCTGAAGGGACGCATGGCATACTTTTAGAGTCTGAGGTGGCGTTTACTACTGTATGCGGAAACATTTCAGGCAAAAAGATTACTTTTCAAAACACAGGGTCTGCCCAGACATTTTCCTCTCCGGGAGGGAGCTTTAATCATGTGTCTGGAAATGTAGCAACTCTTGAGGAGAAGACTTAATGGGTGTGCCTACAATAAATGATTTTCCGGCAGGAAAGTCTGTTGCTTCAGTCGCTGAACAGAACGACAGAAACATTGCCAGTTCAATTCAAAATTTAGAAAACGGCACAAATATATCTGAAAACAACGGCATTTTTGTTGTTAATTATTGCCAGTATGTTAACTCGGTAAACGCGGATATTCCAAAGTTCTGGCAACCGTACACTCAGCAGCCTCAAGAACCAGCATTTGACGATCTTAATCTTTTTTGGGATGCGGGAGAAAACGCTGCATCAACCTATAGCTATTTGGATCTGACGTATTACGCTCAGATTGGGTTGCCTAGGGAAATTTGGATAAAAGGTTCAAATAAGGTGAGACAAAACGTCACTTCTTCAATCGGAATTCAGGTTGTTAGGTATAGCAGTTCTGTCTCTTTCGATAATTTGGCTGGCCCATCCTTGACTCAAACCGAAGCTCCCTACGGAACAGTGCATGTTTTAGATCTAACATCAAAGTCGCCAGTAGACTCTTGGAGGTATCATGCTGTTAGATTTAACCCAAATGTAGGAACTTCCTATGGAGAGGAATATAAATGGGACAATTATCCTATTTTTGTTTGCGTTAGTTTAAGGTTAAAGAAAAAAGCAACCTCTTAAAGGAAGAAAAATGGGAACTCCGTCAATACGAAGAATTAGAAAAAATACTTTTGCTAACGGGCCTATTTTAAGGGCTAACGACGGGGCTTTGCTTGCTGAAATGCAAGGGAACTTAGAAAAGCATGTTAACATAAAAGATTGCAATTCTTTGTATGATATTGGAGGGACTTTTAGTTTTCTTGGCACTAATATGGCCCAAAACCAAGGTCTTTTAAACAAGGCCGGAGGCACAAAAAATCCAATTGATCCACAGTCAGGCATTGTGTGGGCGTACAAAAGCCCTCGTCCGTGTACGTTAGTCAGATACGCGATGAAAAACACTAAAGACATTATACAGACAGATAATACTTGGACTAAGTTTGGGGCAGCAGTTCAGCTTTGGGTATGCAGTGGGCTTGAATTTAAGCCAGAAAGTTTTAAGTTTTCAGGGCCGAAAAACGGCACTCTCCTTAAAGAGCTTAACCTTTTTGAAAATTCGAATGCTGGCTCCATTTCTGCAGATGTGGAATTAACCCAAGAAGTTGCACAAGGGGATATTATTTTTGTGAGAAGCTATTATGCAATAGATAACCCCAATGATGTCTTTGATGATCAAGTTTATAAAAACGATTTTTTGTTCAAAAAAAACCTCTTATACGCTCCAATGCGTTTGCAACTAACACTAAAAGAGGAGCACATATAATGGACTTAGAAGACATGGCAATAGGCGAGTTAGCTTATAGCTCGGCCGTTTACAATAATGACGTAAAGCTCAAAACTTATGTTTCAAACATAACTAATCGAGACAAGGTAAACCCTTGGTCTGTTTGGACGGAATCTTATCATCTTCCATTTACCGGGAGAATTGCAGGCGCAGAAGACATAGAAGAGATTGATAGTAACACAGTAAACAGTTTTCATATTCCAGTTTTTTTAGCTGGGAAAGCGCATGAAGCAAGTGGAAGAAGGTTTTTGGGGGGAACTATATTTGTTTCAAAAAGCAATGATTTTGGAACTTTGCAAAAAGATGTCGATCTTTACGACGAAGTTTCTTCAGATGGTGATATGTGTGTGGTTTATATAAAAAGAACTAGCGCACTTAACTATACTGAGGCTACTCCTCCACAGAATGTACGATACGACAGAAATTTTAATCGATTACCTAATTCAAATGATCCGGCCTTATTCTATGCTCAACTTGGCAAAAATGAAGATTTTTTAATGACTCCAAGATTGTACAGGAATGACCCCGACTTGAGTTGTCTTTCTATAGGCATCCCCGTTGACTCTGCGTACTTGAAACAAGGTGATTATTGGTACATGTTTATGGAGCCTGTTGACAGTAAAGGAAATAGCTCCATTGTTGGCTGGAAAGATGTTACTGTTACTTTGAGATTCGCAGCACTATTGGAGGCTTAGATGTCTAATCAACCCGCAAACCAAACGTCAGGTCAAAACAATATGTCTCAAGGAAATGACGATACTTATTACAACAATGAGATGCAGGGTAGCTATTCCGAGGGCCATGGCATGGGAACGCCATATCAAGCTGATAAACCATATCAGACGCAAATGGTAATGGGCTTTGGTTCAAAGTACGGAACGTCTACCGGGGAGTTTTTTGCTCCCGGTATAGACTCATTTGGAGGAACTCGTCCGGGGCAAGGAACAAGGTTTTTAGTTCCTCAAGGGGATATGTTTGGCGCTGAACGTCAAATTGTTCAAGACATATATAACCCTCAAAGAATCCAAGCGCAGCAACAGTTAATGTTGCAAAACGCTCAAAGGGCTAATCTTACCGCACAAAGAGGCGTAGAAGGACAGTTGTCCCAGATGGGACTTGGAAGTCTTGGTGGCGCGGCAGGGGCGTTAAGTGGCCAAGCTACGCAAGGTGCGTTAAATGAAGCGGCAGCAATACAGGCAGGCCAGCAAATGGCACAGCAGGCACAGCAGGCCTACATGGGCGCTCAAGCGCAGTTGCGTGAGCAGGAGGCTGCTGTTGGCACTGCGATTTCGCAAGCCTACGGGACAGCATATGATGTTGTCACAGCAACCGCGCCAGAAGGTTGGATGATTAGCGAGCCTCTTGAGGCAGATCTTGCAGCATATGCACAGCTTGTAGGGCAGCAGGTTATGGCTGGTGAAATGACTTTAGCGCAAGCACAAATGGAGTTGGCAACCTACCCAGACAGGTGGGCGCAAGCGACAGGACAGACAAAATACCAGAAGGCTGAAACTGGCAGAATGGATGAGCTAAACATTTACCAGAGAAAAACTACCCAGCAAGAAAAGCAGGCAAAGCAAAAAGCAGAACAAGCAGACGAAGCAACCATAGGCACGGAAGAAGACACAGGGACTTATTACGTCGTATAAAGGAGATTAGTTATGGCTAGAAGACCAATGAAGCCCGGATATGCAATACCGGAGCGAAGAAGTCTTGCAGACATTGCAAAGGAAGAGGCTATACGAGGCGGGATTCGCGCCGGGTATGGTCTGCTTGATGCTGCCGCTATAACACCTCTGAAGACAGCTATGGGAGCGGAGGGTTCTATTGGCCGCAACCTTTTGTCTGATGAAGTTCGCGCAATGAAGCGCCAAGAGGCTGAGTCTAAGGCTGCACAGAGAGTTGCTCCGTATTACCAAGCACAACAGCAAACGCAACAGCGAGGAATGCAAGAGGCTGGCCAGACACAAAGAACTGGTATGACGCAAGCTGGCGCAATGGACAGACAGAAGCTTCAAGAGGGGTCTGACATAGTTCAGTTGCAGATGAAGCTTCAGAGCCAAATGCAAGACAGAGACAAGCAGTTGCAGTTTAAGGAGTGGCTTGCAAGATTTAAGAGAAGTGGCGCAGCAAAGAAGAACAGCAGGTTGCAAGTCTTGTTGAAAACCAGAAAAGAATTGTTTGATTCTGAAGGGTATAATCCGGCAGTAATTGCGCCTCTTGATGCTCAGATTTTGCAGGCCATTGGAGCCGATCCTGCGGCTGCAGAAGCGGCAAGCAAAATGCCACTTCAAGCAACGCCAAAAGCACAAGTAGGCGTGGAGAAAGAAAAGTTAAAAATTGACCAAAAACAACGTGATGCTGATGCAAAAGTAAAAGCTGAAGAAGCAAAGTTTGAGAGGCGAAAGGAGCTAGAGGCATATAAAGCTAGTTTGAAGACTGGGAAGGTGCAAAGCCCGGATCGGTTAATTTCTCTTCGGACTGGACTTATTAAAACGATTACAGAGTTTGGGCTGGAGCCGGGAGATGACGGTTATGCGGCTTTAATGGCAGAAGCAAATGCTCTTCAAGAAGAGATTGATAAGCGACAAGATGAGGCTATGAGGAATCAAGCAGGAGTTCCTGTTTTTGAATCATCAGACGAAATTCCAACTGTCAGAACCAGTGACTTGTTAAATCAGTGATTTGGAGAAAGTCCTTATGCCAACCTTTAAGCTTGATGCAGCGCCAACGGAAGAAGAGGTACAAAAGCTCAAGTCAAAGGGGTATGAATTTATTCCAGAGCTTGGTGATTTTGGAGGAGTAAGATCGTCTTCTGACGAAGAACAGGCTTCTTCTCCTCCAGAAGCAGAGCAAGTTTTTGTTGAGGAGCCGTCCAATGAGCTTGAGTTTGATGACTCAGAGATGCAGCTTGACGAGCCTTTGCCAGCCCCTCCAAGTCCAAAAAAATACCGACTCGACACTAAGCCAACCGAGAAAGAGCGAAACAGTCTTCTTTCTCGTGGAATCGTTTTTGATGATGAAACAAACATTGCAACGCAACTAACTCCTGAGTTTAGGCTTGATGCCCCTCCAACAAAGGAGGAAAAAAGTAAGCTTGCAGCCAAAGGGTATAGTTACTCAGATAAAGACAATTTTGTGTACAACATTGGCGTTGGTCGGGTGCCAATCGAAAAAGACATGAGAGTAAGTCGTGACGCAGCGCAAAGGTTTATATGGCTGTCAGGTCGAGAAAAATTCAAAGACATTCAGCCGGGTGCTTTAGAGAAATTTGAAGCTGAAGTTGTTGGCATGGGTCGCTCTTTGTTGCCAAGCATAAAAGGCGCAGCGAAGGGGGCTGTTGGGCTTCCAACAATGATGGAGGAAATTGAAGCCAAAGAAGCTCGTGAGTCTGCTTACGCTCCGTTAAAAAGAAGAGGGTTTCAGACTTGGAGCGTTTTAGATGCTGACGAGCAATACTGGGAAGATCAAACAAAAAAGCTTGGGAAGCCGTGGTCCGACATTGAGGTCAACAAGGAGTCTCTGTCTGCTGCCGCTCAAAGGTTTCGAGACTCTCACGAAAGAAAATTTCAAGATGCTCAGAGCAACATTCAAGAGTACGAGGGGATGACAAGGGTTGGGAAGACGGCTGCCGCTTTGGTTGGTGAAGGTGCTTTTCTCGGCCAGCCCGAAGCTGTTGCTGAAACAACGGGCGCTACTCAGCTTTTAAAGGAAGCGAACTCTGACCTTCAAATGGCAAGGTATCTTGATAATCTTGCAAAAAACCCAGATATCGTCCCAGAGCAAAGTGACTTTAGTTTTGAAGGCTTTAGAAAAAATCTGCAAAAAGGGATTGATTTTGATTCTGAGCAGGCTGCTCACAGGATTGCGGCAGAAGCGCAAAATCATGCAAGAGGGCTTACCGGAGACCCCGCAGACATGGATCTGGAGAAAATAAATGATGTTGTTTTTAGCGTTGACACTGTTAACAACGCTATTGGCGGCGTTATTGACGGGTTAGTATTTCTTCCGATTGTTTTCAAAAATGTTCTTGTAGACCCTATGGTTTCGGGGGCTAAGTATGGCTATGCCAGCATAACTTCAGATGAGCAGGAAGAGATTGACAGGCTGCACCAAGAGTACGAAGACGAATCTTTTGAGATTTTTGAAGGCGCTGCTTTTGCTGGGCAGGGGTTAGTTCATATGGTCGGAGAGGGGGCTGGTGGTTTAACAACGCTTGTGACGGGAACCCCGGAAGAAAAAGAGCGTACAGCAAAGCGAATGTACTTTGGTGTTCATAAATATCTTGGTGACATTATGACTGCTACTGGCGGCATTGCTGGTCTCGGCAGGGCAAGAACAGCGACAAAACTTGCAGCAGTGAACAAAGAGTTAGCGGAAAAAACTCAACTGTTGGATGAGTTTATAAAGTCAGCACCCGAAGGGTCTGCTGGCAGGGCAGTGGGGCCAACTGCGAAGGGAGTGGCTTCTGGTCTTACTCCAGATAACGTGCCTTTTGGGACGTTTAACAAAGCCGCAAGAGAGGCTCAGACTCCATCAGGCAAAGTAGTCATACCCAACATGGACAGACTGCCTTTTCAGAGCCAGAAGCAACTTCAGGGCCTTATTGATGAGATTGGAGCGCTTGGTCTTCGCAGGCGTTTGCTCAAGGAGTCTCACGACAAACTTTTAGCTTATGAGTCTGTTGTGGATCCTACTTACGCAGTTCTTCGTGCGTATGGCGCTTTGCCGGGCCTTTTGTCAAAAGCGACTCAGTTCGATGGTGGAAACATGATGCGAACATTGTTTCGCAGGCGCAGTGATGTGTTGGATGATATAAGGATTGATAATGTAGAATCCGCTGTCTTCCGTGACATGGATGGAAATGGATATTCTGTTTCGGACATTATGTTTGAAAGGCGTCCAGAGCTTGCTGAAAAACTGTTGGCTTATCGAGACACAGCGGAAAGAATACCGGACGAACTTCTTTCTGAAGTGGAAGACATGGTTACTGAGTTTGCTAAGTCTGAAGGGAAGCAGCTTTGGTTTGAGACTCCAGATGGAGAGTTAGTAAAGGTTCACACAGGCGTTCCAGAGTTTGACCCTCAAGGAGTTTTTGGAAGAGAGCTTACTCAGGCAGAGAAAGCTGACATGAGGGCTAGGCCAGAGGCCATGGCAAGTGTGGTTTCAGAAAACTTAGGCCAAAAAACCAAGGACGTTCAAAAGATTCTTAAAGATAGCAGCATACCAGCGAAGTGGTTTGGTTTAACTGATCAGGAAGCTGCTGCTGCAAGAGGTTTGATTGAAGAGGCTGACAGGACGGCATCTTTGGTGAAAGATACGATGCTTCTTCAGAAGCAGGCCGACAAAGCAAAGAAAAGTGTTGTTGCAAACGTAAGGAAAAGAGAGGCGGCGACAAAAGCAAACGATAACAATAAGAGGCAATTAAAGTCAGAGTTTGGAAAATCTAGGACGCCTGTTGGCCAAAAAGAACTTTTAGCTAAAGCAATCAACATTGTGGATGAGGCTGATGTAAAGTGGGGTACAGGAAAAGATAAGTACAGCGCAGATGGTCAGCAGGTTAGGCTCAAAAAAGCGCAAGAGAGCTTAAAGAAAATTGCTGACACTAAAGACCAGAAAGGCAGGTTTGTGCTCTCGCAGGCGCAAAGAAATCGAGTCATTAAATCAGCCAAAGATATTGCAAGAATAGCGGAGTCTGAAGGCAAAATTGTTAAAACTGTTAGAGAAGCATACAGCAAGGTTCCTTATCAGGCTATTGAGGGGTTTGATGCTGTCATGGCAAGGGCGCTTGAAAGACAGATACTTTTTGTGTCAAAGCAAGACGCCAAGATGGCGCAGGCGCTCACAGACGCCGTTGACAACGCTTTGAGTGCCTCTAGGAAATATGATGCGGCAGAAGAAGCTTTTGACACTGCAAAGCTTTCACGAGCGGCTGATGCGGATAAGAATGTATATGAACTCACAAAGGTCAAGAGAGAGGCAAAAGCGGCCTATGACGAGGCCATGGCAAAAATTGACGCTGGTTTGCAAGAAGCGAAGATTAGGGCTGACAGACTAAGAAATGATAGGGTTAGTCGCACTGAAATGGTTGCCGCTTCGACTACCGTGGAAGAGGCGTTTAGATCTGGAGGAAACGGTTCTGTCGCAAAGCAATCGGCATTGCTTCAAGCGGGATACATTCCCAAGGCTATCCCAGCAAAACACATTGCTCTTGCTAAAGCCGTAAAATTAAATCAAGACCCAGGCCTTCCTCCGGGCAAAATGAATCCTTTTGCGGAAGAGCTAGACAGAAAGCTAGCAGAGGCTGGAGAGGATTTCAGCGTCACAAACAACGGAAAAGGTTGGACAGAGGCAGATAATGCGTACTTTGATTGGGTTAATGATACTTTTAACGTAGATTTGTTGCCGAGTGCTCGCGCTGCGTACATAGACACGCCGCCTAATGGTTTTGCAAATGAGCAGGTGCTTTTGATTGCCGCGCAAGGCATTAGAGCTTCTGACCCAAAGACTGCGCTTGCAATGGGTCGCGGATTCTTTAAGGGCGATGACGCTAGAGTAATTGCTAAATTCAAAACATTGAAAGATGAGGGAAAGCCAATTCCAGAAGAACTTCAGGCGCAGGTAGACGCCTTGGACTTTGGCAAAGCGTACAAGAAAGAACTCGCAGAGGTAGCAAGGCTTAGGAAAGACGGTAAAACTGTTCCCGCTGAACTTCAGAAAGTTCATGATAATGTTGTCGCGTCTTTAGCAAGTGATATGCGCCAAAAAATTACAGAAGCGACCGTTGCTGGAATTGAGTCCGGCTACTTCTCTGATGAGATGGCTGAAGCCGTTTTGACAAGAATTGCGGATTATTTTCCAGACACATATTTGAAGACTGAGCAGGTGTACAATTCTCTTGGTGAAAGGGCGGCGGCAATAGTTGCGAAAGTAAGAGGTAAGTCTTCGCAGTCTTTAAGCGACTACTCTCAAAGAGGGAACCACAAAAAAAGAGCGATCAACAAACACCTCACCAGAGCCGAGAGAAAAGAGAAGGGTCTTGTCAGTGACGCCAGAGTGGCGTTTATCAGAGGATACAATGAGATCTTGAATGACATAACTAACCTTAACTTTTTTAACAAGATAAGGGATGCAAAAGTGACAACTGGTCCGTTTAAGGGCCAAAAGCTGATGATGACTGCCGATGAAGTTAAAGAGGCGGGGCTGCCTACAGTAGAGGTAAGTTTTGGAAAAAAGGCTCCTGTCATCCCAGAACTTTATGAGTCGTGGAAAGAGCTAAAGGTTGTTTTGGCCAACAAGGGTGGTGCCAAATATGTGAAGCTTCCAAACGATTACAGGCTAGGGGAATTTGCAAACAAGTATGTGCCTGATGACGTGTTCTTTGAGTTCAAGAGACTAATTGAATCTCCAGCAGAATCTGCCATCAACTACAACAGTGCGCTACAGTGGTTTAAATGGGGCAAAACTGCGGCATCGGCAGCAACGTCTGGGCGAAACCACATTGCAAACTGGACCGTTGCAGATCTGAACAACATGATGGTTGGCAGTGGTTCAAAGACAGCGAAAGAGGTGCTAAACAAAGACTTAATTACTCAAACTTGGAATCAATCTGGACCGCTGTATGAGGAGGCTATGGTTTCCGGTGTCCTTGGGTCCGACTTTGTGACCTCAGAGTTATCAAGCACCTTTAAGTTTTCAGAAGCAGACATACCAGATTTCTGGTCAATATCTGAGAACCCCACATTGCTTTCTACCGTAATGACGGCATGGGAGATGGGCCGATACAATGAAGTAGCAAGGCTTATGGGAGACAAGGTGGTGGGAGCGCCGAAAAGTTTATCAAAGGCTGTGGCTAATGCTCCTGAGAGTGTGGTGAAGGGCTTGAAGGGTTTTACAAGGTTTTCAACTCATCAGTACCGATTTGGAGACGAGGTATACAAAGTTTGGAGATACACTCAAATACGGCGATTGCAGGATGAGTTTTCAAAGACTGGAACTCTTACCAGAGAAATGGAGTCTGCTCTTGGTGGAAAGGGGGAGGCTCTAGAGATATTAAACATTGACGGAAAGTATGCAAAGATGAGGGCCGCTGCCAAAAAGACTCACAGAGATGGGTTTGTGGACTACAGTGGAAGCAGCTTGGCTATTGGGTGGCTATCTAAAGGGCCGCAACCGTTTGCCAGATTTACGGGCGCTATTACCCCGGTTGTAAAAAGGCTCTTGGCGAGAAACGCCGTGAAGTCTTTGCTCTACAGAAACACAACTCGCCAATTAGAAGAGTATACCATGCGTATTGACTCAGAAAAGAACGACTATGATTACGAAGATGTTGAGATAGCCAGAAGCTCTCTCGGTTTTGGTAGCAATGTAAACGGGTTCTTTGTTGGTCAAAAAGAGTATACCGACTCGGCAGGCAAGAAATATAAGTATTTTGGCTTTCAAAATCTTGCCCCGTTGAGCGCTTATGCAGGAACGGTTTTGCCTTCGGATTCGATTGCTAATGAGCCTACATCAGATCTCCCTCTTGCTGGCATGTTTAGGCTTCAATTTCCTATATTTAGCGAGTTCGGTAGGGCCATGTACAACAGAACAAAATACGACACTAGCTTCGGGGATTTGGCTGGAAACGACAGTCAGGCGAACTGGCTTGATAATGCAGGTTTTAAGCTAAATTATTTTGCTCAAGATTTGATGCCTGTAGTTTTAAGAGATCTTTACCGAGCAGGAGCCGTGTTAACCGGCGATAAATTTGTAACGCCATCGGGGCGAGTTCTCTTTGTCGAAGACTTGGCAAACGAAATTTTACTTCTTCAAAAGCCAGTTCAAGCGACAAAAAAGTCTTTAAGTTTAGCTGAAAAAAGAGCCGTTCGGAAGGCCACGGCATACACATACATGGACTTACAAGAAGCAAAGTCTGAACAGCTTCTAGACAAAGGCGAAATTAAAAAAGGCAGAACCAAGATCAAAATGAAACGTAAGCGAAGAGAAGTTACGTTAGAAATTAAAAAACAGTTTAGGGAGATCAAGAGACAAGCAAAAGAGCAGGCTGCGAGAACGAGAAGATCTGCTCAAAGAAAGCGCATTGGAGATGCCAGAGAGATGGCAAGAGACAGACAGAGAGGGTTGGAAGAGTCCATCGGAAGAGCAAACAGAGAGGCCGCAGAGTGACACACAAATTCTTAATGAAGAAGGGCTGCAAGGGCCAAGAAGTAAAAAGAATGCAAGCGTCTCTTGATATTGAGGCTGATGGCATCTTTGGCTCCAACACCAAGAAAGCTGTTGAGGCTTTTCAGAAAGCCAAGGGCTTGTCTGTCGATGGCATTGCAGGGCCAGACACGTTGACGTTGATGGGCATACCCGTACACCTCGGCATTGATGTGTCAAAATGGAATGGCACTGTTGACTGGAAGAAGGTCGGGCAGGATGGCGTCAAATTCGCGTTTGTGAAGATGACGGAGGGAAGAACCTATGTGTCCAGCCGGAAAGACGAAATAGACAAAGCTAGGTGCGTAGGATTGGCTGTAGGAGCGTATCACTTTGGCAGGCCAGAGAATGATGCTGGCCCAGACGATGCGATTGCGGAAGCTCATCACTTTCTGGAGAACTACGAGCCGGGAGTCAATGACATGCGACCCGTCATTGATATGGAGAAAGGCATTCAGTCTGACGATTCATACAACGTCCGGTGGGCTTTGTCGTTTTGTGATGAAGTTGAGAAAGCTCTGGGAAAGCGACCTATCATATATACCGCTCAGTGGTACACTCAAGGCTGGTTTAACAACGCAAGCAAAGACCTGCTGCAACAGCTTTCAGAAGAGAGCTTGTGGTGGGCTGAGTACAGCGACCAACAGACCAAAAAGCTAGACCCTTGGAATGAATGGCTCATGTGGCAGTTCTCAGGCAGTGGCTCTGTGTCAGGCGTTACTGGAGACTGTGACTTGAATTGGTGTGCTGGCGGCAGGCTTGGAGACCTTTTTTAAGCTCCGGCAACGTAAAGCTCGACGTCCACATCTGCTGCTATCGCAATCGCCTCAATATCAGATATTGCATCGAACCCAGACATGGTTGTTCCGCTGTCTGTGCTGAGTTGATAATCAGGGCTAAGGATGAAGCTCTGTCCGGCGGCAAGACGTATGGCCCCGTACTTTGGGCTTCCTGCTGTGTTTTTGAGGCGAATCGCCACGCTGTTAGCGTTATCAAGATTTGTAATTCTTATATACTTTGTGCCTGTTCTTAAATAAGCAGAACCAGTCGATCTTGCCCCAAATTCAACCAGAGGATCATAGGCTGTCGTTCCAACCGTGACGATTTTCCGGGTAATTTGACCTACGCTGGCAATGGAGAGCACGTTTGACGTGTTCGCTGCCGCTCCGTTCAAAGTAATTGCTTCAGTTAAGGTCACCGTTAGGGTAGCCGGGGTTACTGTAGATGCCATTACACTCCTCCAAACGCTGCGACAAATGCTTTGATTGCTTCAGTTCCTCCAGCGCCAAAACAGGCACCCAGTGCAATCCAAGTCACTTTCATGAATTTGTTATTTTCTTTCGCCTCTTCAGCGTGTGCCACTTTAAGGGCGGCAAGGTCAGTCTTCATGTCTTGCAGGCCATCAGCCATCATCTCTACCTTTGCTTCAAGCGATGAGACGGTCTGAACAAGTTTTAATATAGTTTCATCAGCCATTGCTGCCTCCATGTGTGAAATAAATGTATCACAGGATTTAATAATAGAGATAAAAAAAAGGCCCCCTCCGGTAAAAGAGGGAGCCTCAACAACAACAACCTACAAGGAGGTTGAATCCAAACAGTGACAGCTTTAGCTGACGTTTTCAACCCCTTTCTTTACATCCTTTGTAAATCTAATGACTTTGGATGTTTCATCTCTGGCAAACCTTTTTCTCCG
>TARA_R100001163_G_scaffold38447_2_pt1 | contig 17175 bp, 26 predicted proteins | sample TARA_R100001163 | Tara Oceans TARA_R100001163 (sample SAMEA2621285) | marine metagenome | biome: marine biome (ENVO:00000447); feature: deep chlorophyll maximum layer (ENVO:xxxxxxxx); material: "saline water (ENVO:00002010), including plankton (ENVO:xxxxxxxx)" | depth 120 m
ATTCTTTATCACTCCACATATCTCTATCACCGTCAATATACCAAATCAATTCCTGAATAAATCTTGAAGATAACGAACCCATGCAATCACCTTGAGAGTCATTTTTCCAATCTTCTACACCCTCTTTCTTAGCGAGTTCCATTCTTATCTCAATTAGTGTATCAATCAAGTCTTCTCTGTTCATCGACTATCATCCCTCAATGCTCTTGTATTCTTCTAATGCTTGCCTTAATTCAGCCATAACAGTTTCTAAGTCATCGCCAGAAACTTTCAATTCCTCAATGGACAGAACTATGTTCTGCCCAGATTTCATGTGTTTCAATTTGACTGAATATTTAGGTGTTGCTTCGCTTCTTGTAAATAATGGCATATATGTCCCTCGAATATAATGGGACGGTCATTAAACCAAGTGGATATTGCCTCAATGCATACTCTCTAACCATCTCATGGTGGCTATCAAGTGTTTGAATACTGTGAATCATTGGTTGACCGTCTTACCACTAAATAACAAATACATTATTTAAGGTAGCCCTTACAAAGTAGTCTACCATATGGTTGCATAAAAGATGCAGGAGTAGGATGTAACTCTCCAGCATCTTAGTTGCGTGATGAAAGGTGATGCATTAAGCATTAGTGAAACGTATATTGAAGGAACGCACTGGAGATGCTTGGTAGAGTTACATTCCTACGACTGATATTTTATGTGAATAAACCACATCCTTCAGGTGTGATTCATTCATGTTGCTTTAACCATAGGATTCCAGTCTCACCTCCTCTCTACTGTTGCTTAATGCAACTAACGTAATACCGAGGGATGGTAAGACCATCATCCCTGGTTAACGCTTCACGTTTCTCACACCATATGCTTTGTTTAACGATTTTTTTATTTTTTTAAAATAACAATTTTTTTTCTTTCTAGTAACATTAATTTAATATATTGTTATCAGGGCTGGATTAATTAAAGCCCTTTAGTGCGGCTAACGAGGATTGCTCAAATAAAATAAAATCGCCGTACTATAAGGGATACAACAACAGGGAGGGATACAGCATCTATACGCTTATATCAAACATAGAGTTGCTATACCTTATTCTGGGAATGGGAATAAAAGGGCAAAAAAAAAGGCGCAAGTGCCTCATAAATCCCACCCCAAAAATCAAAAAGTAAAGGTCTAAAAAATTACCCCACAAAAAAATGGTGAATAAAATGAGTTGGAAAGACACACTACAAAAAAGAGGCAGAACAGGCATGTCCACAAACGCAATAGGATTGATTGAGTATGTGTTAACTTCAGAACCTCAAACTCTTAATGAGATACTTGAAGCAATGTTTGAGAAAGGTGATGAATATGTTGCTAATACAATGACAATTGCCCCTACAAATAAGCCGCCTCCAACCTCACACCGTCAACGTATTCCTACCAGAAATGAATTAAAATATTGGCTTGCTAGACAACCGCATATTGAATCTGCTAGATTTGATAAGTGGACAAATAAGGTTGTTGGACACAGAAAAAGACCAAATACTCAAGTAAAATATTGGAGGCAGAACAATGAAGTTAATTAAGAATGATTGGCAAAGACAATTAAAAGATGATTTGAGAGAAGGTAGAAATCGGCCCATGTTCCCACAATTAGGTGGTTCTAAGGTAAAAGTATGTAAAGCAACACTATGTACCCATAACGAAAATGAACGGTGCATGTTAGAATCCATCAATGTTAATGAGAAAGGAATGTGTACCAGTTATAGTGCGTGATTAAGATGAGTTGGAAAAATATTCTAAAAGACAATTCTCTTGAATCAAAGATTCTAAATGAGATTGAGAAGGAAGGTGGTGCTTTAGGAATGAAGAATCTAAAGCAGTTCGCTGATGAAGATAAATTGAAAGAAGTTCTATCTCGTATGAAACAGGAAGGTAAATTATTCATGCACAAAGATGGAGATATTTACACACATGAGCCAAAGAGGTGATTATATGAGTTGGAATAATGTGCTTAAGATGGGGATGGATTTAGAATCTCCACAAGCAGGTTATTTTAGATGGAATATATGGGGTTGGAGAGATATACTTAACACAATGAAAGCCTTTGGTTGGAATCCACAAGGAGCAATTGCAACCGAGTATATTTCAGATAACCCAGAAGATGATGATTTTTCAAAACAACCTGAAACTCCTGAAAGAAGAATATCTTATGCTAGTAATGATTACCAATGGGTTGATGATGAAGATGCTAAAGGCATGTTAGAAGCAACACAAAAATTAATTGATGCTTTGGATAAGTTACAGGAAGTAGATGTTGGGGCTGAAGGGGTTGGCGAAACTAAGGTAGTAGAGATGGGAGATGATATGTCTAGTTTAGGTGAAACTATGACAAATGCTTGGAAAGATATGTTAAGGCCAGGAGCAAAAGTACCCGATTTACAGAATTGGTTAAAAGATTATGATTATGTATTAGAATGGAGAGATTATCTACAACACATAGTAGATACAAAAAGTTATTTTGCGATAGGGTGAATAAAATGGAGTGGTTTGAATTGTTGAAAAATGCCGAAGAAGACGCTGAAAGTTTTTATCGAACCGCAGTTAAGAATATGTTAGACTTTAGCCAAACTGCAATAAAAACAACAGTTGAACACATAAATCAATTAGAAGAAGATTTAGACCTATTGGAAAGTTCTTATGCAGATTTACACCCCGCTATGCAGAGAATAATGTTACCTGCACACACTAATCAACTCAACATGTTATATGAATCGGTTAGAGAATTACAAGATAACTTGAAACACATGACACTTCTAGTAAAAGACATAAGAATGTTAGAAGGTCAAGTTGCATCAATGCCTATAAGTGCGAGATTAATGGTTATGAGAGAAACTTTTGTAGGTATGGATGAGTTCATAGATGCTGATGAAATAACTAGAATAATAAACAATCTATCATTTGAAGGGAGAGATGATTTAAGATGAATTGGTTTGGTATATTGAAGAAACTAAAAGGAAAACAAAAAGAGTTAGATGCTGATAAAGACGGAGATATTGACGGAGATGACTTCAAACAGTTGAGGGAAAAGAAATGAGTTGGCAAGATGTTCTGAAATACAACTCATTAGAGTGTTGCACCAGAATACAATCAATTGTAGAAACTCGTAATCCAGAATGGTATAATCAAAATAAAGCAATAGTAGACGACTGTTCCACTTTTTACCGATGGTTAGATGACAATCAACACTTAACAGTATATCATAAAAGCATGAGAAACAGACCATTAGGTGAAGTTAATAATACAATTCTAACAATGAAGAAACTTATGAAAGAGTGGGATGATTGTGAAACAAAGCAAACAACTGCTGGAATTAATGTAAGGGAAATGATGTAAAATGTGCGAAACCTGTGATAGATTGGCTAAAGAAAAATTGGCTAAAGCAGGTAAGGAAACTAAATCAGATGAGTGGAAAGATGTTGTAAAAAGAAATCCAGGCGATGGCTATGGTACAAGAGAAATGGCTAGACAGGTAGACATGGGAATGATGGATGACCAGTTTGGTTATGACGATTTGGAGATAGACGAAGAAGTTTATCACGAAGGAATAAAATGCTTTTATTGTGATGAACCTGCTGAGTGGAAATGTAGAAATGGACTGCACAACGGTTGTTCATATGAAGGCCCATCTGATGATGGTGTTCAAGTATGTGGTGCAAATAGTTCTTTTGCTGATGGTCAACATCCTGAAGGACATAAGACTTATGCTACTAACAGAAACAATGGACATTCATGGGTAGAAATAGACAAGTATTTTACTTTAGACCCACAGTTTGGTTACAAGCATGGCGACCATGACCCTGATAAATATAAAAAGCGATAGGAGGGAATATAATGGAAGACAGAAAGCATCACAATGGTTCATGTAAAATGTGGAAAGCATTTATGGAAGAAGCGTTTGAAGATTGGGAGTGAAAAATTGTATTGGGAAGATATTATCAAACGCAAGCGTGGTAAACCTAAGCGTGAACCATATAACCCATTTACAGGAACAGGAACAAAACCTTCAGACATTGCTGAAGAAAGAAGAGAGAAACTAGAATCTAGAGAACAACGTGTTAAGGACAGTCAAAAGAAAGTTCCTAGAGCAAGAGTTGCAAGACGACTTGGTGGAGGTTCAGGTAATTTTGAGTTTGCGAGAGAAAGACTGGCAAATAGTCAAGGTATAGACGTTAAAGATGCAAAAAGCCTTAATCCTAAAAATAAATGTGCTATGTGTGGAATTACATTAGGTAATCGTGGTCGATTTCAAACTGCAACTAACGCTGCTGATTTACGCTATTGTAATGAATGTGCTAGAATAAGAGAAGGAAAACCTGTTAGACAATCATACAGATTTGATTCTAAAGGAAACCGTATAGCATCAGATAACCCTAAACATAGAAGACCAACAAACCGTACAAACAGGAGGTTTTAGTAGTGACTCTGGAACAAGGCTTCAAAATGAAATGTTTAATGTGTGGAGGTAAACTTGAAAAGGTTTATTCTATTAGGAAAAACAAAAGTAGAGGCGGTAGCAGGGCTAAATATAAATGTCCTGACTGTGGACACGTTGAGATATTTGGGTGATTATTATGGGTTGGTTTGACGTAATCAAAGAAAAGCGTGATTACAGAAAGGATGCCTATAATAAATACAACATAGTTCAACCACAAAAATATAGTAATTTGGACGGCTCTAATGTAAAAGATATAGAATATATTAGAGGAGATGACAAATACGTTGATACACAAACAGGAGAAGTAGTCGCAGACAGATTCGATGATTTACCAAAAGGAAGTCTAATGTTTACTGGATATAAGGCTGCTATGTTTGACTTTAGTAATTTTAAATCTGCTAATTCTCAAGACTATTACCAAGATATTGCTAAGATACTAAATAAGTATTCTAAGACTAGAAGTGTGCTTCCACATCGTAATTATATGGAAGAAGCAATGTCTGTATATTGGACTGAACATCTTAATTCACTTAAGAAATTGTACAATGTTTTGGATACATTAGCACAGAAGATGGATGATTTTCCTGAATCGGAAGACTATTTAGAACCTGGTAAAGACAGCAATTATGTTCTTGAACAAATTAAGAATGTAGAAGCAGAAGACAATAAAGCATTACTAGGGAAGGAATAATATGGACGATATTCTAAAGGCAAAGGCGATTAGAGTAGGTTCTGAAGAAGATGCTCAACAACAATGGTATAAGTTCTTACAGCCTTTTGGTTTTGAAATAAATCAAGCCTTTGCTTTAAATCAAGATTTTGGAACTGATAGAGTAAAGGGTACTCCAGAAAGAAAATCTACTGTGATGCATCATCTATTTAATCCTAAATATGTGGCTTATACTTATTATGATACAGAAAATAATATTCCTCTTTATACTAGAACTAGAGGTGTAATCAATAAAGACCTAGTAGTTTGGGCTGGACTTGTAGGAATGTATGATGTTGCAGGTGCTAGGTTTCCTAGTGATGACCCTAAGAAAAATATAATACGAAGAAAGATAGATGGTAAATCAACTGCTAAAGAAATAATTAGAATGCATGGAATATTAGAACGAGAAGGTAAACCCTTTGATGGAAAAATGCCTCCTAGTAACTGGACATATAATTTATCTACTGAAGAACAAGAAGATTATCTTGAAGCAAACTTTCCAGAATATCATAGATATCTGATTGAAAATCTACATCAACCTATTGAGGCAACTGATTTTTTAAATGAATTAAATGTAACTAAAGATAGAGCATCTTTCTTATCTAAAGTAGATGAGATGGTTAACCAAAAATATCCAGATTTAAGAAATCAAATATGGGATGATGCTGTTGAATTGGATGACGATAAATATCAAATTGTTATTATTAGTAATCCAAAGGTAAAATCTAATGTTTTATCTAGAGGGTTCAAGAGATTAACCGAAGATTATTTATTAGATATTTCAGAAAACCCTAATACTCCTAAATCAATTAAATCAGCACTAATGAGGATTAATAGTAAGCAGGGTGAATTGCTTGGAGAAAATAGCGAATACTTTATTAGAACTCCTAGAGGAGAGCCAATAGAGTCAATCGTTAAATCGGCTTGGCTAACTACTATGCGAGGTTCTAATATGAAGGATAGTTGGAAGGACATTATCAAGTTCAAAGGGCGTTTTGATGATGATGAAGATGAGAGAGATAAACAAGGTAAAGAACCAATGCCCGCAGGAGGTGGCCCTCCAAAAAAACCTAAAGATAAATCTGAAAAAGGAAGAATATTTGAAGAGGCTAATCCTTCTAAGTTTAGAGATGATTGGAAGAAAGAAAGAGGTATTGACCCACTAACAGGAAAGAAAACTTCTGCTAGTGAAATGGCAAGAGAAACTGAAGTTGTTGGTAAAGACTCGCCTTGTTGTGCTGAGATTAGACAATTATTGAAAGACTATATGGAATTAACTGCTAAACCAAATCCTGTAACTAAAAAGAATATAGAAAATTGGATTGATACAAATATTGAATGTGTAGATATTGAAAAGGCTATGGCTTTTAGAGGCCCAGATTTGGAATCTCTAGGCGGTGATGATGCAAGGGTTCAAGGTATTGATGACACAAGAGGCTTTACTATACCACTTGAGTTTGATGATGAAGAACAAGAATTGTATTTTCCTAATCCTAAAACCATTAGAATAGAGGCCCATACTACAAACTTCTTTAGAGAAGTAGCAGGTAAACTTAGTTTCATTCCTGAAAAGAAATGGGCGTTTAAAGACCCTAATGTAAGAGGCGCAGCAGCAATGATGAGGAATGGTAAAGGCTACACTTTAGGAATGCATTTTAATGATTGCATATCTGGAAAGCAAAAACAATCAGCAACCGAAGCAACTGATTTAGACAATAAAGATTTTTATGAAGACATGGCTACAACTCAAGACCAACACTTAGTAGAAATGAAAGAAATAATGGATGCCTTTCAACTAAGAGGAGGAAAGATGGGCAGAGGTGGTCAACCAGATGTAAGACAAATGCAGAAAGAAATGCCAGACTTATATCGAAGATGGATGAGGGTTTCTCAAATATCTCAAAGCAACCAATTCGGTCAAGGGGAATTGACAGAAGATGAAATGAATGATAATATGAAAGCGAGAGAAAGAATATTTGATTACATTGAAGAAATGTCTGGTAAGAAACTAGACAGAGATAAACTTCGTAGAGAGAATCCTTTAGATAGATATGAAATGTATGAGGATGAAGACGATGAGTGATTGGTTTAATCTTCTTAAAGTTGCAGGTAGTGTTTCCTTTGGTGGACACGGTGCTAATCCATTGTTATCTTCTGACCCTCCTGCAATAATGGATGATGAAGAAGAAGTAGATAGAATCAACATTTATCAGGAGATTGAAAAAGATGGTGAAGAAAACTAAGAAAACTTCACGACCCATTAAAATAAAGGGTGGTTCTGGAACTCAAGTTTTTGATTTAGATAAGTTTAATGCTATTTATGATAAATGGAAGCAAGAGTGTAATGTCAAAGGTTCTGCACTTGGATTAACTTCTGAAGTTTCTTTGTTAGAACTAGTTTCAGGACACGGTGTTGTGGCGAGACCCTATACTAAAAACACAGTTAGTAGAGATAAAGGCGCAGGTACTATTCTTGAAATGATGGATGAATGGGAGAATGATATTACTATATTAGAGATGGTTGATATTATTGCATTAGATGAAATTATTGAAAAACTAGAAACAATGGCTGATTCTGATAATGACCCAAGAAACATCAGATTTACTGTTCCTATACCAAGTGAAGTAGATGAAGATACAGGAGATTATGATGAAGACGATGTTACTGAAGTATATGGTCATTACAGAACACCAGATTATATTGAGTTTAGAAAAATACTATCTGAAATACCTGGAAGCAAAGTTAATGCAGAAACTATTGAAGCAGTAGATTCTAGTTGGTATGCTGAAGGAAAGGGAGCAACTAATTCCGCAGAACCTCCTATGTGGCAAGCGTTATTTTCTAAAGGTAGTAATTTAGTTTCATTGGGTTTATTGAGTGTGTGTAAAGAAGCAAAGAAATTAATTGGTGAATCGGAAATAGAAAACTTAGTGTTGCCTGTCATGGATGAGGGAGATGGATTACTTGCTGAAGAAATATTTAGATTACCTGCTGTAAAAAAATGGGTTATGGAAAAGGTAGGTACTGCTACATCTCCAGGTGTTGGTATAAATAAAAAAACATTACATTGGTCTGATAGACCTATGCATAGGGATTTTCAGTCGCAGAAGTTTGATGTTCAGGGTGTAGCAGAAAGTAATTTTATTAAAAGGGCTGCTGGATATGAAAAATATGCAGGGGTTATACAAACAGTTCAGTTTGTAGTATCAAGAAGACAGGTTAGAAAACTTGCTACTGTAAGTAAAGTGTGTAAGAAATATCCAGGTAGAGATGTTGTTTACCACATTAGTAAAGATACTAAAAAAGCCAAACCTAAAAAGGCTGCTAAGAAAAAGGAGGTTAAGAAATGGATGGAAGTAATTGGGAAGTAATTATCAAAAATGATATGCAACTCTATAACGAGTTCAAAAGGCGTAACCCTCACTTCTGGAACGAAGCATCTCAATTACAAGGAATGGGAGAAGTTGCTACATTAGATTCTATTATACTTAACTTCATTAAAAAACACAAAAACGAACCAAGACTAATGGACAGATTAGTTGGGGTTGCAGAAAGTTATTTGTTTAAGGATTATTGATTATTATGGTAACAAGAAAAAGATGTAAAGTTTGTAATCTCGAAAATCGAGAAGAAATTGAAATACAATTAGAAACAATGCAAATCACCGCCGATGCATTAGATAGAGAAATGAATTGGCCTAGTGGCACTACCGCTAGACATCAAAGAAATCATATGGGAGATTATTATGATTCTTCTAATCCACAATGTAAGATTTGTACTCACGAAATTAGACCTGTAATTGAGGAACAATTGAGAGAAGGGCAAGTAACTCCAGAAGTAATTGCTAACATGGCTGATTGTACTGTCGAGCAAGTTAAAAGACATATGACTAAACACCTACAACCTTTGGTTCAAAAATCAGCAGCAAAAATTATAGCAACTAAAGAGATAGATGAAATAGATTCTCTATCAAGAACTATTCAAAGACTAGAACAGAAGATAGACATTCTATTCGACCAAGATGAAATACATCCTAAGTATGTAGACAGTTTAACTAAATTAGCAAAAGAGATTAGAGAGAGTTTGAGATACTTAATGGAGTTCAAAGGTAAACTTGTACATAAAAGGCAAGACACAATTATAGTTGCACAAATGCAAATAGTGCAAGAAGTATTAGCACAGAATCATCCTCAAGTTTGGTTAGATGTTAAAGCAAAGATGGAGGAGAAGATGCAATGAGTTGGAAAGATAAACTATTAAAAGATGATACGGGTCTTGGAGATACAGTTGAAAGGGTAACTAAGGCAACCGGCATCAAAAAAGTCGTTGATAAAGTTTCCAAAGCAACTGGTAAAGATTGTGGATGTACTGCTAGAAAGGAAGCATGGAATAGGAGATTTAAGTATGATTCTTAAAAAAGATTATTCAAGAGTCTATGAACTTATTTTAGCAGAACTTCAATCTGATGGGTATATGGGTATTGTAAACTATTTGGAGGAGAATCCACCAAAAAAGTTGAAAGGAACAATGTATAGTGCCGACTTAGTAGATGCATTAGTAGCAGCAAAAACTAATTCTTATAGAGATTTTGGTTTTAATCTCGGAGCAAATCAAAGTGAATTATATCTTGCAGATATGGATTCAGTTAGACCGCATTCTAACCTAAGATTGATGCTAAGGAATAGAGATATGGTAATAGGTAAATGGTTTAATACGCTTAAAGCAATGACTATTACTGCACCACCAGAACAAACTTATGATGATGACACTGAGTTTGGATATGAAGGCGACCCTGATGACAATGATTGTGAATGTGATATTGAAGGATGTACTAACAGAGCAGTTTGGAAAAACCCACAAACAGGGGTGGCTTTATGTGATGAACACTTTGCTGAAGAAGTTAAGGAACTAGGCGGGTCACATGGATATCAACCCTGGGATTGTGAAAAAGATGAATATTACTCTTATAGGGAGGATTTATGATGAAATGGTATGATGAAATAATTAGGAAAGCACCACCGCCGTATTATAGAAACGAAAACAAGTATGACCATCTTCAATATAAGGACATTCCAGGTCTAACAAACTTATTCGATAAGTCAAAGTTTCCGCTTTATGACCAAATGAGTATGTGGAAGAGAGGCACAGTAAAGGCACATAAGGCAGATGGTAATATCTACACACCTAAAATTAGTGGTAGAAAAAATGCTATTATGTTAGTAAATATATACAATTTCGTGACAAAGCGACCTAGATTTGCATGGCAGCAAGGTTCTTTGAGAAACCCTAGTAATCCTGAAACTCAAACTCCAGATACCAATGCAATAAGTTTGGCTAGGGGTGATAAATCATATACTTTAACAGAAGATGAGATAGGAATTACCGTTATATTTGAGTACAATAAACTATTCCTTGTTAATGTCTACTATGGAGAAGATAGTAAGTTTAACATGTATGTTAATAGACTACAAACATCAGATACTAGTGATGTAGATTATGACTTAAATAATGGTGAAGTAGCAGCATTATTGATTATGGCACAAATGACAAAACCAAAAGAATACAAAGAAAGACAACGTTTGTTCTTAGAAATGGGAATTGGCCCATTGACAAGAAATACTGAAAGTAAATACATTAAAACCTTAGTGGATAGAGGGTTTGTTGATATGAATGAATATCATAACAGCCCTAGCATGAGAGGATACCCAAAGGTCACGGCAAAAGGAAAGGCTGCTTCTAATAGATTTGAGATGAAACATAGAAAGTTCCATAATGAGTTTAGAGATGTAGTTAAAGACAGACCAGATGAAGAGTTTTCTATGTTTGATGAAGGTGAGGACTCCCAATTTGGTGATGAATACCAATGAGGGAATCCAATGATGTTAAACAATATACTGAAGGCATTGCCTAGTGCTGATGCTGCTGAACGTCTATTGCTTAACGATACAGGTCTATCCCTTTTGTTAACACAAGCAAAAGGAGAAGATAAGAAAAACATAATTAGTGTTAGAAATAGAGCAAAAACATTATCTGAAGGAGAAGGCATTCCTGAAGGATTCGATAATAAAGAATATAGAGAACGTGCTAAGAAACTGTATGAAGAATTAAGTTCTATGATTAAAGAAGGCAATGTTAAAACTCAATCTTCTTTAGAAGATAAATTAAAAATTATTATTGAAGATAAAGATAAAGATGGTTTAATTAAATTAGTTGGTACTTCTTCTAAAATGTCAGGTTCAACTAAGAAAAAGAAAACTACCCTATTAAAGAAATACAAAGATGAAATATTAAGTTTCATAGATATGGATGATACAGATGTATTCTTTTTTGATACTTCTGAGTTTTCATTGGTTTCTGAAAAACCAAAGTCTGATGAAAATTGGGGAGATAAGGTGGCGAATATTAGAAGCCGATTATCCTCAACTAAGGTAGATGTAGACATTAGCGATGATAAAATTACCCTGAAGTTCCCCGATAAAACAAGTTCCTCTGATATGAAGGATGCCTTGTTTTCTGCACAATTAACTGATGCTCCTTCCGATGTAACTGAAAAAATTATATTTAAGAAAATGGGTAAGTTTACTAAATCACCCATGCTAGAAATATTAGGTGAAAAGACTTCTTTACAAGTACAAGATAAGGTAGAGGCTGCGAACAAAAAAAATTATTCTAACCAAGTAAATAGTTCTAAAGAGGCTTTAGCCTATTTAGAAGTTATTGTGGATAAAGGAATCAGAAAACAAATGATGTTTATGCCGACACCTGTAATTCAACAAGGTTCAGTTAAAGTCACTAGGAATGCTAGAACTCAACTGTTGACTGATAAGCCTAGAATATCTAGTTCTTTAAGGGCTTTATTAACTGCTTCTTCTTTTAATTTAAAGGGGTTAATGGAGAGTGGGTTTATTCAAGGAGATATAAAATATAACTCTCCTAGACTTAGAGAAATATTAGAAGGCACAGATGATGTTCAAGTTGGTGGCGTTCCAGCAGATGAAATAGAAATACTAAGAGAGAAATATATTAAAAGTAAAAAAAGAATGAAGAACTTTATAAGAAAACTAAAAGGAACTAATCTTAATAATCTTAATAAAATAAACAATGAATTAATTCAACGTACACCTAACCTATTTACTGAAGAAGAAAAGGAGATGATTATGGAATTACCTGCTAATCCAATTGGAATGGCTAATGGTTTAGAACAATATTATGGTAAAGAAGTTGAGTCTAGAGTAGCACGATTACTTTCTAGTGTTGTTAGAGCCGGTACTGCATTTCAAAAGGTTGAGGGCGGATATAAGTTTGTTACTCCTAAAGGAATGGATTTCGATAACATGAGAGATTTGGTCTTTGGTCTTAAAGTTCTAAGACAAAATGATGAATTGTCTGATAAAGTAGAAGGAGATTTACAACAAACACTATCTGATTATAAAAGAGGGTTTGTGTTAAGCACTTCTGGTAGTCCTAAACCTGCTGATATGATTCATTTACTATATGTATTAGATTCATATTATGGAAGAACTCCATTTAGGTCAGTTGCTAGGAGATTTAAACGTGGTGAAGCAGAAGAATCAGAACTTATCAAATCAGCAAAAGAAAACTTTACTAAGATAATAAATGGTTTTGTTAATAGCGTAAAGATTAAAGTTGATGATATTCTAGAAAATAAAGAAAAGTACCAAGACTCGTTGACAATGGATAGTGATTCTAAGGCATATCTCATGTTCAATAAGTTAGAGGAAAAGGGCGTTTTAGCAAGAGAGGTAAGATAATATGTCAACAAAACTATCTAAAAATATGGTTAATGATTATATTAGTCTTGAGTGGCCTAAGTTTGAAGAAAAGTATGATGATAAAAAATATGATTTAGATTCTTTTATGTCAAATATTGCTGATGCAGATTTTGATGAATCGCATATAGCACCAAGACATTCTTCTATTATTAGTGAAACTCAAGAAAAAAGTAATGTTATTAGTTCAATAAGGGATGAGTTGTTTGCAAGAGGGTTTGACTCTCAGTATATTAGTGGATATATGAATCACCTTAATAAAATAAAACCAGAAGATGTAGTAATCAATGCTGTCAAAAGAGATATATTAACCCATTTCTTATACAAAGAAAAGAAAATGACTATTGCTGATTTAAGACAGGAACTTTCAACATCTGAAATTACAACTGTTGGATTAAGCCCCGAAAATAAGAAGGCCATTGAAGAACAAATTAAATTGTACATTAATCAATTACCTGATTATGAGCAGGGACTTAATGTATTGTTATCAGAATTAGAAGAAATATCTACTGATGTAGAATACACTCCTATTAGTCAAGGCATTAACTCTATTACCAGAATTAGTCCACAAAACAAAGAAGAAAGAGAAGAAATATATGAGTTCTATGAAGAACAACATAACCTATTCACAAGTCTAAAGAAAATCATTAAGGAAGTATTAGAAATATGGGATGACGTTCAAGAAGATGTTGAAGAAATCAAAGACGATGCCGGTGAAGTTACGAACACTAAAAGCCAGTACCGTAAAAAGAACGAGGAACAGACTAAGCAAGGGCAGAGAGTAATTGTTGAAGAAACCGTAGAAGAATTAGATTCAGAACTTGAGAGATTAATGGAATTGTATAATGACATGGATGATGATATGAATTATGTTTTAAAGACTGGACTCATACCTTACAGCATAATAACAGATAGAGATATTAGTATCACATCTAACATTGATAACCAAATACTTAGAACAATAGCGGGACTTTTGGGTAAAAAGGCGGTAGAGAGATTTGTTGAAGAAGCAGAGGAAGAAGATTTTTACGAAATAGATGAAGGTACTTATCAAAATGAGGCAGGTGAAAAGGTAGAAGAAAAACCGCAACCTAAAGCCGAAGTTACATTTGAAGATAGAACTGAAGAAGATATTGAATTAGATGAATTATTAGATGGGTTGGATAGTATAGAAGTTATCGAAGAAGTTGACCCTCTTTTTATAATTGCAGTAGAAAGTGGAATAATTAAGAATAAGTATAGTATTAGTTCTTGGAAGAAAACCAAAAAGGAACTAAATAATAGGCTTGAGGATGCTAGGAAAAATAACCCAGGAGTTGCTTCGATATATCAGACGGCGATTGATGAACATGAGCAATATCTAGAACAAGCCTATGAAAAGAATGATAGTAGAAATGACTTTTACATTCCAATCAGCGAGGCTTCAGTATCTATACTAAGAAATGTAAGTAGGGATATTGATATACCTATTGATAAAATATCTTCATTCCATGAAAAAATGGTTAAGGTTATTATTGATTTATTAGAAGACCCGTTAGAAAGGTCAACGCTACCAATACACTCTACTATGGATGATTTTGCTCCTGGGAAGGAACAAGCAGGAAAAGAAAGACTACCTTCTAATGTAAAACAGAGAGAAGAAATGAAAGAACAATTTAATTTATTTGAGAGATTAAAGGTTGGTAAAAAAGGTAAGAAAAGAAACGAAGTCTCCTTCGGTAAGTTCACAGAAAGCCTAATTGAATTATTTGAAATCGCTGATAAATACTATGGCGACCCTGTAAGAGAGGATATGATTCCATATAAAACAGCACCTAAGTATTTAGATATGGATACCTTAAGCCCATTAATTAATCACGGCCCAGAAAATGTTGCTCAAATTACACTAGGCTTATACAGAGATTATTATCATTCATCTATCACCGCTAGAGATTTAGCAATACTTACAGATTATATGATAACTAATAATAGAGCAAGGAAAAATGTTTCAGACTTGGAAAAGAAAGCAGATAAAGTATTAGATGTATTGGAAAAGATAAACCCTGGAAATAAAGATAATGATGTAAGATGGTTTGCTAACCAATTTAAGATACAGGCTAAGAAAGATAGTAGTTTTGATATAAGAGGAGTTCAATTAGACCAAAGAAGAATTGAAAATATTGATTATGATAAAAAGAAACACCGTACTTCTTACCATAGTGTTTTGAAAATGATATACAAGTTTGGGAATCAGTTTAAGAAAAATCCTTATATCGCTAAACAGTATGAGAGATTCGAGGATGCTTATCGAAATCAATCTGATATGAAACTTGCATCAGTAGCCCAGACAAAAATATTAGAAGCGCATGATGAAATTAGAAAGATGATGAATAAGCCAATATATTACAATACATGCGATTTAGATAACTTTAATCATATAAATGATACAATAGATATAATGAAAGAACAATATAGAGTAGAGTTAACAGGTTCGGATATAACAGGAATAGTAAATGAGTTTGATAGCATGGAGACAATCGCAAAAAGATATGGTGTAAATAGTAATTTGGTTTATCATGTTAAAGCAATGTATAGGTGATTAGATGTTAAAGAAAGATAAAAGATATCAAGACCTAGCAATAAAGGTAGCAACTAAAATGTGTAAAGCACATATAGATAGACATATGCAAACTTCTGCTCCTGAAAGCCTTCTTACATTAGCAGCAATTCATATGACAATATTTCCTGATACCGATGCTACTGAATTGAGAAGAGTATTGCTTACAACATTTAACGAGGCTATGCGTGATTATAACGAACTGTTATCAAATGATACTGATTTTATGGATGTTCTTGTAGGGGAATTAGGTCTTTCTTTATCTGATATTGATTTTGAGGATGCAGTAAATGAGTTTAAACAAGAAATCTCAGATTTAGTTGATGAAATTGTTATTAGCAGTATGGAAGCAGAGAGGGAGTTTGCAGATGATTAGTTGGGAGGAAATTATAAAAAACGATTCTATTGCTGATAAAGTTCTTAAAAATATCGTGCGAATCTTTTATGAAAAATCAAGATTAGACGATAAAATAAAAAGAATGGAAATAGATAGAAATAATAACACAATCACATTAATAGTATTTCCAAAGATGACAAGTTTATTTCTAGGTATAAGAGGTCAAACGTTAAACGATTTAGAAAGAAAACTAAAACGATGGAAAGTTAATATTGAGGAGAGATAAAATGGATTGGTTTAATTTGCTAAAAACAAGCGGTGTTTCAGTAGAAAAAATACTGGCAATGAAACCTCCTTTAGACACTGTTATGGATAATATTGAAATGTATACTGATAGAGCAACTAAAAATATAAAATCAGAGGATTTCCTAGAAATACTTAGAGATGCACATGGAAGGTTATATTGATGAAGCAATGGATTATTAGAAAACTTATTTCAATTATGGGTAGTGTTTATGTTTTACTAGATAGGAGATTAACTCATCCAAAAGGGCCAATTCTAGGTTTAGAAATAGATGATGATTTTGAAGCAATGTCTAGATATGAATTGTGTTGTCATATTGAAGATAAGTTTGGATTAAAAAGAGATTCTTTCTGGGAGTTAGAATCTACACAAAAGATTCGTTATTGTAGCCAAACGGCTAGAAACATACTGAGTAAAAAATGAACACGGAATATTGGGACGCACAGATAAAGGCATATGAAGAAATGTTTAGAGAGAAAAAGAAAGTTAGGCTAGATAGATTATTTGTACAATTTTGGGAGGAAGAATAATGAGTTGGGAAAAGTTGTTGAAAATAGACCCATGCACATTAGAAGCAAAAGAAATGCTTTATCAAGTTTTACAAAAAATGGGGGCTAATAATGACTTACTAGAAAATCTAAGGACTAATACTGATGAGGACATTAGAACAATGCTAGAAGATTTTTCAATGACATCTCCTCAGAAAGATATATTCAAAGCCTTACTAAAAAATTGGGATATGTGTATTGTTGAATCAAAAAGAAACCCCAATACACCACAAGTAGAAATGGATGACTCTGATATGTATAAGATTTTGAAAAGGGGAAAGCCCTTGAACAGACCAGCACTAAAAGAAGCAATAAAAGAAACTGCTGATAATATGGCAGATGAGAATGGTAGTATTTATACTACTGATGCTTTTTATAGACAAATACAAGAAAAATATAAAGAAAACTTAC
>TARA_R100001163_G_scaffold31395_1_pt1 | contig 17144 bp, 22 predicted proteins | sample TARA_R100001163 | Tara Oceans TARA_R100001163 (sample SAMEA2621285) | marine metagenome | biome: marine biome (ENVO:00000447); feature: deep chlorophyll maximum layer (ENVO:xxxxxxxx); material: "saline water (ENVO:00002010), including plankton (ENVO:xxxxxxxx)" | depth 120 m
TATGGAAGAGTTACCTCAAGAAATGGAAGAAGAAGAAGAAGACGAACTATTGGAGATATAAAATGGCTAATGGATTAATGAGTGACCTAAAAGAATTTGGTCAAAACTTTTTATTAAGTGCAGGTGCAGGTCTTGCTAAAAATATACAAGAGGCAGGTGAAAGAGATCGTAAAGATATTCTAGATGCTACTAAAGAACTAAAAGGTACTATAGCTAGAAATAAAGCTGCTGATGCTAAAATAACAGCCGACTTAAAAAGTAAATTAACTACGCTAAGAACTGCTCTACCGGGTGGCAACCTTGACTTTTATAAAACTGTAATGTCTTCTGACGCTAATTTTAACAGGGTAATGAAAGCCGTAGACGATGATGTAAATAAGACAGGCTCTTGGTTTAGAGATAGTGCCTCAGAGTTTAATATATCTGACCCTTCTAGCATATACAAAGCATTAGATGGGGGTGGTAAAAAAGTTAAGCTATCTGACATTCGTACTAGAACTACTACTGGCCCGTCTAAGGCTGACCTAGAGCGAGATGACAGTGAAGATTGGAAGAGAACTATACTGGGTATGCGACTAGATCCTGATCAGGTAATGACTAAAGTATACAAGAAAATAGCTATGGGTGGCAGAAACGCGATAGGCCCTGACGATCTACAGTATGCGTATGGTGTACCTACTAGAGGTATAATTGATTCTGGACTACCTTTAAATATACGTAAAGAAGAAGCAGCGTTAGGCACTACTCAAACTCAAGCTATTTCTAAATTGTATAATTCAGGTTTTGGTTTAGAATTAGCTGATCCAGAAGATACAAAAGAATTACGTAGAATAACAAAACAATATAATGATTTACTAGACATTAAAAATAGAGATCCTAGACAACAAGAAGAATTAGAAGCAGTTTATAAAAATAAACAACTTTTAACAAGAAATATTCTTGAAATAAATCAGCCTAAAATACAAAAAATACTTGACGTATTAGGTAGAAATACTGGCCCAGCTGCATTAAGAATTATAGATAGCATGAAAGATCTATCTCCTAGAGAGAAAAAGATAGCTAAAACTGGACTAACTAGATACCAAAATTATGTAAATAATGTATTAGCCAGTAAACAAGTTAAAGAATCTACAACTAAACAAGCACTAGGAATGCCAAAACCTCCATTTGCTGATATGATGCCCGGATATACACCCCCACCATTTACCACAGATAGATAATAGGAAGGTAAATTTATAACATGGCACTAACACAAGAACAACTACAGGCTATATATGAAGAAGCAGGAAGAATGTCTATAGATGACTTTTCTCCTATTCCTAATCCTGAATTAGCTACTGATCCTAAAACTATGAGTGAAACCGTAAATAAAATGATAGAGGGTGATATTCCTGACCCACCTAAACCCGTAGAAGAATACGAAACTATGGATTACTTAGGGGATGCAGCCAGAGGATTAGCATATGGTGCATCAAAAGGCTTTGGTGAAATGTATAACATGGCATTGCGCGGAGCTAATTATGTAGAAGAAGATATGCTAGGGTTTACTAGGGAAGAGGGCATCATAGATGTAGACGATGAATACGAGGTAGAGATAGATGCACCTAAAACTATGGCAGGTCAAGTTACTTCTGGTATTGGTCAAGTAGGCGTTGGCATGATTCCCGGCCTACAAATAGTAAGAGGTGCAACGTGGGCAACTAAGGCTGGTATGTATGGATTATCTAAACTAGGTATAACAAAAGGCTCTACTAATCTATTGGCAGATAACGTAGGTAGAAAGGCTGTATCTTTAGGTAACAACAAAGTATTAAAGTCTATGGCTGAATCTGGAGCTGCTGGTGTCGTAGCAGAGCAGTTAGTGTTTGATCCATCTGACGCTAGACTAGCTGACTTAGCTGCCAACTCTGATATACCTATACTAAAAGATATAGGCGAACAACTAAAATACAATGAGGGTGACTCTGAAGCTACTGCACGTTTAAAGATGGCATTAGAGGGTCTAGGTATTGGCGTAGTATTTGATGGTGCAATACATGGAATAACATTATTTGGTAGAGTGGTTAAACCTAAAAGCATAGATGAAGATCCTCTAGCTAAAAAAGGTAAGCCAATGAGCATCGATGCCCTAGAGGAGTTGGCAGGTAAGACACGTATAGATGAGTCAGAAACGGGCGAGATAAGCGCACGATCTGCACAGGTTATAAAAGAAACTCTAAATAAAAGGGGCAGATCTACAGAGTATATAGATAAATATGTAGGATCAATAAATTTACATAGGATTAACTCTGGTCAAGGTGAGACATATAACTTAATTAATGAGACAGGTAAAGCACTTAAAGAAAGAGCAGAGGAAGCAGGAGAAGAATGGCCTCCTTCAAAAAGTAATATTGAATCTTTAGCTGAAGCAGCCAAGTTACTAGGCCATGAAAACTATGAAACTATGATAGATGTAGTATCTAAAAACGAAAATACATTAAGGTTACAAGTAGGTAAGAATGGGGAAGTTGTGTTAGGCCCCGGATTAGAGGGTGCTACAGGATATGCATTGGCTGCCCGACAATTATTAATAGATACTAGTGATGTATTATTTTCTTTGGCTAGAGAGGCAAAAGTTTTAAAAGCAGGAGGTAGGGAGTCACTATCTGAATATAGACAGGTTAAAGCTGCGTACACACAACAGTTACTTGCATACGAGACAATACAGAATACTGTAAATGGTGTATCTAATGAGGCAGGTAGAATACTACAATCGTTTAATATCAATATAGGTAATGCAAATAAAGCAAGATATATAAATGACTTAGTACAATCAGGTGGTAAAGATATAGATTCGCTCATTGACGATATGAGTAAGAAAGAATTTATAGGTAACGATAAGTTACAAAAAAGAATAGCCCTTATGGAAAAAGGCGTAAGGAAGAACTGGCTACAAAAAGTAAAAGCAGGTATAGGAGAGTACTGGTATAATTCTATATTGTCAGCTATTGATACACAGGTAGTTAATGTTGCAGGTAACTTTGGTGTTCAATTTGCCCGTACAGTAATAGAAGGTGGTATAGGTGCTACTAGGGGTAGCCTAAGACTGTTAGGTGCTAAGATGACAGGTGAAGATATAGACCCATCTAGTGTCATGGTATTTGGAGATGTAGCACAAAGATTACGTAGCATGGGTGCTAAAACAGGTGTAGGTGATTTATCACAAGTACAGAGAGACGTACTAGCAGGTAAACAAAATCCTATAGTTTTAGACAACATGATAATGAATGTAAAAAAAGGTAAGTATGGGCCTGATAAAGATGTTAAAATATTAGATGATCCTAAAAAGTTTGATGAGATATATAAGAAAGAAGCTGATGCTATAATAGATTCTCAAGGAGCAGCCGTAGCTAACTCTGTAAAAGCAGGACGTTTATTTTTAGAGATACTAAAAAAAGAAATGCCTGTAGATCCTAGATATGGTAAGTTTGAAATAGCAGAACAGGCAGGTAAAGAAAAAGCTATAAGCATACCTGTAATAGGTAGAGCTATTAGACTACCGACTACTTTTATGTCTGCATTTGATACTGCATTTAAATCTGTAGCAGACAACATGGCTATGTACGAACAGGCATACAGGATGGTACGCTCTTATAAGTATGAAGTAGGTAAGACTAAACAGTTTGGGCCTGTTACTATGGAGCTACCAGATGGTAAAAAAGTATTTTATGGTGAGGATAACTTTACTATAATAGGTGACAAGGGGGCAGGTCAAACAGGCTCTCCTCAAAACTTAACTGCATCTGAAATGATAGAATACTTGGTTGCTAATCCTACACCTAAGATGCTAAAGAATGCTGAAAGAGAGTTCTTAGAGGCTACTTTCCAACAGGAGAACTGGGCAACTAAAGGTGGTGAAGCATTTCGTAGAATACTAGATAAGTCTGGTATAGGATTAGGTACGGCTTTAATGCCCTTTGTACGTACTCCGTTAAATCTACTGGCGTATTCACTAGATAGAACACCCATAGGTTTAATGTCACCATCAGCATTTAAAAATAGAAAAATGCTACGTAAGTTAGAGGGTGTAGATCAAAGTAAACTAACAGACGATGAACTTGTAAGATATAGAAAATTAATAGGTGATGAAAAACTAATAAAAGAAAAAAGAATTAATCGTCAGGTTGCAGGTATGGTATACATGACAGGTGCATATCAGTTAGCACAGTTAGGTATAATAACTGGTGGTGGGCCTACTGATCCAACAGAAAGAAACAGAATGAGAGAAGGTGAGTGGAGGGCCTACTCTATTAAAATAGGAGAGAAATATTATCCTATATCTAGATTAGATCCTTTCTCACAGATAGCAGCATTAGCCTCAGACTTCCAGTTTATAACCAATGAATTGAGTGAGGCAGATCTAACTCCAGCAGAAAAAGATGAAGCAGGTATACTAGCTTTCTACGTAGTATCACAGATGGCAAAGAATTTGTCTATTATGATTACAGATAAAACTTACTTAAAAAGTATGGGTGAGATAATGGATACTGTATATTCTCCTAGAGGTAATATAATAGAAAAAATTATGGCTGCAGCTGCAAAATCAGGTGGTGGAATTATAGGGGGTCTTATACCTAACATAGTATCTAGAATAGCAGAGTCTTTTGCAAGTGTAGATGAGAATGGTAACAAACAAGCTAATATGTTTTATGATCCAATAATAAAAGATTCGTATGTAAACATGAGCGCACTTAGATTATTTGTAGCTAAAGTAACATCTAAGATTCCCGGTGCAAGACAAAGTTTAGTAGATGTATTTGGAGAAGACTTAGAATTATTTCCTAAAATAAACGAGTTTGGTAATCACATAAATAGGGAAAGACCTTCTGAAATATTTAGTGGTACGGATAATCTATCTGGCCCAGAGTATGCAGTTAAAAAAATAGCTAATACAGTAGTGGTAACTAGGCCGGGTACAAGAAAAGAAACTGCCCCTCTGTCTGCTGAACTTGCATCATTAGGAGTAAAAGAAAAAAGAACTGATCCGTATTTAAAGCTACCTAATACTTCTAAAAAAGTAAAACTAAACTCTTTCTTATACTATAAAAGATCTATGTATGAGGGTGAAAGATATAGAGAATACTTAGATGGTACTATAAATTCTACTGAGTATCAAAACCTAAAACGAAGAGGTGGAGATAATAAAGTTGCTAATAATATACGTAAAGGTTTACTTGAAAATGCTAGAAAAATGGCAATAGAAGTAACAGATGCAGTAATGCACACTAAAGAAGTATATAAATTATTAAAGATAGATGAGAAGGATATATACGCTGGTATTGTAAATGACCAGACTACTAGAGAAAGGCGTTTTGAAGTTCTCATGGAAGAACAAGAAAAGCTAATGGGAAAGGCACGTAACTTACAATGATTACAATATTAGGATCACTGATAGGATTTGCTGGATCTGCACTACCTAAAGTATTTGATATGGTAAATGATTGGCAGGATCGTAAGCATGAGTTAGCTATGATGGATCGCCAGTTAGAGGCATCTAAGCTACAGCACGTACAAAAGATAGAGGCTCTTAACATAGAGGCTGACATAAGCGAGACTAAGGCGATATACAAACACGATCAGTCTCTCAAGACTACGGGATTTATGTCTGCACTGAGGGCATCTGTTCGCCCCGTTATAACGTATCTGTTCTTTACGCTTTTTGCCGTAATAAAAGGTACAGCTATATACGGACTAATATATACAGATGGCGTTGTATGGGAGATGGCTATCCAGACACTGTGGGATGAAGAAACGCAAGGCATATTTGCTGCTATCATATCATTCTGGTTTGGAAGTCGGGCCTTGCAAAGATCAAGGAGTAGTTCGTAATGACTGTGAAGAAGGGTAAAGAAACATTCTCTGGTTACAATAAACCTAAGAGGACACCTGACCACCCTAAGAAATCTCATGCCGTACTAGCTAGAGAGGGTGGTAAGGAGAAGTTGATACGCTTTGGTCAACAGGGCGTAAAGACTGCTGGTAAACCTAAGACAGGGGAATCGGCAAAGCAAAAGGCTAGAAGAAAATCATTCAAAGCTAGACATGGTAAGAACATTGCCAAAGGTAAAATGTCAGCAGCATATTGGGCGAACAAAGTAAAATGGTAGATACAAACATAGATCAACAAATGGAAGACATACTTAACGTAACGGGTGACGATCCGCTATCTGATGCTATGGGTGATCGTTTAATTACCCAACAAACAGATAACATAGCCGAAGATATTGGTGATGTTGCAACAGATGTAATACGAAGTTTAGACGTACCAGAAATGGCTATGCGTTATCAAGACGCAATGAATTATGAACCTATGAGTAACACAGAGCGTTTGCTTAGAATTTTTCCTGCTGCTGATATTATTGGAGCAGGTGTTGGATCTGGTGCTAAAGCTCCTATAAATGCACTAGCTTCTAATGCTATTAGGCGCGAGGCTAAAAAAGATATTATAAAACCACAAGGTAGAGGTTCAGATATACAATTTGCTGACTATGCTAAACAAGCATTAGAAGCGCAAGGAAAAATAGAATTACCAGATGGTACTATTATATCAGAAGCCCCTTTTAAATATAGTGATGATATAATAAAAATTATTAATACTACATATGATAGCACTACTGTAAAAGGTCTTACTTCAGCTAGAAAAGCAGGGCTAGGTAAAAAAGTTCCAGAAGGAAAACTTGTTGCAGTAAGACCTAATTTAAATTCAGATATAAATGATGAGGCTGTACCTATTCCTAAGATAGGAAAACCAGATGAGCCTAAGAAACAGCCTCTTTTATCTGTACAAGAAGGGGGGAAGGTAAAAGGAACTGTATATGCAGATCAACCCTATGTGCTTGTAAATCCTACTAAAGATAAAGGGGTAGTATCTTTTACTGTAGATCAAAACTTGAGGGCAGAAGTTGCAGGAGGAGCTAATAAAGATCGTCTGATGGCTGTTAGAGGTGAGTACACTGAGTATGACATAAGTAAATTTTCTATTAATAGTCCTGACGTTGTAGAAATAAAATTTAATCCTGCACTACAACACCTAGCAATTAGAGCAGATACTAATGAAGCCCTAGTAGGATCTAAAGGAAAAGTTTTAATTATTGCAGATAGAATATATGCTTTAAAAGATGATTTAATTTATGCTAGAAAACGAGATGCTCCAAAGGCACTTGGAGGACACGATACTAATGTAGTGTATAGGTTAAATAAAGGTGGTCTTCTAGACGATCAGATGGAAGACATACTTAACGTAGAAGGTGACGATCCTTTAACTGACGCACAAACAGATGCGCTAGGTGTGTATAGGGGAGAGCCTGAGAGAGATCCTAAACTTGTAGCACAAGAAACTGATATGTTACTGGACGTAGCAGGGGGAGATGACTTTTCTGAGTTTGGAAACCAAGGCCCTTTATATGGTGGGCCTGATAAAAAATTAGATAGCCAAGATGCCCTTGCATTATTTTTTCCTCCTATACCCGGTATTGATCCTATATTTGGAGAAACAAAAAAGGCTTTTGAGGAGGGTAGATATGGCACAGGATTAACCTATGCTGCATTAACATTATTAGGTATTATACCCGGAGCAAAAACTGTAACTAAACCAGCAGCTAAGAAGTTGAGTAAGGAGGTAGCAAAGGATACTGATGCTATTGAAAATTCTAAGAAACCTATAACATCTTTAAATACATATGATTTACCAAATAAGTATTATGCTAGTTATAATGATCCTGATATACAAGCATTTTATGAAAGATCAAATATTAACCCCTCTACTACTAGAAAAATAGATGTTAGCACACCGGGAGGAATGGAAAAAGAATTTCCTAACAGTCTTTTGTATAGAGCTAAAGTTGACAAAGAAGCAGGTAATTTAAAGGAAACAATATCTCTTAATGAGTTTAAGAAGTTTGTAAGTACAATACCTTCAGATCAAGCTAAACATCTTGGTCTTACAAATCTACTAGAAGAGGCTATAGAAAAAGATGTTAAAAAAATTAGTAGGTTAGATATACGAAATAGAATTGACAATAATCAAATTATACTTACGGATACTGTATATTATAATGAACCTCCTTATAGCAAGATGAGAGGTACAAGCTCTTTAGATAAAGATAATGCTATTGTTGGTAGACCTCAATGGATAAAGTATAGTGAGCTATTGGATGATACAGAAAAAATGTCAGAACTTGTAACAGGAACTAAAATACAAGGAAAACCTTCTGCTCTTCTTATGAGAGGTGTACATGATATTGAACCTAGTACTATGAAACCTTCTACAAGAGATATGGAAAAAAAGATTACAAACACTGTAGTAGGTTACATAGATGATAGACAGTATAAAGAAATAACAATCGGAACACCTCTTCAATTTAAAGAAAGACCACTTACTAAAGCAGAAATAGAATCAGGCACGTATATTGATAACTTAGGTGAGTTTCAAGAAATACCGCCTTATGTTTTAAATATGCCCGAACCAAAAGTTGCAATGCGTGTTAGAAGAGATTATAAAAATCTAGATCATTTTGGGGATGCAACAGACGTTGATGTCACTCCTATAGTTCACGTAAGATTATATAATAATGTCACTAAAACAAGTGATTGGTCTAATCCTCAATCAGAAATAAAAAGAACTATAGTTAGTGAAATTCAATCAGATGCAAATAAAGGAAAAAATGTTGTAGCTGATGAAACAAATCCAAAAACAGGTATCGCTAAAAGCATAGAAGAAACCTATAGTAATACTGAAATGCTTGACGAGACAGCTAAAAAAGTTTTATCTGAGGATGAAAAAAGAAATAAACTTCTAAGTAAAATTAAAGGATCAGTAGGTTTAAAGCGAGGTACTTTATCAGAAAAAGAATATGAAAATCTTTTAGAGCAATTAGAGTTTTATCAAGAATCACCAAGAACACGTACAGATATACGTTATCAAGATATACCTGAACAAGAAAGATCTATAGATAATCCTCAAATAGTTCCAGATCTTCCATTTAAAAAACGTGTAGGAAAAATACCACAGTGGTCTACTCTAGGAGTTAAAAGAGCAATAAAAGAAGCAATAGAAAATGGATCAGATGAAATACTATTTGCAACTGATGTGGTTCAATCAATTAGATACAATGGGAATATAGGGGAAGGAACTAAACAATATTATAGTAGTATATTACCTAAAACAATAGAAAAAATTGCAAAAGAAAATGGTATTAATGTAAACTTACGTCAAAATTATATAAAATTAAATCAATTTCAAATTAGACCGGGAACTAATCCTCCTGCACGAGATTTAATTGAAATAGGTGAATTAATAGATGCTCAAGAAAAACTTATATCTACTGGTAAACTAGATACTAGTTGGCTACCTGATGAAGAGATTATTAATATAACTAGAACAATGAAAAGTATAAGCAGATATACAAAAGAATTAAAAGATAGAGTAAATAAAGATCGTCTGATGTCTGTTAGAGGTGACTTCACTGAATATGACGCAAGTAAAAAAGATGATCTACAGGTAATTCTAACGGATTTTATAAATACCTACGGGGAGAACCATCCTTTTGTATTTGATAGCGCACCTTATTGGGTAATGGATGTAACCCCAGAATTAAAAAAACTTTTTAATGAAGGTCATCCAAGAGGAATAGAATTTAATAAAGGGGGAACAATAGACAAAGAAATGGGGCAACTATTTGCAAACTGATACTATGAGTTACTACAGAAACTATTATATGCAAAGGAGCTATTTAATGACTAAACCTATGTTTGATTCTACAGGATCATTGATAGAAGATAAGGGTGAGAAAGTATTAGTAGAAGATAAGTGGATTAAAGTAAAACCAGTAGACAAAGATAAGTATCTAAAAAGCAAAGAGTTCTGGAGAAATAGACAATGATTAGTGGGAAAGTATTTTATGGGGGAGCTAGTGCTATAATGATAACAGATGAGAACAGTGTAATTATAGAAGATAATAGAGATACTATTACAGGAGGTTGTAACTGCGATAGTTGCATCGAATGTGATTGTGACCCTAGCGTATGTAGGTGTGATTGTCATACAGACAAAACACTTATAAGGGATTTTGAGTAGCATATAAGGAGGACAAAATATGCCCGGACATTACGGAAAAAAGAAGTCAATGAGTATGGCTGACAAAAAGAAAATGATGATGAAGAAAAAGAAACCAGCTGCCAAGATGATGTATGGTGGTGCTATGAAGAAAAAGAAAACTAAGTAACAGTGAGGCACATGACTGACGAGGGGCTGGACTTAATTAAATTATATGAGGGTTACAGCCCCTCTGCCTACCTATGCCCTGCTGCACATTGGACAATAGGGTATGGAGCTATCTGGGGCCTAGATAATACTAGGGTAACAGAAGATCATCCTGACATAAATGAGGAACAGGCAGACCAACTATTACGTAGAGATGTAAGTATCTCTGAAAGGACTGTACTCAGGCTTATACGAGTACCCTTAGAGGATGGGCAGTTCAATGCGCTTTGCTCATTCGTATTCAACTTAGGTAGTGGCAGTCTACAGAGCAGTACATTACGTAGAAAGATTAACAGAGGTGACTACATTGGGGCGGCAGACGAATTTCCACGTTGGGTATTTGCAGGGGGTAGAAAACTGAAGGGGTTAATCAAAAGAAGAGCGCATGAAAGAATAATGTTTATAGGATAAGGAGGCTAACTTGGCAGCGAAAAAGAAAACAACAAAGAGTAAAGTAAATGAAGCAGGTAACTACACAAAACCTACCATGCGTAAGAACTTATTTAATAGAATAAAAGCTGGTGGTAAGGGCGGTAAGCCCGGACAATGGTCTGGACGCAAAGCCCAGATGTTAGCCAAGCAATACAAAGCAAAAGGTGGAGGATACAAGTAATGCCAATGAGTAAATATAGCCCCAAACAAAAGAAGATAGCTAAGATTGCTACTCCTAGAAATAAACTTACAGGTGCAGACTTTAAAAAACTAAGAGGTGGAAAAAAGAATGGCTCTAAAAAAATCACAAAAAAGTCTTAAAAACTGGACTAAGCAGAAGTGGCGTACCAAATCAGGTAAGCCCTCTACTCAAGGGCCAAAGGCTACAGGAGAAAGATACCTACCTAGTAGTGCAATAAAATCTCTTAGTTCTGCTGAGTATGCAGCGACTACAAAGGCAAAAAGAAAAGGTACAAAAGCAGGTAAGCAACACGTAAAGCAACCTAAACGGATAGCTAAAAAAACTAGAAGCTATCGCAAATAATGAGGATGAGATATGGAAGATACGTGGTCAGTTTTGATTTCAGGATGGCCTATAGCGTTTGGGGTCATAAGTTTAATTATAGTACTGGCAAAAATGCACGGTGAGTTAGAGACTTTAAAAGAGAAAGTTAAAGTCCTATTTGAATTATGGAATAGTAAAGATAAATGAAAGAGCTAACAGATATAAACAGTATGTCTATAGAATTTGTAGAGCTAATAACTCCTATGCTAGTTATTATGTTAGCCTTGATACTTACTCTCATGGTCAGAGACTTTGCTACCAACTTTATGAACGGGTTGAAGTTTAGAATGCACTCTAGTTTTAACGAGGGTGATACCTGTGTACTAGATGGAGAGAAAGCTATCATAGTTAAAATAGGTTTCTATGAAACTATAATACAGATTGATAATGGCAGAGGTACAGTGTGGCGATACTTACCTAATGATCGCATAAAATTCTACAAATTAGAGAAATTAGTTAAGGAGTCAGAGAAAACGGACTCGTAGGATGAGGCACAAGGGGGTGCTAAGATACCCTCTGGTAGGTAGTGTCCAGATTATAGCCACTTCTTTTGTAGCCCCCCTTAAAATGCCTTACGTTTGATTTGCCTATTTTTACAGTAAAATTTCCACTACAAATGCTGATAATAGCATCAATACTGTCATACCTAGTCCAATTATTAATTTAAATATAGGATCATTAGGATCAGGCATAATATTTACCAGCTTTTACTAGCTTCTTTTTTCATCTGCTCACCTGTAAAGCCTGAGTCAACCCAACATAATAACTGTGATGCCTCTGGTCTTACAATAGCAGCCGTCCATGTTCCAGATGTAGTATTAAGAAATATAAATGTTACGTGTCCTCTAGCAGATATACCACGAAATACTATTTGTTCTCCGTGTTTTTCTTGAATAGTAACTTTAGCCTCTGCCAAATCTTTACACCCTGTTCGCATTGGTACTTGACTGTACGATGTTGACGCATTGAATGTAATAATACATAAAGCAATTAAACCTCCTATAAATGTTTTAATCATTGATAATCTCCTTTGTGTTATATAATTATAAAACTGGCGTGATAGCCTTGGTTGCTGGTACACCCATGACACAAAGTTAGGATGCATAACATAATAGATGCTCTCAATATCATACTAAGAATATCCTTTTCAAATGGTTTGTAATATATTCTTTGGCTCTATCTAGTGTCTCTAGGTCATCGTTGAAGCCACCCAATGCCCTATTACATTTATGACATAGCCACCCTCTAAAGGTTTCAGTGTCATGGCAATGATCCAATACCCATGAACCATTCTTAGTATTACCTTTACCCTTTACCTGCTCCTCATTACAGTTACAGATAGGACATACATATCCTTCAGGGGGCATACCATGTTCTTCTCTCAGTCTCTTCCTTACTTTAGTTAATTCGTTATTACAAGATCTACATTCAGGTCTTAGAAAGTTAGCACCTGAACTAGGAGAGAATGCAGTGAGAGGGAGATACGTATTACACTTGCTACATACCTTACCCTCTCCTGCTCCTAGATCCTCATGCTCTATGAATAGGTCTAGCTGATTCATTTTGCTCGATCTTTACGACTCTATTTAAGTTAATAAAGTATTCACGGTTGTATCCTCTCTCCCACTCCTTATACTCTAGAGTGTTTCTTCGGTTAGGGTTATGGCTATTAACCTTGAACCCCTCCCTACCAGAGAAGAATGCCTTCTCGTTGAGGTGCTTACGTACAGCACCCTTCCTCCGTTTAGTAAACGTCTTTCTATTAAACACTACATACACCTCCTGCTCCGCTTATCTCACAAATATCATGTGTCTCTATGTGTTCATCAAACTCCGTACCTAACTTGTCTACTGCCTCAGAGTATGGCACAACAGACAAAGGTTGTCCACCCCTACTTCCATCTGGGTACACAGTAAATCCTCTAAGCCTATGTGCATAAGATGCTAGTGTCTTAGCAAAGTCATCTACTGTGTCCTCGTTGTTTAACTTAGATCCCCAAGAAGGTAAGTTAATTGTAGAACTAATAGACATATCTACATAGTCTTGTACATCTGCTTGAAACTTAATCCTTCTCTCATAGTCTTCAGCTAAGTCTAGTGCTGACTCTATACTATCAGGATCTACTCCATACATATCAATTAACTCTTGTGCAGATGAGTCTACTACATATTGATACTTCCACTTAGTACCACCCGTAAGATACCTACGCTTGTATGCAACAGCAAAGATAGGCTCTATCCCACTGGAGCTACCAGCAAGTATACTAATAGAGCCAGTTGGAGCAATAGCACGGTTCGCCACTGGCCTAGATACGGATAGTTGATCCGCAAATTGTCTAGAAAATCTATCGCTAACTCCTTTATACACAGAAAGCCATTGATGAAGGGTATCAGTAACCTCATATTTTTCTCCTCTTTTTATTAACCATTCGTGCATACCCATTAGTCCAAGCCCTAGCCGTCTGTTTTTCTCTCTTACATCGTAAACTTTCTTGTAAGGTAACTCAGCCCTAAGAGTACCACATATTAAAAACTTAGTGCCTAACTCTACTACTCTGGATAGTTCTTCTATCGAATCAATATTTCCAAAGTTGACACTCCCCAAATTGCAAACATCACTGTCATCAGCAGAAGTAACTTCAGTACAGGCGTTACGTAATGTGTCATTCTCGTTCTCCATAAAATTAAAAGAGAAGCCGGGTTCGCCAGAGAACAGTGCCTGTTTGACATTGTTTACAAACACTTCTCCAACGTCACCTGTCTTCCAATAGTTCATAAGCCATTCAGTATCATAGTTGATGCTGATGTTAGTCATGTCTAAAGGTGCGCGGAAGTTAAAGTCCTGCTCCTTTATATCTTTAAAAGTAAATCCAGTTGTACCTACTGGCATATCCCCCCAGTTCTTTGCTACCAAAAAGCTAGGTATGTCATTGTGTTTCCAATTCAGTGATGCGTATATGGCAGATCTACGTGACCCCCCTTGCATTACGTTTGCCCCAATAGAATTAATCATCTGCATCTTTGGTACGGGGCCTGATGCCTCACCTCCAGAGCCACCAAGTATTCTACCTGATGCTCTATATATACTGTAGTCAACGCCTATACCACCACCTGTCATCAAACAGGACTCAGCTTTCCAAGATAGGTTAGCCCAATCCTGTCGCGTATCTTCTTCTGCACCTAATAGAAAACAGTTGTTATAGAACCTCTTCTTTCTACCTGCATAATACAAATACCTACCGCCGGGTACAAACTTTAAGTCTGATATGTATTTAATTAATTCCTGCTGTTCCTCTAAGTCCATTAGGTTTTCTTCATCTTGACGCAATGACCCACATACATCCTGTACAAGAGTATCTGCTAACTGTGACCAAGTATCACAACCTTCATGGGCATACTTGTATTTAAATATATCCTCTGAGAACTTGTTTCTAAATTGGGGATTGGTGTTAGATTTAAATGATGACACTGTACGCTACCTCCTTCTGCCATTTAATTGTGTTATGTTAAAACTTTCTAAACCATCTACATCATACAATAAATCATTTAGTATTTCTTGTAGTTCTTGAGTTATGTTACCATCAGTAGGTACAGGAAAACTTTCATCGTCCACTGTTATAGATAACTTAAATGTGCATCTGCTACTTGACATAGTTAATACTCTGCGCGACATCTGTTTCTAATTCTTCAGACTCTACATCCCTTATCAAAGCATCCAAGTACCACCTAGCCTTTTTTAAATCCTCTACAGGTTTACCTTTGTAATCAAATCTCCACAAGTATTTCATTATGTTTCCTTGTAGATAGTATTTAAAGTTATGACCTGTAGCAGACTCGATAGCATCAATGCACTCTATGCCATTCTGATTGTAATGTGGTGGGCTATTAACCATGTCTTCTATTACCTTCATTAATTACTCTCCTTTAGTGTTTAGTTATAGAGGGGAAAGGAACAACCACTTCATCTTTGTATTTCTCTAGCCATTCCTCTTTACGTTTTCTTTCCATGTCTTCAAAGTTATCGTAGTATCTTTCAAGTAACATATCTAAGTCTTCTGGTGGTAGCGTAGCTACTGCACACATAGCCTTTAATATATCAGTTAGGGTATCGTGTCCATCTTTACTTAACGCACTGGTATCTTTATGTACGAGTGGGTACAGGTCAAACTCTACTGAACCATCATCTGGGTTCTCACCTTTTATTTTTATTAGTATGCACATTTCGTCTTCGCTTAGTTGTATGTAATCCCTTGGCATTATTATTTACTCCTTTTTTCTTTTCTAATATCCACTCTTCGGGGATACTTTGATCAGCAAATTTAAATCCATATTTATTACACCAATCTGCATACGTGGTCTTACTACCTTTCCTTAATTTATTTCTAGAGTTGGAAAACACAAATCTTAAATCTAACTTTGGGTACTGTTCCTTAATCCATATGTGCTTCTGCCTGTCCTGTACAGTAAACAAACCTTTAGTTTCTACTACTATATCATTGGGCAACCAGAAGTCAGGCGTATAGTTTCTCTTTTTTTCTGGCTGAAGGAAGGGTATCTTCTTTATCTCGTAGCAATCTATTATATCTAAGAATGCTAGTTGTTCAGCTACCCTTTCCTCCAATCCAGATCTAAAGCCATGCGCTATTTTATAATCAAAAGCGACCATTAATTAAACCGAAAGGGCTACGAGGTATACTGTATATTCTAGATACAGTGCTACCACCAGTTACATTTCTGTAATTGGCTTGTGCCTCTTGTAGGTTTTCCCATGCCTCTCTAGCTAAAGAAGTTTGTCGCTCTTTAAGTTCTACTCTCAAACCTCTAAGCTCATCATTAAGCTCAATTATACGAGCGCGTAACTCTTCTGTAGCTACATCTTCGTATGGGTTTATTTTATCGTCTACTGTACTATTCATGCTACTTCTCCTTCCATGTTGTTTATCTCTGTGTATGCTACAATAGGTTTACTCTTAGCCTTAGAGAATACTGACTCTCTTTCCTGTAGGTTAGGCCAACAACTAAATCTATATTTACACCAAGAGCATTCCATTCCTAGCTTTCTATTGCCAGTTAGAATCCTGTTAAATGTCTCAGGCTCATCATCAAAGCACCGCTTGAATGGTGCATCAGATGTTAAAGCCTCTACTTTTTTTTCTGCTTCAGCTAATATATCTTTTACATCAGCATCCGTATCCGTGCTTTCTATTCTATTAAGTTCACCCGTAGCTACGTTCAATGCCCATATACCACCAGCAGGTTTGCCCGTAGCAGATGCGTATACGTGTAGCTGAGTTACATACCCAAAAGAATCTCTGTCTTTTAGAGAGGGCCAACTAACAAACTTGTTTCTGAAAGCATAGTCTGAACATGATTTAATGTCATCAACCTTACCATCAAAAGTTAGATCAGCTTCTCCAGTTATTGTGTGCTTACCTAGTTGGGTGCTGAGTTTCTGGGAAGACTCGTATCCTTCTATGCCAGATTCCTTTATCACTCCCTTCAATACAGCCTCAACTATATCCCCTACCATCATACGTAGTATAAAGTTATACGATGGTTGTACTCCACTGGCTCCCTTTTTCTCCATCTGTAGTTGGCACAAGGGTCTGCCTAAGTTTGATGGCCTAGCAGAGAACTCTCTCCTATTTGTACTAGAAGCAAACTGTTTACGTAGTGCATCAGCAACATCATTACATACGGTGGAGATGGTGTCCTCCGTCATAGACACCTCCCCTTCCATATTTTTATGTAGCCAAGTCAATACTTTAGCTAACTTCATATCCATCATTCAGCAGCCTCGCCTAGATGAATCTCATTATCATCATCATCAGATGAATTGCCAGATGC